>FWWM01001080.1_pt1 | contig 85695 bp, 85 predicted proteins | sample 2228351 | NCBI WGS metagenome assembly FWWM01 (sample SAMEA103939774, study PRJEB20133) | metagenome | reverse complement strand
CTTCCAAAGCTCTGCGGGGCGCGGGCGCGCCCTGCGGGGACCCGAAACCCCGATCCCAAGCGCCCCACCAAGATTATCCAGGCGAAATTCACCAGGGATTTTTCTAGGGAAAGGCGCATGTTGTGGGCGGTTTGCTTGGGCAGCATCCTGCTACTTGGCGGCGGCGATGCCGTCGCCCAAGGTTTGCTGGCCGTGTACGTGCCCGAGGCGAGCGAGCACCTGATCGAGCCCGAGGCGGAATTCTGGGCGCGCGCCGCCGAGGCCACGGTGACAATGCTGCCGCAGAACGTGACCACCCCGAAGCACGAACGGGTGGCGGTCGGGTCCCTCAAGGTACGCGCCGTGCACAACGGCCACAGCTTCGCCTTTCGTATCGAGTGGGACGATCCCACGCCGAGCGACCGCATCGTAACCGACGAATTCGGCGACCAGGTAGCAATCGAGTTGCCGGTGAAATCTGACAAGGTTGCGCCGCTGCCGAGTCCCATGATGGGCAATCCCGGCGGGCGTGTTGCCATCTTCCAGTGGCGCGCCGCCTTCCAGCGCGATCTCGAACAGGGCGAATCCGACGTGCGCGATCTTTATCCCTACGCCCACGTGGACGTATACCCCGATCAGGTACTGCGCGTCACCGATGCACGGCCGTATCTGGGAGCGGTCGGGCTCGACAATCCCATCTCGCGCCCCCTGCACACGCCGGTCCTCGATCAGATGGCCGAGGGCTGGGGCACCATGACGGTCAAGCCCGAGCAGCACGCCGCCGGCAAGGGCGTGTGGCGCGACGGCCGCTGGCGCGTGGCCATCGTGCACCCGCTTGCCGCTGGGGGCGAGAGCGACCCGCACCTCGAGCCGGGCGCGCAGACCTCGGTCGCCTTCGCCGTGTGGGAAGGCGCTGCACGCGAGGTCGGCGCGCGCAAGGCCTGGTCCAACTGGGTGCCGGTGAGGTTTGAATGAATTTTTGAAACCGCAGATGAACGCAGATAAACACGGATAAAAAGCTAAGTAAGGTGGATTAAGGCGCGCGCAGCGCCGAATCCACCAAATCCGGTGGATACGCCCGCACGGCGGGCTTTATCCACCCTACATAAGGATTATTGAGATGGCCTCTAGACGAAACATTGACGACCAGGCTGAGGGGCTACTGGCATGCGCGGCGCTGTACCGCTGGCTGGCGCGCGGCTTTGCCTATCCGGGAGACGGCCACGCACGCGCGTTGGCCAGGGACTACGCCCGGCTCGACCGGGATTTGCTTCAGGAAATCCTTCCGCCCTGCGTGACGAAGAGGCTCGCGCGCACGGCCCGGGCCTGGCGAGGGAAAAGCGACGCGGAGCTTGCCGCCGACTACACGCGCCTGTTCCTGGCAGACACGCCAGTCGCGCTGCACGAGACCGCCTACGGCGACGCGCAACGCATCGCAGGACGCACCGCCGAGCTCGCCGATGTCAGCGGTTTTTATCTCGCCTTCGGTCTGGTGATCACTGAACGCGAGCCGGACCTGCCCGATCATGCCAGCGTCGAGCTTGAGTTCCTAAGCCTGCTGCTCCTTAAGGAGGCGTATGCACTGGCGCACGGTCGCAGGGGACCGTATCGCATCGCGCGCGACGCCGCTGCCGCGTTTCTGCGCGACCATCTCGGCCGCTGGCTTGGGGCGCTCGCCAAGGCGCTCGCCGAGCACGCCGCAGGATCGCCCTATGTCGTGCTGGCGGAGCTGGCCGAGGCGGTTGTCGCGCACGAATGCCGGCGCCGGCGCGTGCAGTCCGCGCCGCTCGAAGGTACTGCGTTCGATTCCATGCAGGCCGATACCTTGGCCTGCCCGCACGAAAGTGCCAAGGCGCGTTGTGCGGCGGCCGCACGGTAACTCGTTTCCCCCCGCAGGGAGCTCACGGCGCGTGTTCCCCATCCTCATGGGGTTCGGCTTCATCCAGCGGTACCTCGGGCGGCGGAACGAGATTAAACTGCCGGATCATTCGCCGCAGCCGCGGCCGCGACACGCCCAGGATCGCGCATGCCTTGCCGCGATGCCAGCCGGTGGTTTCCAGCACGTGCAGCGCGTGCGATTTCTCGATTTCCCGCAGGCTGCGCTGGGCCGCAGCGCCGCCGTTCGCCGGCGGCAGGCGGGTCGCATGACCGCGACACTCATGGATTCGTTCGGCCGGCGCATCGAGTACCTGCGGCTCTCGGTCACCGACCGCTGCAACTACTGCTGCTGCTACTGCTGGCGGCCAAAGGTGTGCCGCGCGCTACCCACGACGAGCACCTGCGTCACGAGGAGCTGGCGCGACTGATTCGCATCATCGCGGACCTCGGCGTGTGCAAGGTCCGGCTCACGGGCGGTGAGCCGCTGGTGCGCAAGGGGACCGCGGCGCTTGCCGGCCTGATCGGCCGCATCCCGACATCATCGACCCGTCGCTGTCCACCAACGGTCATCTGCTCGAGCGCTTCGCGCTGCCGCTGAAGGAGGCAGGCGTGCGGCGCGTGAACGTCTCGCTCGATTCGCTCGACCCGGTTAGCTTTCACCGAATCACGCGTGGCGGCCATTTGCAGCGCGTGATCTGCGGCACTGACACGGCTTGCGGTGTGGGCATGCACCCGGTCAAGGTCAACATGGTCGTGATGCAGGGGGTCAACGATCACGAGATCGATCCCATGCTCGAGTTCGCGGTGTATCGCGGATTGCGTCTGCGCTTCATCGAGATCATGCCGGTCGGTGCCGCTGGGCAAAGAGCGATGGCGTACTACTATCTCGCCATGAAAATCCTTGAGCGCATGCGACGGCCGTTCGGTGCCGAGCTGATCCCCGAGAAACCTGGATCGGGTGCCGGGCCGGCGCGCTGTTACCGCCTCGCAGGCACTTCTGCAACCGTCGGGATCATCTCGGCGATCTCGCGCCACTTCTGCGAAGGCTGCAACCGCGCGCGCCTGACGGCCAGGGGCAAGTTGGTGCTTTGCCTCGGTGCAGAGAATCGCGCACCGCTCGACACGTTACTGCGCACCGAAGCGAGCGATGCGGAGCTCGTCGCCGCCATCCGTGCGGTGATCGCCCGCAAGCCCGAGCGCCATCGTTTTCTCAAGCGCAACAGGCGCGGCCTGCGCATGGGCAAGCCCGGCGGCTGAGGGAGGCGCGCCTGCTTTGAGCATTGGCAGTCTCGGCCGGCCCGGCGGTGCATCGCATGCCGTCGGGCGTATTCATGCCGGGGCAATCATGCCCTCCAGCATATACGACACGACCACCCGATCGAAGGCCTGCACCCAGGCCACGGCGCAGACCTGGTTTCAAGATGCACCCGCGTACTCCCCCAGCCCCCTCGAGCAGCACGATGCAAAGGCAGGCGAAATTTAGGGGCGTCAGGCCAAGCCGCCCCCCGTGCCAGACGCCCATCTTTTTCAGGTGTGGCTGCACCAGCGCGGGCGCATCGGCCTGAGCAGCGACCAGCGCCAGGGTTTTGAGCATCTTCTGCATCTGCGCACGCATGTCGTGCGAAGCGGAAAAGAGCCAGCGATAGCGCGGGTAGCGAATGAACAGGCGCTCGTAAACGCCGCAATCATCTCATGGCGCCGTTCGCCGATGGCGTTCCAGCTTTGCTCAATCAGCTCAGTGTTTATGTCAGCTCCACCCGCACACGCTTCCTCGAAAAGGCGTATTGAACGCAACCGGCATAAAGACCCGCGGCTTGCGCGAAGTGCGGCATACTGACTCCCGGGGTCGTACTCATGTATTCAAAGCTCTTGTCATGGCATGAAGACCGTGCATAGAGACCGTATGCATGGTGATGAACACTGTCCTGTTTGTGCATTGATATGCATCAACCGTTTTTTAATTAGGGGGTCCAATCGACACTGTTCTCGATCGACGCAGATCATCGTTCATCAATGACGGCGATCCACGTTCTTTATGAATGATGATCAAATGGGTGTTTTCCGGGCCGGGAGCCGCCGCGCACGGCGCAGGTTTGATGATGGCAGGGAAACGGAACCCTTACCGCTTCCACTTTCTCTTGCGGGTACGCAGCTCATCGATCGTGCAAAGCAAGGCGATACAGAGATTGAGCTCCGCCTTCAGGCGGTTATATTCATCAGGGTTCAGCCTCCTGCCGTTCAGCTCCTTTTCCACCCGCTACTTGGCGGCGCGGGCGGCGCGCTCGTCAAGCTCCCTGGAACGTATGGCCATATCCGCCAGGATTGTGACCATATACGGCTAAACCTCGAGAAAGCCTCCAAAGATAAAGAACATCTCTATGTCAGATGTGGACTGGAGCACCCGCACCAGGCCAGACTTCAGGCGCGCGCGAAGCGGCGCATGGCGTAGCTGAATGATGTACATCATCCGCGGACATTCCATGATGCTTCGAACAACGTCCACTGCCGCCGAGAAGGCAAATATTTTTGCTTGTTTCCAGATAACCTTTCTTAGTGCCCTTGCAGCAAAAATTCATATAAATCAGAACTCCTTTTAATGCCGAATTACTAGGCGGCCTCTTTGTAATATCAACCGTGAGCTACTTTGACGCAGATCATTTGATAGCACGGCTTCTTTGACTAGATTTGATACTCGATTTGATAAAGATCCATCTCACGGACGACCAATATGATCGGCGATCCAGAACTTTTGTACCCCTGTCTGACACCGGGTCAGCGCTACCAGATTCGCGACCGGCCCATACGGCACACGTATGAGGCAAACGAGGTGCTGTTTCGCGAGGGCGAACCGGCGACCTATCTCTTTGCGCTCGGCAGCGGGCAAGGTCAAGCTGACGACCTCGCTGCCGGACGGCCGGCAGCAGATACTGCGGCTCGCCGTCGCCGGGCAATTGCTCGGCCCGCAGACGCTCGACGAAAAGCGCTATCCGTTCAGCGCCGAGGCGCTTACGGCGGTGATGGTTTGCAAGATCCTTCATCGCGACTTGCGGCGGATTCTCGAGTCAAATCCGGGCATCGCGTGGCACGTGATCGAGTCGCTCAGCCAGAAGCTCGAACAGGCCGAGTCGTTGATCCGCGACCTCGGGCTCAAGACCGCACAAAAAAAACAATCGCGGGCTTCATCTTGTCGCTGCTGCCGCGGCGCGCGCTCCATGACGGATGAAGAGCTACCCCTGCTGCTATCGCGCCCGGTGATGGCCGAGATGCTTAGTTTCACCGAGGAGATGGTGAGTCGCGCCATGATTGAGCTCAACCGCAAAGGGGTCATCGAGACCCGCAAAGGCTTCGTGCGCATCGTCGATTCGCGCTGGCTCAAAGCCCATACCGGCGTGGGAGAGGGCGCACGGTCCACCAGGCATCGCGCCACTTCGCACTAGAATCTGTGCGGATTGTCGACGGCGCTTACGGCGAAGGCGGCGGTCAGTTGCTGCGCGTGGCCTGTGCGGCGGCGGCGCTGACGGGCAGGGCGGTGCGCATCACTAATATTCGCGCCCATCGCTCGCCGCCGGGGCTCGCTCCGCAGCACCTGACCGCGCTTCGCGCTGTTGCCGCCCTTTGCGGCGCGCAGGTCGAGGGGCTTGAGGTCCGCTCACGGGAGATTGTCTTCCGGCCGGGGAGGCTGCGCGGCGGCGCGTATCGCTTCGATGTCGGCACGGCCGGCTCCGTCACACTGGTGCTGCAGGCCGTGCTGCCGGCAGCGTTCGCTTGCGACGAACCGGTGCATTTCACCATTACAGGCGGCACCGACGTGCGCGCCGCACCGCCGCTCGATTATTTCCGTTACGTGCATCTTCCCCTCCTCGCGCGTCTGGGTGCACACGCAGCGTTGACGCTCAGGCGCCGCGGCTACTATCCGCGCGGCGGCGGCGAAGTCGAGGTGACGGCGCAACCCGTCAGGCGCTATCGACCGCTGCATCTGGACGAGCGCGGGCAGATCAAGGAGCTCGCGGGCGTTGCTCATTGCGCGAGCCTGCCCGCGCATGTCGCCGAGCGTATGCAGCAGACGGCGCTCGCGCGGCTCGCCAACCCTCGCGCGCATGTTGCCACAGAAGTGCTCGGACGCACGCAGGCCATCGGCTCGGGCGGGGCGATCGTGCTATGGGCGCGCACGGCGCACACTATCCTCGGCGCCTCGGCAGTGGCCGAGCGCGGCGTGCGCGCCGAGCGGCTCGGCGAGACGGCCGCGTGTGAGCTGTTGGCTGAGATCGAATCGGGCGCAAGCCTAGACCTGCACGCCTGTGATCAGTTGCTGATCTACCTCGCGCAGGCGGGCGGGCCATCGCGCTTCACGGCGCGAACGCTTAGCTCGCATGCACGGACCACGATGTGGCTCCTGGAACAATTTTTCCCCGTGTGTTTTGTGACCGAAGCAGAAGCAGGCAGGGTGCGGGTGGAGGTTCAGCCGCGCGGCGGCTGAAACGGCAGGCTCACCGCCACGCGCAGCCCGCCAAGCGGCGAGCGTTGAAGATCGAGCCGCCCGCCGTAGGACCGGACGATGTCGCGCACAATGGCGAGCCCGAGCCCGTGCCCGGCGGCCTCTTCGTCCAGACGCTGGCCGCGGCGCGCGAGCCGCCCAAACGCTTCTTCCGGCACGCCCGGGCCGTCGTCCTCGACGGTGATGACGAGCGTCGCGTCCTCGCCCCCCGATTCGCTCGCGCGGGGGGAAACCGCGGCGGTCAGCCGCACTTTGGATCTGGCCCACTTGCAGGCGTTGTCGAGCAGGTTGCCGAGCAGCTCGAGCATGTCCTCGCGCTCGGCCGGCCAGCGCGCCAAAGCGTAAAGCGCGTGCTCGATGGTGAGATTCCGGTCGCGGTAGAGGGTGCGCAGCGTCTGCAGCAATGCGGGAATCTCTTTTGCGGCATCAAACCACTGGCCCGGCGACGGCGCGCCGGCCAGCCGCGCGCGCGCGAGCTCGCGCTCGATGAGCCGGCGCATAATTTCGGTCTGTTCGGCGAGCGGCCGGCAGACGTCCGGGAGGCGGCGCAAGTTTTCGTGCGTGGCGAGATCGGCCAGCAGCGTGAGCGGGGTCTTGAGGGCGTGTGCGAGGTTGCCGAGTGTTGCGCGCGAGCGTTCCAGCCGGCTTCTCAGCGTCTCGAGCAGGCGGTTCAGCTCCCGCACCAGCAGCTGCACCTCGGACGGCACGTTCTGCGGCAGCCGGGCGATCTCGCCGCGTTCGAGACGCGCAAGCTCGTCGCGCAACCGGCGCACGCCGCGCAACCCGAACTGCACGACCGCGGCCTGCAGCACAAGCAGCGCAAGGAGCGCACCGAGCGAGACGAGCGCGTATCGCCGGCCGAAGCGCGCGACCTCTTCGTCGAGCGACGCGAGATCCTCGGCGACCGAGACGCTGACCGCGCGGTCCTGGAGCCGGTAGCGGCGCGTGAGGACCAGAAGTGGCTGGTCTTGCGGGCCGCTGATGCGCTGGACTTCCGCTGTACTGTCCTCGGGCAAGAGGAGATCGGCATCCCAGAGCGAGCGCGAGCGCAGTACCTGTACCCCGGATTGCACGCGAAAATAATGGCCAGAGTAGGGTTGGCGATAGATGGGGCCAAGCCGCGCGTCGGCGAGCACGAGCGAGCCGCCGGCGTCGAACGCAAGGCCGGAGAGGATCGCGTCCATGTCGTGCTCGAGCCGCGTACGCAGGTAAGACTCGGCCGTGTGGCGGATGGCGAGCGTCACGACCAGCCATTGCAGTGCGAAGACCGCAACCAGCCCGGCGGCAAGTCCAAGGCCGAGGCGCGCGGCGAGCGAGCGCATCACGGCCGGTCCTCGAGGAAGACGTAGCCCTGGCCGCGGCGCGTGGCGATCCGCTGTTCGCCGATCTTCTTGCGCAGGCGGCGCACGTACACCTCGATGACGTTGCTGTCCTTGTCCGCATCGTACTCGTAGACGTGCTCGCTTAACTCGGTCTTGGACAGGATCTTCCCGGGATGCAGCATAAACAGGCGCAGCAGCCGGAACTCGGTGCCGGTGAGCGGGATGCGCGCGCTGCCGCGCACGACCTCCTGGCGCGCCTCGTCCAGCACCAGTCCGCCTGCGGCAATGCGGCCGCCGGCTTCGCCGTGGCGGCGGCGGATGATAGCGGCAAGGCGCGCGCGCAGCTCCTCCATGTGGAAGGGCTTGGCGAGGTAGTCGTCGGCGCCGGCCTGGAAGCCCGCGACCTTCTCCTGCCAAGAGCCGCGCGCGGTGAGGATCAGCACCGGCACGCCGTTGCCGCGCCCGCGCCAGTGTTGCAGCACCTCGAGCCCCGGCCGGCCCGGCAGCCCCAGGTCGAGCACCACAGCGTCGTACGGTTCGGTGTCGCCGAGGTGCTCGGCGTCATTCCCGTCGGCGGCGGTGTCCACGGCGTAGCCGGCGCGCGCCAGCGCCTCCTTGAGCCGCGCGCGCAACGCCGCGTCATCTTCCGCCACCAGCAGTCTCACCTCATCGTTCCCGTTCGCGCTTGATCAGTTCGCCGCTGCGGGCATCGTACTTGAGCTTCAGCACGCGGTCCTGCTCGTCGACGAGCTTGATCTCGTAGATATAGCGGCCGCGTTTGTGTTCGAGCTCAGCCTCGATCACGCGACCGCCGGAATGCGCTTCGCGCGCCTTGGCCAGCACCTGCTCGAGCGGCAAGATTGCCCCGGCCTCCTTGAGCCGCCGGGCCTCGTCGTGGTCTTTGCTTGCCCAAACCGCTCCTGTGGCGAGCAGCAGCATGGCCGGAATCAGCAGTGCTTTGTTGATGATACGCATGGCAGTCTCCTTAAATTTAAACACGTTTGCGACCGTTGAACATGGCGCGCACTAGGTTTTCGCGGTGCACGGCGCTCATGACGAGCACACCGCCGACATGCACGAAAACGAGGAGCAGCGTAAAGTTGGCGAACCATTCGTGTGCCTCCTCAAGCCACTCGTGCTCGGCGCTGTGGCGCGACTCGTGTTCTTCTTCCCTCTCGTCTGCCTGGGCCGGGGCGATGACGAACGCGGCCGCGCCATGCTCTGTTTCCTCGCTCTGCTGTAGCAAGTGGCCGGTGACGGCCGTGCCCGAGAGGCTTGCAAGAAGTACCAAAACCATGAGCCCGCCGAGCGGGTTGTGTCCGAGGTAACGCCTCGCCCGGCCAGCGAGCAGGCTGCGTGCGTAGGCCAGGACCTCGCGCGGCGGGCGCACGAAGTCGCGGAAACGAGCGTGGCGTGGGCCGACGAAGCCCCAGACGAGGCGAAACCCCACCAGCCCCGCCACGCCGTAGCCGGCCCAGACGTGCACGGCCGATTCCTCCTCGCCGGTGAGCCAGGCCAGGGTGAAGGTTGCGACCAGCGACCAGTGGAACACGCGCACCAGCGGATCCCACACGCGGACCTCGCGCGCGGCGGTTGCGAGGGAATCGTCTGTGAAAGCAGTGGTCATGGCAGGCCCTCCGATGATTGGCTGACTGTCAGTCTAGGCAGGCAGGCTGAATCCAGGCTGAACGCGCGCAGTGGAGTTGCGCGCGGATTGCAGCTAACATGCAGGCGGCTAGAACCCCGGTTCAGGAGAACCATCCCCATGGCGAGCCTTTCCGAGAATGATTTCAAAGAATTCGAAGCGCGGCTGCGGCAGCGACGCGAGGACCTGCGCTGGGCCATACACAGCGCCCTCGTCGAGTCCGAGCGCGAGGACTACGTGAAACTCGCCGGCGCGGTGCACGACGCCGCCGAGGAATCGGTCGCTGATCTGCTCGAGAGCATGAACCACCTCCTGCTCAATCGCGAGGTCGAGGAGCTGCGTGATATCGAGGCGGCGCTCGAGCGCATCCGCGACGGCAGCTACGGCGTGTGCGTGGACTGCGGCGATGACATTGCCCCGATGCGGCTGCGCGCCTATCCCACTGCCAAGCGCTGTTTTAACTGCCAGACCCGCTACGAGAGCGCATTGCGCGGGGGGCGAGACGCGACCCCGAGCCTTTGAGTCCTTTCCTTGCGCTTTCCTGTCTGTTTCATCGCAATCCTGCCAGCTCCTGCAGCAGCCGCCAGTTTGCCAGGCGGTCTTCCTGGGCCTTGAGCAGCTCTGCCGAAGGCTGCCCGTCGCGATCGAAGTGCTTGGCGAAGCGGCCTTCGGTGCGAGCGAAGTAAACAAAGTCGATCACCTCGCCTTTGGGTGTGACGTACCAGTCTTGCCTGCGTGCCGGATTGCCCTGCAGGCTCAGACACTCCTTCAGGGTGGCGCCGGCGCGCGGGTCGTAAACGAGCAGCGGAAAGGCACGCGCATCCACGGCCAGCTTCGCCTGGCGCACGGAGGCATCGTCGCCAATTCCGTGTTCGGGCTGGCAGGGTGCGTAGGCGATCACCACCGCCGGCCCCGGGTACGCGTTGGCGGCGATTACCGCTCGGTAAAAGTGGTTGATATGGGCGGCCGTGGTCTGCGCCACAAAGACATCGGGGTGCATCATCACGATCTGCGCGAGCTCTTTGCGCCGCTCGCTCTTACCGTGCCGGGCGCGTCCGTAGGCCGACATCTTGCTGTCCTGGCCGGGGAACGTGGCGGTCGAGCTCTGGCCACCGGTGTTCGAGTACACCTGGGTGTCGAGCACCAGCACCTTGATGTCCATGCCAGACATCAGCATGCGCGACAACGACTGCAAGCCGATGTCGAGCATGGCGCCGTCGCCGCCAAGCACCCACAGGCGCTTGTCCCGCAGGCCCTGGCGGTCCCAGGCGGCGCGGATGCCCATGGCGACCGCCGGCGCGTTCTCGAACAGCGAGTTGGTCCACGGAACGTGATAGGGGTTGTACGGGTAGGTCGAGCCGAACACCGTGTTGCAACCGGTGGCGGCGACGATTCCGAGCGATCGCGGCCCGTGCACGAAACCGGTAGCGGCGAGCATCATGCGGATTGCGGTCGCCTCGCCGCAGCCCATGCACGAGGCCGCCCCGCCGCAGTAGAGCAACGCGGAGTGTTTGAGCATCATGTCCGCGAGCACCTTGTCCTGGATGTAATGCGACGGGGTGTCGGGCAGCCTGCGAAACAGTTGTGCGGCCGCCCGATAGGCCGCGAGATTCTCTTCGGTCTTTGGCACCATGACGAGGGCGCCGTGTTCGCCGCAGGCAGTCACGCACTCGCCGCAGCCCTTGCATTTGGCGGGATCGGTGACGAGGAAGAACATCCCGCCCTCGTGGCCCTTGCGCACTGGCACGTCGTAGTACTTGGTGGTCCTCGCCGCCTGTGCGGCGAGGAACGCGCCGTGGGGCTCGCGCCGCGCTTGCTCCATGAGCGCTTCCCACTGCGTGGCGGGCACCACCTTGGCGAGGATCGCCGTGTCCGGACACTGCGTGACGCACTCCATGCAGCCGACGCATTTTTCGGCGTCGAGCGCAGGGATGTCCGGTGCGATGGTGGAAAAGTCGCGCAAACAGGCGGTGCCCGGCGGCAGCCAGGAGAGTGCCGTGCTGGCGTCTGCTGGCAGCTCCCGCTCGGCCGTACCACGCGCATAGGCGCTGAGTACCTCGTCGCGAAAGCTTTCGGTTTCGAGCAGTGCAGCGCTCAGGCGCTTGATCTCGTCGTTGGCATGCACGGACTTGAAACCTGCGGATCACGAACCGCCCAATGCAGCGGCTCTGCGTTGAAAGTGCATCGTATCAATTCCTCTGTAAGCCGGTGCGCGCGGCACATGGCGCGGCCAGGGTGGGGACAGGGATTTCGCGCAGCTCGCGCCAACCGCGTTTCACCGCCTCGAGATTGGCGGCCACGATCTTCGGGCCACGCCGGCCGAAGTACTTATCGAGCGCCTTTTCCACGACGGCGAACAACGCCTCCTCGCTCAGGCCCGCGGCCGGCACGAATGGCGCGAGGCGCAAAAACACCCCGAGCAGCACCACCCCCTGCATGCGCAATTGCAGGTCAGCGCTGGCCGCAAGCGCACGACCGATGCGCACGGCGTCGAGATAGAACACGCGCAGGCCATTGCGCGCGATGCGTTCTTGTGCCGGCGGCGGAATCTTTCGCCACACAGCCTGCGGCTCGGCGTGCTCGCTTTGGACGAAGAGCGCACCGCCCGGCACGAGCCCAGCGAGCGGGTCGCAATGGGTGAAGGCGTTGATGTCGTGAATGGCGACGAAGTCCACATGCTCGAGCTCGGTGTGTTCGCGGATCGGCTCCAAAGCGGCAGTCAGGTAATAGGTCGTGGGCAGGCCCTTTTTGTCCGAGCCGTACTTGGGATAGGCCTGCACGTACTGGCCAAAGATCTCCTCGAGGAGCGTGGCGAGGATCTTGTTGGTGGTTACCGAGCCGTAGCCGCCGATCGAGTGGCCGCGGAGCCGGAAGGCGCCGCGCGGGCGCACGTCGGGGTCGACCCGCCGCGCAAGTGCCGTAGGATGCGCGATCCCGAGCGAGAAAAAGCGTCGTCCGTCTTCACGCATGTTCTCAACCGCGGCGACGAGATCGCCGACGCGCGCGTCGCGGCTGCCGAGCCCGTAGACCCCGGAGTAGATTCTCGGCATCGCAATCAGGCGCGGATAGCCCTCCATGCCGGCGAGCGCGTCGGAAAACGCCGCCTTGAGCTCGGCGGTAAGCGGGTTGTCTTTGGCCAGTGGCACATCGGTGCGCTCGAGCACGGCGATATGTCGGCAGTTTTGCAGGGCCGCGACACACGCGGTCGCCGGAAATGGCCGGAAACTCGTGATGTGCAGCGTGCCGACCTTCCAGCCGAGCTGCGCACGCATCCAGTCGCAGGCGACCTCGGCGGTTTCCATCACCGTACCGAGTCCCACCAGCGCGTACTCGGCGTCCTCGAGGCGGTAGCCGCGCACGAAGTCGTAGCGCCGGCCGGTGAGCCGGTAAAAGGTCTCGAAGGCCTCGCGCAGTGTTGCCGACACGCGGTCGGTGAACGTACGCTGCGCAATGCGGCCTTTCATATAGGAATCTTGGTTCTGTACCACCCCGGTCTGGAGCGGCCGGTCCGGATGGAAGTAGCTCATCAGGCGTTCGCCCGGCGCGCCGACAAACTCGCGCATCAGCGCCGGCTCCGCGAGTCGCACACGCTCGAGCGTGTGTGTCGTGAGGAAACCGTCCTGTACGTTGAGAAACGGTGTGCGCGAAGCCTCGGCCGCGCGGCGCGCGATGAGCGAGAGGTCTTGCGCCTCTTGCACGTTGCGCGCGAACAGTATGCCCCAGCCGGTGTCGGCCACGGCCATGACGTCATCGTGCCCGGCGTGCACATTGAGCGACTGGGAGCTGAGGGCGCGCGCCCCCACGTGGAACACCGCCGGCAGGCGCTTGCCGGCGATGGTGTAGAGCACCTCTTTCATCAGCACCAGCCCCTGGCCGGAGGTGAAGTTCGTCACCCGCGCGCCGGCGAGCGCGAAGCCTTCGCAGACCGAGGCCGAGGAATGCTCGCTCTCGGGTTCGAGAAAAAACAACTCCTCGCCCCAGAGGTTCTTGTGGCCGTTGGCGACTGCGAGCTGGTAGCCCGTGCCCATGTTGGTCGAGGGCGTGATCGGGTAGGCGCAGGCGCCCTGCGAGATGTGCGTCTCGACCCACACCACGACGGCCGAACCGTCGGCGGTGGTCCAGGTGCCGGGGTAAGGCGGTTTGTCGGCGGACATATAGGGGCTGGTGCGTTTTGCGCCTTGGTGTGGGGCCTTTTGGGATGAATGCTAGGCGGACGAGGAGGCCGGGTGCCGGCCGGTGAGCAGGTATTCGATCAGCTCGCGCACTTTGCGGATCTCGGTGCCGAAGGGCAGCGACTCGGCTCCGCGGAAGAACAGGCCCTGCTCGACGTTGCCACGCTGCGCGGCGGCGAGCTGGGTCTCAATGCAGAACTGGCCCATGGCCGGATTACCGTCTTTGAAGCCGCAGTGCGCCAGGCACTCGAGGCGGCTTGGACACTGGGCGCACTCGGGACTGGCCCGTTCGCGCAGTTTTTGCTCTTTCGCGAGGTATCGTCTGAGCCAAGGGGTGAGCACGGCGCGCGCCGGCAGCCCCGCCGCGCTCATGAACGTGACGATGTCCTCGGGCCTCGCCTCGGTCAGGACTTTCTTGAAATTCGGATGAGCGTCGCACTCCTCGGTGACCGCAAAGGGCGTGCCGATCTGCGCGCCGGCCGCGCCCAGCTCGAACAGCTCGCGCATTTTGTTGAAGGAGTTAATCCCCCCGGCCAGGATCAGCGGGATCTGGCCGATGGCCAGGCCGAGCTCGCGGAACACCTTGTGGACTTCTGTCACGACGCGCCGGAATTCGAACTTCGGATCGTTCACCTCCTCGAGCCGGGTGGCGCCCAAGTGGCCGCCGGCGTAGCGCGGATGCTCGATGACGATGGCGTCCGGCAGCCGCCCCCGGCGCATCCATTTCTTGAGCACGGCGCGCACCCCCCGCTCCTCGGACAGGATGGGAATGAGCGCCACCTGTTTGAACCGCTCGGTCAGCTCGGGCAGATCAAAGGGCAGGCCCGCCCCCACGATCAGGGCATTGGCGCCACTCTTGCAGGCCTGGATCACGAGCTCGGCATAGTTCGACAGCGCGCGCATGACGTTGACCGCGATGAAGCCGTCCGGGCCGGCGATGGCGCGCGCCGCGCGGATTTCGCGGTCCAGGGCCTCGACATTGGCTGCAGAGTGCTCGGCCGGGTCGCGGCACTTGCGCAACCGTCGCATGAGGTCGTCATGCAGCCGACGCAGGTCCACCGCGGCGATGGTTCCCACGGCGCCCTCGGCGGCCACCGCACCGGCCAGGCGGTGGGCCGAGACGCCTACCCCCATGCCGCCTTGGATGATGGGCAGCACGCGGCGGCCGCGGATCACCAGTGGCGGGATAGATGAGGAAGACTGGACCATGGGCACCCCGTGCGCGTATCGGCCAAGCGTAGCCGATGCGGCTGACCGTCGGGTTGACTTAAGTCAACGACGCCAGGCCGAGCGTGGCGTCTCGGGTCAAGGCCACGCCCACTATATAAAGGTAAACGACAAGCGCTCCCGCCCAGGCGGCGAGGCGCACACGGCGCGTGCGCCCGAGGCGCAACGCCACCATGCCGAGGCCGATGTAGACGAACAGCCCCGTGAGTTTCGCAGTCAGCCAACCGTGCACGAACGGATATTGCTGGATGCGAAGCATCAAAGCGATGCCGGCAGCGAGCAGCAGCGTGTCGTTCACGTGCGGGGCGATGCGCACGAGCAGATAAAGGCCCTTGTGCCGGCGAGGTGCAGCGCTCGCAGGACGAGTCGCACAGGCGTGCCGTGGCCAGTAAATCGGCGAGCCGCGTAGCATCAGCAGTCCGCGCAGGAAGAATCCCGCGAGGGACAACACCACGGTGACGAGATGGATGTATTTAATCCACATGCGGCGCAATGGTGGGGGCAGGCGGGGCGTGCAGGCTGCGGCAGTAGACGCGCAAGGCGTAGTGCAGATTGAGCCCAAGCCAGCCGTAGGAAAGTGCAAGGAGCAGGCCGGCGGCTGGCGCAGGCATCAGGCGCGGGGCGAGGATCGCACCGCAGAGGGCGAGCAGGGCTGCGGCATGCACCCACGTGTGCGGGAGCGTGCGGCAGTCGGGCAGGATTTCCTTCATATTCGGCAGCACGCAACGGATGCCGCGCTGATGGAGGTGCAGCCAGGCCAGAAACGGCACGATCTTGTAAAGCATGCCATGGATTACGCAGGAGGCGAAACCGACGATCGCAAGCACGCCGACGAGCAGCGCGCCGCGCGCCTCGTCAGGCCAGGGCAGCGCCACGACATTCGCAACGGCCGCAAGCCCACTGGCCATGCCAAGCTGCCAGAAACGGGTGGTGGCGTCCGGTTGCCGGCGCCGGCGCCGTGCTTGCAGCCTGAGCGTGACGAGCGCGAACACAGCTGGGCCGGCAAGCACGATGAGCGCAGCCACATCGCGCAGTATCGCTGGCACGACCAGGACGTGCAGTGTGCTCGAGACCAGCAGCGCGACAAAGATCGCCGGCACCAGAAAACGCTGCAGACGTACGGGATAGGCCGCTGTGAGCTGGAACATGGGCACCACCTGGTAGGCCGAGCCGATGACGAGGAGCGTGACCCAGCCGACGAGCCCCCAGGCGAAATGGATGTCAGCGAGTGCGCGGCCACTGCCTGGCAGGATGGGTACGCCGCTACGTTCCAGGCCGAGCGCGATGCCGAGCAGCACGGTGAGCGCAAGTGCGCCCAGCGCCAGGCGCATGGCGGTCACGCCGGGATGGACCTGGGGGACGCGCGCGAGTGCGAGCGCGGCCGCAGCAAGAAACAGGAAAAATCCCACACCGAGCAAGACGACGCCTACTCCAAGTAACAGTGCCCGGCCGAGCCACAGCCCGGCGGCGAAGGCGGCGGTCCCGAAGACCAGTGGAAGTTGCACGGCCCAGGCAACAAAGCGCAGCCGCGGCAAAGGTGCGCCCGCCACCACCGGCAGCATCTGCATCAACGCGCCGATCATCACCTGCGTGACGAAGCCGAGAGTAATTAAATGCGTGAGGGCGATCGTGGCTGGTGCCCAGCGCGAGATGAGCGTCTGCGAACCGTGGACGGCAAGAAGTGCAGCGGCAGCGAGGGCAAAGGCCGGCGCCGTCAGGAAAAAGCGCATCGGTACCGAGATCGGGGGCGTCTCATCGAGACGCAACACGGTCGTCTGCATGACGCTCAAGCGTTATCGCCGGCAGGAAAATCGACGCGCAGGAACTTCATCAGGAGCGAGGATCCAAAAATCCAGGACCCCTCTCGAGGTCCGCGCGATGCGCTCTTGGGTCGCTTCTTGCTCACTTCCCGATAAGCGCCTGTGCCGAGGCGCAAGCCCGTTCGTCGTCGCGCCGCCAGATGACGATCTCGTAGTGGTTCGCCCCACACAAGCGGGTATGCCAGGCATAGCCGGTCTCCTCCAGGATGGCGTAGAGGGGGAAAGGCTCGCGGCGGTGACGAACATGCAAGAGCACACCTGGCGGTAGTTCCTCGAGGGCATCGAGGATGCGCACGAGCGGTTCGGGCGGCTCGAGCCGGCTGACATCGAGCACGCGCTGCTCGACCAGGACGGCCACTCAACGCTCCTGTTGCAGGCTGGCAGCGATGCAATCGCGCAGCTCCGCACGAGTGCTCGCGAGCGTAGAATCCGCCAGGCGGTAGAGGATCTGTTCCTCCTTGAGGTTGTGTTGCTGCATGAGTACCAGCAAGGTTTCGGACTGGCCGAGGTAGCGTTTGCTCTCGCCCTGGGCCAGGGCCTGCGCCATCTCTTCGAACAGGCGGCGCATCATGTCGTGTTCCGTACGCATCACAGCGGTCGGCCCCTCGCGCATACCGGTAGCCGCCTCGAGTGCCGGGAAGAGTATCTGTTCCTCGATGCGGAAATGGCGCTCGGCCGCACGGCGAAATTCCGTGAAGCGCTGCGTGGCCGTCTCGCGCTCGTCGCGCCCCGCGGCTTCTTCAACCGCGGCGAACAGCTCGTCGCAGCGCCGGTGGTCGAGGGTGAGTGCGGCGCTGATCGTATCCATGACAGGTGCGTTCCTCGCAGGGTCTAACATGGTTGGATTTGTATTCGGCCGCGGGCGCTGCGGGCATTGATTTAAGTCAAAAAGCAGCCACCAAAAAGCGATATTCGTTCCGTTTGTTAACCACGGGCTACCGTTTACCCGGGCTTCCCATCTGCGCGCGGGCGCAGGTACATCGGGGCGTAGCGCGCCGCCCACGGCAACAGGCTTGCGAGCCACAGCGCGGCAGAGGCAAGGTTGAACGTGCCACCGGCGAGTTCCGCCGTCACGCGCATGGCGGCCGAGGCATTGAGGCCGAGGAAACACACCCAGGTGAGTGGGTCGGCAACCAGCGGGCGGCCGCTGTGGCCGAGTGTCACGCGCGACACCATGGCCACCATCATCCCGCCGACGAAGCCGATCCCGAGCGCGTGTAGCGGCGCACGCCCGAGCCAGTCATGGCCACTGGCGAACAGCACCAGGCTCTGGAGAGCAGAAAGCGCCATGCCGAGGCCAAACCACAGAAAGGCGAGGTGCAGCATGGCGAGCAGCTTTACCTCAAGGCTGCGTTTAAGATTCCACAGCCAGCTGTGATGCAGCCCGAGCAGGGCGAGTGGCAGATCGAACACGAACAGCCATTGACGCAAACCGAGGATCTCGAGCGCCGCATGACCAGCGAGACCGGCAGCCGCAAGCGGTAGGCTCCAGGCCGGGCGCTCGGCCGTGTAGCCGCGTAGCGCCGTGGAGCCGAAGAATGGGATCATGCGGTGGCTCACCGTGAACACTGTCGGCAGCAAAAAACCCCACAGGCCGAGCACAAGCGCCAGCCGCACCACCTCGCCGTGGCCAGCGGTGGTCCCGAAGAGAAACAGCACCAGGCCGGCCGCGCCGAGGAGCAGGGCGAGATTCAACAGCCGTTCGTGCGCCCCCCTTTGGGTAGCCGTCCGGTAAACGCCAAATAGCACGAGGCTGGCTATGAACCAGCCGGCCAGGTAGAGCAGGAGGGCGGCGGTGACGAGCCAGCGGCCCGCGACCAGTCCGAGATAAAAGCCGAGCATGCCAAGCGTAAGCAGCCAGAACGGCGGAATGTAGCGCGCTGCCGGCACCGCCGGCGTGTTCATCCAGCGGGGGTAGACCGTGAGCAGGAAGCCGAAGACGAAAAATGGAAACAGTCCGTAGAGCATCAGAAAACCATGTACCCAGGTGGCTGGGAGGGCCATGGCGAGCGGCGGCCACAACGGGGTCTCGCGCCCAGTCAGCTCAGCCGTCCACAGGCCGAGCACGAGCAGCGCCTGCACTACACCGGGCAGGAAAAACATGCGGTGCGGGGCGCCCCGCAACACCTGCCAGCGCCCAGCGGGCGGCGTCAGGAGGGGTGTGGCATTGAGGGGCATGGCGGCGAGGATTCCAGCAGGCCCGGAAATATACGTCCTTGACACGAATCAAAGGCATTTCCCCTACCCGCCGGGCGGGTCGAAGACTGCGGCTGGGCGGCGAACATCTTTGGCCGGCAATTGGACGGTCAGCCCTTCGTCGGCCCCGGGGGTGGGGCTACTTGCGCAGACTGGGTTCGATCTCGGCGATCGTGCTGGAGATCACACCGTGAGCGTGGCCATGAAGCGCGGCGCATGAGCACAGCCGTTGCCTTCGAATCACTCAAGCGCCAGAGGCTGCGGCTGGCGATTTCACCGATTTCGACACCGGCCATTCGTCGTCGAGCTACTCTAGAGGTTTTCACGTGGACGCGATCGAGGTGGATGAGAGTCTCGTGGGCGTCGGGGGTTTCGCTGCAGGGCGTAAACGAGATACAGCGCAGCGCTAAAGACCAGCAGCGCCCCAGCCTGGTGTGCCGCCGCAAGCCCCAGCGGGACCACATAGAGCAGGGTCGAGATGCCGAGCATGATCTGGAGCGCGAGCAGACCCAGGAGGGCTTGGGCGGCGAGCCGGGCGCGCGGCGGCAGCTCCGCGCGCTGCGCCGTCCAGTAGAACGCTGCCGTGACGATGACCAGGACATAGGCGAGTAGACGGTGGTTGAACTGCACGGTGGCGACGTTCTCGAAGAGATTTGCCCACCACGGCGTGAGCGCGAAGACCCCCTTCGGTACGAAGCGCCCGTTCATAAGCGGGAAGGTGTTAAAGACAAAGCCGGCTTTGGTGCCGGCCACGAAGCCCCCGGTCAGGATCATGAGAAAAACCAGACCGACCACGCCCCAGGCGAAACGCTGCAATCCCTTCGAAACACTCCCGCCCTCGGACCTTGGAAACAGTAGCGAAAACGCCGTCCATAGGATCAGCGCATAGATCGCTACCGCAAGCCCGAGGTGCGCCGTCAGGCGGTAGGGGCTTACACGCGGCAGGTCCACCAGCCCGCTCATTACCATGTACCAGCCGAGCGCCCCTTGCAGGGCACCGAGCAAGAAAATTCCAACGAGCCTCAGCACGAGCACGCGCGACAGTTGCCCGCGTAGCCAGAAGTACGCAAGCCCGCCCAGAAACACCAGACCGATGAGCCGCCCGAGCAGGCGGTGAAACCACTCGATGTAATAAATCTCCTTAAACTCGGCAAGCGACATGCCGTAGTTCACCTCGCGGTACTCGGGCGTAAGTTGGTATTTGCCGAAGGCCTCCTGCCACTGCGCGTCGGTAAGCGGCGGAATCGCACCCAGGATCGGATCCCACTCGACGATCGAAAGCCCCGAGCGGGTAAGACGTGTCAGCCCCCCCACCACCACCATGGCGAAGACGAGCACCGCACAGGCGATGAGCCACAGCGCCGGCGCGCGGTTATGACCGATCATCTTGTTTAAGGACGTTCGTTGCGGTTTGGATTAAGTAAAAAAAAGGAACCCTGAGTACAAGGGGCGAAGCATCCCGCATTCACACCAGGCGCCGCCCGCCGGGCGGCTCGATGAAAACAGCGTGTCACAAGCCCGTTCACGTTACTTCAGGCAAGAATAAAAGCGCACCGCCGTGCCAAGCAACCACACGGCGGCGGCATTATGCGCGACTGCCAAGGCGAGCGGAAGACCGAGCGCGACCATGGCGATTCCGAGCGTGATCTGAAGCAGGAGCACGACAAGCAGCGCGAGGGCGCTGCGCCGCGCGGCCGTGTGGCGTGCAGCGAGCAGGCCGAGCGCGCCAAGGTAGAAAAAGGCTGCGAGCCCGCCGAGGCGATGGGCCATATGAATGAGCGGTGCCGCCGTGGCGGGCCGGATCACGCCGTCTACGACCGACAGGTCGCGGGCTAGATCGAAGGCATTCCACATGGCGCTTTCCCAAACCTCGGCCCCGCAACCCCGCAGCCCGAAGCAGGCAGCAGCCGCGAAGTTCGCGCTCACCCAGGCGCCGAGCGCAATTTGCACAAAAAGTAGCGCGAGGCCGAGCGCTGCCCATGGCCGCAGTCCGCGCCTGCTGGCCGCTGGCGGTGGGGCCGACGGAACGACGAGCATCATGAGCAGGGCGAGCATCGCCATGGCACCGGCGACGTTGCCGAGCGTGACCCACGGCCGTGTCGGCGCGGGGGTCTGTAGCCCCAATGCGGCAAGTGCCAGCGTGAGCACAAAAAGCGTCAGCGTTGTAAGCCGCTCGCGGCGACCACCCTGCCGCCAGGCCGTCAGCGCCATCGCGAGGATCAGCACACCGAGCACGGTGGCGACTGCGCGGTGCGCTATTGTCGCCCACCACGGCGCGGCGGCGACCGGCAGGCGTCCATAGCACGCCGGCCAGTCGGCGCAGCCAAAACCGGCGGCACGCAGCCGCAGGTAGGCGCTCAACACGAGCAACGCGAAGACCAGCACGGCCGATACCCACGCCAGGGGCGGCAAGCTCCTTCGAGCGAAACGCGGTTGAGCAGTTTCGGGGCCCACGCGAGATGAGGAAAGCGAAGTTTCGCAAAGAAATTTTTTGATCTAAATCAAATATAAAAATTTTTCCGTGATTGACTTAAGTCAAGTAAAAACGCCGCAGGCCACGCGATAAATGATCGCATCGTAGGCCATTACGACACCATCAAAAAGGAGACGCAACATGCCTGACAAGACGCGTGACAGCCCGCAGGAGCGCATCCCCGTGATGCAGCAGGTGCTCGACAACCCGTTCCTGCTCCTGTTCTTCGGCGTGACCGTCCCCACGGTGTTCTACATCTTGTGGGGCATCATGGAAGTGATCACGATCCCGCTCGCCAAGTAAAGGAGATCGCATCATGGCACTGGCCCCTCCCTCGGAACGCATCTGGTGGAAAGAGCCCGTCGAGCGCGTAGAACTCATATGGGTGGGAGTCGCGCTGATCTGGGCGCTTATCATGTTTTTCATGATGCCCTACTGGCACGTGTACGGGAAGCAGAATCTCTCCAACGAGTCCTATCGCACGACCCCCGAGATGTTTCTGAGCAAGGTGCAGGCGATGGTGGACAAGTACACGGTGCGCAAGGAAACGGCGCGCGAGTACCCGGTAGTCGCGCCGCCGGCCGGAGCCGACGTGTACCTGCTCGGGCGGCTATGGGAATGGTACCCGATCCTCGAGCTCGAGAAGGACAAGAGCTACCGCTTACACATCTCCTCGATCGACTGGCAGCATGGCTTCTCGCTGCAGCCGGAAAACATCAACCTGCAAATCATTCCCGGCTACGAGACGGTGATCACCATCACGCCGAACAAGAGCGGCGAGTTCACGATCGTATGCAATGAGTACTGCGGCATCGGTCACCACACGATGCTTGGCAAGATCTATGTGAAATAACGCTAAGGAGCGGGCCATGGCAACCACAACGGAGTTCCGTACCTGTCCCGACACCGGGCTCATGTTTCACCGGCCGGCCGAGCAGCTCATGAAGGCCAACGCGGTGGCGGGTATCGTCTTCCTGTTGCTCGGTGGCGTCCTTGGGTTGTTGGTGCTGCTGACACGCTGGCCGAAGTATCACATCCTCTCGGCCGACCAGTTCTACATGGTCCTCACCGGACACGGGATCGATATTCTCATCTTCTGGGTGATCTTTTTCGAGATTGCGCTGCTCTACTTCACCTCGAGCACGCTGCTCAAGAGCCGGCTCGCCACGCCGCGCTGGGCGTGGCTCGGCTTTGCGCTCATGGTGATCGGCGCGGTGACTACCAACATCGCCATCTTCCAGGGTCGCTCAAGCGTGATGATGACCTCGTACGTGCCGATGGCCGCGGAGCCGGCGTTCTACCTCGGATTGATCCTGTTCGCGGTCGGTGCGCTGATCGGTTGCTTCGTGTTTCTGGGCACTCTGGTGATCGCGCGCGCCGAGCGCACCTACGGCGAGGGCTCGATCCCGCTTGTGACCTTTGGCGCGCTCACCGCCTGCATCATCGCGATCTTCACCATCGCCTCGGGTGCGATCATTCTCATTCCCACCTTCCTGTGGAAGATTGGCTGGATCAGCTACATCGACCCGCTTATGTACCGCATCATCTGGTGGGGCATGGGCCACTCCTCGCAGCAGATCAACGTCTCGGCGCACATCGCCGTGTGGTACGCGGTAGCAGGGGTGGTGTTCGGTGCACGCCCGCTGTCCGAGAAGGTCTCGCGCATCGCGTTCCTGCTCTATATCCTGTTCCTGCAGCTCGCCTGTGCACACCACATCCTGGTGGATCCGGGCGTGAGCTCGGAGTGGAAGATCTTCAACGCAAGCTATGCCATGTACCTCGCAGTGATGGCGAGCATGATCCACGGGCTCACCGTGCCGGGCGCGATGGAGGCTGCACAACGCAAGCGCGGTTTCAACAAGGGCTTCTTCGAGTGGCTGCGCAAGGCCCCGTGGGGCAATCCGACCTTCGCCGGCGTCTTCCTTTCGATCCTGATCTTCGGCTTCCTGGGCGGTATCTCCGGGGTGGTTCTGGGCACCGAGCAGTTGAACCTCATTATGCACAACACCTTCTACGTGCCTGGGCATTTCCACGCTACGGTTGCAGGCGGCACGACACTCGCCTTTATGGCGCTGACCTATTGGCTGGTGCCAGTGCTGTTCCGCCGTGAGGTGGTATGGCCTAAGCTCGCGACCCTGCAGCCCTACCTCTTTGGTCTCGGCATGGCCGGGCTGTCGATCTTCATGCTGGGGGCAGGCACGCTCGGCATCCCGCGCCGGCACTGGGATGTGTCCTTTAGTGGCGCGATCCTGAACTACCAGTTTCCAGAGACCGCCTACCTGCTGCTCGGTCTGATGGCCATCAGTGGTATCGCGGCCGTTGTCGGCGGAGGTCTGTTCGTGCTGCAGATCGTCGCCTCGGTGCTCTTCGGCAAACGCAAGGACCCGGTGAAGAAATCGCCCGTCGCGCTCATCGCCGAGCCGGTGGCCCCGGGTGTGCACGGCATCGGGCTCGGCGGCGTGGCCGTGCCCGGCACGCTGGTGCTGGCGATCGTATTCATCACCTCGTTCATCCTGTACTACTTCGTCAACTGGAAGTACCTTTCCCAGGTGTGGGGGCTGAGTTAACGCGGGTTAATTGGGCCGATCCGCGTGAACGGGGAGCCAGGTGGGCGCACGGGCGCCCACCTGGCCTTTCCTTCAAGTTGCGACGAGCAGCGCGGGACGAGGGTCGGGCGAAGAGGGGAAAATCATGCTTAGGCTGGTATCCGCGCTCCTGACACTGCTCGCGGTTCCGCTCAGCGGTATCGCCTCGCAGCACATCGCACACGGTGCAGCCCCGGCGTCCGGCGACAGCCGCAGCCCCTTTGAGGAAAAGACCGCGCTCGCCCTGAGCCAGGCGGCGATCGGCCGCGAATTGTCGCCCGACTACCGTTTCACCACGAGCGATGGCCGCAGCGTGCGGCTGTCTGAATACCGCGGCAAGCCGCTGGTCGTGAGTCTGATCTACACGAGCTGCTATCATATCTGTCCGACGACCACGCAGCACCTTGCCAAGGTAGTGCGCATCGCGCGGGCGGCGCTCGGCGAGGGCAGTTTTCGCGTGCTGACTATCGGCTTCGACACTGTGCGCGACACACCCGCCGCGATGCGAGAGTTCGCCAGGGCACAGCACGTGGCGATCAGTGACTGGGATTTTCTGAGCACCGATCGTGCAACGATCGAGGCCTTGAGCAAGGACCTCGGCTTGCAGTACTTCCCCTCGGCGCACGGCTTTGATCACCTCATCCAGGCCACGGTCGTGGACGCTGGCGGACGCGTCTACCGCCAGGTATATGGGATGCAGTTCGAGACGCCGCTGCTCGTCGAACCGCTCAAGCAGCTGGTCTTCGGCGCGCCGGCGACCACATCGCTTTTCGCCGGACTTACGAACCGCGTTCGGCTGTTCTGCACGGTGTACGATCCTGCCACTGACCGCTACCGCTTCGACTATTCCCTCTTTCTCGGTATGGTCATCGGGGCGACCAGCATCGTGCTCGTCAGCCTGTTTCTCGTGCGCGAATGGCGCCGCAGCGCCCGTGCACGTGGAGTTTGATCTGGATCATATGGGACGTCTGAGGCGGCTGCTAATTTGAGTCCGTCCGACGAGAGACGGAGACGCCGACTTTGCTGGCCCGGATCCAAGCCGCCGTGCGGCTCGCCTTCGATCGCGTGGAGGCGCTGTTCGACGCCGCCTTTGGGGCGCGGTTCAATCCCTTCCATCATCTCGGGGCGCTGACGTTTTACTTCTTCTGGATCGTCGCAGCGAGCGGCCTCTATCTCTATATCTTCTTCGAGACCAGCATTGAGGGCGCCTACCGCTCCATCGAGCAGTTAACGCACGGGCAGTGGTACCTGGGCGGGGTGATGCGCAGCCTGCACCGCTACGGCTCGGACGCGATGGTAATCACGGTGCTGCTGCACCTCGCGCGCGAGTTCGCGCGCGACCGTTATCGCGGTGTGCGCTGGTATTCATGGGTGACGGGCGTGGTGTTGCTCTGGTTCCTGTACGCCTCGGGGATCGGTGGTTACTGGCTGGTGTGGGATCGGCTCGCGCAGTACATTGCGGTCACTACGAGCGAATGGCTCGACGTGCTGCCGCTTTTCGGCGAGCCGATCGCGCGCAATTTCCTCGACAATGCCACGGTCTCCGATCGCTTTTTTTCGCTGCTCTCTTTCCTGCACATCGGCGTGCCATTGTTCCTGCTGCTCGGCATGTGGGTGCATATCCAGCGCATCTCGCGTGCACGCAGCAATCCGCCGCGCGTGCTCGCGGCCGGCAGCCTTGCGGCATTGCTCGTGCTGTCGTTCCTGCAGCCAGCGGTCTCGCAGCCGCCGGCCGATCTCGATACCGTCGTGGCGCAGGTCGGGCTCGACTGGTTCTACCTTGCCGCCTACCCGCTCATGGACCTGTGGTCGTACGAGACGGTCTGGTGGCTCGCCGGCGGTGGCACGCTGCTGCTGGTAGTCCTACCGTGGCTGCCGCCTCAGCGCGAACCGGCGGCGGTCGTGAATCTTTGCGAGTGTAACGGCTGCGGCCGCTGCTTTGCCGACTGCCCGTACAATGCCGTGGTCATGCGGCCACGCACCGACGGGCTGCCCTTCGAGCAGGAGGCGGCGGTCGAAGCGGAGCTGTGCACGGCCTGCGGTATCTGTGTCGGCGCCTGCCCGACGGCGACACCATTTCGCCGCGCCACGACGCTCGTCTCGGGCATCGACCTGCCCGGGCTGTCGGCAGGCGTCTTGCGCGAGCAGACCCTCGAGGCCGCCGCGCGCCTGGCCGGTGGCGAGGGACGTGTGCTGGTGTACGGATGCCGCCACGGCGCCGACCTCGCCGGGCTTGAGGCCGAAGGCGTGGCCGCTGTCCGGCTTGCGTGCGTGGGGATGTTGCCGCCGGCGTTCATTGATTTTGTCGTCAGCCGCGGGCACGCCGACGGCGTGTTGCTCGCCGGCTGTGCGGCCGGCGATTGCCACAACCGCTTCGGCCAGGACTGGACTGAGCAGCGCATCGCAAGGCTCCGTGACCCCTATCTGCGCAGCCGCGTGCCGCGCGAGCGACTAGCGCTCGTCTGGGCAGGCTCGCGCGGGCGACACCGCCTAGAGCGGGAGCTTGCGGCGTTTCGCGCGCGGCTGCGCGCCCTTGGGCCGCACCGCCGTCGCGCGGCCTGCACGCCGCCTACGCCCTCGCAGGAGGTCAAACGTGCTACTCGCCTGGGATGAACGCTACAGCATAGGCATCGCCTCGGTGGATTACGAACACCGCGAGCTGATTCGCCTGATCAACGAGGCCTACGAGCGGGCAAGACGGCCGTCCAAAGACCACACCGTCGCGGAGGCGCTCGGCGCGATCCACGACCGTATCAGCGCGCACTTCGCCCTCGAGGAAAGGCTGATGCGTGAAGAACGATATGCCGACTACGCCGCGCACAAGGCCGACCACGAGCGACTGCTTGAGGAGATCCGCGACATCATGGACGAGCACGAGCAAGGCGCCCTTTTTAGCGAGCAGGCGCTGGCCGAGCGCCTGGGGCGTTGGTTCAGCGTGCACTTCCAAACGCACGACGCCGCGTGGCACCGCCATCGGAAGCAGGCGGTATGAGCGCATCCGCTGTCAATCGCACCGCTGTGCGGCTCCTCGGCCAGGGAGTGCTCTACGGCGCATTCGCTGCCGTGCTCGGTTACTTTGCGACCGCGCCGGCCTATGTGCGTCTGCCCCCCGACCGGGCACTCGTCAAGCTCTCCTTCAGCCATGCCTCGTCGCCACTTGGCGAGTGTCGCCGCCGCACGCCACAGGAGCTCGCGCAACTGCCGCCCAACATGCGCACACCGCTCGACTGCCCGCGCGAGCGCTCGCCGGTCGAGGTCGAGCTGGCGCTCGACGACGAGCGGCTCTTTCATGCCGTGTTGCCGCCGCGCGGCTGGCAGCGCGACGGAGCGGTGAGCGTGTACCGGACCTTCATCGTGCCTGCCGGTCGCCACCGGCTGTGCGCGCGGCTCAAAGACAACGTGCGGCTGGCCGATTTCAACTACGGGCGCGAGGAAGAGATCGCGCTCGCCCCCGGGCAGGTGTTCGTGGTGGATTTCGATCCGCGCCGCGGTGGGTTTGTTTTTCGATAGCAATCAGCGATCGGTTTGGACCTTCGCGCCGAGCCTTTGCGTGGATTCCCGACGGTGTTCGCTGTGATTGCATCTAACAGAGGAGACCGAGCGCTTAAACCTGAAACGTCAGGTGATCTACAGCCTGCCTCGTTCGAGCTCCCCCTGCCTGCCGACGGTCGCCGGCGGCTGGCGGTGGGTTGGCTCTTGCTCGGGGTAGGGGCGCTGCTCGCCTCGGGGCTATTCGCCGCGCTGCTGGTGGCGGCGCGTACACCGTTCGTAATGACCCTGATCCCGTGGAAGGACTTTTTCGCAAGCGCGCTCGTGGTGCATGTGGAGCTCTCTGTGCTGGTCTGGTTCCTCGCCTTCGGCGGCGTGCTCTGGACGCTGAACTCTACGGCCCGGTGGCTCGGGCTCGGGCGCGCGGCGCTCGCCACCGCCGTGCTTGGCGCGATCGCCATGACGGTCGCGCCGTTCACCGGCCAGGGTCAGCCGCTCATGAGCAACTATATCCCGGTGCTGCGCCAGCCGGTGTTCATGAGCGGGATGGCGGTGTTCGCGCTCGGCGCTGCAGCACTCGTTCTGCGCGCGATGAGCACAAGTCCGCCCGTCGGCCCGCGCGTGAGGGGGGCGGGGGCGCTGCGTTTCGGGCTCAACGCTGCGGCGGTCTCGGCGGCGCTTGCGCTCATCGCCTTCGCCTGGACGTATGTCACGCTGCCGGCGGAAGTCGTCGGCAATGTGTACTACGAGCTGCTGTTCTGGGGCGGCGGACATGTGCTGCAGTTCACCTGGATGCTGCTCATGCTCGTGGCCTGGCTGTGGCTGGCTGCGAGCGCGGGCCTGCGCCTGCCGCTGTCGCCGCGCGTGGCGCTGGTGCTCTTTGGACTGGGGCTTGCAGTCGTGTTCCTCGCGCCGCTTATCTACTATGCCTATCCGGTCACGAGCGTAGAGCACGTCAAGCTCTTCACCTGGCTGATGCAATACGGTGGCAGCCTCGCTACCCTGCCGCTCGCCGCCGCCGTGCTGTATGCGCTTTTTGCGCCCCGTGCCGAGACCGCGTCCGCAGCGGCGGCGCGCCCGCAGCACGCTGCGCTCATCGCATCGGTCGTGCTCTTCGGTGTGGGCGGCGGCATTGGCTTTCTGATCCAAGGCAGCAACGTCACGGTGACTGCGCACTACCACGGCTGCATCGTCGGCATCACGCTGGCGTTCATGGGGCTGACCTTCCATCTCCTGCCGCGGCTCGGCTTCAGTGACGTGGAGCCGCGCGGGGCGGCCGTCCAGCCCTGGCTTTATGGTGGCGGACAGTTGGTACATATCGCGGGGCTGGTGTGGTCGGGCGGCTACGGGGTGGCGCGCAAGACGGCCGGCGCCGCGCAGGCGCTCGACAGCATCGAGCGCATCACTGGCATGGCGCTGATGGGCCTCGGCGGCCTCGTTGCCATCGCCGGTGGCGTACTGTTCCTTGTGCTAGTGCTGCGCGCGCTTGTGCCGCGCCACAGCGTGGCACAAGCGCTATCCTGACCGGTTGCGGCCCTCCCAAAAGGGATAAGCGTCCTATCTCCGACATCAGGAATCGCAGCCCTCTTGATCCAAATCAATCACGCGTGCGCCCGGCTTTTTGCATCATGGCGCGGTTTCGTTGCTGCGCGGAGGAACGCCTTGTGAACAAGCCAAAACACCCCACCCCATTGCTGGATCAGCTCGAGGCCGGTCCGTGGCCGAGCTTCGTGACCGGACTGAAGCGCCTGGCAGAAAAGAAGGAGATGGTTCAGGACCTGCTCGGCCAGCTCGAGTACTCCTACCAGACGCGTCTCGGCTACTGGAAGGGCGGCACGGCGAGCGTCATCGGCTATGGCGGCGGCGTCATCCCGCGGTTTTCCGAGATCGCCGACAAGTTCCCGAAGTCGGCCGAGTTCCATACCCTGCGCATCATGCCGCCGCCGGGCATGCATTACGACACCGCGACGTTGCGCAAGTTCTGCGATATTTGGGAACAGTACGGTTCGGGGTTGATCGCGCTCCACGGCCAGAGCGGCGACATCATGCTGCAGGGCTGCACGACCGCGAACATCCAGCCAGCGTTCGATGCTGTCAACGAGATGGGCTTCGACATGGGTGGGGCCGGCCCGAGCGTGCGCACCTCGATGTCCTGCGTGGGGTACGCGCGCTGCGAGCACTCGTGCTACGACACGGCGCGCGCTCACCGCACCGTGATGAACAACTTCACCGACGACCTGCACCGTCCGGCGCTGCCGTACAAGTTCAAGTTCAAATTCTCCGGCTGCGGCAACGACTGCATGAACGCGATCCAGCGCTCGGACATGGCCGTGATCGGCACCTGGCGCGACGACATCCAGGTAGACCAGGAAGCAGTCAGGAAATTCGTTCAGGCCAAAGGCCGCGAGTACGTGATTGACAACGTGGTAACGCGCTGTCCGACCAAGTGTCTTAAGCTCAAGAGCGACGACACGCTTGAGGTGGACAACCGCAACTGCGTCAAGTGTATGCACTGCATCAACGTGATGACTGGCGCGCTCGCACCTGGCAGGCAACGCGGTGTCACCGTTCTGGTCGGCGGCAAGCGCACGCTCAAAATCGGCGACCTGTTCGGCACCGTGATCGTGCCGTTCATGCGGCTCGAGACCGACGAGGATTACGAGCGGCTGGTCGAGCTTGCCCGCAACATCATCGAGTTCTGGGCAGAGAACGGCCTTGAGCACGAGCGCTGCGGCGAGATGATCGAGCGCATTGGGCTCGCCAATTTTCTCGAGGGTCTCGGGCTCGACGTCGATCCCAACATGGTCAATCATCCACGCACCAATCCGTTCGTGCGCCTGGACGGCTGGGACGAAGAGGTGACGCGCGTCGCGAAGTCGCGCACGTCGGCTAAGTAAACAGCCAAAGCGGAGATACGCAGGCGCCGAGGTCGCCAAGACGTCTCAAAAGAATCAGTGCTCAGCGTCTGTGCGCCACACCGTATCGAGTCGTCAATCAAGATTAATAAAGAGGTAACCATGTCCACGCAAGTGCGAATGTCCATCGAGTCCGGGGTACCCGACCATTTCCAGTACATGCACCCCGTACTGAAGAAGAACTACGGTTTGTGGAAGGCTCACGACCGCCCGCGCCCGGGCGTGTTGCATCATGTCTCAAAGACCGGCGACGAGGTCTGGACTGTAAAGGCAGGCACACAACGTCAAATGGACGTGGGCACGATCCGTCTACTCTGTGATATCGCCGACAAGTACGCCGAGGGTTATGTCCGCTTCACCATCCGCTCGAACATCGAGTTCATTCTGAGCGACGGGAAGAAAGTGCAGTTGCTAATCGAGGCGCTCGCTCAGGCGGGCTTTCCCGTCGGCGGTACCGGCAACTCAGTGACCATGATCTCGCACACCCAGGGCTGGCTGCACTGCGATATCCCGGGCACCGACGCCTCGGGTGTCGTCAAGGCGCTGATGGACGAACTCTACGAGGAGTTCATCAACGAGGACATGCCGAACCGCGTGCACATTACCACCTCCTGCTGCCAGATCAACTGCGGCGGGCAGGGCGACATCGCCATCAACGTGCAGCACACCAAGCCGCCGAAGATCAATCACGATCTTGTTGCGAACGTCTGCGAGCGGCCTGCGGTGGTGGCCCGCTGCCCGGTCGCGGCGATCCGCCCGGCGATGGTCAACGGCAAGCCCTCGCTCGAGGTGGACGAGAAGAAGTGCGTGTGCTGCGGCGCCTGCTACCCGCCCTGCCCGCCGATGCAGATCAACGACCCGGACCACTCCAAGCTTGCCATCTGGGTCGGCGGCAAGAACTCCAACGCACGTTCGAAACCCATGTTCCACAAGCTCGTGGCGGCCGGTATCCCGAACAACCCGCCGCGCTGGCCCGAGGCCGCGGCGATCGTCAAGAAAATCCTGCGCGTCTACAAGGAAGACGCCAAGGATTGGGAGCGCATCGGTGACTGGGTCGAGCGCATCGGCTGGCCGCGCTTTTTCGAACTCACGGGGCTGCCGTTCACCAAGTTCCATGTCGACAACTGGCGAGGTTCGCGTTACACGCTCAACGCCTCGGCGCATATCCGCTTCTAACGAGCGCAAGAGAAGGCGGCTCGCCAGGCAATGACCGCCCGGGTTGTGCTGTTGCATAATCAAGGCCCGCTCTGCCGCCGTTGCCAAGGCACTGGCAACCGGCGGCGCACGAGAGCGAGAACGAGCGCTGATAACAAACCGAAGAAGGGGGCAATTCGTGAAGCTTGCCGTATTGGTCAATGAGGGCCCGTACACGCATCAGGCGTCCGACTCGGCCTACCAGTTCACGAAGGCCGCGCTGGAAAAGGGACACGAGATCTTTCGCGTGTTCTTCTATCACGACGGTGTGAACAATGGCACGCGCCTGACGGTGCCACCGCAAGACGACCGCCATATCGTGAACCGCTGGTCCGATCTTGCTGCCAAGTATAAGCTCGATCTCGTCGTGTGCATCGCCGCTGCTCAGCGGCGGGGGTTGCTCGACGAGAATGAGATGAAGCGGCACGGCAAGGACGCGCACAACATCGCCCCGGGCTTTCGCATCTCCGGGCTTGGGCAGTTGATCGAGGCAGGCATCCAGGCAGATCGCCTGGTTGTCTTCGGCGATTGATGCGACGCGAGGCGATAGACGATGACAGAAGCCGCTGAAGGTACGATCAAGAAGTTCATGTACGTCAACCGCAAGGCGCCGTACGGGACGATCTACGCGCTCGAGGCACTGGAGGTGGTGCTGATTGCTGCCGCCTTCGAGCAGGATGTGAGCCTGGTGTTCCTCGACGATGGGGTGTATCAGCTTGTCAAGGGTCAGAATACAAAGGCGGTGGAGATCAAGAACTTTTCCCCCACCTTCCGGGCCCTGGAGGACTATGACATCAACAAGCTGTATGTGGAAAAGGAATCCATGCAGGCGCGCGGGCTGACGGCCGATGACATGGTCGTGCCGGTTACCGAGCTGACGGCCGCGGAGATCGCCAGGCTCATGGAAGAGCAGGACGTAATTCTAAGCTTCTAAGGAGGGCGCCTGATATGCTGCACGTGGTCAACAAGTCGCCATTTGAACGTTTGAGTCTTGAGAGCTGTCTTAAGCACGCCCAGCCAGGCAGCGCTATTTTGCTCATCGAGGACGGCATCTACGGCGCCCTTAAGGGAACTGCCTTCACAGGCCGGATTGAAGCAGCCATGAAGGATCTTAAGATTTATGTGCTGCAACCAGACGTAGAGATGCGCGGCATGCAGGGCCGCGTCATCGACGGCGTGCAGGCTGTGGATTACGCCGGGTTCGTTGACTTGGTGACGAAATACCCGCGCGTACAGTCCTGGTTGTGAGCTGAACCTGTTGTTGTAACCCCTGACCAAGGAGACACCACCATGCCCACGATCGAAGTAGCTGGAAAGACCATCGAAGTAGACGAGGAGGGATACCTTCAGAATCGCGCCGACTGGAGCGAGGAAGTTGCCAAGGAAATGGCAAGGCAGGACAACTGCGAACTCACCCCCAATCACTGGGAGGTGATCAACTTCCTGCGCGAATACTACGACGAGTACCAGATCGCCCCGGCGGTACGCGTGCTGACCAAGGCGATCGGTAAGAAGCTCGGTCCGGACAAGGGCAATAGCAAATACCTCTACGAGCTTTTCCCCTATGGTCCGGCGAAGCAAGCGTGCAAATACGCGGGGCTTCCGAAACCGACCGGTTGCGTATAATTTGCGTTGTGCTGCAGTGCACAGCACACGATGACGCTCAAGCGCAGATCGAGTGGGGGCGCGTCATCTGATTGATCTCGGTCAATCGCGACGCCTCACTACTCGATCTATGCTTAGGGGCCGTGCTCGACTGACGGGGGAACGATGTCTGCCGTGACCGTTTTTTACGTACTGCTGTTCTACGCTGCGGCGGCAATCTTCACGCTGGGGCTGGCACGCAAGATTTATATCTTCGCGCGCACGCCGCAGCCACTGAAGATTCCAACCACGCCCGCACCGATTACGCGTGCCGGGGTGATGTGGCGCATAATCAAGGAGGTCACGGTCTTCGAGAGCCTGTTCAAGTCAAACAAGTGGATCTGGTTGTTTGGTTGGGTATTCCACCTCAGCCTTTTTGCCGAGCTGGTCTGGCACCTGCGCTATTTCACCGAGCCGGTGCCGTTTTTCGTGGCCTGGCTGCACTGGTTTACGGTCTTCACCGCTTTGGGTATGGCCGCTGGGCTCGCCGGACTCTGGGCGCGGCGCTTTCTAGTAGACCGCGTGCGCTATATCTCGAGCCTCTCGGACCATCTGATGCTCGCCCTGCTGTTCGGCATTGTGGCGAGCGGCCTGTCCATGAAGTACCTGACGCGCACCGACATCGTGGCCGTCAAGGCGTTCTTTTTGGGGTTGCTGCGCTTCGACTGGCAGCCCCTACCTGCTGATCCTGTCTTGCTCGTTCACCTGACGCTGGTCGCCGTACTCATGATGGTGTTCCCGATCAGCAAGCTGCTACACGCCCCCGGAGTATTCTTTAGCCCCACACGCAACCAGGTCGACGACGTGCGCGAAAGACGCTGGACAGCCGGTTGGTCGGCAGAAACGGGTCAGACGGGGTGAGTACGAACATGGCAAAAGCCGAATTCAATGTCCCTCCGCTCAAGGAATATCTCGAAATCCCCTCGGTGCACCCGGGAACGATGGCGCATTCCCGGCCGTTCGTAGCCAAGCCTGAACACCAAACTTCTCTCGGCTTCCCCGGCGAATTGATCGAGAACTGGGAGCAGAAAGCAGTCGAAAAACTCGGCGAACTGGTGTCGAAGTCACGAGCGCTGCAGGTATTCCTCGATTCTTGCGTGAAGTGCGGCGCCTGCACCGACAAGTGCCACTACTATCTCGGCACCGGGGATCCCAAGAACATGCCGGTCGCTCGCCAGGATCTGCTGCGCTCTGTCTACCGCCGCTACTACACCTTCGCCGGCAAACACTTCCCGTGGCTGGTAGGCGCGCGTGACATGACCAAAGAGGTCCTTGACGAGTGGTACGCCTACTTCCACCAATGCTCGCAGTGTCGGCGCTGTTCGGTATTTTGTCCCTACGGCATCGATACCGCTGAAATCTCCATGGCGGCGCGCGATATCATGGACGCCGTCGGGCTGGGCCAGAAGTACTCGAACGAGATCATTGGCAAGGTCCACAAGGTCGGCAACAACCTGGGGTTACCTGAGCCGGCGCTGCGCGATACCCTCGAGGGCCTTGAGGAGGATGTCAAGGAAGACACCGGCGTGGACGTGAAATTCCCGCTCGATGAGAAGGGCGCGGAGGTACTGCTCATCACACCGAGCGCGGACTTCTTCGCCGAGCCGCACATCGACGGCTTGATCGGATACGCCAAGGTATTCCATGCCGCCGGCATCTCCTGGACGCTGTCATCGCATGCCTCGGAGGCGGCGAACTTCTCGATGTTCATTGGTTCGCACTCAAACCTTAAGAAGGTCGCCATGCGCATCCGCGAGGCGGCACTCGATCTCGGCGTCAAGCGCATCGTGGTCGGAGAGTGCGGCCACGCCTGGCGCGTGGCTTATTCCTTCTGGAACACGCTCATCGGACCGTTCGACTTCCTCGACAACCACTACCCCGTACCGCAGCACATCTGCGAGTTTACCTACGACCTGATTCAGAAGGGTGCGCTCAAGTTTGACAAGAGCGCGAATGACGACAAGGTTGTCACTTTCCACGATTCGTGCAACGTCGCGCGTGCCTCGCGCATGGGCAATATCCCCGGCGGCCAGTTCATCATCCCGCGCGCCGTTGTTAAGGCGGCCGTGAACAAGTTTTACGACATGGCGCCGGAGACCATTTATGAAAGCACTTTCTGCTGCGGTGGCGGTGGGGGACTGCTGACTGACGACCTCGTTGAATTGCGCGTTAGGGGGTCGCTGCCACGCATGCAGGCGCTCAAGCAGGTGGTGGACGAGTACGGAGTGACGCACATCGCGGCGATCTGCGCCATCTGTAAGAGCCAATTCACTAAGGTACTGCCTTACTACGAGTTCCCGATGGACATGATCGTAAGCGTGCACGGTCTGGTGAGTAACGCGATCCGGCTCGGCCCGGTCAACCAGTAACCGGGCGTCTGGCACACACTTGTCGTAAACAGGAGAACCTCTCATGGCAACTCCCGCAGACAAACTTAAAAGCCAGCCAAAGGGCTACACCTGGCGCCGTTTCAAGGACGGCGACAACAAATGGCGTTCCTGGCAGGAAAAGATTTTCATCGCCGACGAATCCGACAAGTGCCCGACCTACGTGCACAAGACCCCGCCCTGTCAGGCCGGTTGTCCATCGGGCGAAGACATCCGCGGCTGGCTCAATATCGTGCGTGGGATTGAGAAACCGCCTAAAGACGTCAAGTGGCAGGAATACGCCTTTCGTCGCCTGACAGAGGCCAATCCCTTTCCTGCTGTCATGGGCCGGGTCTGCCCAGCGCCTTGTCAGACTGCCTGTAACCGCAACGTCATCGAGGAGTACGTCGGCATCAACGCAGTCGAAGGATTCATTGGCGACTCGGCACTCGCCAACAAACTCACATTTCAGCCCGCTGAACAGTCCACCGGCAAGAAAATCGCGATCATCGGCGGCGGCCCTGCCGGTCTGGCGGCGGCCTACCAGCTGCGTCGCAAGGGTCATGCCGTGACCATCTTCGAGGCGCAGCCGGAGCTAGGCGGGATGATGCGCTACGGTATCCCTGGTTACCGCATGCCACGCGATGTGCTCGACGGCGAGATCAACCGTATCGTCGCGATGGGGGTAGAAGTCAATACGAACACACGCGTTGGCGTGGACATCCATCTCGAGCAACTCGAGAAGGACTACGACGCCGTGCTTATTGCAATCGGCGCCCAGGCCGGGCGGAGTATCCCGGTGCCTGGCGGCGAGGCGCCGAACTGTGTGACCGGGGTGGCCTTCCTCGAGGCCTACAACAAGGGATGGCTCAGGCATGTGCCGAAGAAGGTGGTCGTGATCGGCGGCGGTGACACCTCCATTGACGTCGTGTCTGTTTCGCGCCGCCTTGGTGTCAAGCCGCGCGCCATGGAGTCGGAGCGTGCTGAGCACGTCATCGCCGGCAAGACAAAACACAGCGAGTACGGTAGCGAACAGGCCGATGTGACGCTGGTTTCGCGCCAGCCCTTCGACAAGATGAATGCCTCCAAGCACGAGGTCGAGGATGCGCTGCGCGAGGGCGTGAAGTTCCATAATTGTCTGCAGCCTGTCGAGGTCATCCTAGATGCAGACGGGCGCGGACGGGCGCTCAGGGTGGTCGAGTTGGACTACAGTAAGGGCAAGCCTGAAGTCAAACCCGGCACGGAGCGAGAGATTGAGTTTGATCTGCTCGTTTCCGCCATCGGCCAGGCGGGCGACCTGCGCGGCATGGAGTCGTTTGACAACGGCAAGACCCTGATCAACGCCGATCGCCACTATCAAGTGCCCAACAAGCCAGGCTATTTCGTGTGTGGGGATATCGTACGCCCGCACCTGCTCACCACCGCGATCGGCCAGGCATCCGTGGTCGCCGACACCATTGACCGCTATCTCAGGAAGCAAGAGCTTGGCAAGCGTCCAAAGGTGGACGTGCACCACTTCGATCTCATGGCCAAGCTCAGGGAAACGGGCCTGATGCCGAGCGAGTTCCGGCCCGACACGGGTGGTGTACGCGACATTGACCGTGGGCTGCGCGGCACCTCCGAACACGGCAAGGCAGTCGGCGGCTGGGCGATCCACAACTACGAGGACCGTTCGGACTCCGAGGTCATTCAGGCCAGCGATCTCTTCCTCGGACACTTCAACTATGAGCCGCGCCACAAGCGCCCGGAACACGGCCCGGACGCGAACACGGTGCTGCACGACTTCAAGGAGCGCGTGACCCAGTACAGCGAGGAACAAGCCGTGGCCGAGGCCAAGCGTTGCATGAGCTGCGGCTTGTGTTTCGAATGCGACAACTGTGTCGTGTTTTGTCCACAGACTGCGGTCAAGCGCGTGCCCAAAAACGAGCGGACAATGGGGCGATACGTGTATACCGAGTACGACGAGTGCATTGGCTGCCACATTTGCGCAGAGGTGTGCCCGACCGGCTATATCAAGATGGGCATGGGCGATCACTGAGCCGCAAGGGGTGAGGAGCGAAGCGTGAGAAGTAGAACGAGACAGATCACGGCGATAGTGATCGCCATGCTCACAACCGGCCTACTTGCCTCCACCGTAGTCGCGGGGGAGAGAAAGGCCACGCGCGTGCCGCTTCCGACAGTGAAGATCTCCGAGGGCGACAAGTGCGTGGAGCCGACCGAGATCATGCGTCGCAACCATATGAAATTCATCCTGCACCAGCGCGACGAGACCATGCACTGGGGGATCCGCACGAGCAAGCATAGTCTTAAGGAATGCGTGAACTGCCACGCAGACCCGAAAACTGGAAGCGTGCTTGGTAAAGACGGTTTTTGCGTGAGCTGTCATACCTATGCCGCAGTGAGCATTGATTGCTTTACCTGCCACACCGACAAGGCACAAAAGCGGCCAGCGGCCACCGCGTTCCGCGGCACGCATCCAGTGCTGCGCCTGGCGGGAGAGATGGCGGAGGAGGCAGTACGATGAGCCTGAATCGCCGTCAGTTCCTGGGTGCAGCTGCCGCCACCGCAGCGGCTACTGCCCTGCCGGGCCTGCGGCTCATCGAGCTGGTCGAGGCGCGCTCACCCGATGTGGCGGTCAGTAGCCTGCAACGTTGGGGTCTGCTTGTAGACGTCGCCAAATGCGCTGACGGATGTACCGCCTGTGTGGAGGCCTGTCACGAGGAGAATAGTGTCACCGGCCACGGCCGCTCGGCGACCGACGCGCAGTGGATCCGCAAGATCACTGTCACCGACAAGACGACTGGCTTTAGCCAGTCCTTCCCGGTCATGTGTCAGCACTGCGAACATCCACCCTGCGTGGACGTCTGCCCTACTGGGGCTTCGTTCCGGCGCGCCGACGGCATCGTGCTGGTGGACAAACACATCTGCATAGGCTGCCGCTACTGCATGATGGCCTGCCCGTATAAGGCGCGCTCCTTCATCCATGAAGACACGACCGGGCAAAAACCACACGCGCCGCGCGGCAAGGGCACGGTCGAGTCCTGCACGCTGTGCGTGCATCGCGTGGACACCGGTCGTATCCCGGCTTGTGCCGAGGCTTGCGAACGCGAAGGGCATCGTGCCATCCTCTTCGGTGACTTGAACGATCCGCAGAGCGAAATCGTCCGGAGGCTGACCTCGGCACCGACCACCCAGATCCGTCCAGATCTCAAACTGAATACCGGTGTGCGGTACCAGAACCTCTAGCAGCGAGCGATGATGCACATTCATTATAAAGAGATCGAGGGCAAGAGCCCGGGTTACTTTGTCATACTGGCTGTTTTCGCGGCCTTGATCGGTGCGGGGCTGTGGGCCGCATACTCGATGGAGCACCACGGCCACTACATCACCGGCATGAACAATCAGGTCGTGTGGGGTACCCCGCACGTATTTGCCGTGTTCCTGATTGTGGCCGCCTCGGGCGTGCTCAACGTAGCCTCCGTAGCCTCGGTGTTCGGCCGCATGCTCTACAAACCGCTCGCCCGGCTCTCTGGCCTGCTGGCGGTCGCACTGCTCGCTGGTGGGTTGGCGGTGCTGGTGCTCGATCTCGGGCGTCCTGACCGGCTGACGGTAGCCATGACCCATTACAACTTCAAATCCATCTTCGCTTGGAACATTTTTCTGTACATTGGTTTTTTCGTGGTCGTGGCCGTGTATTTGTGGATGATGTTCGAGCGACGCATGAACCGCTACAGCACGCCGGTCGGTCTGGTCGCCTTCCTGTGGCGCATCGTCCTTACCACCGGTACCGGCTCGATCTTCGGCTTTCTCGTGGCGCGCCGAGCCTATGACACCGCCCTGCTTGCTCCTATGTTCATTATCATGTCATTTGCCTTCGGACTAGCCATTTACATGCTAGTACTTATGGCTCTGTACCGCGGCACTGGCCGGCCGCTCGGCGACGTGGTGCTCGAGCGGCTAAAGAACCTGCAGGGCGTGTTCGTCGCGGCCATCCTTTACTTTCTACTGGTCTATCACCTCACCAACCTGTACATCGCCGAGCGTCAGCCCGTGGAGCGTTTTCTGCTGCTCGACGGCGGCGTCTATCCTCTGCTCTTCTGGCTCGGCGTGGTCGTGCTCGGCGGGCTTGTGCCGTTGATGCTGTTCCATGCACCGCGCCTGGGAGAATCGCGCGCTGGCATTATGCTCGGCAATATTCTGGTGATTCTCGGGGGACTGGCGTTGGTATACGTCATCATCATCGGCGGACAGGCCTATCCCTTGGACATGTTCCCGGGCAAGGAGGTCACAAGCAGCTTCTACGACGGAAAGATCGCCGAATACACGCCTTCGTTGCCGGAGGTTCTACTTGGTATCGGCGGTATGTCCCTCGCGTTGTTCCTGACGGTATTCGCCGTCAAGGTGTTGCCGTTCCTACCCGAGAGCCTCGCAGATGCGGATGTGGACGTACACGCAAGACCTGAAACGATGTGAAGTCAAACCTTCATGTACAGATTCGTGAAAACACGATAGGATACCTCTACGGGGCCTGCGTCGGGCCTTTCGTCGTACCGCCACGTCACGGCCGCGAGGGCCGTTTCTCGTGTTGGAGGTGAAGACATGAATCGTCTCCTCATCTCCGCTGCTCATAAGTCTTCCGGCAAGACCACGCTGACCTTAGGGATAGCGGCAGCACTGGTCCGTCGTGGCCTCGTCGTACAGCCGTTCAAGAAGGGCCCGGATTACATCGACCCCATGTGGCTGGGGCTCGCAGCCGGGCGCGAATGTCACAACCTAGACTTTTACTTGATGGGTCGCAAGGAGATCCTCGCGACCGTCACGCGGCGCGCGGCCGGTGCCGATCTTGCCCTCATTGAGGGCAACAAAGGGCTGTACGACGGCCTCGATCTGGATGGCAGCAACAGCAACGCGGCGCTCGCTACCCTACTTCAGGCGCCGGTCATTCTCGTGATAGACGCGCGCGGTATGACGCGCGGTATTGCGCCGTTGATCCTCGGCTACCAGGCCTTCGACAGGGACGTGCGTATCGCGGGGGTGATTTTGAACCAGCTCGGCGGCTCGCGCCACGAGGCAAAGCTGCGCGCGGTGATCGAGCACTACACCGATGTGGAGGTACTGGGCGCTGTGCACCACGATGAACACCTCGCCATCATCGAACGTCATCTCGGACTCATACCGAGTAACGAGGCTGAAGGGGCACGCGCATTGATAGACAACATCGCTGCTGCCGTCGCTGCCCAGGTGGATCTCGACCGCCTGCTCGCGCTCGCCGCGACCGCTGGCCCTTTGCCCGCCCCCACTGCGGTCACGTCCGTTTCACGCCAGGCGCAGCGCACGCCCCATGTACGCATCGCGATCGCCCGCGATGCTGCCTTCGCGTTCTACTATCCCGGCGACCTCGAAGCGCTGGCAGCGGCTGGCGCCGAACTCGTGTATTTCGACACCCTGAACGACACTTGTCTGCCAGAAGGTATTGACGGGCTGTTCATCGGCGGCGGCTTTCCGGAAGTGCATATCGAGCAGCTCGAGGCGAATGAAGGCCTTAAGCGCGAGATCCGCCAGGCGATCGAGTGTGGTCTGCCGGCCTACGCCGAGTGCGGGGGGCTTATGTATCTTTCGCGTTCTATTGCCTGGCGGGGGCGTCGCGGCGCGATGGTCGGCGTCATCCCGGCCGATACCGTGATGCACGACCGCCCGCAAGGACGCGGCTATGTGCAACTGCGCGAAACCACTCGCCACCCCTGGCCGTCGGCCGGCGGACCGAAAGAGATACGCGCGCACGAGTTCCATTACTCGAGCCTCGAGAACCTCGCGCCGGACCTCGAACAGGCCTACGAGGTGCTGCGCGGCACTGGGATAGACGGACGGCACGACGGGATCGTGTACAAAAACCTGCTTGCTTGCTACGTGCATCTACGCGACGTCGAGAATCAGCCCTGGGCGGCGCGCTTTGTCGAGTTTGTCCGCCTGTGCAAAATGCGAGCAGCAAGGGGCAGGTTGCAGGTGGCAAGGAATTGAGCGTTGCTGTGCGACCTGTCTCGAAATACATTGCCCCCTTTGACAAGACGGGAAGGTGATGTTTTGAGCTTGTCACGCACTACCATCTACTCGCTACTTCAATGATCACGATCACCCCCCGAGCTGCTGAACAGATTCGCAAATCCGCCGAGGCCACCGCCTCACAGGGTCTCTCGCTGCGTATCGCTGTACGCTTGGACGAGGACGGGCGCTTCGATTACGGCCTGGGCTTCGACGAGCAGGCCGAGGGTGATCTGCGCTTCACCTCGCAAGGCGTGGATGTGCTCGTCGCCTCAGGCTTGAAAGATTTGCTGGACGGCGCGGTGGTGGACTATGTAGAGCTCAATCCGGGGGAATTCCGATTCATTTTAATCAATCCCAACGACCCGGCGCACAGCAAACCCAAGGAGCCGCGCGATTCGAAATAGCCATATTCCCTTGTATTCTGCTAAGATTTTCCTGCACGCCTCCGGCGTGCGAGGTCCAAACCCTGTCATTATGCAGGAACCTGCAAATCCCTGGTTCCATCCTGCTACCGGGCTGATCCCGACCGTGCGCGACTGGCTTCTGCACATATCCCAGATCGTTTCTAGACGACCCGGCGTACTGATAGTGGCGCTCGGCCTGGCGCTGGCTGGCGCGGGAATACTTGTCGGGATGTGGCTGCAGGATCCGTCCCGCGCCAGTCCCTTGCTTCTAGTGACCGCAGTGCCGCTCGGCGGCATATCCGGGCTTCTGGTCGTGCTGCTTGTACGACGCTACGGTGAGATGTTCGATTTGCTCACCAACCTGCGCTATTGGGCCGCGTGTGTCAGTGGGGGAAATTTCACCACGCGCATGCCCTCACCCGCCCACGACGAGGGTGAGTTCGCCTCACTCACGCGCGACATCAACGCACTCACCACTCAACTCCAGGCCCTACACCAGCAGATCAACGCCCAGGTTCGCGCCCAGACCGTGCGTTTGGCACGCAAGACCCAGTCGCTCGACATCCTCTATGATGTCGCCTCCAGTCTCAACCAGCCGGGCGACTTGGATCGGTTGCTCGAGAGCTTCCTCGACACTTTCATTGAGCTGGTGGACGCGCGGGCGGCCACCGTACGGCTGCGCACAGAGAACGGTCACACCCGCCTGGTGGCAAGCCGCGGTCTTGACCCCGAGGCGGTCAGGCGCGACCAGCTCATGGGCGTGGGTGTTTGCCAGTGCGGCTGGGTGACGACCGGCGGCAGTATCCGCATCCAAGACAGTACCCAAGGTTGCACCCGACTACATGGCCAACCACTGATCGAACCCGACTGTCGCCAGTTTGTCGTCGTGCCGATACAGTACCAGGACCGCATCTTGGGCGTGTATAACCTGTTTCTCGACCGGCCGCTCTCGGCCATGGGCGAGGACGTGCAGGATCTACTCATCAGTGTCGGCCGACACCTGGGACTTGCCATCGAGAAGGCACGGCTCGACAGCAATGCACGCCGACTCGCCATCATGGAGGAGCGCAATGCACTTGGCGACGAACTGCACGACTCGCTCGCGCAGTCATTGGTCAGCATGCGTTTGCAGGCCAAGATGCTGGGTGAGTCGCTATATAAGAAGGATTTGCGCGCGGCTCAAAATGAGTTGCGTCGGTTGCGCGCCGCCATCGAGGAGGCGCACGCGAGTCTGCGTGACTTGCTCGCCAATTTTCGACTCAAGATGGACGAGCGTGGACTGGGTCCTGCCATTCGCGACATGGTTGAGCGCTTCAGCCAGGAGACGGATATCGCCGTTTTTTTCCAGAACGAATGTCAGGAACTCCACCTCACCACCGCCCAAGAAATTCAGCTCTACCACATTATTCGCGAGGCGCTCGCCAACGTGCGCAAGCACAGCCACGCGCGGCATGCACGCATTTTGCTCACCGAGACCGGCGACAATCGCTATCAACTGCTCATCGAGGACGACGGTTACGGCATGGCGCCACCCAGCGAAGGCGATGAGAACAGTCGCCCAGGCGAACATATCGGGCTGTCCGTCATGCGCAGTCGCGCCGAACGTCTAGGCGGCGAACTTATTATCGAGAGCGAACCTGGCGAGGGCACGCGTGTGTTGGTGACCTTCCCATCAGCGTCGCCACTGACCGGCAAGGTTTCATGGGGGTAGCGGGCAGGTGCGCGTACTGCTGATCGACGATCACGCCCTGGTACGCAAGGGACTGGAGGAATTGTTGAACCGCCGCCACGTAGAAGTGGTTGCTTCGGTCGGCAGCGGTGAGGAGGGCGTAGCGCAGGCGCTAGCGACCCAGCCCGACATCATCTTGCTCGACGTCAAGATGCCGGGCATGAGTGGCCTCGAAACGCTGCGTGCTTTGCGTGCTCAGGGCATCGAGGCGCCCGTGGTGATGCTCACCATGAGTCGAGATGATGCCGACCTGCAGGCCGCGCTGCGCGGCGGCGCCAATGGCTACCTGCTCAAGGACATGGACCCCGAGGAGTTGGTGCCCGCGCTGCAAGCCGCGTTGCGCGGCGACAACGTCGTTGCCAAGGAGCTGGTCGGCACGCTCGCCCGCCTCGTGCAGGGCCAACCGACTGGCGGTACGCCAGCGGGTAGCACTGCCGTCTCAGCGGGCGGCGCTGTGCTCGCCGAACTCACCCCGCGCGAGGAAGAGATTCTGCGCCACCTGGCTGAGGGTCTGAGCAACAAGATGATCGCGCGCGCCCTCAACATCACCGACGGCACCGTCAAGCTGCATGTCAAATCTATCCTGCGCAAGCTCGGCGTGCACTCGCGCGTCGAGGCGGCGGTCATCGCCGTAGAGCACGGGCTCGGAAGGAAAGAACGCAAGGCGTAAGTCGTTATGAGAATTTAAGTATTGAGTCGAAGACCTCCCTTACCCCCCCACGCCACTTACAGCATACAACCTCAATTCGCCGCCGGCTCGAACCAGGAGAGTTTCTCGCGCAGTCGTACCACCTGCCCCACGATGATGAGTGTGGGTGCCTTGACCTTGCTCTGCAGCACAATTGCCGGCAGTGTTTCGAGCGTACCGGTCAGCACCCGCTGGCTGCGTGTGGTGCCCTGCTGCACAAGCGCCGCGGGGGTATCGGCCGGCAGCCCGTGGCGAACGAGCTCACGACATATGATCTCGATGCCATGCAGGCCCATGTAGAACACCACGGTCTGGTTCGGCTGGGCGAGCACCTTCCAGTTGAGATTCACGCTCCCGTCCTTGAGATGGCCGGTGACGAATACTACTGACTGGGCATAGTCGCGGTGAGTGAGGGGAATGCCGGCATAGGCGGCGCAACCAGCGGCAGCGGTGATGCCCGGTACCACCTGGAAGGGGATGCCCTCCTGCGCGAGCGTCGCGATCTCCTCGCCACCACGCCCAAAGATGAAAGGATCGCCGCCCTTGAGCCGTACCACGCGCTTGCCCTCGCGGGCCAAGCGTACCAGCAATTGATTGATGTCTTCCTGCGGCAATACGTGATGATCGCGTTCCTTGCCGGCATAGATGCGAAGCGCGTCACGTCGCACCAGGTCCAATACCTCGCTCGACACCAGTCGGTCGTAGACCACCACGTCAGCCTGTTGCATGAGGCGCAACGCACGGAAGGTCACAAGATCCGGATCGCCCGGCCCGCCTCCGACCAGGTAGACCTCACCTACCGGCCGCTCAGCGCCGTCCTCGGCCGCAAGCTTTCTTTCGAGTGCCGCGCGTGCCGCCTCGTCCTGACCGGAGTAGATCAGCTCAGCGACGTAGCCCTGCAGCACCTCTTCCCAGAAGCGCCGACGCCTGTCCGGATGTCGGATGCGTGCCTTGACCTGATTGCGAAATTCGGCGGCCAGTCTGGCCAGGCGGCCAAAATTGGCCGGGATAAGCGACTCCAGGCGCGCGCGGATGAGTCGTGCGAACACCGGCGAAGCCCCACCGGTGGAAACCGCTGCAATCACTGGCGAGCGATCCACGATGGAGGGCATGATGAAGCTGCACAGCTCGGGACGGTCCACGACGTTGACCGGGATGTTGCGAGCGCACGCCGCCTCGTGCACGGCGCGGTTAACCGCTTCATCGTCGGTCGCGGCGATGACAAGCACCGCCCCGTCGAGCAGATCAGGGTGGAACCGCTCTGCACGATGCTCAATCTTGTCCTCAACGAGCAGAGCCTGTAGGCCCTGGCCTAGCTCCGGGGCGCAAACCCTGACCCGCGCCCTCGCCCGCAGCAGCAATCCGACCTTGCGCGCGGCAACTTCACCGCCGCCGATGACGACGCACAGGCGGTCTTTCAAATCCAAATATATCGGAAGGTAGTCCATCAACTTTTGCTTTTTCTGTCAGGTAGTTATGGATCTTTCCCCATACAAATTCTAGTGTTGTAACCCCTGTCTTCGAACCATTGTGCCGCCATATTCACATTGCGCACATTCCCACCACAAGAAAAAATATCTCGCATGGAATATCACTTATTGCGACCCCATTGGCGGCGGTAAACAAAAGAGGCACAAGGTAGCCAAGATCTGGACAGACAAGCTGGGCCGAACGTATCGCTAATCAGTTCGTGTTTCGACGAACTGCTCACGGAAAGTCCCGCGTGGAGTCCCCGCCCCCGCGCCCTATGAAGCTAGGTTTCGCGCCGCCAGGTGCCGCTACGGCCGCCAGACTTTTCAAGCAGACGCACGCCCTCAATGGTCATGCCGCGATCGACCGCCTTACACATGTCGTACACGGTGGCGAGCGCGATCTCGACCGCCATCAGCGCCTCCATTTCCACGCCCGTGCGCCCATGTGTCTCGACAGTGGCGCGGCAAAGGACACTGCTGGTGGCGAGGTTAGGCTCTAGGTCGACCTCGATGCGCGTCAGCGAAAGTGGGTGGCAAAGCGGAATCAGCTCAGCGGTCTTCTTGGCCGCCAGGATACCGGCAATACGAGCGACCCCTAAGACATCTCCTTTCCGATGGTCGCCCGCGAGGATCCCTTCCAAGGTAGCGGGCAGCATGGTGATGCGCCCCTCGGCGACGGCCATGCGCCGGGTCTCGGCCTTGTCGCCAACATCTACCATATGCGCCTGGCCGGCAGCATTGAAATGCGTGAACCGACTCATGCGCTTGTCCCGCGCGTGCCTTGGTGGGCACATGGTGTGTGCAACCCGGTGTCAACTGCAGAAGTATTCCGTTCAACCCAGCGACTCGTACATTCGCCATGCTCCTTCTTCCAGAATGGCGCGCGCACTTTCAATTCCTCGATCAGGTAGCGGCATGCCTCGAAGGCCGCGACCCGGTGCGCCGCCCACACCACTACGAGCACAATCGGTTCGCCAGGAGAGACCGCGCCGATGCGGTGCACGATGAGCGCATCGAGAATGTCCCAGCGCTGAGCAGCCTCCTCGACGATCCGCCCGAGCTGCCGCTCGGTCATACCCGGGTAGTGCTCGAGCACGAGCGTCTGCACGGACTGGCCGTTGCTGAAATCGCGCATGGTGCCGATGAAACTAACAGTCGCACCGAACTTGCCCCGAGCGTCTGCGATCTGTTCTTCCTGATAGCGGCGCAGTTCCTCGCTGGGATCGAATTTTGCCCTTCGCAGTTCGATCAGCATCTCAACCCCCCGTCACAGGAGGGAAAAAGGCGACCTCATCACCGTCGCGCACTGGGGCACTAGGCTCGACGTATTCCAGGTTGACCGCCGTCAATATATTGGGCGGTAAAGGCTGACCGTTAGAAACATGCTCCCACACATCTAGCACGGTTAGCACGGCGTCAGGCTCGAGCGAGTCCTCGGCGCGGCCCATGCGCTCGCGCAGGCTGGCGAAATACCGCACGCGTATGGCCATAACGGGCATATACAAGCGGTTTTCTGCCGCTCTGACAAGCCTTCTTGTCTGGCAGCACGTTTGACTTCACCCGTTAATTACGGTGTACTCCCCTCGCGCGTTATGTATGGTATCAGCGATTTTGCCGTGAATACACGTATAAAGACCGGGTTTGTGTGGGGTACCATGACGGCAGACCGTGCGGCACCCGTAGATGCTTTGGAACGGCCGCTCGCCAGCCTGCGAATCTCGATCACGGATCGCTGCAATCTGCGCTGCGCCTATTGCATGCCGAAAGAGGTCTTTGGTTTCGATTATCCCCACCTGAGGCGCGCCGAGACCCTTTCCTACGAAGAGATCGCCCGTCTCACCCGTCTGTTTATCCTGGCAGGCGTGCGCCGTGTACGGTTGACTGGCGGAGAGCCGCTCGTGCGCAAAGAAATCGAGAAGCTCGTGACGATGCTGGCGAGGCTCCCTGACCTCGAAGACCTGGCGCTGACCACCAACGGCATTGCGCTCAGCCGCCAAAAGGCCCGTTCCCTGCGTGATGCGGGGCTCAGACGCCTTACTATTAGCCTTGACACGCTCGATGACAGCGTGTTTCAGCGCATCAGCGGCAGTGAATTTCCTGTGTCGCGCGTCCTGGCCGCGATCGAGCACGCCGAGGCGGCCGGCTTCAGGCCGATCAAAATCAACATGGTCGTCAAGCGCGGCCTTAACGAGGCGGACATCTTGCCCATGGCCCGCCGCTTTCGGGGCACCGGCCACGTTGTGCGATTCATCGAATACATGGACGTGGGCTCGTCCAACGGCTGGCGGCGCGAGGATGTTGTGCCGGCCGCCGAAATCATCGAAATACTCAGCGCTGAGTTTCCGCTCACGCCCTGTTTACCCGCACATCGCGGGGAGGTAGCGCGACGCTGGCGCTACCGCGACGGGGCTGGCGAGATTGGCGTGGTCGCTTCCGTGACGCAGCCGTTTTGTCGTGACTGCAATCGCGCGCGCCTCTCGGCCGACGGTCGGCTCTACACCTGCCTGTTCGCCACGGACGGCTTCGACCTGCGGCGCTTGCTCCGAGAGCGCACTGGGGATGAAATCCTTCTCGAGTGCATCCGCGCCGTCTGGTCGCGGCGGGCCGACCGTTACTCGGAGCTGCGCTTTGCGCAAGTGCAACCGGCGCGCAAGATCGAAATGTCCTACATCGGCGGTTAACTACGCCTCATGACCCCCTGCCCGCATGTCAGCCTCTAGCGAAATTCCGCGCCATGAGATCACCGGTATCGTCCTCGCCGGCGGTCGTGGACGGCGTTTGGGAGGGATGGACAAGGGCCTGCTTCCCCTCCGCGGCCGGCCCATGGTCGTGCATGTCATCGAGCGGCTTCGCCCTCAAGTCGGTCGGCTTCTGATCAGCGCCAACCGCAACCGCGAACGTTATGCTGCGCTCGGCTTTCCAGTCGTGGCGGACCCACTCCCGGACTATCCCGGCCCGCTTGCCGGCCTCGCCGCCGGAATGCAAGCGGCTGCCACAGCTTATGTCGTGATTGCGCCATGCGACACCCCGCAGCTGCCCCACGACCTTCTGCGGCGTCTTACTGTTGCGCTCGTCATGCATCAGGCCGAGATCAGCGTGGCACACGATGGCCACCACATCCAACCCACATTCGCGTTACTGAAGCGGACGCTGCTGCCAAACTTACTTGCCTACCTCGCAAGCGGTGGACGCGGCGTCGAGCGCTGGTGCCGGCAGCAACGCCTGGCGATCGCCGATTTCACCGACGACCCTGAGGCCTTTTTCAATGTCAACGAACCGGACGAATACGCGCGACTCGAACCTGGCGGGATGCCTCCGCTAGAGCGGGAGCAAATACATGTCGAGGAGGGAGTGAAAAGAATCCGAGGTTGACATCTGTCGCCCGACTGCGATCCCGGTTCAGCTGGGTTTGCCGATCACACCGAACGAGACGGGACTGCGTAAACCACGCAATATACCCATCTTTCCTGCGCGGGAACCATAGAATCGCGGCGGCCATTCACACGTGCGCCGTATCCGCATTCTTGTGCCAGAAGCGCGGCAGCTGCGCTCAACCGTTACGATGCCTGGCCTGCCCAAGGCCGGAGCACCCGACCGATACACGATCTGCCGCCATGGCCGCGCAGGGCTGTGCGAATGCCACGAGCCCAGGACGACCACAACGGCCACGGCAAACCCCGGCACTTGGCGGTGACCTATGGCACCGTGATTGTGCGTATCGTTCGCGGCTGCACAACTCCCCACGATTTCTCTGGACACCCGCTGGAGGGCGACATGCTTTGTATTCAAAGGAGGTGTCCATGTCGAAACAGCAAGATATAAAGGGCAGGTTTTCGGCCCGCAAGAAGGTGGAAGCGGTGTTGCAGCTGCCTCGGGATGAAGATCTCGCATGCGTTGTCGCGGGAGCTAAGGCTCACGGCACCCTGGCAGTCGGGTTGGCGCGTGAGACGTTCTTGGGTGCGCGAGGAGCAAGCCCGAAGCGCCGCGAACCCGATGCCAAGGACGATGAGCTCGCGCGCGCCGCCGTGCGCGTGCTCGGGCCCTGCCACCACGACGGCACGATCCTTCCCGAGGCGTTCGAATAAGATGTGAGGCACGGATGCCACAAACACCCACACGTTTGAAGACGGACAGGTCACCGTGGTCGCCGACCAGGCTACCCACAAGGGGCTCGGCATCCATACGATCAAGATCGGTAACCGCTTCGAGGCCTTTGAGCCCCTGCGGCAAGCCGTGCGGGGGCCTTCGGGGCTTTCAACAGAACATCGCCTCGAGGGGGCTTGAGCTGCGGCATGAGCACGGCAGCCAGTTTATGCGCGATGATGACTCCTCAAAGCCCCGTTTCCTCGGGATCGAGCCGAGCCCGGCCTGCGTGTGTGTGGGTGCGGACGTTTCGAGCCGTCGAGAAGCTGTGCCCGGGGCTGCAGGAATGGCGCACGCGCTACCGCGCGCAGTGCCTGATCGAGCGTCACGGTCATCGCTCGCCGGCTGCCGCGCGGCGCGAGTGGCTTGCACTCAAGAAGGCGGCTTGGAATACATTCACTCTCCGTCTAGGGCACGTCGCAGGCGGTACAAAACAGTCACCCCTGCCCATGACGCCCCTTGCCGTGGTTTGCCGGACAGGACCGAATATGGCGGAGAGGGAGGGATTCGAACCCCCGGTCCCGTGAGGGACAACGGTTTTCAAGACCGCCGCCTTAAACCGCTCGGCCACCTCTCCGATGATCATGCCGCGAACCGGAGGGCGACCGGCTCGCCGCCGAGCCTTGCCGGTCACGAACCAACGGTCTACCGGTGTACGCACTTCGATACCGTCGCGCGGCAGGCATGCCCGGCAACGCAATGACCGGCACCCTCAGAAGTGGGCAGAAATACCGCCCTTACAAAGCTAAGCACAAACACGAACCCACAGCGCGAAAATAATTATCGACGGTTACCATAGACGATAATCGTGCCGCCCGTGCAGTCTGCCCGAGCCAGCTGATATTGCGGATTCAGTGTGGCGCAATCACCTCCAGCCCGTCCAGATAGGGCCGCAGCGCTTCGGGGATCCGGATGCAGCCGTCCATTTCTTGGCAGTTTTCCAGGATGGCGACTAGCGTCCGCCCCACTGCCAGACCCGAACCGTTCAGGGTATGGACCAGCTCAGGCTTACCCGTGGCCGGATTGCGCCAGCGGGCGCGCAGCCGCCGCGCCTGGAAGTCCTCGAAGTTGCTGCACGAGGAAATCTCTCGGTAGCGCTGCTGGCCTGGTAGCCAGACCTCAAGGTCGTAGGTCTTGGCGGCCGCAAAGCCGAGATCACCGGCACACAAGGCTACAACCCGGTAAGGCAGCCCTAGGCGCTGCAAGACCGCCTCAGCGTGAGCGGTCAGTTCTTCGAGCGCCCGGTAAGAATCCTGCGGCCGCACAATCTGCACGAGCTCCACCTTCTCGAATTGGTGCTGGCGGACCATGCCACGGGTGTCCTTGCCATAGGACCCGGCCTCGCTGCGGAAGCAAGGCGTGTGGCAGACGTATTTGAGCGGCATCCGCTCGGCCTCGAGGATCGAATCGCGCACGAGGTTTGTCACCGGCACCTCGGCCGTCGGGACCAGATAATATGGCGGATCGGATTTGATCGCGAACAGATCGGCCTCGAACTTCGGCAACTGCCCCGTACCGCGCAGACTCTCGGCGTTGACCAGGTATGGTACGTAGGTCTCGGTGTAGCCGTGCTCGCGCGTGTGCAGATCGAGCATGAACTGGATGAGCGCGCGCTGCAGGCGCGCGAGCGCCCCGTGCATCACCACGAAGCGCGCCCCCGAAAGCTTGGCCGCCGCCTCGAAGTCCATGAGTCCCAACGCCTGTCCCAGTTCCACGTGGTCGCGCGGCGTGAAATCGAAGCGCGGCGGCTCTCCCCAGCGGCGAAGCTCGACGTTGTCGCGTTCATCACGTCCGTCCGGCACGCTCGCGTGCGGGAGATTGGGAATCGTGAGCGCGAAGGCCTCGAGCTCGCCCTGCACGGCCTCCAACTCTCTCTCGAGCTGCTTCAGCTCCGTGGCGATTCTGCGGGCCTCCTCGAGCAGTGCGGCAGCGTCCTGCCCTTTCGCTTTGGCGGCACCGATCGCCTTGGCGGTGACGTTGCGCTTGTGCTGCAGCGTCTCGGTGTGGGTCTGGATCTCCTTGCGCCGCCGCTCGATCGCCTCGAGCGCCGCAAGGTTGAGCGCCACACCGCGGCGCGCCAGCCGCAAGGCGGTGTTTTCCAGGTCGGTACGCAGGAGCCGAGGGTCGAGCATGGTTTATTGTTCTGTTTGCATCCGCATAAAACCCCGTCATTGTACTTATTTCGGCGCCGTTGGTCTGCACGTGTCATCGTCCGGGAAGGTGTACTGCACCGGCCTCGGTCTGGCATCCAAGCCCAAGCACGCCGGGCGGGACGGCCATGAGCGCCTTCAGGATCCGCTGGAGGTGCGGCTTTGCATGCACCCGCGGGATATTATCGCGCGCCGCGTCGCGCCGCCGTCAATGCTTCGTGCGCGGCCAGACGTACGGCCGAGGCGGGGTGCCGCGCGGCGAGCGCCTCGAGCGCACGGTTGTGCGGCCGGCCGGCGCACAGCCGCGCGAGGGCGCGCACGATCTCGCGTCCCTGCACCACGTCGGCTCCGTCGCGCAGGGCAAGCGCAACCAATTCGTCCGCTGCTCCCTCCTCGCCGCGCAAACCGAGCGCGATGACGGCACGCAGACGCACGTCGGCGAGCGGATGACGGAGCGCGGCGACGAGCTTTTCGCGGTACTTTCGCGTGCTGAGCGCGGCGAGGTCCGCGCCGCAAGCCGGACAGCGTTTCGTCTCGATGTTGTGCCGGGCGAAGCAGTGCGGGCAGAAGGCCCCGGGCATCGCGATTCTCAGCGCTGGTCGTTGTTGATGTCCACGATGTCTTCCGAGTGGACCGGCATGAACCACTTCTGGGCGATGACGGTCGGGATCACGGCGCTCGCCACGACCACGCCCACCAGGACCGAGTACTGAGCCTGATCGATGTAACCGGCGTTGAGCCCGAACACCGACGAGATCGTGCCGAAAGTCAACCCCGTGCTCATGAGCAGAGTCGTATACATGCTGCCGTGCGGCAGATAGCGTCGGGCAAGGAAGTACACGCCAAGAAACTTGGTCACGAGCTTGAGCGCAAACAGCACCGCGAACAGTCCGAAGGCCGCGGCGATCAGCGCAAACGATATCTTGACGCCGCCGACCAGGAAGAACAGCGGCGTGATCACCGCGTACGCGACGGTGCGCAGCCGGTTGCGCAACTCCTTGGTGGTCGCCGTCTCGGTGAAATGCCGGGACATGAGCAGACCGAGCAGAAAGGCTGGGAGCACCGCGTGCCCCCCGCCGAGCTCGGCGAAATAAATAAACACCAGCAGCAGCGCAAACAGGTACTTGATCTCGGGCTCGATCACCTTGTTCTTGAGTCGCGGGTTTTCGAGCACATGGTGAGAGAAATACACCGCGCCCAGGATGACCAATATCGAAACGGTGACAAACGCGGCGGTGTACAGCGTAGGCTTGAGGAACAGTATGCTCAAGGCCAGCGCCGTTCCCATGTCCGTGACGAAGGTCGAGGCCATGATGATCTTGCCGAGTGCCGTGCGGTTCATCCCCGTCTCGACCAGCACCGCGTAGACCACGGCGAGCGAGGTGGTGGACAGCGCCACGCCGGCGATGAGCGAGGCCCCGGGGCTCCAACCGGCGAAGTAATAGACAAACAGCGCCACGCCGGCGAACGGCAGCAAAAAGGACATCGCGCCGATCAAAAAGCTCTCCTTGAAGTGGCGTCGGAAAAGTTGGGTGTCAATCTCGGTGCCGGCGAGAAAGGTGAGCAATATGCCGCCGAAGGTGGCGAGGTAAATCATCCATGGCTGCGCCTCCAGGCCCAGGTTGCCCGCCACCGCACCGAGCATGATCTCGATGATGGCGACCGAAATCCCGAGCTTGAGCGACATCAGGCTCGAGAGGAAGATCAACAGGCCCACGATCAGCGGTGCGGCATCGGCATGCATACGCGACCCTCCGTTGCTCGGATGCAACAATCACTTGGCCGGGACGGGATTGTCCCGGGTTATCACCATGCGAGGGGGGCGCGCCGAACAGCGCCCGGCGGAACCCGCCCACGCCTTCCCTTCTTAGCGGGAAAGTTACGTAGGCATCATCAGCCGGTGCGGCGGTTAGAGGAGGAATGCCATCTCCTGGCGAACCGCACTATAGCCGAACCCCACTCGATGCGCAATCGCGGGCTCAGCCTTCGTTGACGCGTGCCGCCCAGGTGACGACGTGACCGGAGGGGAGCAGGTCCTTGAGGTGCACAAGGATGCGGCGCACCTTGGCCGGCTCGTCGAAGAACTCGATCACCACGGGCAGGTCGAGCGCCAGATCGAGCAGTGCAGCGGAATGCACGCGCCCGGAGCGCCCGAAGCCGGAGATGCCGCGGAAGACCGTCACGCCGCGCACCTTCTCCTCGTCGTGCAGGCGCGCGAAGATCTGCTTGACGAGCGGTTCGCCTTCGGTGAGATAGATCCGCACCATCGTCACGTCGCTCGTTTTCATAGCTGCCTCCCCAGGAGCACGCCGATCCATGTCGCGCCCACGCACAGTACGACACTGCCGGCCATGTTAAGCCCCGCCTTGAGCCACTCGCCCTCCTCGATCAGGTTGAAGGTCTCGATGGAAAACGTGGAAAAAGTGGTGAACCCGCCGAGCAGGCCGATAAGGAGCCCGGCGCGCAGCGCCATGTCGTCGCTTAGCCGCTCGAGAAACACGACGAACAACACGCCCATGGCAAGACAACCGAGCACGTTGACCGCGAGCGTACCGTATGGGAAACCGCGGCCGGCAAAAGCATATACCCAGGCCGAGAGCCAGTAACGCAGCACGCTGCCGGCCGCGCCGCCCACGGCGATGGCGATCAAGTTCCTCATCTCAGCCGTGCGCGCGAAACTGCAAGAAAAATCCTAAGGGCGCTCATCGCAGTGAGAATGCCCAGCAGCTAAGGGTGACCTTCGGCCCGCGCAAGGCGCGTTCACCGCCATTGGCCTCGATCTCGGCGAGCACCCTGCGCGCCTTATCGTAGCCGCCGTTCGCGGAGCGACGCAGCCACTCAAGCGCTTGCGCCTTGTCTTTGGGCAGGCCGCCAAGACCACAGAGATAGGCCACGCTCAAGCGGTATTCACTCGGTGCATAACCAAATTGCGACGCACGCCGATACCAGTGCACGGCCGTTGTGAAATCCTTTTCCACACCCCGCCCCTTTTCGTACAAAAGACCGAGCAGGTGTTGGGCGCGCGGGTCGCCCTTCTCAGCTAGCGGCACGAGCGCTTCGTGCGCCCGGGCATAATCCTTGGCCTCATAAGCCACGAGGGCGCGTTCAAAATCACCTCCATTGCCATACCCGGCGAGCGACAACAACAATGCGGCGGTGAGCCAGAGTGCGATCATGGAACGAGCCGGTCACGAGAGCTGCTCTTCCCATGTGTTCTGCGTGGATCGCACAGCCCTGTCAGGGACTCTCCGGGCCATGACGCTTAAACTCTTGATCCGGATTCTGACGTGCCTGCCGGTCGAGGTCGCGCAGGCGCGCGAGGCGCTCGGCGATTTTCTGCTCGAATCCGCAGTCGGTTGGAAAATAATACCGCCGAGCGCGTAGTGCCTCCGGGAAGTAGTTCTCCCCCGCAGCATAGCCATGCGGCTCGTCGTGGGCGTAGCGATAGCCCTTGCCGTAGCCGAGCTCCTTCATGAGCTGGGTCGGCGCGTTGCGCAGATGCAGCGGCACTTCGAGCGAGCCGTGCTTTTTCGCATCCGCCTGGGCGGCGCCAAAGGCGGTGTACACGGCGTTGCTCTTGGGCACGCAGGCGAGGTAGACGACCGCCTGGGCGATGGCCAGCTCGCCCTCGGGACTGCCGAGCCGTTCATAGGCATCCCAGGCGTTGAGCGCGATGCTCAGAGCGCGTGGGTCAGCGTTCCCGACGTCCTCGACAGCCATGCGTACCACGCGCCGGGCGATGTACAGGGGATCGCAACCGCCATCAAGCATACGTGCCAGCCAGTAAAGCGCGGCGTCCGGGTCCGAGCCGCGCACCGACTTGTGTAGCGCCGAGATCTGGTCGTAGAAGACCTCGCCCTGCTTATCGAAGCGTCGGGTAGTGCCGCCGGCCAGGATGTCGCATACCTGCTCGATCCGGACGATCTCGCCGCCGTCTTGCTGTCTTTCTGCCAGATCGGCCGCCATCTCAAGAAAGTTGAGGGCGCGGCGCGCATCCCCATCGCTGGCCCGGGCGAGCAGATCGAGCGCTTGTTCGGGTATCTGCAGCGCGCGCGCGCCGAGCCCGAATTCTTTATCCTCGAGTGCGCGGCGGAGCACCGCACGAATCTCCTCCGGGGTGAGTGCCTTGAGCACGTAGACACGCGCGCGGGAGAGCAAGGCCGTGTTGAGCTCGAATGAGGGATTTTCGGTCGTCGCGCCGATGAAGATGAAAGTGCCATCCTCGATGTAGGGCAGGAAGCCGTCCTGCTGCGCCTTGTTGAAGCGGTGCACCTCATCCACGAACAGCACCGTGCGGTTCCGACGGGCGCGCGCGAGCTTTGCCTCCTCGATCGCTGCGCGGATCTCCTTGACACCGGCGAACACCGCTGAAAGCGCGATGAAGTGCGCGCTAACGCGCGTGGCGATCAGGCGCGCCAAAGTGGTCTTGCCCGTGCCCGGCGGCCCCCACAGAATCATCGAGTGTAACGCCCCATCCTCGATCGCCACGCGCAGCGGCTTGCCCGGAGCGAGCAGATGCGATTGGCCGAAGAACTCCTCCAAGCGACGCGGCCGCATACGGTCGGCGAGCGGCTGAAAGGGACCGGCGGGACTGGTATTGAACAAGTCTGTGGCGGCCGAGCGGGCCATCTCTCATTCTCCCACCACATCCACACCCGCAGGCGGCGAGAAGCGGAACTTTTCGGGCTCGATCTGCGCATTTTCACGCGGGGCGCGCAGTGTAACACGGGTGGTCTGACCGAAGCCGTCGATCATTTCGAGCAGGCGGATCTTGCCGTCCTCGAATCCGATGCGGATATCTTCGAAGCCGCCGTCCTTGCGTTTGGGGATAAGCTGCACCCAGTCGAGTTTACCCTGGCGGCCGAGGTCTTTGACCACGAAGCGGTCGTCGAGCTGGCCGCGGCCGGCAAGCAGAGCAGCCGGGGTGTCGCCGAGTCCGCCGGTCATGGGGCGCACCGTCACCTGCTGCAGCTCAAGATCATAGACCCAGATTCGCTTACCGTCGCCAACGATGTGTTGCTGGTACGGCGCCTCGTACTCCCAGCGGAAACGGTCCGGCCGCTCGATCCAGAGCGTGCCTGAGGACTCCTGGATGAGATTGTGCGCCTCATCCAGCACCGTTTGATCGAAGCGCGATTGAAAGCTTTTCACCTCGCGGAAGAACCACCGAAGACTCTCGCCCCCGCCCGACCTCGACTTGGCCAAGGCGGCGACGTCGACCAAGTAGAGTCCGGCAAGAATGGCGAACAGGACTCGCCATACGATACCCCCTGCCCTCGTCGCTCGTTGCACGCCCCTTCTCATGGCCGCTCCCCCGCCCCGGCACGCGGCGGTACCAGCACCTCTCGGCTGCCGTTCGGCTGCAGGGGGCCCACGATACCAGCCTCCTCCATCTTCTCGATGAGGCGCGCGGCGCGGTTATAGCCGATGCGCAGCCGCCGCTGCACGCCGGAGACCGAGGCGCGGCGCGACTCGAGCACGATACGGACCGCCTCGTCGTAGAACGGGTCGTCGCTGCCCAATTCCTCGGCGGGCGCCCCGCCTTGGGTGAGCAGTCCTTGGTCATTGACGCCCGAATCGCCGGCAAGAATGCGCTCATCATAGGCAGGCGCGCCCTGCTTCTTGAGGAAGCTTGCCACCTTGTGCACTTCGTGGTCGGCGACGAAGGCGCCGTGCACGCGCATCGGCACACCCTGCCCTGGCTGCAGAAACAGCATGTCGCCGCTCCCAAGCAGCTGCTCGGCGCCTATCTGGTCGAGCACGGTGCGCGAGTCAACGCGCGCAGACATCTGAAAGGCGATGCGCGTGGGGATATTCGCCTTAATGAGACCGGTAATCACGTCGACCGACGGCCGCTGGGTGGCGAGCACCAGGTGCAGGCCCGCAGCACGTGCCTTCTGGGCGAGGCGCGCGATCAGCTCCTCGACCTTCTTGCCGACCACCATCATGAGGTCGGCGAGCTCGTCGACAAAAATCACGATGAGCGGCAGCGGCCTGAGCGTGGGGATTTCGTCCTCGGGCGAGGTGGGTGTGTAGAGCGGATCGGGGATCGGCTTCTTGTCGTCGATCGCCTCCTTGACTTTGCGGTTGTACCCGGCGAGGTTACGCACCCCAAGCGCCGCCATCAGCCGGTAGCGGCGCTCCATCTCCGCGATCGCCCACTTGAAGGCGTTCGCCGCCTGCTTCATGTCGGTGACCACCGGCGCAAGCAAGTGCGGGATGCCCTCGTACACAGCGAGCTCGAGCATCTTGGGATCCACCATGATGAAGCGCACCTGCTCGGGTGTAGACTTGTAGATGATGCTGAGCAGCAGCGAATTCATGCAGACACTCTTGCCTGAACCGGTAGTGCCGGCGATGAGCAGGTGCGGCATGCGCGCCAGGTCCGTCACCACCGGATGGCCCGCAATGTCCTTGCCAAGCGCCAGCGTCACAGGCGACTGCGATTCCTCGTAGGCCTGCGAGGCGAGGATCTCTGAGAGGCGTACGGTCTCGCGGCTCTCGTTCGGGATCTCGATGCCGATTGTGGTCTTGCCGACGATGTTTTCCACCACACGCAGGCTCACCACCGAGAGCGCGCGCGCCAGATCGCGTGCAAGATTCGTGATCTGTGAGGCCTTGATACCCGGGGCAGGTTCGATCTCGAACAGCGTGATCACCGGGCCTGGCTGGACCGCTACCACCTGTACCTCAATGTCGAAGTCGAGGAGCTTCTTCTCAAGCAGCCGTGCCATGCCCTCGAGCGATTGCTTGGAGAACTGGGGCGGCTTGTGCTTGTCGGGCGGGTCGAGGAGCGAAAGCGGCGGCAGTTCCTTCGGCCCGGGCATGTCGAAGAGTGGTACCTGTCTTTCCTGTTCCATGCGCTTGCTAACCGGCACGCGCGTGAGCACCGGCTCGATGCGCGGCGGGGCATGCTTCTCGAGCACCTTCTTCTCTTCGGACACTATCTCGCGGCGGGCGCGGCGGGCGCGCAGACCGATCACGTAGTCCACGAGCGTGGCGCCGAGGTATCGCGCGCGATCCGCGAGCACAAAGGCGAGCCGGCCGGTCTCGTCCATGAGCCTGAGCCAGGACAGCCCAGTAAAGAGCGTTACACCCGAGAGGAACAAGGCGAGCAAAAACACGGTCGCGCCCACGAAGCTGAAGGCCGCGGCCAGGCCGCTACCAACCAGCTCGCCCAGCCAGCCGCCAGCACTGAACGGACTGTCCGGGGGCGGGTGAAAGTGCAGGCTGGCCAGCCCGCCGGCGCCGAGTATCGCGAGCACGAAGCCGGCGCTGACGAGCAAACGCTGCTTCCTGCTTACGGGCGTAGGGTCTTTACGGTGCAGATACACTCGCCAGCCCAGCACCGCGATCAGCAGCGGAAACAGGTAGGCCACGTAGCCGAAGAGAGTGAAGAACAGATCGGACAACACCGCCCCGACGCGCCCGCCCAGGTTCACCACCTGTTCGCTCGGCCCGCGATGTGACCAAGAGGGATCGGAAGGTGCGTAAGTCCAGAGCGAGATCAGAAGATAAAGTGCGAGCGCCGCCAGGAGATACAGGGCCGCCTCACGCAGCAGGCGCATGAGGCGCGGAGTGATCGGGGGAGTCGTTCTTTTCCAGGTCGCCTGGCGCACGTACTTCCTTTTTTAAGTCTCGGTTCGAGTTGGAATTTTCGCACTTTTAGGCGCTCTTCGCCATCGCCTCGAGCGACTCGCGCACGGCGGGGTGCACGATCTTGCCGCTCGCCACGTTGATGCCTTTGACCAGCGCCGGATCGGAGAGACCGCCGGGCGCGGCCAGGCGCAGCACGTAGGGTGTGAGCGCCGTGGACAGGGCCTGGGAGGCGGTGCGCGGCACCGCGCCCGGCATGTTGGTCACGGCGAAGTGCACCACACCGTCTACTATATAAGTCGGGTTGTCGTAGTCGGTCGGACGGGTGGTCGCGATGCAGCCGCCCTGGTCCACGGAGACATCCACGATCACCGCCCCGGGTTTCATCTTGCTCACCATGTCGGCACTCACCAGCTTGGGGGGGCGCGCGCCGGGGACGAGCACCGCGCCGATGAGCAGGTCGGCGTCGTACACCGCCCGCTCGATGAGCGCCGGGTAGGACGGCAGGGCCGTCACGTTCGGCCCGAGCGCGTGCATGCGCTCGAGGCCCGGGCGGTGCGGCGCGAACACCGTGACCTGCGCGCCGAGCGCGGCGGCCACGGCCGCGGCGTTGCCGCCGACCGTTCCTGCGCCCAGAATGACCACATAGCCGCGCTCGGCCGAGGGCAGGCCGCCGAGCAGCAACCCGCGCCCGCCGCGGTGGACGTGCAGCAGGGTCGCGCCGATCTGCACCGCGAGCCGCCCGGCGATGTCGCTCATGGGCGCGAGCAGTGGCAGCCGGCCGCCCTCCTCCACGGTCTCGAAGCCCACCGCCGTCAGGCCCTTGTCCTTCAACACCCGCGCCAGCTCCGGGTTTGCGGCCAGGTGCAGGTAAGAGAACAGCAGATGGTCGGCGCGCAGCAGACTGTACTCCGCCGCCACCGGCTCCTTGACCTTGAGCACCATCTGGGCGCGCGCGTACAGGGTCGCGGCGTCCGGTACCAGTTGCGCGCCGGCCTGGCGATAGTCCATGTCCGGGTAACCGCTCGCGAGCCCCGCCCCGGCCTGCACGTACACCTCGTGCCCGTGCCGCACGAGCTCGCTCACCGCCGGCGGGATCAGGGCCACGCGCCCCTCCTTGACCTTGATCTCTTTCGGAATGCCGATGCGCATGCGTTCTCCTTTACCCCTTGCGGATCAATGACGTAACATACGGGCGGCCCTCGCCCGGCTTGCCCACGGGCAAGATAAGAACTTCACCGGGTTTTGTCCATCGAATACCCCCTCTAGCACACAGGAGTCTTCGCAGCATGGCAACCGAGAAGCACGCCCGCCTGTTGATCCTCGGCTCCGGCCCGGCCGGTTATACCGCGGCGGTGTACGCCGCGCGCGCCAACCTCAATCCCGTGCTCATTACCGGCCTCGAGCAGGGCGGCCAGCTCATGACCACGACCGATGTCGACAACTGGCCAGGCGACGTCGAGGGCCTGCAGGGCCCGGACCTCATGGACCGCATGCGCCGGCACGCCGAGCGCTTCCACACCGAGATCGTCTTCGATCACATCCATACCGCCGACCTCAAAGCACGGCCGTTTCGCCTGATCGGCGACAACGGCGTGTATACCTGTGATGCGCTCATCATCGCCACCGGCGCCTCGGCCAAGTACCTGGGCATCCCTTCAGAGGAGAAATACAAAGGCCGCGGGGTGTCGGCCTGCGCCACCTGTGACGGGTTCTTCTACAAGGGCCAGCGGGTGGCGGTGATCGGCGGCGGCAACACCGCCGTCGAGGAGGCGATTTATCTTGCCAACATCGCCGAGCACGTCACGCTCGTGCATCGGCGCGACCAGTTCCGCGCCGAGGCGATCCTGGTCGATCACCTCATGGAGCGGGTCAAGGCCGGCAAGATCGCGATCGAGTGGAACCATGTGGTGGACGAGATCCTCGGCGATGAGCGAGGCGTGACGGGTCTACGCATCAAAAGCGTACAGGAAGGCCGGATTAAGGAGATCCCGGTACAGGGGGTTTTTATCGCCATCGGTCACGCCCCCAATACCAAAATCTTCGAGGGCCAGCTCGAAATGGAAAACGGCTACATCGTCACTCGCGCCGGGCGCGACGGAAACGCCACCGCAACCAGCATACCTGGCATCTTCGCTGCCGGAGACGTGCAAGATCATGTCTACCGGCAGGCCGTGACCTCGGCCGGCTCCGGCTGTATGGCGGCGCTGGACGCGGAGCGATATCTGGCTAAAACCCACCCCAAAAGCGGTTAGGATACGCGAGGTGTGCGAGAACTGCGGCAGGGGTGCGGGGTTACGAAGTCGAAGTAGCGGATTTACCAAACCCCTAGGAACGCCACTGCGGTGTGCTAAGGCGCCCCCTTCTGGGGGAAGCGATTTTGAGATAGGCCCTAAATCTTAAAATGGGGGCACATATTCCCCATGGCCAACCACCAGCGCAACAAAGACGAGGACATCAAGTGCTTTCGCGACGCCGTGCACGACGCCAGGCCGCTTGTGCAAGACCGCATACCGCCTTATCGACGCCACCGCCGCCCGGTTCCGGAGAGCCGCTGGCGTGACGATCAAGCGGTGATGCAAAGCCTGTTGTCGGACGAGTACGAACCTACCGAGGTCGAGACCGGCGAGGAACTGCTTTACGTGCGGCCCGGCCTGCAGCGACTCGTGCTGCGTAAATTGCGTCGCGGTCAGTTCGTCATCGAGGCCGAACTCGACCTACACGGCCAAACCGTGCCGCAGGCCCGCAGCCGCCTCGACGCCTTCCTGCGCGCCGCCCAAATCGCAGGCAAGCGTTGTGTGCGCATTATCCACGGCAAGGGAAAAGGCTCGGAAGGAAAACTTCCGGTGCTCAAGGGCAAGGTGAATGCCTGGCTGCGCCGAAAAGACGAGGTGCTTGCCTTCTGCTCCGCCCGCCCCAGCGATGGCGGCACGGGGGCGGTGTATGTGCTGTTGAAAAAAAAGCATTGATTGCGCCCGGGTCGAGCGCTCCCACAGTTAGAAGCGGCGGCCCCGCCGGGATTGCGGCAAAATCCTGGCGCAGGGGTCGATCCCTTGTACACCATCCCGCTAGTTATGACTCAGGGCATAGACCTCATGGCCCTTTGTCGCAACCGAAAGCGCTCAGGCCCGAAACCCTGCCCAGGCTGCGTTGCATGATGAGGGCGCCGGCCCTGTCATAGCGGAACCCCCGGCATCTCTGCCTTCCCGTAATCGCCATATTGATTAGGTAGACGCCATACGGATCAGCGATCGCCGCCCCGTGCGGTAAGACGACACCGCCAGTGATGGAACGCCAGCCCCTTTCGGTGGGCATGTGCACAATGATCGTGCGGCTCATGGTCGCCCGACACTGGGGCAGTTGCCGCCGGGGTAGAGAGTCGGGTTGTGCAAATATCGCCCCCTGATCCGCCAGCCGTTGTTGCATCGCTTCTTGATGATGTCGATCTGCTCCCTCGTATCTTCTCCCACGTCGCGCCGGCGAGCAGATCGCCGCTCAGCGGTTGAAACCAAGGCACCAAGAACTGCGTAGGCCTAGGCCCAAATCTCACGGCAAGGCGTTCGAAATGCCCTTGATCAAGCCGGGGTTGTCCGCCGGGATGTTGTTGTCCAGAAATGACACCATGGGGCGCCGTAAGATCTTGGCCGTTGTTCTCCGGATCATTCCTGCTGCTGCCATCGCCCCTCCCGATGTAAAGCGGCCCGAAGGCGTGCTGGCGGCCGTTGTGATTGGTGCAGGACGGAGTGATCTTGATGACCAAACCCTCGCTGTCCTCCCGTCGGGCCACGGCAGCAACGGCATATTCCGCGATGACGGTTCACCGCGAGCCGCTCGCGAAACGACGGTTGTTGGCGGCACCGGGCAGTCCCATTCTCGGCTGGCGCCACATTGGCGAAGAGCGCGACCTCCATGGTCAAGCGTGCGTAGCCATGCAGAACCGTCGCTACCACCCGCAACGACACGTACCGCACGCCAGCATCATTCAGAGCCATGAACAGTGGCAAGAAGAGCGGCATCGAACTCATTCCTCGCCAGAACATCTGTTCGAGACAACTTCGCCTCGCTCCTCGCGCTCTTCCACCAACACTACCGCATGCGCGGCGATACCTTCCTCGCGTCCGATGAAACCGAGGTGTTCTGTAGTGGTGGCCTTGACATTGACCTGGTCGCGAGCAATCCCGAGGTCGGTGGCGAGGTTTGCGACCATTTGCTCCAAATAGGGAGCGAGCTTCGGGGCTTGGGCGACGATCGTGGTGTCCACGTGCACGACCCGCATTCCGCGCGCGGCGAGCGCCTCGCGCACCTGGCGCAGAAGCACACGGCTGTCAATGTCCTTGTACTGTGGATCGGTGTCAGAAAAATGTCGGCCGATATCGCCAAGACCAGCGGCGCCTAGACAGGCGTCACAGACCGCATGGATCAATGCATCGGCATCCGAATGACCGGCGAGCCCTTTGTCGTGCGGGATGCGCACCCCGCCCAGTACGAGCGCGCGCCCGCCGATCAGGGGATGGACGTCATAACCGTGCCCGATCCGCTGCATCATCGCGCTCCTGCTCTTTTCGAAATATCTCTGCCAGCCGCAGGTCAGCCGGCAGCGTGATCTTGATGTTGTCCGCGGACCCTTCGATCAAACGGATGCGTACGCCAATGGCCTCCATGGCGGCCGCCTCGTCGGTGATCTCTCGGCCATCGGCAAGTGCCCGTTCGAGGGCCTGAGCGAGCGGGGCGACACGAAACATCTGTGGCGTCAACGCCCGCCAAAGGCGGGCGCGAGCAACCGTTTCCACCACATGCCCCTCTTCGTCAGCGCGCTTGACGGTGTCAATGACGGGCAGCGCCAGAATCCCCCCGTCTTCACCGGCGAGCACGGCGTCCACGAGTTTATCCATGTCTGCATGCCGCACACAGGGGCGCACGGCATCGTGCACCAGCACCCAGTCGTCCGGCCGGGCATGTAGCGCAAGCCTCTTGATTCCGTTCAGCACGGTATGCGCACGTGTGGCACCGCCGAGATAGGTCCCGAGGAAACGCGGCCAACGTGCGCAGTAACCGGCGCAGGCCTCCCAATGAGAGTCGCCAGCAGACAGCCCCACTACCACCCCCTCCAGGCGCGAGTAGGAGCACAGGCGCTCGAGGGTGTGCAAGATGACCGGCCGACCGGCGAGCGGCAGGTACTGCTTGGGGGTCGCCGAGCGCATGCGTGCGCCGACCCCAGCTGCAGGGACAACGGCCCAGATTCGGGCAGCAACGGCCAAGGAAGAAGCCTTAGAAATCTCGTCGGAAAGAAGGTACAGGATTAAAACAGGGTCAACGGTATTTTCTGCGATGCATCATCGAGAATAATTCTGCCCCTTGCTCGGGCGAGCGCTATTGGCGAACGCCGATATAAGCGCGGATGCGATCCTTGGCGACCTCCGGCGAAATCCCTTCCACGGCGGCGATCTCGCGCACAAGATAACCGCTCGCTGTCTCGAGCAGCATGGATTCCTCGAAAGACAGCCCGGACCGCCTCTTCCAGCGCATCAGGTCACGCACGACCTCGCCGATCTCGAGATACGACCCGGTATTGATCTTACGCTCGATCTCCTTGCAGCGCTCGGTCCAATTGCCGCCAGTGACGCGTTTGCGGCTGCGTGCAGAAAGTACCTTGAAGAGCTCTTTGAGCTTGCGCTCGGAAAGCAACGGACGCAGCCCGACCCGCTCTACGTTCTCGACCGGTACCTTGACCACCATCCTGGTCTCGGGGATGCGGATGATGTAACAGTTTTGCACGGCGCCGGAGATACAGATGGCTTCTATGCCTTCGATCACGCCCACTCCGGCCGAGGGATAAAAAACGTGATCTCCGATTTTGAAGCGGGGCCGTTTCGCCATACCCTCCTTTCCTCCTCTGGCGTTTAGTTATATTGCCTTGAGTTAGTAATACCTGCTTCTAGTTTGGTTTAGAATATACCAGTAACTATAGACCATCAATAGATTTTTTCTACGAGGTTCCCCAGCCGACCGAAGCGGATACAATTGCGGCTTTTCGCGCTATCCGACATGCCCGCCGCAACCCAAGAAACGAAGAAAATCCTTTTGGAATCACCTCTTAGACCGCCATTGCCAGCCCGCACGCGTGAGCGGATGCACTGGGCGCGTCTGTTCGGCAGTGCCCAGGGGATTGCACTGGTACAAGCAAGCAAGGCTCATGCCGGGCCTATACTGGTAGTTACCGCAAGCGTTCATCGCGCACGCCTGCTGGAAGACGAGCTCCGTTTCTACGCAGACGGCATGGACCTGCCCATCCTGTTTTTTCCGGATCGGGAGACCCTGCCGTACGACGCTTTTTCGCCCCATCCCGGTATCCACTCGCGGCGTCTCGAGACCCTCTATCGCCTACCCGGCCTGGAACGAAGCCTGGTGCTGGCCTCGGTAGGCACGCTTCTGCACCGGCTACCGCCGCGCGAGTTTGTGGCGTCGAGCAGCTTCGTGTTGCGCGTGGGCGAGCGCCTCGAGCTTACCCGACTGCGCGAGCAGCTGGTCAGTAGCGGCTACCACGCCGTCTCGCAGGTCATGGAACCGGGCGAGTTTGCGGTGCGCGGTGGGCTCGTGGACCTCTTCCCTGCGGGCAGCCCCGTGCCTTACCGCATTGATCTCTTTGGCGAAGAGGTCGAGTCCATCCGCGAGTTCGATCCGGCCACTCAGCGCTCCGGTCGACACCACGAGAGCGTGCGTCTGCTGCCAGGGCGCGAGTTCCCGCTCACTGAGATCGGCGTCCAGCGCTTCCGCCAGGCGTTCCGCGCGCACTTCGAGGGCGATCCCCAGAAATCGCCGCTCTACCGAGAGGTCAGCAAGGGGCTTGCGCCGGGCGGAATCGAGTACTATCTGCCGCTGTTCTTCGAGCGCACCGAAAGCTTTTTCGATTATCTGCCGGAGGCGACACTCTGCGTCTTCGAGAGCGCGGTAACCGAAGCCGCCGCGCAATTCATGCGCGAGGCACAGCAACGCTACCGTGACAAGCGCGCCGATCGCGAACGACCCCTGCTCCCGCCTGAAGCGTTATTCCTGAGCGAGGAGGACTTCCGGACCCGCCTCCAGACGTTTGCCCACATCGAACTGACACATGACGAGCCGCCGCCGGCGCAGGCCGTGTGCTTCGATACACGGCCGCCGCCGAGCCTTCCGGTGGACCCCAAATCCGCCGCGCCTTACTGGAAGCTTTTCGATTACCTGCGGGGATATCCCGGACGGGTGCTGCTGGTGGCCGAATCCGCCGGCCGGTGCGAGACGCTGCGCGCGCTGCTCGCTGACAATGGTTTTACGACCGAGACCGTCTCCGGCTGGAAACAGTTCGTGCAGGGCGACATCCGGTTGGCCCTGGGGGTAGCCGATCTCGACAAGGGCCTGCTGTTGGCGGACCCGCCGCTTGCCGTCATCACCGAGTCGCAACTGTACGGCGAACGCGCCGCGCAGCGCCGTCGGCGCGTGTACGGCGAGCGCGACCCCGCGGCGATCATCAAGGGGCTTGCTGAGCTCAAGGTCGGTGACCCCGTAGTGCACAAGGACCACGGCGTGGGCCGCTACCTGGGGCTACAGACGCTCGATGTGGGCGACGGACCGGGCGAGTTCATCGCCTTGGAGTATGCCGACGGTGACAAGCTCTATATCCCGGTTTTGTCCCTGCACCTCATCAGCCGCTATACCGGTACCGATCCCGAGCACCCCCCGCTGCACAAGCTTGGGGGAGAAGCCTGGCAGAGGGCCAAGGAACGAGCACGCGAAAAGGCCTGGGATGCAGCCGCCGAGCTGCTCGAGATCCAGGCGCTACGCTGCGCTCGCTCAGGGCGCGCCTTCAGGATCTGCGAGACGCATTACCATGCCTTCGCCGATGCCTTTCCCTTCGAAGAAACGCCTGACCAGGCACGCGCCATTGCAGAAGTGCTACAGGATATGACCTCAGCCAAACCCATGGACCGGCTGGTGTGCGGGGACGTGGGCTTTGGCAAGACCGAGGTGGCGTTACGCGCCGCCTTCGTTGCGGTCCACAACCAGACTCAGGTTGCCGTACTGGTGCCGACGACACTGCTTGCCGAACAACATTACCGGAACTTTCGCGACCGCTTCGCCGGACAGCCCTACCGCATCGAGCTGCTGTCGCGCTTTCGCGCCAAGGCCGAGCAGGCCGCGGTGCTCGCGGGTCTGGCCGAGGGCGATGTGCATATCGTCATCGGTACGCACCGGTTGCTGCAGAACGACGTGCGCTTTAAGGATCTCGGTCTTCTCATCCTCGACGAGGAACACCGTTTCGGCGTTCACCAGAAAGAGAGACTCAAGAAGCTGCGTGCCGAGGTGGATATTCTCACGCTCACCGCCACCCCCATCCCGCGCACGCTCAACATGGCCCTCGCCGGGCTGCGCGATATCTCGCTCATCGCCACGGCGCCAGAGGGTCGGCTTGCGGTCAAGACCTTCGTGCTCGAGTGGAACGAGGGCACGATCCGCGAGGCCTGCCTGCGCGAAATCCGGCGCGGTGGCCAGGTGTATTATCTTCACAACGAGGTGCGCACCATCGAGCGCGCCGCGCGCACGCTTGCGCAGATCGTGCCGGAGGCCGAGATCCGCATCGCACACGGCCAGATGCCAGAGCGCGAGCTCGAGCGCATCATGCTCGACTTCTACCATCAGCGTTTCAACGTGCTGGTGTGCTCAACGATCATCGAATCGGGCATTGACGTGCCCACGGCCAACACCATCATCATCGAGCGCGCCGACAAGTTCGGGCTCGCCCAGCTCCACCAGTTGCGCGGGCGCGTGGGACGCTCGCATCACAGTGCCTATGCGTACCTGCTGGTACCGGGGCGCGGGGCCATGACCGATTCGGCCCGCAAGCGTCTTGAGGCCATCGCCTCGCTCGAGGAGCTCGGTGCGGGCTTTACGCTTGCCGCACACGATCTGGAGATCCGCGGGGCCGGGGAATTGCTCGGTGAGGCGCAAAGCGGTGCGATCGACGAGGTCGGTTTCGCGCTCTACGCAGAGCTACTCGACCGGGCGGTGAAGACGCTGCATGCCGGCGGAAAGAAACCGGCCGAGGAACCGGCGCAGACGGTCACCGAAATCAACCTGCACGCCCCGGCGCTGCTGCCACAGGAGTATATCCCCGACGTGCACTTGCGCCTGGTGCTCTACAAGCGCATTGCGGGCTGTACGACGCCCGAGGCGCTGCAGGCGCTCAAGGAGGAAATCATCGACCGCTTCGGGCGGCTGCCCGAGGCGGCGCAACGGCTGTTTCAGGCGGCCGAGCTCAAGATCCTGGCCACTGCGCTCGGCATCCGCAGAATCGACGCCGGACCCAGAGGCGCGCGCCTGGAGTTCTTCGACAAGCCGAACATTGATCCAGGGACGATCATCCGCATGTTGCAGTCTGCCCCACACCGCTATCGCCTCGATGGTCCCAACCGCCTACACGTGGCGGTCGAGATGCCGCAGGCCGCCGATCGCGTACACACCCTGCGCGCACTCCTTGAACGCCTATCTGTCAAGGCGCATTGAATCATGACCGGATCATGCCGAGCGTCTTTTCTCGTGCCGGATGTGACGGCGCCGCCGATGTCGACGTCCGCCGTTATCAAGACAATTCGAGATGGTTCTCATGCGGCGCGGGTAGATGCCTGCGGATGAGTGGAATATTCTTATGGATGGATTGTCGGTGAACCGGCACGGCCCTTGCCTCGAATAGGGATGTTCTAGAGATCTTGCCGCAGCGCGCTGCATTCCCGAAAAAACTAGATCATAATCGGCGCGCAAGACTTTTGCGGCGAGCGCGCGCGGTCGTCGCGCGGGCTCGGGAAATGGGAGACACTATTATGGAAAATTATGAGCAATTCCCATTAGGGAAAGTAGCGGTGAGAGTATTATCCGCCGTGATTGCCCTATACCTTTTTATCGTCGGCCAGGCACAGGCCGTGGCACCCGCCAGGCCGCCGCTGTACGAGGTCGAAATATTGGTGTTCGAAAACCGGCTGCCGGAACTGGAAGGAGGCGAGCTATGGCTGGGTGAGCCCAGGATCACGTCCGAGCTTTTCAGGGAGGCGGTAGCGATGGGGGTTTCCCCCGCGCCGGACTCGGTGCTGAGTCGTGCGGCCGCATTGCTGGAAAAAGACGGGCATTATCGCATCCTCGCCCATCAGCGCTGGCGGCAGACGGCGGAGCCCAAATCGGTCACGAAACCGGTAAAGGTCATCAGCAGCGATCCGGCGCTTAACGGCGCGCTCAAGCTCTACCTAAGCCGCTTCCTGCACGTGAATCTCGAGCTGGTTCTACACGCGGACAGCGGGCAGTCCTCGGACACGCCGGCGCAGCAGACCTACTGGATCAACGAGCACCGACGCATACGCACCAAGACATTGCACTATTTCGATCACCCGAAGTTCGGAGCACTGGTGAGCGTTGTGCAGATTGACAAAGAATAAAGCGTCAGGGAGCCAGGGGCATCAATAGGATGCGGGGAGCGCAGCCAGGAAGGGCGACAGGGAAGATGTGTTTACGGAGCCAAGGATGCTGACGCACCGATCTGTCAAGGGCGTTGCGGCGGTGCGCAGCGCACCCTAGCGGGGAAGCGATTTTGAGGTAGGTTCGAGCAAGTCGTGGCGTCTACAGCTGCTTAGCCATCTGTTCGTCATTTCTGAGAGATGGCTCCCATCCCTCAGGTTTTTTCAAGCTGTGGAATCGCAACCTCCAGCAGCCGCCGCACTTTCTCCATGCCGGTCTCGAGGTTCTTTTCGACCTCGCGTAGGTCAATAACCCCCTCGGCCTTGCCGGCGGCCGGGTTGACCACCACCGCTACGGACGCATAGCAGAGATCAAGCTCGCGCGCCAGCCCCGCCTCGGGCATGCCGGTCATGCCGACAATGTCACAGCCGTCGCGTTCCAGGCGCCGGATCTCGGCAGCCGATTCGAAGCGCGGACCTTGGGTGGCACCATAGGTGCCGCGCGCTAAGATTTCGAGGCCGCAGTGGCGCGCCGCATGGATCAGGCTCATGCGCAGCCTTTCGCAGTAGGGCTCGGTGAAATCTACGTGCGTCACCCGGCGGTATTCGCTGCCGAAAAAGGTATGGGCCCGCCCCCAGGTGTAGTCAATGACCTGGTCGGGGATGACGAGCGTGCCGGGCTCAAGATAGCCGGGCGTGATGCCCCCCACGGCATTCACTGCGATCACCTGCGTGGCCCCTGCCTGGCGAATCGCCCAAATGTTTGCGCGGTAGTTGATGTCGTGCGGCGGAATGGTATGCCCGGGCCCGTGGCGCGGCAGGAAAAGCACCTCTACCCCACCAAGTCGACCGTAGACCAGCGGCGCAGAGGGTTCGCCATACGGCGTGCGGATCACTTCGCGGCGCGTGATCTCAAGATTCTTGAGACGGGTGAGCCCGCTGCCGCCGATGATCGCGATGCCAGTCATAATGGATTCTCGGCGTAGATGCCGGGCGCATTGCGCAAATAACCCTTGTAGTCCATCCCGTAGCCGAACACGTAACGATCTGGCACGACAAGCCCGGAATATTCGATACGGATATCCACCGGCCGCGGACGTTCCTTCACCACCAGCACAGCCTTCTGCACATCGCGCGCTCCGGCCTCACGGTAACGTCGTTCAATGCCCGCCAGGGTCGTCCCCTCGTCCAGGATGTCGTCGATCAGGAGCACCACGCGGCCGCGCGCGTCCGCGTGCGGGCCACTGATCCACTGCAGCTCGCCGCCGGTGAGCTTGCCGCCATAGCGGGTGGCGTGCACGTAATCGACCTGACAAGGGAAAGAGAGACGAGGAAGCAGTCTGCCGAACGGGACAATACCGCCGGTCATGATGCAGACCAGCAATGGGTCTGTGCCGCAGAGCGCGCGCGCGATGCGCCGGGCCATATCGTCCAGCGCAGCCTCGACGGCCTCGGCGGGATAGAGGCAGTCTGCCTGCTGCAGCACCTCCCAGGCCTGCTGCGCGGTGATCGGGCTCAAAGTCGACAAGAACAAAAAGAACGCAAGGACAGGTCTTCTTCAGTAAGACAGTGCGCGTCGGGTCGTCGATGCGTCCAGACGTTTCTCAATACGTGAAGGTCACCACGCCGTCTTCCATGGCCCGACTGATGACATAAGCGCCGCCGACGGTCTCGTCGATCTCCGGTATCAGTTCGTTCCCCCAGAGTTCCAGGGTCGGCGTGCACACCTTGAACTTGACGCCCGCCTCGTGGGCATCCTTGATAAAATCGTAAACAGTCTTCGGGCTACCTTCCTGAATCCTGAGCTTTTCCGCGACACCCTTGATGGCCAGCTCGCCCGAACGAGCGGTCAGGATCACCTCGACCTCGTACTCCATGGCAGCGGCAACCGTGGCCTGAAAGAACGGCGCCCCCAGCTCGGACGGATTGCGGGGGTCAGTGTTGACCATGACGATCATGAGCTTGTTGGCCATAGCTGTCTCCCGTCTCGCGCGTTACCGTCTTTTCGGTTTGCGAAATTATATCCGTCAGAAACGGCCACATGCCATCGACATGCAAATTTCTCGTAATTTCTTGACTCGGTACCGTACCTACGCCGATCCACCGAAACGCGCAACGCGCTCTATGCGGCAGGACCCGTTGATGTCCGCGTCGCGCCGGGACTTCCAGGCCCTCGCGCTTGAGAATCTCGACGAAGGGATCCCCTTTGGCTTCACGCTGGCGCCGGTCGGCCTCGCGCCAGCCGAGTGGCCCGATTTTAGGAAGCAAGGTGCCGTAAATCGAACAACCTGTCCAACCGCGCCCGGAAATTTGCCGGCAGCCCTCGCTGGTCAACCGCATAGGCGCGCATTCTGAATGCACAAGCAATGGCCTTCTTGTCGTCCTGACTCGAATAATAATTCAAAGGAGCGCCCGCGTCATAAGCGTCGCGATGGCGTGACGGTATATACACTTTGTCGAGCTCGCGGGCACAATCGGGAATGTCTTCCGCCATTGTCTGCCCTATCTCAGCGAGGAGCCTCACCACAACGAGTGTCCGGTCACGTACCCCGACGTTGCGCGCGATGGCCCTGCAAGGCGAGCTCGGCCGCCTGTTGGCCTCGAGGCATGCCCAGTCATGATCGCCCGCGCCTTGCAGTCGCGACACGCGTGGAGGCGAGCGTGTGCTTAGCCTGCCGCCGGTACCTTTGCCATTCTTCGCGCTTCACGGATGTGATCCCCCCTTTTTCTTTTCACGCAACGCGCCCGTCTCGAAAGTGAAGTCTTCGAGATAGCGCCGAAACGCCTCGCTGAGCTCCGGATGCCGCAGGGCATATTCCACCGTGGCCTGTAGATAGCCGAGTTTGCTGCCGCAATCGTAACGCTTGCCGGACAGCTCGCAAGCCAGCACGGGCTCGTGCTCGAGCAGCGCGGCGATGCCGTCGGTGAGCTGGATCTCGCCGCCCGCCCCGTGCGGAAGCTGCCCGAGCAGGGAAAAGATGCGAGGGGTCAGGATGTAGCGGCCGACGACGGCTAGGGTGGAGGGCGCCTGATCCGGCCTTGGCTTCTCAATGATGGCATCCACCCGATAGAGGTTCGAACCAACGGATGCGCCCCGGATGATGCCATAGCGCGAGGTATCCTCGCGTGCCACGCTTTGTACACCGATGATCGAACAGCGATGCTTGGTATACAGGCTGACCATCTGTTCGAGCGCGTTCGGCTGGGCGCTGATGAGATCGTCGGCAAGAATTACCGCGAAGGGTTCGTCGCCCACCACCGATTTCGCACACAGCACGGCGTGTCCCAGACCGAGCGCCTCGGGCTGGCGGGTGTACACGCACGAGACATGATCGGGAATGATATTGCGGACGATCTGAAGAAGATCGTCCTTGCCGCGCCGTTCGAGCTCGATCTCGAGCTCGTAGGCCTTGTCGAAATGATCCTCGATCGGTCGTTTGTTGCGACCGGTGACGAAGATCAGCTCGTTCACGCCCGCTGCGATCGCCTCCTCGGCGGCGTACTGAATGAGCGGCTTGTCGACCACCGGCAGCATCTCCTTGGGACTTGCCTTGGTGGCGGGCAGAAAGCGCGTGCCGAGTCCGGCGACGGGAAATAGGGCTTTGGTGATTCTCGACATGCCGTCGCCTGATCCCTTCTTTTAGCGTCGCCCGATGCCCACGTACTCGAAACCCAGCGCACGCAGCTGCGCAGGATCATAGATGTTGCGGCCGTCGAAAACGACCGGCCGCTTCATAAGCTGCTTCATGACCTCGAAGTCAGGATGGCGGAATGGCTTCCACTCGGTGACGAGCACAAGCGCGTCGGCGCCAACCAACGCCTCGTGCTGGTGGCTGGCGAACAGGAGACTGCCGTCATCGAGCCAGCGCCGCGGCAGCTCGCGGCGGGCCCTATCCATGGCGACAGGGTCGTAGGCCTTGACCGTCGCGCCAGCGCCGATCAGCTCGTGCAGCAGCACCAAGGAAGGGGCCTCGCGCATATCGTCGGTGCCAGGCTTAAAGGCAAGCCCCCAAAGCGCGAAGACAAGCCCGCTCAGATCCTGCCCAAAGCGGGCTGTGATCTTCTCAAACAGCACGTGCTTCTGCCGTTCGTTGCGTTCGTGCACGGCCTGAAGGATGAGCGGTTCGATGTCATGCTGCCTAGCCATGTGGATCAGCGCCTTCACGTCCTTGGGAAAGCAAGACCCCCCGTAGCCGGCGCCAGGATAAATGAAGGAGTAGCCGATGCGCGAATCGGAGCCGATGCCCACGCGCACGCTCTCGACATCCACGCCCATGGCGTCGCACAAGCGAGCAACTTCGTTCATGAACGAGATCTTGGTGGCGAGCATGGCATTGGCGGCATACTTGGACAACTCCGCCTCCTTCACGCCCATGTAAAAAACGCGCTCGTGGTTTCGCATGAAGGGCGCGTAGAGCTCGTGCATGATCGCGCGCGCCCGCTCGCTCTCGCTGCCAACGATGATGCGATCGGGCTTCATGAAGTCCTCGACTGCTGCGCCCTCTTTCAGGAATTCCGGGTTGCTGACCACGTCGAAGGCGATATCTAGGCCGCGCGCCTTAAGCTCGTGGCGGATCGTCGCCTTGACCTTTTCGGCAGTACCAACCGGTACGGTGGACTTGTCCACAATGACACTGTAGCCGTTGATATGCCGTCCAATGTCGCGCGCAACCTCTAGCACGTGCTTGAGATCGGCCGAACCGTCCTCGTTGGGCGGCGTGCCGACCGCGATGAAATAGACCTGGGCCTGCGCTACGGGGTCGGCGAGCGAGGTGACGAAATGCAGCCGCCCCTCCTGGTGATTGCGGACCACAAGTGGCTCGAGTCCCGGCTCGTAGATCGGCAGGACGCCTTTCTTGAGACCAGCGATTTTCTTTTGGTCCACGTCCACGCAGGTGACGGTATTGCCCATCTCAGCGAAACACGCACTCGTCACCAGCCCAACGTAACCGGTGCCTACGATGGTGAGTTTCATCGATTGTTATCTTCCGACAGGAATCACAAAACTAAAAATTTTTTTAAAGAGTTTCTTGAGTCGTCTCGTCGCCATCTGTCATGTGGGGTAAAGCCGCAGCGTTCCCGCCACGCCCTTCGGGTTGGCGCGCGCATGCTGAATAGCAGCGTGTGACTTGGATTACGTATAGGCCTCTGCAAGGCTGGGCCCGGCAAGTGCGTCTGGATAGCGGATTGGCATGTAAAGCTTGTCGGGCACGAGCGCAAAGGCAGGCAGTTCGCGCGCAATACCTGCTCATGCTCCTGCGGCAGATCCTAAGCCGTGCGAACGAATGACTCCACGACTCCAGATCCAACCGGATCAGAAGGCCTTTCAAGGCCTTTCCGCCGCTCGCTGAGCGAGAAATGCGCAGCTTGCGCATATTTCGTTGCAGCCACCAGCGCCTAATCGAGCCATTGCGCCTTGGCCGTCGCCATCGTCAGCCGCCCACTCTAACGGGCAAGGTCAGAGAAAAGACCTGCACGCCTTCTCCTCCCGATCGAAAACAGTAGTGGCGTGATTATAACCCGACGGATGCGGAGTATAAACCTGTGACCTGCCTCATGGCCTTACCATCGATGCCAGTTGCCGCATCGCCCATCACGACGCAAGTCACTCGCGCAGCTCGCGTCCCGAAGAAACCGCTGCCCTGAATGGCGGCTACATGGGCTGCAGTATCGTTGTCTGTAAGACTGCAAAGGCCATCGCACCGCCGTAACCAATTCGGCGAAAAACCCGTTAGTCGTAAACCTCTGCGTCGCATAAACGCTGACCCATCCGATCCTTGGCGGACAAGATCGGATCGCCTGCAAGCGGCCAGGCAATGCCGATCTGCGGGTCGTTCCAGGCAATGCAGCGTTCATCCTCTGGCACGTAGTATTCCGTCGTTTTGTACAAAAAGTCCGCGCGCTCCGAAAGCACGAGAAAGGCGTGACCGAAACCGGGCGGGATCCAGGCCATCAGCCGGTTTTCGGCCGACAGCCGGAAGCCAGCCCATTTTCCGAATGCCGGCGAGCCCCGCCGCAGATCCACCGCGACATCGAAGACCTCGCCCGCGACCACGCGCACGAGCTTACCTTGCGGCCGGCGGATCTGGTAATGGATGCCGCGCAACACGTGGCGGCGCGACCGCGAGTGGTTGTCCTGAACGAATTCCTGTTCGATCCCGAGGACCGCGAGCGCGCGGCGGTTGTAGCTTTCAAGAAAAAATCCGCGATCGTCCTCGAAGACCCTCGGCTCGAGAAGAAGCACGCCGGGCAAGGGCTCGGCCACTACCCGCATCAAAACACCCTCTCCCGCAACACGCCGAGCAGATACTGGCCGTAGCCGTTATTCTGGTAGGAGGCAGCAAGCGCCTCGAGCGCCTGCGCGCTAATGAAGCCCATTCGGTATGCGACCTCCTCCAGGCAGGCGATCTTAAGCCCTTGGCGCCGCTCGATGGTCTCGATGAAACGCGAGGCCTCAAGCAGGGCCTCGTGCGTACCGGTATCGAGCCAGGCGTAGCCGCGCCCGAGCGGGACGACGTCGAGCTGGTTTCGTTCAAGATAGTACCGATTGACATCGGTGATCTCGAGTTCGCCGCGCGCCGAAGGTTTGAGACGGCGGGCGACTTCGATTACCTCGTTGTCGAAAAAATAAAGACCTGTGACCGCGTAGCGCGACTTGGGTTGCTTCGGTTTCTCCTCGATCGAGATCGCTCGACCCTCAACATCGAATTCGACGACACCGTAGCGCTCAGGATCGCGCACGTGGTAGGCGAAGACAGTCGCCCCTGTGGTCTTGCGGGCAGCCGCCTGCAGGATCGTCGCCAGATCATGCCCGTAGAAGATGTTGTCTCCGAGGACCAGGGCACAGGGATCGCGGCCGATAAAGTCCGCCCCGATCAAAAAGGCCTGGGCGATACCACCGGGTTCGGGCTGCACGGCGTAGCGAAGATTGATCCCCCAGCGCGAACCGTCGCCGAGGAGCTGTTCGAAGCGCGGGGTATCCCGAGGCGTGGAGATGACCAGAATCTCGCGAATGCCGGCCAGCATCAAGGTGGAGAGCGGATAGTACACCATCGGCTTGTCGTAGACAGGCAGCAACTGCTTGGAGACGACATGCGTGGCCGGGTACAGGCGCGTCCCCAAGCCGCCGGCCAGGATGATACCTTTGCGAGTGGGCGTGGAACGAGTCATGCGTGCGGCTGCGTCATGCGCCTCCGATCAGTCGCCCAGGACTTCGGACAAAACCCTTGCCACGCCCTCTTCCCAATCGGGTAAATGTAGTCCGAAGACGGTGCGCAGCTTGCTTGTGTCGAGCACGGAATTGGCCGGGCGGCGAGCGGGTGCAGGGTAATCGGCGCTACGGACCGCAATAACGTGCTCGGGCGAAAGCCGCAAATCTGCACCCCGACGCCGGGCCTCCGTGACCAGCCATCGGGCGTATCCATGCCAGGTCGTCTCGCCGCTGGCAGCAAGATGATAAATGCCGCTGGCACGGGCTGCCAGTTCGCGATCGCGCCGGATCAGGTGAAGACAAATCGCGGTCACGTCCGCGACGAGCTCCGCTGAGGTCGGCGAGCCCCGTTGGTCATCGACCACCTCGAGTTCGTCGCGCTCAGCAGCAAGTCTGAGGACGGTACGCAAAAAGTTCCTCCCGCGTGCGGCATAAATCCAACTGGTGCGCAGGATCAGGTGGAGGCAACCGCTCGCGCGCACGGCCTCCTCGCCGTCGCGCTTGGTAAGCCCGTAGACGTTCAAGGGCGCGGTCGGGTCGGTTTCCCGGTACGCGCTGGCCTTGGCGCCGTCGAAAACGTAATCAGTCGAATAGTGCACGAGCCAGGCCCTAAGACGCCTGGCCTCTTCGGCAAGCAGCGCCACGGCCTCGGTGTTGATCCGTCTGGCAAGCTCAGGCTCTTCTTCCGCCTTGTCCACGGCCGTGTAGGCGGCGGCGTTGACGATAATCTCGGGGGCAGCCGCGCGCAGCTGTTCACGCAGCCGATCGGGCTGAGCAAGATCGGCCTCGGAGCGGTCGAAGGCGATTAGCGGCCCCAAGAGGGCGAGCGAACGCCGTAACTCCCAGCCGACCTGACCGTGCTTTCCAAGCAGCACGATTCTCATGAATATTGACGCGCCACCCACTGTCGGTAGGCGCCGCTCGTCACGTCCGCCACCCACTTGGGATTATCGAGATACCAGCGCACGGTCTTGCGCAGCCCGCTCTCAAAGGTTTCCACCGGTCGCCAGCCGAGCTCGCGCTCGATCTTACCGATGTCCATGGCGTAACGGCGGTCGTGTCCGGGGCGATCCCGCACAAAACGGATCTGCTCGGCATAGGTACGGCCGTCGGGCCGAGGCCTGAACTCGTCGAGAATGGCGCACAATGTTTTCACCACCTCCAGATTGCGACGCTCGCTGCGTCCGCCGATGTTGTAGGTCTCGCCCACGCGTCCGGCCTCGAGAACGCGCCGAATGGCGCGGCAGTGGTCGGCCACGTAGAGCCAGTCGCGGACCTGTTGCCCGTCGCCGTAGATCGGCAGCGATTCACCGGCCAAGGCGCGCTGCAGGCAAAGCGGGATCAGTTTTTCCGGAAACTGGAACGGCCCGTAGTTGTTCGAACAGTTGGTCGTCAGGACCGGCAATCCATAAGTGTGATGATAGGCTCGCACGAGATGGTCGGCGGCCGCCTTGGTGGCCGCATAGGGACTGTTCGGCGCGTAAGGCGACGCCTCGGTAAACGGCGGATCATCGGGGCCGAGCGAACCGTACACCTCGTCGGTCGAGACGTGCAGGAAACGGAAGACTTCCCTTCGCATGCCGGATAACCCCCCGTAGTAGGCGCGCGCGGCCTCGAGCAGACGGAAGGTGCCCACCACGTTGGTCTGGACAAAATCGTCCGGGCCGTGGATCGAGCGGTCCACGTGGCTCTCGGCGGCGAAGTTCACGATTGCACACGGTCGGTATTGCTCGAGCAGTCGTGTCACCTGTGCGAGATCACCGATATCGCCGTGCACGAAAACGTGCCGCGGATCGCCGCGCAAAGCATCCAGGTTGGCAAGCTGGCCGGCGTAAGTGAGCTTGTCGAGATTGACGACCGGGGTGCCGACCTCGCGAATCCAGTCGAGCACGAAGTTCGCGCCGATAAAGCCGGCACCGCCAGTGACCAGAATGGGCGGATCAGACATCGGTAGCGCAAAAAAACGAGCGATGGAGACGATGGGTACTCACAGGGTAGGCGGCAAAGACTTTTGACGCACGCCCTCAAGATGCCGTGTTCCTCCAAGAATAGACCACGGCGGACGGTCGGGTACTTGTCTGCGTAATACCCCTAGACCCGAGCTCGGGAACCAACCTGAGCAACTGCTCGCGCAGCCCCTCCTCGTCCGCCGCCGCTGCCCTCTGCTCGAGCGCAACTAGCCCCTTGGCCAGTTCGCCAGCATCCACGCCCCGCGGGTGGGCGAGCAGGAGCTTGGGGTGGCCGGTCGGTGCCAGGCACTCACGGTCGTGAAACAGTTCCTCGAACAGTTTCTCACCCGGCCGCAGGCCGGTGTAAACGATCTCGATGTCCTCTCCAGGCTTCTTGCCGGAAAGACGGATCATCTGCTCGGCGAGATACGCAATACGGACCGGCTCGCCCATGTCGAGCACGAAGATCTCGCCGCCGAGGCCGACGACGGCCGCCTGTAGGATCAACTGGCAGGCCTCGGGAATGGTCATGAAGTAGCGCGTCACCTCGGGATGGGTGACGGTCAGCGGGCCGCCGCGCGCGATCTGCTCGCGAAATAGCGGCACGACACTGCCCGAGGAGTCGAGTACATTGCCGAAACGCACGGTGATGAAGCGCGTGCGCGAGCGGGTGGCGAGATCCTCGCAGATCATCTCCGCAATGCGCTTCGTCGCCCCCATGACGTTGGCCGGATTGACCGCCTTGTCCGTCGAGATGAGCACAAAGGTCCCGGCGGCGTGCCGGTCAGCGGCCTCGGCGACCGTGCGCGTGCCGAAGACATTGTTTACGACCGCCATGCGCGCCTGTCCCTCCAGCATCGGCACGTGTTTGTAGGCCGCCGCATGAAAAACCAGCTCGGGCGCGTGCGCTGCGAATACGCTTTCGACGGCGACGCGATCGCAGACATCAGCGAGCACGCAGGCCATGGCGAGCGAGGGGTGCGCGCGCGCAAGCTCCTGCTCGATCGTATAGAGGTTATACTCGGAATGTTCAAACAGGACCAGCCGGGCAGGGTCCAGGCGGGCGATCTGTCGACAGAGCTCGGCACCGATCGAGCCGCCCGCCCCGGTCACGAGCACAGTCTTGGCGCGCAGCCCGTCCTCGATCCTGCGCCAGTCGAGCTTGACCGGCTCGCGTCCGAGCAGATCTTCGATACGCACCTCGCGCAGATCGCGCACGCTTACCTGTCCGCGCGCCAGGTCTTGCACGCCCGGCAGGATGCGAAATGCAACGCCGCTTTTTTCGCAGAGCTCGACGATTCGCCGAATCTGGCGCGAGCCCGCCGAGGGCAGCGCGATCAGGACGAGCTTGATGTCGAGCCGACGCACGATCTCGGGGATCTCGTCGCACGATCCCACCACACGCACCCCGTGGATCTCGCGCCCACGCTTACCGGGGTCGTCGTCCACGAAGGCGATCGGCAGATGGCCCGCCCCCGCGTTGCGCAGCATGTCGCGCACCAGCATTTCGCCCGCCCGGCCCGCGCCGACGATCAGCGTGCGCTCGCCTTCGGCGAGTGTGAGATGCTTGTCCTTGAACCAACGGTACGCAAAGCGCGGCCCGCCCAGCAGCAAGACGAGCAGGATGGCGTCTAACACAAACACTGAGCGCGGCACGCTTTCCAGGCGCGTCAGGAAAAAGACCGCGACCGCGCTGAGCCCGGTGCCCACGACCACCGCCTTGATGATCCGGACCAGGTCCGGTATGGAGGCGAAACGCCACACGCCACGGTACAGGCCGAAGTACCAGAACATCGTGCCTTGGAGGATCCAGACGACGGGTAGCAGCGAGATGGCCGCGGCGAGATATTCCTGTGGAAAGGCTTCAAAATTGAACCGCAGCCAGTAGGCGCCCAACCAGGCGATGGGCACGACGGAAAAGTCGTGCAAGAAAGCGATATAGGGCCGACGCAGCCGTTCCATTATTTTTTCTGGCAACATTCTTCTCTTTCCCCGCCTCCCAACTCGAGGTCGGTTCCCCATACGTTCAACGGCAACCAGCCGGTTTTGCACGACCAGTTCGCGCATAATAACCCTATACAACATCGAGTCAATCCAGTCCTCGGGGCGTCCTACTGCTACGTGCGCGCGCCTCGAGCCGGCCGATGGCCACCATGAGTACCACATAGACAGCCGCCCAGAGGGCAAGTCCAAAGACCTGGACGCGGGGCTCGCGCCCCTGGATCGAAAGGGCACTGGCTGCGCAGGCGGCCATCACGGCATACTCCCAGAGCACAGTTCGACGGTGTCCCCAACCAAGCTCAACCAGGCGTTGATAGTAGTGCGACTTGTGCGCCTGCCAGATCCGCTCGCCGCGCAGCACGCGCCGGACAAGGGTCACTGTTGCATCAACTATGAAAGGCGAAAACACGAGCACACCAATCCACAGCGGGAATACGCCGTCGCGCTCAGCCCATAGCATCAGCGCCGCTGCCAGAAATCCGAGCAGTGTCGAGCCTACATCCCCCATGAAGATCCGCGCGGGCGGGAAATTGAACAGCAGAAACCCACCGGCTGAGACGGCGACGATCAGGGAAAGGACCATGAACAAGCCGTGACCAGCCCCACCTGCGAGCACGGCAAAAGTCCCGAAGCCGAATACCGCCATGCCCCCGGCGAAACCGTCCATCCCGTCCATGAAGTTATAGAGATTGATCATCCAGACAATGAACAGCAACGTGAGCGGCACAGACAGCAGCGCCGGCAGCACCGAGCTCGCCCCAGGCAAACCGAGGTCAGCGAGGTCAAGCCCGGCGACGACTACCAGGCCGGCAGCGGCAAAATGGGCGATGAGGCGGTACCGCACCGGTAGACCGAACCAGTCGTCCGCAAGCGACACGCCCGCTACGAGCAGCCCAGCTGCCGCGATCCACCCCAGGGCGGCCATCGGCGCGACGCAACAGACCGCAGCCACGATTGCCGAGAGATACACCGCAATCAGAATCGCCACCCCGCCCGTACGCGGCGTAGGCCGGTCGTGCAGCGAGCGCTCGTTGGGATGATCGAGGATGTTGTAGAGCTTAGATCCCGGGCGACTGAACCAGAATGTCAGCCAGGCAGATAGCCCGAAGGCCACCGCCGCGGCAACAATAGCAATACTCATATCGTCGCTAATCTCGCAACGCCGTGTGGATAAAGCCCGCCATGCTGCGTACCCACCGGATTTGTCGACTGACTTTGTGAGGGTGGCCGACCCCGCGCCGTGATCGATCGCGCCCAGGACGGGGGTTTCCACAATCCACTGGTGCCTTTATCGGTTTAATCAGGTTGCTGAATTCTCCCCTTAAAAACGAACGCCTACGGCACAAGAACGCCCCCCTTGCCCTATTTCGGAGAGAGAGTTTTTCAGCATCTTTCTTATCTTAAAGGAGGTCTGGAAAATTCGCCCTCCCCGCTTGCGGGGAGGGCGGAGTATTCGCAAATGGACTTAACCTCTATTCGCGCTGCCAAACGGACGCACCCGATTTTGGTGCGCCCCGGCGGGAATCGTAGGGGTGGGAAGAAAATCCGAAGACCGGCTCGATGTGCGATCTCCCCCTTTTTTGCCTTCCCCACTTCGTGGGGGAGGTGTTTTTCAGACCTCCTTAAAGACAGCCGCAAGGCGCCCCGCCGGTTCCTGGATGAACCGCTACGGTTTTGTTATTGTTTGATCGAACTGCCGAATCCATCGTCGACATCTACCATGTCAAGCACAGCCATCCAGCGGCACCGCTGGTCGAGAGAAGAATACGAGCGCATGATCACGGCGGGCGTGTTTCACCCCGAGGCACGCCTGGAATTGATCGAGGGAGAGATCGTCAATATGACCCCACAGGGAAGTTTGCACGCTACAGCGGTTCGTCTTGTCGAGGATCGCTTGCGGTCCATCTTCCAGGGAGGCTTCGATGTGCGGGTGCAAATGCCTCTCGCTCTGGGCGATGACTCGGAGCCAGAACCCGACGTCGCCGTCGTGCCCGGCAGCCCACGAGACTACCGCGACGCCCATCCGGCAAAGGCCGTTCTGGTCGTGGAAGTAGCCGACGCCACGCTCGCCTTCGACCGCGAGCAGAAGAAACGTGTCTACGCCCGCGCCGGCATTCCCGAATACTGGATCGTCAACCTCGTCGAGCGCTGGCTTGAAGTCTACCGTGAGCCGGACGGGGAGGATTACCGCCATCACGCCATCTTGTGGCCGGGTGAATCGCTGTCACCCATAGCCGCTTCGCAAGGGACAATCCCCGTGTCCGAGCTGATGCCGTGAATGGTGGAGGCGGCCGCCCCACGGCCGCACGTGGTAGCCTTGACAAACATCACCCGCACGACGACCCGCGCGCGCGGTATGACGTCCGGCGTCGACCCCCATCAGCCCGCGAGCAAGATGTCAAACCGATCCCAGTCTATTTCGGCCTCGACCGACACGCCGAACGGTTGCCGGCCGGTGAGCTCGCGCACCTCGGGTGCGCCATAACGACCGCCCTCCAGGCGATAGATGGTGACGATGCGGTCCAAAGGATGCACGAGCCAGTACCCACGCACCCCGGCGCGTTCATAGACGGCGCGCTTGAGGATATGGTCATGGCCTGCCGTCGTCGAGGACAACACCTCCACGATCCAGTCCGGAGCGCCGCGGCATCCCCACTCGTCGAGCTTGGCGAGATCGCACACCCCCGACAAATCCGGCTGGACCACGGTATCCACCTCATCGTCCGCCTCCCCGGCGCGCGGCAGTCGTACGTCGAAGAACGCGATGAAGGCTCGGCAGGAGTGCCCTTCCAAGGCGTTGGCCACCTGACGAAAAAGCTCTCCCAGCACCTCCTGGTGTCGGCGCGAGGGCGCCGGGGCCATGGCCTAGGCCACCCCGTCGATCAGCTCGTAGCGGGTCTCCTCCGGCCAGCGGCGGTATTCGCCGTAGGATATGACGTTGGGCGTCCCGTCTGGGCAGGCTCATATTGAAATTCTATACCAATAACGCCGTACCACACCGCGAAGTCATTTACCTGCAGGACGAGCGGCCGAGGTAGTGACGCGCTTTTGCCCACACCCGTCACGCCTCACGCATCGCTTCCCTTCTGTACGCCTCCACCATCTGCGGCATCGCATCGGCCAGCGTCCGCGTGGGGCGGTAGCCGAGCTCACGGGTGATTTTCTCAGAGCTGTACCACGCCGAGCCGATGAGCTTGTCGAGCGTGGCGCTCGTCAACGGCACCCGGCGATGAAGCAGGCGCTCCAGGACGTCGCCGCAGCGTGCAGCGCCGCGCAAGACGACCGTGGGGACTGCCCAGCGTGGAACCGGTTTGCCGAGGGCGCGGCAGATGAGCGTGTATATCTGGCGCGTGGAGTATGTCTGCCCGTCGGTCACGATATAGACCTGCCCGCCGGCCTCGCTTTTCTCCGCCGCCAGCCGCAGCGCTCGAACGACGTCGTCCACGTGGATGTGGGTAGAAGTGCCATTTTGTGCTATGCCAAAGCACGCATTACAGCGCACCATCGCGGCGGGGTCACCGCCCCTACAGGTGTAGGAGGCTCGACCTCTGGCTGAACGTGACTTCACTGATTGTGCCTGACGGGAGCTTGTCGTATGATTTTTCAAAAAGTGGCAATGGCCGCCGGTGCCGACGATTAGCGCGTTTTATGGGGTTCTGATTCAGATGTTCTGGTCGGATCATGGTCCACCGCACTTTCATGCACTTTATGCAGAGTTTGAGGCACTGATCGATATACGAACACTGGAAGTCATTCGAGGGAAATTGCCACGTCGTGCCTTGGCGTTAGTGCTGGAGTGGGCAGCGCTACACCGTGACGAATTGATGGAGGATTGGAAATTATGCGAAGCCAAGCAATTACCGAAGAAGATCGCGCCCCTGGAATAATCCCGTCGGCGCCGTGGCGCGTAACTGAGGTACAGCCGCTTCCCAATTACCAACTGAAAGTGCGCTTCCGTGACAATACAGAAGGCGTCGTTGACCTTTCACGCCTCGTAACGGGACCAGGCGCTGGTGTGTTTACAGCGCTGCGTGATCCGGCCTTGTTTGCACAAGTCCGCGTTGTCTGCGGGGTCGTGACCTGGCCGGGTGAACTCGACTTGGCGCCAGACGCCATGCACGAGGCCATTCGTCTGCAGGGGAAGTGGGTACCAGAGTGATGGCTCATGATCTCACCGCTCCCTGGCCACCAGTCACCCGTCACCGCTCATTATACGCTTCCACCATCTCTGGCAACGCATACGTCAGCAGCAGCGATAGGGCAGAGTCGGTGGCGTAGCCGCCAATCCGCTGCCCCCGTATACTTCATGGCGGGTTGCGCTGCGCGCGAACCCACCCTACTCGGTTCTTGACCCTTCCCCCGTCACGCCTCACGCATCGCTTCCCTTCTGTACGCCTCCACCATCTGCGGCATCGCATCGGCCAGCGTCCGCGTGGGGC
>FWWM01001079.1_pt1 | contig 85701 bp, 82 predicted proteins | sample 2228351 | NCBI WGS metagenome assembly FWWM01 (sample SAMEA103939774, study PRJEB20133) | metagenome | reverse complement strand
CTTAAACAGAGAGCTGTTCGGTGATCACATTTTTGAAACACCAGTTCGCGTTTCGGTGATCTTATTTTTGGAGCTGAGCGCCTGGTTGATTTTCATGCAGGAAGTGGGTTATAATATGACCCTGATACGGGAGGTATCTTATGTGTATCTTGTTGACTTTGCTTGCCCTGAACGGGACATGGGGCACTGATTGCCCCGACTGCCGCGACGAGCTATACGGCGGCCCCAGGCACGGCGGAACCGGCATCAGCTTCTACTATGCCGACACCCTCCACGGGAACTATGTAACGGGTGATACCGCCTTATTCTACGGGAGCCCCGGCACCATAACCCTGAGCGGCATCCCCGGAGGCGCCACCCTATCAAAGGCGTTCCTGATATGGGCAGTGGTTGCCAACTCGGCGAATCCAGCAATGACATTCAATGGGAATCCCCTGACCGGGACATCGCTTGGTTCCGCTCCGACGCCCTGTAGGGCAGGGTTTGGCTCCACGACCTACGCCTACATAGCTGATGTCACGGCATATGTTACCGGCAACGGCGTCTACACGGTCACCGGCTTCCCCAGCTACGCCGAGGGCGCCTCCCTGATAGTCATATACGAGCTGGCCTCTGAACCCCTCCGCAACATAGTTTTCTACACCGGCGCTTTTACCATAGAGGGCGGTTTCTACTACAGGTATAACTGGACAATGACCAACTTCCGCGCGGATAACCCCGTGGGCTACGCGAAGATAACCTTCTTCTTCTACGATGGCCAGGACATACCGAACGGCAGTGATTGCGGCTGGGAATACCTTTACTACGAAGCATACGCTGATTCCAACAAGCAGTTGATAGCCGGGTGGGATGGCGCCTATTGGGATGACACCACCTTCATCATGACGGGCTGGACGCCTCCGGGCGCGACATCCATCCAGGTCGGATATGCAACTGACTGCGACAACCACGAGCAGGGCGGTTGCACTGACTGCATAGGGACCATGGGCGCGATACTCGCGGTCAACACCCCAAATCCCACCGGGACAGATGAGACAGCCTCAAGGCCATGTTCCGTGCGTTTCGGGCCCGGATATGTTGAGCTCGCCGGAAACACGAAGGGAGACCTGGTCGCCTATTCCGCGGATGGCAGACTCGTTTCCGTCCTGGGATCAGGCGATCTGTCCGCCGGCAGATACGACCTGGCGCGGTTCGGGCCTGGAGTCTATGTGGTTAGGCTCACGGGCGAATCTCCCGCTACGGGAAAGGTCCTGGTGCGTTAGCCGGTCCGGATAACCTTCAGTAGCTTCACCCTCTGGGGCGTGGCGTCCACTACCTCTATTACTATTCCTTTTTCCTCAATCTTCTCGCCCTTTCGTGGTACATAGCCAAGTTTCTCTATAACGAATCCACCCAGGGAAAGGGTTTCCTCGGAGGTTAGGCTGACGCCGAGAACCTCGGAGGCCTCTTCAAGGTCAAGCCTAGCCGACATCAGCCACGAGCCATCGGGCAGTTGCTTGTAAGCGAACTCCTCCTTGTCATACTCTTCCCAGATATCACCGACTATTTCCTCCAGAATGTCCTCTATGGTTACCAAACCAACAAGCGAACCGTATTCATCAACAACCAGTGCGATGGATGACTTCTCCCTCTGGAAGAGCCGCAGGGTATCAAGCGCGAGCTGGGTATGCGGGACGAAAAGGGCCTTTATCGCGAGCTCGCCGGCCCTGGTCTGGTCAAGCCTGTCAAGGAACTTTATGACTTCTCGGACATGCAGGACGCCAACCACCTCCTCCCCCTCGTCGGTTAGGACTGGTATCTTTGAGTAGCCGTGCTTTTTGTATTCCTCAACCACCTCCCTTAGGGTTTGTCCGGCCCTCGTGGTTATCGCGTCAACGCGGGGCGTCATTATCTCCTCAACCGTTGTCTCTTTCGCCTCCAGTATGGAACTCAATAGCTCCTTCATGTGAGCGGAGAGCACACCGCCTTTGGTGGCTTCATCAAGGAGCCTCTCAATGTCCTCTGTCTTCTTAATCCTCCGGCCGAACACCTTCGCCTCCTTCCATGATTCGCGGAAAACCCTCTTTGTCCTTTACCAGGCCAGCTGATATGACCATTTTGAGTCCTTCTTCTATGCTCAGGTCTATTTCTTTTACCTCATCCTTTGGCACGAGCATATACCATCCCGATGTGGGGTTTGGGGCTGTAGGCACATATATGTTCATATGCTCCTTGCCTTCTATTACCCACATCTCTGGGTTTGTAACGAATCCGATTGCCCACGAACCCTTGTATGGGAACTGGACTAGCACAACATTCCTGAAGGCTGGCCTTTTCCCCGCGAATATAGCGTCAACAACCTGCCTGGACGCGGAATAAACGCTCTTTATCACCGGCGGCTTGCTCATGATGTTTTCAGTGGCCTTGACAAGGCTTTTACCGAAATAGCTGGTCGCTATAGTGCCGGTAAGGTATATTATGAGAAGGATTATAACGAGGCCAAGGAGCAGAAGAATCGGGCCCGGCACCAGCTTCATGAAAGGCACGAGCCTCAGAAGTTCAACGCTCCAGCCCGCTATGAAGTTTATGAACAGCCATACGATGACGAAGGTCGCTATTACAGGCAGTATCACCGCGATGCCCGTGATAAAGCGTCTCCTGGTTTTTGCCCAGAATTTACCCGCCACGGAAAGCCTCCACTATTGCCGGAATTGCCGCGGATGCGCTCATCCGGAAAACGAAATCACAGTCGCAAGAAAGAGGCGTCTCGTTCGGGTTGACCTCCACCAGGAGCGCGCCACTTCGTTTGGCGATGTATGGGAGCGAAGCCGCTGGCTGGACCAGTCCGCTTGTCCCCACCGAAAAGAATACCTGGGACATGGCCGAAAGGTCAAAAGCCTGCTCAAGGGCATCGGATGGAAGCGGTTCCCCAAACCAGACTATGTCCGGCCTCGCTAGCGCTTCGCAAGACGGGCAGTGCGGCATTTCATCCTGGCCAATCTTGGCCTGGTCAAGGGGGAAAACCAGCCAGCATTTTGTGCAACGCGCCCTCTGTAGGTTACCGTGGAGCTCTATTACCCTGCGGGAACCAGCCCTCTGGTGCAGGCCGTCAACATTCTGCGTCACCAGGTGAAAATCCCGGAAAATCCTCTCCATCTCAGCGATGGCAATGTGGCCAGGGTTTGGCTGGGCCTCTTTCACATTCTCCGCCCTGGCGCGATACCAATCCCAGACGAGCTTCGGGTCACGGTAAAACGCCTCTGGTGAGGCAAGATCCTCTGGCCTGAAACGCGACCAGACCCCGCCTGGCTCCCGGAATGTTGGTATCCCGCTATCAGACGAGACACCAGCACCCGTGAGGACAACCACTCTCTGGGAACCACCCGCGGCCCGGGCCAGTTCCCGGGCCTTCCTTCGCAACGGACTATCCGAATCCTCTTTATCCATGTGGGGGCATAATATACAGGCCGGCGCGCGAGGATTTCAAGCGCGCGCGGTGGTAGTCATGCTCCCCCAGCGATCGTTGTCCTGGAACGGGCAAGGCGTTTATAATATAAGCCTCACTCCTCGGTAGCTCAATCGGCAGAGCGGGTGGCTGTTAACCACTAGGCTGCAGGTTCGAGTCCTGCCCGAGGAGTTTTATGTTTAATCACAAGGCATCCTGTTCCTATTTTGAAAGCTTTACTCCCCACCAGCTCCCCTCCCACTCGGTATCGCCCTCCCGCCTGTAAGCCCCATCCAGGGCCTTGCCGTCCGCGGAGAGAACGAAGAACCCGTCGCCCTTGCCATCAGGGTCTTTCCATTTAAAATAGAGGGTATCCCCTTTTATCCTGCCTTCAAGAGAACCGAGGTCGGAGCGGTATTTTCCCCTTGCTCTACTGCCCTCTTGAACGATCAGCATATAGCCGAAGGGGGTATCCCACATCCCGGAGAAATCCCGTTGTTTCCCCGCGTTCCTCTGGCACGCGAGGAGCGCAATGATCGTCAGTCCAAGTTTTCTCACGCCTTTAGTTTCCGGGTTTTTAGCCAGACAAGGGCCGGCTTTATTGCTATTGCCGCGGCCCACCAGAGGGCCATTGCCCACAGAGGCATAGGGAATTTCAACTGCAATGGCGCCAGGGACGCGGCCCCGGTTATTGTCAATCGCATCAGGTCAAGCCCCATATTCGCAACAGCCGCGAACGGCGCGGCTATTTTAAGGGGGTAAAGGAGGAAGTAAAGCGCCCATTCGGCCATCACCAGAAACAGAAGGGGGATCTCCAGGATGTTCAGGGGGAAGACCCAGAGAGAGAGGGTTCCGAATTGCGACAGCAGAACGGGGGCCACAAATACCTGCGCGAAGAGAGTGACCGCTAAGGGCGCAAGGAGCCATTTTTTTGTCCAATGGCCGGAGAACTGCATCCCCCTCATGTAATAGAGTATTCCAAAGCTTGCCAGGTATGAGAGCTGAAAGCCCGTGTCATTTAGCCAGGTAGGATTGACCGTGAGGGTTGCCAGCGCGGCCGCACCCAGGGTGTTCAGGTCGTTTCTCCGGCGCCCGGAGATGTATGCCAGGGCAAAAAGGGATATGAAGATGCTCGCCCTTATTACCGAGGGCGCGGCCCCAACGAAGAAGGCGTATAGCCAGATTAAGGCCGTGGCTATGCCAACCCCCCACTGCTTGGGGATAAACGAAAGCCCCACGATGAGAATCAGGAACAGGAGGCCAACATGAAGGCCCGATATGGCAAGGAGGTGCATCAGGCCAGTCTCCCTGAAGTCTTCCATAAGCGGGCGCGGGATGAAGTCCCTGTCCCCAAGCAGGAATCCCACCGAGAGTCCAAAGTTTTCCGACGATGACGAGGCCCTTCTTAAGCTCTCCCTGGCCCATGCCCTCGCGGGCGAAAACACGGGATATGCTTCCAAGGGAACGGCTCTCGCTATCCTGAGAACCCCATCCTCGTTGACGTGGCCTGAAATAAGGTATGGCTTGCGGGGAGAAAGCCATCTACCCGTGGCGTTAAGTGTTCCGGATGCCCTTACGAACCCATCCTCCTCAATGCCGATCACTCGCAGGCGCGCTGTGTCAATGGGTTCAGCGACAACGAGAATGTTTGTGCTTCTAAGGCCCGATATGTCATCCGGGAGCCTCGCGGAGCTCAGCGTGAAGGCGAGCGCGCCCAGCGGCGCGAACAAGGCTAAGAGTCCAGCTCTTTTCCAGCGGAAATAGACGAGGCCTGCGAGCGCTGTTAGGAGGGAGAACCAACCAAAATGAGCCGCCAGGATTATCCCGGCCGAGAAACCAACAGCGGCCCAGAAAGCCGGCAACTCAATCCCTTAACTTCTTCAGGGAGTTCGGATCCCAGGTCGCGTATATTCCCCTGCCAGCGTAAAGGAGGGGCCTGGCCACGGGCGCGAGAACCTCGTTTTCTTGATACGACACGGCCAGTTTCTCGTCCCAGTGGACGGCTTCCACCAATCCCACGACTATCCCGTGGTCTCCGGCCGTGAAGGTGTCCTCAAGGAGGCATTCCAGGGCCGCGTATGCGCCCTTGAGAACCGGGCCAACATCAAGGAGTGCCTCGGCTTTTTCCACGCCGAAAGCGGCGAACTTGTCGGTATCAGCGCCGGAGCAGAACCCGGTCTTCTCGGATAGCCCGGCCATCTCAAGGGGGACAAAGTTGACAGTGAACCCGCCTGTCTCCTGGATGGCCTTGTAGGTTGCTCTTTTGGGGGATATAACGACGCCGTAGAGAGGTGGATTGCCCGATATCGGGGTATGCCAGGATGCGGGCATGATGTTATCCCTGTCGTCCAGCCTAGAACCAACCAGGACCGTGAGCCTGGGATAAAGCATGTAGAACTCCATGAACTCAAAGTGCCTGCTACTTTTCATGCTCATGGGAGAATGTTAAACCCTCGGCTCGCGCGGGTTCAAGCTCCAACGCGAGAATTCCACTAACCCTTTGTCCCCAGGCGTGGATTCCTCTAGACCAATCAGTGCAAAGGGCCATGCCTGTCCGATATAATTTTAAGGATGCCGTGGGCCAAAGCCTTCACCCGTATAGCGCCCTACTACGATCGCCTGATGTCCCAGGTGGACTACGGGGCCTGGTGCGACTATATCGCGGAGCTCTTCGCGCAGGCCAGGAGGCCTGTCCAGGATGTCCTTGACCTGGCCTGCGGCACAGGAAATCTGACCCGTGAGCTTCTTGCCAGGGGATACAGGGTTGTTGGCCTGGATGTTTCGGAGGAGATGCTCGCGGTTGCACGGGAGAAGCTTCCGGGAGCCGAGTTTTTCCAGGGGGATTTCCTTTCATGGGGCCTGGAGAGGGATTTTGACGCGGTGGCCTGCATATACGATTCCCTGAACAACCTGCTTTCCGATGATGAAATAAACAGGGCTTTCCGTGAGACATGCGCTCATCTCCGCTCCGGCGGCGTGTTCGTCTTTGACCTGAACACTGCTTACGGCCTGAAGCGCTACTGGGGCGATGATGTGAAGGTTACTGAGAGCGAGGGACTTGTTTCTGTTTGGCGGACCCGGTTCATAAAACCGGACATATCCGAGCTCAGGATATCGCTTTTTGTTGAGGAAGGGGGTGCCTGGAAGAGGGTTGATGAAATGCATGTGGAGCGCGGATACACTGCCTCAAGGATACTTAAGCTCCTTCATGTGGCAGGCTTCAAACACGCCAGGGCCTTCCAACACATGACCACCCTGCCCCCAACCAAGAAGACCGGCAGGATAACCTGCGTCGCCGTAAAATGAAAATGAACTTCTACATCGCTGACCTTCACATACACTCTTCTTACAGCAGGGCAACGGCAAAGGGGATGACCCCTGTCCTGCTCGCTGAGACCGCCAGGCAGAAGGGCGTTTCCCTCCTCGGAACCGGGGACATATTTCACCCCGATTGGCGAGAGGAGCTTGAGCGCTCCCTTGAGGAAAAGGGGCGCGGCATATATCACCTTGATGGGGTTGATTTCATCCTTACCGGCGAGCTTTCCTTTATATTCCCCAGGCGCGGTCAGGTTCACAAGGTTCACATTATATACGCGCTACCCTCGTTCCGTGATGTTGACAGATTAATAAGGGGAATGGGCCAGTATAACCTCAGGTCCGATGGCAGGCCCATCCTGGGAGAGGATGCGGCCGAGTTCACGAAGTTCATCCTGGACACCGTCCCGGACGCGATGGTCATCCCAGCGCACATATGGACCCCCTGGTTCTCGGTTTTCGGCTCCAACTCCGGCTTCAACAGCATAGCCGAAGCATTCGGGCCCCTCGCTGATAAGATTACCGCGCTGGAAACCGGCCTCTCGTCCGACCCACTGATGAACTGGAGAGTCTCGGAGCTGGACAGGTTCTCCCTGGTTTCAAACTCCGACGCGCACTCGCCGGATAGGATAGGCAGAGAGGCGAATGTATTCTCCGGACCCCTGGATTATTATCAGCTCAAAGAGACGCTTGAGAAAAAGGACAAAAGCAGGTTTCTCTTCACGCTTGAGTTTTATCCGGAGGAGGGAAAGTATCACTACGATGGCCACAGGGCCTGCAAGGTCATCTTTCACCCAAAACAGACAAGGGAGCATGGCGGAATGTGTCCGGTGTGCGGCAAACCACTGACCGTTGGTGTTCTCTCGCGGGTTGAGCAGCTCGCGGACAGGCCGGAGGGCGAAAGGCCCCCCTCCGCCATTGATTACCGGTCCCTCATTCCTCTGAGAGAGATAATAGGTGATGTCTTGGGCACGGGCCCAGCGTCAAAAGCGGTTGACAGGATATACGCGAAGCTGGTTGCTGGCCTCGGTTCCGAGATGAATGTCCTCCTGAACGCTTCCGAGGATGAGATAGCCAGATCATCCGATATTGATGTGGCGCGGGGCGTCATGGCCGCCAGAAATGGTGATGTGGACATCGTTCCCGGCCACGATGGTGAATACGGAAAGATAAGCCTGAGGATAAAGAGGGGCGAGGTGGGGTCGCTGTTTTAGTTGCTCGTTCCTTGTTACTGGTTGATGCTTGATTTCCCTTCAGGGTTCGTTGCTTTAGCGCGTCTAGATTTTTGGCCGGTTGCCATTCCCATATTTCCGGCCTTGATCTACTATTTAGATAGGTATTATAATATTTGGGCTTTGGGAAAGAGTTTCTACTTCCTCTACGGAGCCCTGGGGGGTCTGGCGGGCGCGCTCCTTGTTTTTCTGGTGGTTTCCGACTTTCCCGCTTATCTCTCCGATTCCCCGGAGATGTGCGCGTCCTGCCACGCCATGGAACCCGAATACGAGTCCTGGAGCCACAGCATTCACGGGAACCTGAAGTGCACGGATTGCCACCTGCCTCACGACAACCCCGTGAAATACTGGGCCTATAAAACCAGGGATGGAGCGTGGGACGCTTATGTATATTACGCCCGCCGTGAGCCGCCGGTTATTGAGCTCAAGGAGAGATCAAAAGAAGTAGTGGAAGCAAACTGCGAGCACTGCCATGAGAACGCTTTGGCTTACATTGAGGCGATGGGTTCAGATAGATGGTGTGGGGACTGCCACAGGGACGCCGTTCACCCAGGCCCAAGGGGAACAGGCTCTGTCCTGGCAATAAAGGGAGAAAACCATGAATAAGAACTGGCTGAAGTGGGTCATCTTTTTCCTTTGTCTGGTTGGCGTTTTTGTTTTAGGCATAGCGACCGTTCTCGTCCTCGGCCGCAAAGGCGAGACCAGGCTCGCTCCGGTTGTCAGTCTGAACATACCCGAGAACGAAACTGACCCAGCGGCATGGGGAAAGGTCTTCCCCAGGGAATACAACCGATTCCTGATGACCAGAGACACAACCGGCCCAACCAAACACGGTGGCCCCCAACCCTTCTCCTGGCTTGAGAGGGATACCCTTCTCAGGCTCTTGTGGGCGGGAATGCCCTTCTCGGTTGAATACAACGAGGACAGGGGCCACGCGTGGACCATGGTTGACCTTGAGAAAACTGCCCGGCGTGATCCAGCGAGGGGAGGCAAGCCCCAGCCTGCCGCGTGTCTGACATGCAAGAGCGCTGATGTTCCTGGCCTCACAGCTGAGATGGGGACCGCTGAGTTCTACAAGGCCAAGCTTGACGATGTCCTTCCGAAGGCAAAGCACCCCGTTGCCTGCTCGGATTGCCACGACCCCAAGACCATGGACCTCAGGATAACCAGGCCAGCGCTAAAAGAGGCCCTGGCCTCAATGGGGAAGGACACGGCCAGCCTGACTAGGCAGGAGCTCAGAAGCCTGGTTTGCGCCCAGTGCCACTCGGAGTATTTCTTTGACGGGCCGGACAAATACCTCACATTCCCCTGGAAATACGGCACGACCCCTGAGGCGATGGAAAAATACTATGACGAGCGAGGTTTTTCCGATTGGGTTCACCCGATAAGCGGCGCGGGTATGATCAAAATGCAACACCCGGACTACGAGCTTTATCTTACCGGGGTTCACGCCTCAGCGGGAATAGCCTGCGCTGATTGCCACATGCCCTACATGGCCGAGGGTGGCGTGAAGTTCACGGATCACTACATACAGAGCCCCATCAAGAACATATCCCGCGCGTGCAAGCCTTGCCACTCCGGTTCCGAGGAAGAAATAAGGGCCGGGGTTGAGCTCGTCCAGGACAACAACCGGCAGATGGTTGACAGGGCAGAACTCGCCCTCGTGGCCGCTCACAGGGAAATAGCCGCGGCAAAAGCGGCCGGCGCCACGGATGAACAGCTGAAGGAAGCAAGGGCCCTCCTCAGGGCCGCGCAATTGAGGTGGGACTATGTCTTCTCCGCGAACGGCATGGGGTTCCACTCTCCCCAGGAGGCCGCGCGAATCCTATCTGCGTCCATAGACCTGGCCAGGCAGGCGCAGATGGCCGCGCTCTTGGTGCAAACAAAGGCCAAAGGAAGCAAATGATGGAGATAAAACCAGACACAAAGCTCTTTGATCTCCTCAGGGAATACCCCTTCCTGCTGGAGTTCCTGGCGAACTACAACCCTGAGTATCAGAAGTTGAGGAACCCCGTCCTCAGGAATACCATGGGGCGCCTCGCCACCATTGAGAGGATTGCTGAGATGGGGAAGGTTCCGTTGGAAAAGCTCATATCTGACATATCCGAGGCGATAAAAAACGCCCCTGATGCCAGCCAGGATAGGGCGAGGCGCAAGGAGGCCCTGAAGGAGCTTCTCAGGCAACTTCACGAGGGCGTGCCATTGGATGACCTGAAGCCCCGCTTCGCCGAGGTGGCCGGGGATGTTAGCCCGGCTGAGATAGGCGCAATTGAGCAGGAACTTGTCAGGGAGGGGCTTGACCCCCAGGAGATAACCCGGCTCTGTAGCCTTCATGTCCAGCTGTTCCAGGAATCCATGGAAAAGAGGATGGCGGATCAGTTCCCTGACGGCCATCCGCTAAGGGCCTTCCAGGAGGAGAACAGAATGATAGCCGGGGCCCTCTCAGCTTTTCGTGAAGCGGTAGCCAGCCGGAATCCCTCTCGGATACGGGAAACGCTTGACCGCCTCTTGCTCCTTGACGAGCACTACATCAAAAAGGAGAACGCCCTCTTCCCCCTCCTTGAAAAACACGGGATAACCGCTCCTCCCCAGGTGATGTGGGCAGTCCACGACGAGATAAGGGCCATGCTCAGAAACGCCATGAAGCTTCTTGAAAATAATGACATGACGGGCCTTGTTCCCCTTGCTGAGAAGATCATCTCGGAGGCCGAGGGCATGATCAACAAGGAGGAGAATATCCTCTTTCCCATGCTCATGGAGACCCTGAGCCCGGAGGAGTGGGTAGGGGTAGCGAAAAGCCCTGTTGACGAATACAGACGCCTTGATGATAAGGGTCTCATCTCCCTTGAGGTAGGCCAGCTTACCCCTGAACAGATAAACCTCTTGTTGAAGAACCTGCCCGTTGATGTGACCTTTGTGGACGAGCGCGACGAGGTCAGGTATTACTCGGACAAGGAGAGGATATTCCCCCGTTCCCCGGAGATAATAGGCCGCAAGGTCCAGAACTGCCACCCGCCGAAGAGCGTTCATGTTGTCAACAGGATACTCTCGGAGTTCAAGGCCGGAACAAAGGACATCGCTGAGTTCTGGATCAACATGCGCGGAAAGATGATCCACATCCGGTATTTCGCCATACGGGATAGCGCCGGGAGATACAGAGGAACCCTTGAGGTCTCCCAGGATGTGACTGAGATAAAGAAGCTTGAGGGCGAGAGAAGGCTCCTTGATTGGGAATAAATCCTGATTGGGTAGCCCAGTGTCTTTGCGCCTTGGGCCTACGGAGGTTGCTATGAAATCAGGTGAAGGAACCCTTGGCCCGGCCAGAGTCGTGAACCTGGCGGGCATGGTTGATTACGCGGAGGGCGCGATCGTCAGCCGAACCATAGTTAAGCTCCCGACTGGAACCGTAACACTTTTCTCCTTTGACCGGGGCCAGGCCCTTTCAGAGCACACCGCGCCGTTTGACGCGCTGGTCTTCGTCTTGGATGGTGAGGCCGAGATAACGATAGCAGGAAAACCATTCTCAGTAAAAGCCGGAGAGGCAATCCTTATGCCCGCAAATCAGCCTCATTCAGTAAGCGCGAGGGGAAGGTTCAAGATGTTGTTGGTGATGGTGAAGGATTAGATAAGCGTCTTCTGGTAGATTCTCGCTCGCTTGTATGGAACCGCCCCAATCCTGAGAGTTTCCGCCATGACCATGCGGTTGTCCTCTAGCTCTTGGTGAAAGAACGCCCGTGTCATGCCACGGCGCCTCGCGCTCTCGTATAGGGCAATGGCCATCAGCGCGTCAAGTCCCCGGCCCCTCATCTCCTCCCTGATTCCCACCAGGAGGAGGACCAGGTCTTTTGAGCTCCTCAGTTCCTTTAGAATGTGAATGAACCCGAACGGGAAAAGCCTTCCTTTTGCCCTCTTTATGCCAGGAGATATATCCGGCATGGCTATGAAGAACCCGGCGAGCTGGCCCTCCTTTTCAACGCCTTTTATCAGGTCTGGTTCCAGAAAAGACATGTAGCGAGCCGCGAGCTGATCCATCTCCTCAGGATCAAGGGGGGCAAATCCGTGGAGGTGGCCGTATGTCTCGTTCATCAACGAGAGCATTGGCCTTATGAAGGGCCTGAGTTCCTTTTTCCTTCTGAATTCAAGCAGGATGAAATCCCTGCTTACCCTCTCGGCTATCCGCCTGTGGGCTACGGGCATTTCGGGGGGTATTTCAACCCTGAAGCAGGCGTAGTCCACCTTCTTCCTGTATCCGAGGGTCTCAAGTATCCGAGGCATTTCAGGGGAATTGTAGTTTGTCGCTATAAGCGGCATAGTATCGTAGCCTTCTACGAGCATGCCCTGGGGGTCCTGGTCAGTAAATCCCATTGGCCCGATGAGCGAGTCAGCCCCCTTTGCCCTTGCCCAGGATTCAAGCCCGGAGAGGAGAACCCCGGTTATCTCCGGATCGTCCCCGGTCTCAAGGAATCCGAACCTCGCGTGGTTCTCGTTCCTGAAGGAGTTTGCCCTTTGGTTTATTATTCCAGCAACCCTGCCGACAGGCTTGCCGTCCCGGTATGCGATCAGAAGCCTTACATCGCAATACCTGAAAGCCAGGTTTTTCCTCGGATCAAAGAGGGCCATATCGTCAGAGTAGAGTGGCGGAACCCATTGAACGGGGTGGGGGAGTTTGTCCGGGAGCATAACGAATTCTCTCAGGGATTTCCTGTCCCTGACATCCTGGAATGAGATTCCGGACAAGGCCAAATGTTAAACCACCGGTGGCTTATTTTGCCACAAAAAGCCCCGGCCGAGTGGCCGGGGCGGGAGGACATGAAAAAAGCCTTAGAACTGGGCCAAGAGATGGAGGTATATCTTTGAGGTCGCGTCAGTGTCGGGGTCCTGGGGCTTTGACATCTGGTAATCGGCCGCAACCTGCCAGCCTTTCGCGAAGTTGAAGTAGGCACCGGCAATAATCAGGCCCGTCGCGTCATCATCGGCTTCGGTATCCGGATCGTAGCTGTCGTATCTGCCGAAGAAGCCAAAGGAATAAGGAGAACCCATGAGTTTGCCCGCGTCAACCCACGCCCATGCCGAATAGCCCGCCACCTTCGTGGGCTCATCCGAGGCCCCGTTCTCTGCCATGAGGTAAGAACCCATGAGGCCGAACTTCTCGCCCATGGCATATGAAGCGCCGCCGATCATCCGGTTTCTGAGCTCGTCCTCGGCAGGGGTTCCCATGTGATAATAACCGTGTATTCCGAACCCGGATAGGGCTGGATTGCCCATGCCGGCCAAGGGGAAAACCGAGACCCTTCCAGCCATGTCCTTGAACTCGTTTTTCTCGCTGGATTTGAAGCCTTCGCCGTTCATGTATGCCGCCGAGAATGAACCGTAGCCCGAAGGAAGCTGGTATTCAACCCCAACGCCCTTGTCAGCTGTGTTCAGGATCTTATACTCGTCCGTCATTACCTTCGCGACGAACCTGAGACGCCACAGGCTCTCCTCGTTGCCGGTCCAAGGGGTGGGTATCTGCCCGATTCTGAACCATAAAGTTCCGGGCATTCCCCTGAAGCCCCCTATCTCCCCGTATGCGAACTTGAGGAAACCCATGTAGACTCCGCTTATTGAGACAGCAGGCGGTGTGCTGTCCGCAGGGTCAGGGGTTACCTTAACAAAGCCATTAAGGGGTTCCACATCATAGGTTATCCGAGCGTTTGCCTGCCAGGGTGGCGTTTCACCTTCCTTAGCTTCCACGAACTCGGCCTTGAGATCCAGGTATGCCCTGGATACCCTAAACTCGTTGTAGCCTATCTTGGTTGTGTCCGGGTTGGATACCGTGTTGCTGTAGTATCCGAAGATGGTTCCGCCTGATTTCACCTTGGCTCCATAAAGGGCCGCGGCCGCGACCAGGATCAAGATCATTCCTCTCTTCATTTTTGTGCTCCTTTTACTTCAAGATCTCTTTTGAGACCTTCTCATATTCGGTTCCCTTAACGGAAAGGAACCCTCCCTTTTCAATGAGGGACTGGCCCTCGTCTGAAAGCTCAAAGGCCAGGAATTCCTTGATTTTACCTGTTGGCTTGCCCTGGAGATACTGGTAAAGGGGCCTTTCTATCCCGTAGCCGGATACTCCGGGCATCTTGCCATCAACCTTGAGAACCTTGATGCCGGGGACGGTTGCGCCGTCTTTCTGGACATATCCCAGAGCGACATATCCTATTCCCCCTTTGTCCGTCTTTATCCCGTCAACTATCTGGGAGTTCCCGTTCATGGCCTTCATATTAGGGGAATAGTCGCCCTTCAGGACAGCCTCCCTGAAGAACACGAATGTTCCTGAATTGGATTGCCTGCCGTATAGGCTCACGGGGATGTCCGGCCCGCCTATTTCCTTCCAGTTCTTTATTTCCCCGCGATAAAGCTTGCCGAGGTTTTCAAGGGATATGTCCTCAAGCGGGTTGTCCGGGTTCACCACTATGGCAATAGCATCCCTGGCGAAGATGAAACCCACCGGGTCAACTCCGTTGGCCTTTGCCTTATCAATCTCGTCCTGTTTCATGGCCCTTGAGGAGTTGGCTATCTCAACCTCTTTGTTTATTATTGCGGCTATGCCAACGCCTGATCCTCCGCCCTGGACGCTTATCACCGCGTTCTTGTCCTTCGCCATGTATGCCTCAGCGAGGGACTGGACCAGGTTGACCTCCGAGTCAGAGCCCTTGATCCTTATGGTCTGGGTCTCCTTCTGACCTCCGCCGCATCCCGCGGCGAGAAGGGCCAGTGCCACGCATGTTCCTATCCTTCTCTTCATCTTTTCAACCTCCGAGGGTTTGTTTCTCAAAGCATGAAAAGTTTAAGGCGGGCTTTGTTAATGAGTGGTGAAGGAAGGATTAAGGAAATGCTAAGAGCGGGTGGTTTCTGATTCTGATCGGGAAACTCTCATGGGTAAAACAACCGGATTGCCCCGGATGTCCCTGCCGGTTGATAATTAATCCGTGCCCAGGACAGGAAAGGCCGATCTCCCTCTTCACCCCGGCAGGGCGCCCAGGTGGCTTTTCTCGCGGATGACGAGGCTATCCGGCGCGATTGCAGAGGCAATTGTCGCCGAATTCGGGACTTCCGAGCTACTGCGCAGGCTGGCTGATCCCTGTTGGTTTCAATCTTTAGGGTGTCTCCTGGGATTTGATTGGCACTCTTCCGGCCTCACAACTACCCTGACCGGCGCTTTGAAGATCGCGCTCTCCAGGGGGCTTGACCGGGAAATAGGTTTCTTCGCGGCTGGCGGCAAGGGCGCGACCTCAAGAAAAACCCCCTCGGAAATAGAGATCGCATCATCCTTCCTGGGAATCGATCCGGCCCCCCTGGTCCGCGCATCTCGCATGAGCGCGAAGGTTGACACGGCCGCGCTCCAGGATGGCTACCAGCTTTATCACCACGCTTTTTTCTTTGATTCGGATGGCAAATGGTGTGTTGTCCAGCAGGGGATGAACGAGAAGACCCGATACGCCAGGCGCTATCACTGGCTCTCGGAGAAGCTGATGAGTTTCGTGGAGGAACCCCACGCGGGCATTGCATCAGATAGCACCGGTTTTGCCCTTGATATGACGGCTAGGGATTCCGCCCCGGCCCGCGAGGCCTCGGTTCTCGTTTCCGCCAGGAATCCGGACGAGAACCTCAGGGAGCTCCTCCTGCTGAGGGATTTGCGTTTGCCCCGTGAGCACAGGGTTCTCATTTCCTCGCTGAATCCCCTATATATAAGGAAGACTTTGCTCTCGGTCTATGAGAATCCGCCCCAGGGCTTTGAGGAATTGCTCGGTCGGGAAGGGGTTGGCCCCAAGACGATAAGGGCGCTCGCCCTGCTCTCGGATGTCATATACGGCGCGAGGCCATCCTTCCGCGATCCGGCCGTCTATTCCTTCGCCCACGGCGGAAAGGATGGCCACCCGTATCCCGTGAACCGGGAGGTCTATGACCGCACCATATCAGTGCTTGAGAGGGCAATAAAAAAGGCAAAACTGGGCCAACGAGAAGAAACCGAAGCCCTCAGAAGGCTTGGGAGGTATTTCTCGTCCGGAGAGGCCGTTCGCTAGTTTGTTTCAGCTTCTCCGTATCTACCTGGTCACCACCAGCTTGGTTGTCCTGCTGATTCCTCCCTCCTCAAGCCTCAGGAAATAAGCCCCTGGCTCAGGCGCCCATGTTACAGACCTGATCCCTTGGCCACTGCCGGAGAACAGGACCCCCGCGAGCCTTCCGGTCGCGTCGTATGCCTTCAGGGTCGCGATTCCCCGTCCGGAGAGCGCGAACTCTATTTTAGCTGTGCCCCTTATGGGGTTCTGGAACGGGAGGAGGGTTGTTCTCGCCACGCCCTCGCACGGGTCCTCGCAAGTGCCCGTGCCGCCGGCTATCATGTTGAAGCTGGTCCTGTTCGTGTAGCTCCCAGCGGTTATGTCCAGGAAGAAGGAGATCCTGTGGCCCTCCGGACACGAGCCATCCAGGGTGACCTGGTAGCTTGATGACGATGTCCCGGTGCCCTCCGAGGATATGTCGGGATATGAAGAATTAGCCTGCGTTATGGTTACATACGGGTCCTTGGAGGAGAGCGTTGCTGACACGCCTGTCGCGGTTTGTCCGCCCGAATTCAGGAGGGTTACCGTGAATGAGTTTGCGCCATAGGGGAGCCTATCGCCGAGGGAATTTGAGTGGTATGTAAGTATGGGCTGATTCGGCAAAGAGGTTGACCCGTTTATGAACCACCACCAGGAGGAGTTCTTCGCCCAGTAAAGGTTCCTCCAGGCGGATGACGGCGAGCCTGTCGGGGCATATGTGGCTATCCCGTGAGAACCCGCCACCGATCCCCACTGGTCGTCGTTGTCATACCAGAACGAGCCGATGAGCGCGGTATCGTTGTAAGATGAACCATCCCCCTGGATATCCATCAGCGCCTGCGCGGCGGCCCGGAGCGATGCCGGCAGTGAGCCTGTCCCTGCTATCGCCTCCGCGAAATCGTAAATGTCCATGAGGTCATCGTCAGCGTAACGCTGGGCGTCCTGGTAGCAGGAGTTTATCTGAGACTGATTTTTCCCGCCAGCCTTTATGAGCTCACGCGAGAACAGGTCCACCGCCAGACAATACCTGGTATACCAAGGCCCCTGGTCAACAGCGGAGTGGGTGATGTTTGAGGAGCCGTCATACTGGGTTCCGCCGGGAGCGTAGCTGTCCACATATATGTCGGCGAAGTTGTGCCCCAGCTCCTGCGGCGTCGCGCCGGGGTTGGAGTTCAGCCAGGGCATTAACATGTCATATGGATACCCATCCCATGGCTCGGTCTCCTCGGAGTGAACGCTCACATCAACGAAGTCCTTTGCCTCGTATTCAACCTCCAGGAGCCCCATCAGGCAAGCGTCGTAGGATATTATGCTCAGGTTCCTGCCCAGGATGCCAAAGAGCGAATCCACTATGAACCGCAACTCGCCCCCGGCCACGGAGATGTAATCGCCGTCGGTGTCGTCGTATGAAACCCCCCTGTCTGGGCCCTTCTTGTCCCAGCCTGAGCCGTGGTTCCAGATTATCAGCCAATAGTGGTCTGTCTGAGAGAGCAAGCGAACCGTGTCCAGGAACCATATCACATTATCCGGATCGCCCATGTTCAGCTCCCCGCAGTCCTTGATGAGCTGGGAGTTGATGGTGGTCATGTTCGCGTCAGGGAGGACCCTGTAAAGCCTTGTCCCCGTCCAGTCCCCGTTGGAGTTGTCGTAGCCGGGTATCCTGTCAAAGAGCACAAACAGGTTGTATTTGCTTGTGTCTATTGTGCTCTCCATCTCGTTTATGTCGTCTATGCCCGCTTCCTCAAGGTTGTTGTCCCCGTTCAGGAACACGCACACGGTCCATGTCTTCCCCTGGGCGACCGAGAGGCCCAGAAGAAGAGCCATTCCAATAACGATTCTGATCATGTTTCCTCCTCAGGGTCAAATTATAAAGCCCGCCGTGTGGTGCTTCAATGAGTGTCTCGGTCTGCGTTCCTGCCTTAAAATATCACCAGCACGGAGGTTCGCTGAGATGAGATTGCAGAAATGGTTCAGGGACAACGCCATGGCCATCATGTCCCAGGTGGTTGTTGCCGCGCTTGTGGCCTGGGGCCTCGCCAGCACCTTTCTCTGGATGGGAGAAAGATCAGCCAGACAGCGACTTGAATCCGCGCTTTACCGCGGAGCCAGCCTCACTTCCAGCAGGGGCTTATACACCCAGGCCCAGTATGGATCCGGCTCGTCCTCGTATGATTTTCACTTCACATCCGACCTGAAGACAGGCCTTGAGCCCGTGAGCTCCGGCCTGAGGAACATAGAGGACGCTCTGGAGGAAATCAACGGAACCCTGAAGGACATAAAGGGGGCGATCAAGTAGGGGCAGGTCTTTGTGCCTGCCCCACGTGAGTTTGGCGTAATCCCATGAAGCTCCCCCTCGTTGCCATCGTTGGCCGGACAAAATTTGTAGGGGCAGGCCTCTGTGCCTGGCCTTCTAACATGTGCGCCGAGACCTGTCTGTTCCTTTGGGCAACCACAGAGAGTCGCCCCTACAACCCCAATCTGATCCCATGAAGCTCCCTCTCGTCGCCATCGTTGGCCGGGTTAACACCGGAAAGAGCACCCTTTTCAACAGGATTCTCGGAAAGCCCCTCGCTGTTACTGACGAGAGGCCAGGCGTCACCCGTGATGCCATAAAGAAGCCAGCCGAGCATGATGGTGCTGGTTTCCTTGTGGTTGACACCGGTGGTTTCATGGGCGAGGAGAACCCCGAGCTCTGGCCTGAGGTAAAAAAGCGCATAGAATCGGTCGTTCGTGAGGCGGACGCGGTGATATTCCTGACTGACGCGAAGGACGGCCTCCTGCCCCTTGATCGCGAGATAGCCACATGGCTCAGAAGGACCGGTAAACCCGTCCTTCTCGCCGCGAACAAGTGCGATTCCCGGAAATCGGCTCCCTCGGAGTTTCACGCGCTCGGTTTTGAGGTGCTTCCGATTTCGTCAATATCTGGCGAGGGCGTTTCGGAATTGCTTGACAGGGTCATCGGGATAATCGGGCGGGCACAGCCCTTGCCTCAGAAGACCAACCTGATAAGGATAAGCATAGCAGGAAAGCCGAATGTGGGGAAAAGCTCCCTGTTAAACGCTTTGGCAGGCAGGGAGGAGGCCGTCACCTCTCCGGTGCCCGGGACGACCCGGGACCCAGTTGAGGCAGTCGTGGGTGATTTCCTGGTTGTTGACACTGCCGGCATAAAGCGAAAGTTCACGGATGATCTTGAGTATTATTCATACCTCCGATCCCTGAGAACCCTCCGCTACGGGGAGATATGCCTGGTGGTCCTGGATGTTGGCCAGGAAATAACGAAAATTGACAAGAAGATAGTGAACCTGGTTATCAAGGAGGGGAGGGGACTCGTTCTCTGCGTCAACAAGGTTGACCTGGTTCCCAAAAAGAAAAGGCGGGGACTTCTGGACGAGATCAGAAGGCAGATGGGTTTCGCTTACTGGGCGCCTGTTTTGCTCGTTTCCGCGCTCACGCGCGAGGGCATGGACGAGATACCGGGCGTGATCAAGGCTGTCCACCGGGAGTTCCACAGGCAGGTTGGCCAGGACGCGCTTTACGACCTCCTGGTGCAGGCTACCGGCAGGGCCTCGCCTGGAACGATGCTCTTTGCCCTGAAGCAGATCAGGAGCGCGCCCCCGGTTTTCACGCTCACCGCGAAGGAGAAAATGAGGCCCGACTACCTCTCCTTTCTTGAGAGGGAAATAAGGGCCAAATTCGGTTTCGCCGGAGTCCCGATCAGGATAGAGGTTTCCCTCGTCGGCAGTAAGGGGAGGAGGGGATGAGGGTCGCCCGGCAGAATCTCCTCGTGGCCCTCGGTGGCCTGTTCGCGCCGGGCCAATCCGGCAAAAAAGGCGTCTTGGTCATACTCCTTTTCACCCTCATATCAAAATCCATGGGCTTTCTCAGGGAGATCTTGATGGCCTATTTCTACGGCGCGGGGCCGGCCGTGGACGCATTCGTGGCCGCATATACGATATTCAACCTGGCTGTTCTTTTGCCCTCAAGCCTCCTACCGGTCGTGGGAACGCCGATCCTAGTTGAGCAGGGGATCAAGGGGGGCCAGGAGAAACAGAGGGAGGTCTTCGCCTCTTTCTTTAGCCTTTGGCTCATTATCTCGGCTGGCCTTCTCGCGATCCTGGCTGTTTTCGGCCCATGGCTGGTGCGCGTGGTCGCGCCGCTCCTGCCACCGGATACCCACTCCCTGGCCGTTCGCGTTTTTTATGCCCTTTTGCCCATGGGCCTGGGCATGATCTTCGTCCACCTCGCGGTGGCCTATTACAACGCGCGCAGGAGCTTCGCTCCACCACAGACGAGCGGTATCATAATGAACGCGGTTATAATCCCCCTCCTCTTTGCCGCGCCTGCCCTTGGCATATACGCGCTCGCGGCCGGCTGGAGCATTGGCTACTTGCTCGCGAGCGTTGTCCTCATTTTTCCGGTGGTTATCCGCGGCCGAGCCCTTGGCCGGCTGTGGACTCCACAGACCAAAGAGTTTTTGATATTATCAATACCCCTTCTTCTTGGCTACGGTCTGGATCAGATAAACACCACCGTAAGCAGGATATTCGCTTCCAGCCTCCCGTCCGGGAGCATATCCTACCTTTATTACGGATGGAGGATTTTTGATATACCGATGCTACTCATCTCTGCCCTTACCACCGTTCACCTAACCAAGGCCGCGGAGATGGCTTCAGTAGGAAACATAAAAGAACTGCGCTTTTTTACCTTCTCCCTGCTAAGGAAGGCCCTTCTGATCATAGGGCCGCTGAGCGTGATCCTGGCTGTTTTCGCTGGGCCCATAGTAAAATTGATATTCCAGCGCGGCGCGTTTGAGGCCGAGGCCGCGTCGGCTACCGCTATAACCTTCCGTTGCTATGTCCTGAGCATGTTCCCGATGTTCGTTTCCTATGTGGCCCTGGCGACCTTCCGGGGCATGAAGGAGTTCAGACTGCCCCTCGTGATAAGCGTGACCGGAATACTATTCAATGTCCTGGGCAGTATCATTTTGATAAAACCATTCGGGGTTGGCGGACTGGCCGCTTCGGCCACCATAACCATATACCTGAACGCGGCCATCATGCTCTTTCTCATGTGGAAGAGGATAAAATGAGGGTATTTGCGATGACGCTTGCGGGAAAAAACGCCGTGACCGGCGTCTGGAGGCACATGGAACACGCGGAGCGAATACTGGGCTCCCGAGGCATTGACTACAGGATTCTCGTTCACACGGTCAACCTGCGTCCACCCTCAAGGAACCACCAGCGCGCCGTGAGGTTAATGGCGATCTTGACAGGAATACCATTTGATCTCGGTTTTTTCAGGTGGCTTGTGAAACCGGAAATGATAAAGACCCTCAGCCGGGAGATGCGGAAATCTCGCCCCGATGTCATTCACATACACGGGACATTCTGCGGCGGCCTGGTTGCGGATTTCATTAACCGGGCCGGAATACCCTGGGTTGTCCACATCCACAGCGTTGACTCCGAGCTGATGAAGGCCTCCGGACACGAATCCGGCGAGCCCATAGTTCAGCTGGCCGATGAGCTCCTCCAGAAGAGCATACGATCCGCCACCATCCCCGTTGCTGTCTCGGAGAACCTGAAACAGAGGATAGCCGAGCTCGGGATTGATGTTTCCGGAGTTAGGGTTGTCTACAACCCCATACTTTTGTCCGATCTACCCATTTTGACTGGCGAGAGAGAAAAATATGTCTATCTCCCGGCGAGGCTTGCTCCCGAAAAGGGCGTTGACATAGCCCTTAAGGCCTGGGCAAAGGTTGAAAAAGAGGTGCCGGGAGTTTGGCTCTTTGTGGCCGGCGCCGGCTCCGACGCGGAAGCCCTCGTTTCGTTGGCCGCGGATCTTGGCCTTGAAAGGGTCAGGTTTTTTGGCCCGCTTTCCTGGGAGAAGAACATGGCCAGGATGGCCGGTTCCCTCGTTGTCCTCCAGACAACCGTTCCGCGCGGCGGCTTCCGCGAGAGCTGTCCGCTAGTAACAGCTGAGGCAATGGTCCTCGGAAAACCCGTCATAACCTCTGATACCGGTGGTGCCCCTGAGATCATGGGTGATGCCGGGATCCTCGTGCCGCCGTTTGATCACGAGGCCCTCGCGGCGGCCATCATTGACCTGTTGAGGGACGATGTGCTTCGCGAGAGGCTCGGAGGGATTGGAAAACAAAGGGCGGCAAAGCTATTTGATCCAGAGACATACTCTGACATGATGAGGGATATTTTTGAAGAGGCAATTATTATGGCAAAGGGAAACGGGACGGCTTTATAATTTGTTCCCGCGAAAGGAGGTTTATTATGCGCGTGAAGACTGGTTACACCCGGAGGCGGAGGCACCGCAAGGTCCTGCACCAGACACGGGGTTATTACGGCGAGAAGTCCCGCCGCTGGCGCAGGGCGCACGAGGCCTGGATGCGATCAGGCGCGTTTGCCTACGCCCACAGGAAGGATAAGAAGGGGGACTTTCGTCGCCTCTGGATAGTGAGAATAAACGCGGCCCTTCGGCCCTTTGGTCTCAATTACTCCCGATTTATGCACGGGCTTTCCGAGGCTGGAATCAGCCTGAACAGGAAGGTGCTGGCTGACATGGCAGTCCGGGAACCTGAGGCCATTGGCGAGCTCGTGGAGCTGGCCAAAAAGGCTATCGGCTAGCGATGAACCCGGACGACATTCTCCGCTCCTTCCGGGAGGAGATGGGAAGTGTTTCGGATGCCCGTTCCCTTGAGGGTCTCCGGATAAAATACCTTGGCAAAAGGGGCCTTATCAAGGGTCTCCTTGATTCCCTGAAGGGTCTCCCTCCCCAGGATAGAAAAGAGGCTGGTCGGGCCATAAACGAGGCCAAGGCCATAATTGAACAGGAGATAGCGACGAAGGCCGCGGCCCTGGCGGAGCGTTCGAGGCAGGTTGATCTCACCCTGCCGGGCAAAGAGCTTCGGCTTGGGAACATTCACCCCCTGAGGCGCGTTTACAACGAGCTCGTTCAGATATTCGTGGGTATGGGATTTTCGGTGGAGACGGGTCCGGAGATAGAGTGGGACTGGTATAACTTTGAGGCCCTGAACATCCCGAAGCTTCACCCCGCCAGGGACCTGCAGGACACCATGTATGTTACCGAGAACATGGTAATGAGGACCCACACCTCTCCCGTGCAGATAAGGGCAATGCAGAAAATAGGCAGGCCCCCGATAAGGATCGTAGCGCCGGGGAAGGTTTATCGCAGGGATCCTTTTGATGCATCCCATTCCCCGTGTTTCCATCAGATGGAGGGACTGGCCGTGGACCAGGGGATAAGCTTTGCCGGCCTGAAAAGCGACTTGGCGGTTTTCGCGAGGGCTGTTTTCGGCCCGGAAACCCAGGTTGATTTCATCCCTTCATACTATCCCTTCACCGAGCCATCAGCTGACATGGTCGTCAAATGGCGGGGTCGTTGGCTGGAGATACTCGGATCCGGCATGGTTCATCCCCAGGTTCTCCGTAACGGCGGAGTTGACCCGGATAAATACACGGGCTACGCTTTTGGTTTCGGGGTTGACCGCATCGCGATGGTTAAATACGGCATAGATGACATCAGGCTGTTCTTTGAGAACGACAGGGCTTTCCTGGAGCAGATAAGAACCATATGAGGATCCTCTACAAAATGCTCGCTGAGTTTTTGCCCTCGGTTCCGGGCCCAGAGGAGCTCGTAGAGATATTTCCACGGATAGGGCTTGAGGTTGAGGAATCCCGCGACCTTTCCGGGGGCATAAGGGGCAAGATGGTGGCGGGCGTGGTAAGAAAGCTTGACCGGGACAGCAGGCTAAACCTGATGGAGGTCTTCGTTGGTGACGGGACCATAAACGCGATAACCACCAGCCCGGTTGAACTCGGCGAGACCGTGATCCTTGCCCTGCCGGGCGCGGCGCTCCCATCCGGCATGGTAATAGAGAAAAGGGTTATAAGAAAACACCTATCCGAGGCAATGGCTATTTCCGAGCAGGAGATGGGACTGGCTGAATCATCACCGACCATCCTCAGACTGCCCGAAGGCGTTCTCAGGCCCGGCGATGACCCTCTCCCCTTCCTCTGCCTGGATGACTGGCTCTTTGACCTGCACATATTTCCCAATCGTGGCGACCTCATGGGCGCGTGGGGAATAGCCTGCGAGCTGGCTCCCGTAGCCGGCGAGAGGCCCACGCTACCGATACCCAGCTTGGAGGAGGATGCTTTGGTTGGCCAATACCCGGTTGAACTCGCTGATCCCGAATCCTGCCCCCGTTATGTGGCCAGGGTTGTTGCGGGGACGCGAGTGGCCAGCTCGCCAGCCTGGCTCAGATATCGTCTCGCCCTCCTAGGCCAGAGGCCCATAAATAACATAGTTGACGCTTCAAACTATGTTCTTTTCTGGCTCGGCCACCCAACCCACACATTTGACCTTCGCCAGCTTTCGGGCAAGATAATCGTCAGGAGGGCTCAGGATAACGAGGAAATGGCCATGCTTGACGAGACAACCAGGAGATTTGACCCCGATGTGCTCCTTATTGCCGACGAGAAAAGGGCGCTCGCGCTCGCAGGGGTGATGGGTGGAGAGGGTTCAGGTGTTTCCGATGATACCGAGGATGTGCTAATAGAATCAGCTTATTTTAATCCAGAGCGCATAGCCCACGCTTCCCGGAAGACCGGCATGATAACCGAGTCCTCGCGCAGGTTTGAGCGCGGGACAGACCCCATCATGGCGCCTGTCGCTTCCGGTTGGGTCGCGCGGCTCATTCGGGATACCGGCGGCGGAAGAGTTGGCCCGGAGAACGATGTCCGTGCCGGAGGCTTTCCAAAAAAGAAAATAACCGTTTCCATTTCCTGGCTGAAGGACTTCCTGGGTTTGGATGCGCGTATAGATGAAGCGCTCAGGATAACAGAACTGCTTGGCCTTTCCCCGGAGCCAGATGGCGATGCACTTGTTGTTTCCGTTCCTCCCAGGCGCCATGATCTCAACATAAAGGAGGACATAGCCGAGGAGATTATACGGTTTCTCGGCTATGATAAGGTCCCTGATGACCAGCCAACCGTTAGCAGGACCCTTGGCCTCGCGAGGGAGACGCACCTCGATCGCCTGGCTATTGCTCTTGCCGGCGTTGGTCTTTACGAGGCAAGAACCCTCGGCCTCCACGGCCCGCGCGAGCTTTCCGTCTGGGGCTTTGAACAGGATAAGTGGGTCAGGATTGCCAACCCAATGGGCGAGGATTTCTCGGTCGCACGGCCCTCGCTCCTGCCCGGACTCGTCCGTTCCCTCGCGATCAACCTGAACAGGGCCAGGGGTGGCGTGATGCTCTTTGAGCTCGGCCCGGTTTTCGCTTGGCGGAGTGAGAAAGAGCTCCCCGAGGAGAGGATGCTTCTTGGATTGGCAATGGGCGGAGAATCCCCCAGGCTCCCCGGTTCGCCAGAAGAGTTTATCGGCCCGGCCCACCTCAAGGGCGTTCTTGACCTGGTATTCCGATTCCTGGCAATGGAGTATTCCATGGCCAGAACCGACAGGCCTTTCCTGGTTTCCGGCACTGCCTGGGAGATAATAACGGGCGATGATGTCCTGGGGGTTGCTGGCCTACTTGGGACTGAGCTGTCCTCTTTATACGAGATCAAATCCGATGTTTGGGTTGCTGAACTGAGAATCCCTGAACCTGCCCAAAGCGTTTATCGCCCGATACCGCGTTTTCCGCCAGTCAAAAGGGATATAGCCCTCCTGGCCGACGAGTCCGTCCCCTTCCAGGAGGTCTTCGCCTCTGTTCGGGCCGCGGCCGCCTGCAAGCTCTCGGTTTCCGTCAGGCCAATTGATGTCTACAAGGGCGAGAATATCCCCGCCGGAAAGGTCTCATACGCGTTCTCGCTGTCTTATTTCCATCACGACAGAACTCTGACCGACGAGGAGGTTGATGCCTGGTTCTTTGAACTTCTGAAGAAACTCGCGGATATGGGCTATTTGATAAGAGGAAAAGTGCTATCATGAAGGGCGAACCGCAACGCGATCTTGCCAGCCAGATTCAGGAGATGGTTGAGAAATACCACGCCAGGGGCGAGGAGATCCGGCGGCTCCGGCGGCGCATAACGGAGCTGGAACAGGGTCTTTCGGAGATAGAGCGCAGGCTGGTTCGCCTGCTTGAGTGGTTTGAGAAGGAGGACAAAGGTGAAGAGGCTTAGCATTACTGTGATGGGCAAAGCCCACGCTTTCCTCGTTGACGACGATGATGTGGCCTCGGCCGCGGAGACGATTGAGCTGATGGAGAAGGTCATAAGGGAGATAGAGGCAGACCCCAAGAGGCCTTCTCAGCCAGATGCGGTTCCCGTGGTGGCGTGTTTCAGGCTGGCCGCCGATCTTTTGAAGGCCAGGGCCGAGCTGGGGCGCATAGAGAAAATGATTAAGGCGTGGAGGGCCGTGGAAGATCAACATGGAGATATTTGAAAAGCGCGAGGACGCCCCACTGGCCCTGAGGGTGGCCCCCTCTGACCTTGATGAGGTGGTGGGTCAGGATCACATCATTGGAAAGGGCAAACCCCTCCGCAGGCTCATAGAGACCGGCACGCTCCGGGCCTCGGTATTCTTCGGCCCGCCAGGCACTGGAAAGACCTCCGTGGCGCGTATAGTCGCGCAGAGGTTCGGTTCCAGGGTCTTCCATGTTAACGCGTCCGAGCTCAAGCCGAAAGACCTGGTGGCTGCACTGGAAACCGCGGAGAAGTTCTTCCAGTCAACCGGGAACAGGGCGCTGGTCTTTGTTGACGAGATACACAGGTTTGACCGGAGGAGCCAGGAAGTCCTCCTTTCCCGTCTTGAGAGGGGCGGCCTCGTCTTCATAGGCTCAACCGTTCACAACCCTGGTTTCGCGCTGTCCAAGGCCATCCTTTCCAGGGTCCTCTTGTTTGAGTTCCGAGAGCTCAGATACGAGGATGTCCTTCGGGGTCTTAAGAGGGCCGCGGAGAAGGAAAACATTGATGTTCCGGCTGATGTTCTTGAGCGGATAGCCAGAGCCTCGGAGGGTGATCTCAGGAGAGCGCTGAATTATCTTGAAGCCGCTGTTGTAGAGGGCAAGGTTAAGCCTGATGAGGCGCGTGAGGTTCTCTCCGGGGCTTATCTCAGGTTTGACAAGACAGGGGATGAGCGCTACGACATGATGAGCGCGTTGATAAAGAGCATAAGGGGTTCTGACCCTGACGCGGCCGCATACTGGTTCATCAGGTTGTTGGACGCGGGGGAAGATCCCCTCTACATAGCGAGGAGATTGCAGGTCCACGCGGCCGAGGATGTTGGCCTGGCTGATCCAAGGGCCATCATCTTGGCTGACTCAGCTACATCTGCTTTTGAGCGCGTTGGCAGGCCAGAGGGAGACATAATCCTGATGGAGGCGGTCCTTTTTCTCGCTACCAGGCCTAAGTCAAACACGGTCGTAAGGACAATAGGGGCCGTCAGGTCTGCCATTTCAGAGGGCAAGGTTTATCCCGTGCCAGCGCACCTCATGGACAATCACTACTCCCTCGCGAAGAAGCTGGGCAGGGGAAAGGGCTACAAGTATCCCTATGTGGACAAGGGGCCGCAGGCATATCTGCCCCCGGAGCTCCTCGGGATTAGGTTCTTTGAGCCCTCTGACTCAGGTGAAGAGAGAAAACTTAAAGGAGATTGAACATGGATTACCTTTTATATATCTTTGTTGGAATAGCAGGCCTTCTGGTTGGGGCCTTTGTCGCCTTTTTGTGGGCCTCGGTGGGCGTAAAGCGCAGGGTCAAGGAGGCCAGGGAACAGGCCGAGAAGTCCCTCGCGGAGGCGAAGGAAGAGGCTCACAGGATACTGGACAGGGCCGAGAGGGAGGCGCGTGAGCGCTGGGAACGAGAGCGCAGGGAGTTTGAGCGCCAGACCAGGAACGAACGCAAGGAACTGGAGCTTGAGCGAAAGGAGCTCAACGATGCTCGCCTGGAGATAGAGAAGCTCCGAGATTCCCTTAACAATCGTGAACGGAGTCTCAGAGACTTCCAGAAGAACCTTAAACAGAAGGAGAAGGCCCTTTCCTCGCGGGAACAACGGATAGAGGAGAAAAACAAAGAGGTAATAAGTCGGCTTGAGCATGTTGCCAGGATGACCAGGGACGAGGCGCGCGAGGAGCTCATGAAGAGCATAGAGAGCCATGTAAGATACGAGGCCGCTCAGATGGCATACCGGATAAAGGAGGAAGCCAGACTCAAGGCCGAGCGCGAGGCTAAGGAGATAATAGCCTCGGCAATACAGCGCTGTGCCGCGAGCCACGCGGCTGAGACCACCGTCACGGTTGTTCCCCTACCCTCGGACGATATAAAGGGAAGGATAATAGGCAGGGAAGGCAGGAACATCAGGGCGTTTGAGGCCGCGACAGGCGTTGAGGTGATAATTGACGACACGCCAGAAGCCGCTACCCTGTCCTCATTTGATCCCATAAGGCGAGAGATAGCCAGAATAACCATAGAGGCACTTATAAAGGATGGGCGTATTCACCCCGCGCGGATAGAGGAGGTTGTGGAGAAAGCCAGAAAAGACTTTGATATCCATGTCCGAGAGGTCGGACAGAACACCCTGCTTGAGTTGGCTCTCTCTGACATGAACCCGGAGCTCGTCGCGATCATAGGCCGCATGAAATTCCGGTCCTCTTATGGACAAAACCTGCTCCAGCACTCTATTGAGGTGGCCAGGCTCGCTGGCCTCATGGCCTCCGAACTGGGCCTGGATGCGGACAGAGCAAAGAGGGCGGGACTCCTGCACGACATAGGCAAAACATCTGACATGGAGGGTCCCCACGCCACCCTTGGCGCGCAGATGGCAAAGCGGCTGGGCGAGGATGACCTGATAGTCAACGCTATTGCCGCGCACCATGAGGACGAGAGTCCCATGACACCGATAGCCGTATTGGTCGCGGCCGCGGACGCCATATCGGGAGCGAGGCCCGGCGCGCGCAGGGAGACGCTTGAGGCCTACATAAAACGCATAGAGAAACTGGAGGAGATAGCCGCGGCACACTCAGGTGTTGAGGCCTCATACGCGATGCAGGCCGGAAGGGAGCTCCGGGTTATCGTTGAGGCCGAAAATGTCTCGGACGCGGAGGCCATGGACCTGGCGAAGTCAATCGCGGAGGAAATTGAAGCAGGAATGGAGTATCCTGGCCAGATAAAGGTGGTTGTCATAAGGGAAACCAGGGCAGTTGAATACGCCCGGTAAGGCCAGGCCTTGTGGTTGCCCTACCGTATGAAGAGGATAGTTTACGCGAGCTACAACCCCTTCACCCCGGAGGTGTGGGTAGGCGCGCACTACTACTCTTCCCTGATGGCAAAGGATGGACATGATGTCTTTTACCTCGCTGATCCGGATTTCATCTTACATCACATTGACAGGCGCAGGCATGTCCAAGAGGGATGCAGGGAGTGGTATTACATCAAGAAAAGAGGCCCGGCACGTGTCCCGGAAGGCCCGGTGCAGTATCTTCCCAATTCCCTTATCCCCACCCTGCGAAGGTTCTGGCCTTTCAACACACCCTGGTCCGCGCTTGTCGCCGCGAGAGCGACCTGGCCCTCGGTCAAAGGAATCGCGAGAAAGCTTGGATTCTCAGAACCGGACTTGTTCTGGATGGAGAATGTCAGATACCTCTACCTGGTGGAAAAACTGAAGCCCGGTCTCCTCGTCCAGCGCGTCCACGACATGACCCTGGCCTCCCCGGCAGAGCAAAACATAAGAAACCTTTTCGTGGAAAGCATGAGGAGGAGCTCGGTCGTTTTCTGCATGAGCAAATCCCTGATGGACGACTATGTCTCGGAACTTTCGGGCGACCCCCGCAAGGTCCACTACCTGCCAAATGGGGTTTCCAGCGAATGGTTCCGGATCCCCGACAAGCTTCCTGAGCCAGCTGATCTCTCCTCTATTCCAAGGCCACGGGTCACGATGGTTGGAGTCTATGAGTTCTGGGTTGATTATCAGAAGCTCTGGCAGTTAGCCAGGTTTCTTCCGGATGTCAGCTTTGTCATGATAGGCCCCGTTCGGATCATCCTGCCGGCTAATAAGCCGGGGAATGTCCATTTCCTGGGCAAGAGGCCGCACTCGCTCGTTCCCTCATACCTGAGGCATTCGGATGTTGGCCTGTCAATTTTCGCCAGGACAACCTTCACGGAGTATGTCAACCTGATAAAATTATATGAATACCTCGCCATGGGGCTTCCGGCTGTTTCCACCGCGCACCGAGAGCTCTCGCTAATAGATGCTCCTTGGCGTCTGGCCGACTCCACGGAGGATTTCGTCAGGGCAATCAGGCAAAGCCTTGAGCTCAGCCATGACGAAAGAAAGTCCCTGATTGATTTTGCGCGTGAGAACACCTGGGAAAAAAGATATGAGACGGTTAAGGAGGTTATAGGGTTTTGAGGATCCTGGTGAACGCTACCCTTGCCGGCTCCAGAAGCAGTGGTCTCGGCCACTACATCCTCTCCCTGCTGAAAGAGCTCAGGGGGTTTCCGGTTGACATAACTGTCCTCGCGACCCATCCGGGCTTGTTTTCGGATGAATTTGAGACCCTTCATGTGAAGGGCCCTTTTGGCCCGGAACACGGCGGAAAGAGCAATAGGCTCCGTTACATCTGGATACAGACCGGTCTCAGAGGTATCCTGCGGAGGCTCAGACCGGACATCCTTCTTACTCCAACCCACGAGGTTTTGCTTTTCCCTCTCGTGCCACAGGTTGTGGTGATACACGACATAATCCCCTACCTCTTTCCGGCTGATCACAGGTTCCTGGGAAAGTATTACAGGTTTATGTTGCCGTATGCCCTCAGGACCTCTGCCAGGAAGATAATAACCGTCTCATCGTCCACGAGGGATGACCTCATCAAACACTACGGGTTAAATGGCGGCAGGGTCGTTGCCATATTATCCGGGCCGGGGCTTGATCCTGGTTTTGATGATCTCCAGCAGGAAATACCGGAGCACTTCATGCTCTATGTGGGAAGGATCGCGCCCTACAAGAACCTCACGGGTCTCGTTGGCGCCCTGTCCATCCTAAGAGATTCCTTCCCTCATCACCTTGTCATAGCCGGAGCCGGCTCGCCTGACAACCAGCGATTTCTCCCGGAAATATTTGAGAAAGCCAGACACGGAGGAGTGGCAGACAGGATAAGATTGCTTGATTATGTGCCTGACTCCCAGATGGGAACACTCTACAAAAAGGCCTCCGTCCTTGTTCTCCCATCATTTTACGAGGGCTTCGGCTTTCCACCGCTTGAGGCTATGCGCTGTGGCACGCCTGTCGCTGTCTCGCGTATACCGGCTCTCCTTGAGACAGTCGGCGATGCCGGACTTTTCTTTGATCCCAAGGATCCGGAGGACATGGCAAGGGTCATTAGCGCGATCCTTGAAGACGATTCCCTGAGACAGGGACTCACTCAGAAGGGGTTTCGGAGAGCCGCCGAATTCTCCTGGCAGAAGACGGCTGAGGGTGTTTATGGGCTTTTCCTTGAGGTTATAGGGGGGAGAGGGTGAGGGTTTTCGTCAACGCCACGATAGTTGACAGGGAGCCATATGGTCTCGGCCACTATGCCCTTCAGCTTGTCAATCACTTGAGGGGCATGGTTGATATGGTTGTGGCCACATCCGTTCCAGAAATGTTCAGCGGCGTGGAAGTGCTTGAGGTCCCGGACTGGGTCAGATCGGACCAGACCAGGTTCAAAGGGAAACCCAGGTATCTATATGTCAATACGCTCTTGAGGAGACTGATAAAGAAAGCCAGGCCCCAGGTCATTCTTTCTCCCAATCACGAGGCCGTCTTTCATCCACCTGCCCCGCAGGTTGTCATTATTCACGACCTCATCGCGTATTTTTACCCTGACCTCCTTCCCGGGCAGGGTTTGTATTACAGAAGGATTTTGCCCAAGCTGTTGCGCGGGCACGCGGAGAGGATAATCACTGTCTCCGCTTCAACGCGGGACGATCTCATCAGGGAGTATGGTATTCCAGGAGAAAATGTCATAGCGATTCATTCTGGCACTGGTGTGGAGATGGGTTTTGAGGAGCTGCCCTTTCCCCTGCCCAGGAGATACATCCTTTATGTTGGTAGTTTCCTGCCCTACAAGAATATCAGGAACCTTGTGGAGGCTTTCGCCCTGCTAGGACCCACTGATCTTTGCCTGCTCATTGCTGGGCCCGTCACGGGCAAGAACCGGGAGCTTTCGGCCGATCTACTCGCCCATATCCTCGCCAGGGGGCTAGCTGACAGGGTTGCCATTGTGGGTTATGTCCCGTCATCCCAGCTGGGAACCTTATACCGTGGCGCGGAACTGCTTGTCCTCCCCTCGTTCTATGAGGGTTTCGGTTTCCCGCCCCTTGAGGCCATGTCGTGTGGCACTCCCGTTGCTGTCTCGCGCATACCCGCGCTGGTTGAGACCGTGGGCGACGCCGGGTTATACTTTGACCCCCGGTCGCCCGAGGACATGGCCAGGGCCATTGAGAGGGTTTTGAGCGATCGGCAATTGCGTGAAGAAATGGTTAGAAAGGGCAATGAGCGAGTAAAGGCCTTCTCCTGGGAACGGACAGCTGAGCGCGTTTGCGAGGTCCTCCTTGGGGCCATAAGGAGCCACCAATGAGAACGGCCCTGGTTCACGACTGGTTGATTGATTTCAGGGGCGCAGAGAAGGTCGTGGAGCAGATAGTCCAGATACCAGAGCTTTCCATCTCCAAGCTTTACACCCTCCTGTTTTCCAGGGCGGAATTTTCAGGCTCTCCACTTGGCGGTATGGAGGTAGAGGAATCCGTCTTGGTTAAGTTTCCACTCTCAAAAAGACTTTACCGCCAGTATATCCTTTTCCTGCCCTTCGCGGCCGAGCAGTTTGATCTCTCAGAGTATGATCTCGTCATTTCATCCAGCCACTCCGTTGCAAAGGGGGTGATCACCAGGAGCGACCAGCTGCATGTTTCCTATTGCCACACTCCAATGCGCTATGTCTGGGATCTTTATCACCTTTACCTTCGCCAGATGGGCCTTACAAAAGGCATAAAGGGAAACATAGTTAGGCTGATATTCCATTATGTTCGGATGTGGGATTACCTGGCCTCCAGGAGGGTTGATCTCTTTGTAGCCAACAGCAAATATATCGCGCGGCGCATCAGCAAGCACTACGGTCGCGAGGCCACGGTAATCTATCCTCCCGTGGATACCGAGAAGTTCATGCCTTCCCATAGACGCGAGGATTACTTCATCACCGTCTCGCACCTGGTTCCATACAAGAGGGTTGACCTCATTGTCCGTGCTTTCAACAAGATGAAACTGCCCCTGGTGGTCATAGGCGATGGGCCGGACATACGCGCGATCAAGTCCCTGGCAAGTCCCAATGTTGAGCTCATGGGCAGGCTTTCGGACCATGAGGTTGCGGAATACATGTCCAGGGCAAGGGCCTTTGTTTACGCGGCAGAGGAAGATTTCGGTATAGTCCCGGTTGAGGCCCAGGCGTCAGGTGTGCCGGTTATCGGATTTGGTAAGGGTGGGGTAGCAGAAAGTGTTATTGAAGGCAAAACCGGAATACTATTTGAGGAGCAGAATGTTGCCAGCCTGATAGGGGCTGTTCAGCGCTTCATAAAGCAAGAGGACAGGTTTGATCCAAAAGTAATAAGGAGCAACGCGGAGCGATTCTCCCCTCAGCGCTTCCGCCAGGAATTCAGGGATTTTATCTTGTCCAGATACGAGGATTTCAAGGCGGGAAAGAATGTCAGAGTATAGTAGCCGATGAGCCTTTCTGCTCGGTTATTCTCAGATATTCCAGCAATCTCTCCATGTCCCCTGGCAACGGTGCCTGGAATTCCATCCTGTAGTTTTTCGCTGGGTGCGTGATTATCAGCCTGGCCGCGTGCAGGGCCTGCCTTTCCATTATCTCCAGGCATTTCGCAACTTTTTCCCGTTCCCCTGGCGGCACGGCCCTGAATATCTTCCTGGTCTCCCGGCCAGAATAGACCGGGTCCCCCACGACCGGGTGGCCGTAGTGCTCCATGTGGACCCTTATCTGGTGCGTCCTGCCCGTCATCAGTTCAAGCTCAAGAAGTGAAGCCACCTTGCCGAATTCCTCCTTTACCCTGAAGATGGTCGCGGCTGGTTTTGAATGAAACGGGGTGACCGCCATCCTCTTCCGGTCTATGGTGTGCCTTCCCACGGGCGCGTCCACCTCACCTTCCCTTGTGGGTAACCTTCCCCAGACCACTGCCAGATATATCCTCCTGGCCTCCTTGGTCGCTATCTGCCTGGCGAGACTCCTCACTCCCCGCTGGCTCTTTGCCACTACCAGGAGTCCTGATGTATCCTTGTCCAGCCTGTGGACTACCCCTGGCCTGGTCCTGTCCCCTGTATCCGGCAACTCCTCCAGCCTTCCCAGCAGGGCGTTGACTATCGTCCCGGTCGTGTTCCCCCTCGCGGGGTGGACTACAACACCGGGCGGCTTGTTCAGGACGATGAGGTCGCCATCCTCGTAGATGATGGACAGGTCATCCCTGGTCTCCGGCAATAGCTCAAATGGTTCCGGGAGCTCGTAGGTGGCGGTTATCTCATCCCCTGCCTTTACCTTGTATCCGGGCTTTGTTATGACCTTGCCGTTGACGCTCACAATGCCAGCCTTTATCAGATTCTCCACCTGCGAGCGCGAGAGGCCCATGCCGGACCTGAACATGTAGAGGTCAAGCCTAAGTCCTTTCTGTTTCTCGGCAACGGTGCGCCTGAACTCACGCTGGGCCATGTGGAAATTATAAACCAGCATTCTGATCCGGGTTTATTTTTTAACGATGTCATATAACAACCGGCCCAGAGCGCATTGGCTCTTGACTATACCTTATAATTTGTTCATGAACCAGCTAGCCCTTACAGTCATAATCATAGCGATTCCGGTTATCACGGCCTGCGCCGCCATAACCGGGACCATAGTTGGAGCCTCCCTTGTTGGTGTTTTCGCTTACCTGATGCAGAAGCGCGCCCTTGACTTCGGGATGAAGGTAAAATCGGATTCCCAGCCCGATTCAGTCAGGGCCGGGAAGAAAATCGGTTAAATCAGTCCCACCTTGCCCTGAATTCTGCCCCTTCTTTTGTGGATGAAAACTCCACCCGTGGGCACTTTGCCCCGGCTATTTCCAGGGATTTTTCCACCCAGCCGGCTATGGTGTGAAGGTATAGCTCGGGGATTCCCCCCTCGTGCTCAATCGTGAAGTCAACCCCCCTGTCGTGATGTTCCTTAACCCTCATCTTGCCCCAGTCGTGGTAGAATCCCCAGAACGCACCTGCCCTCTTGATCATGAACCTTGGACTGGCGAAGATGAAAAACAGCCTGTATGGACCCCGGGCCGCGTGCTGTGCCTTGAAACGCCCAACCTCCCTTGATACAGTGCCCCTTTTCTCCCCGGATAGCCGTTCAAGCTCCTCCAGGACCTCAAAGAAGGCATCCATGGGATACCAGGAACCAGATTTTATCTCCTCCGGCAGTTTCTCTCTGAGCGCCTTCACAATTCCCTCGTCCTGTGTTTTTGTTATGTAGTCCAGCAGGTTCTCCAGAGCATACCCTTTCGTATTCATAGCCTCACCTCCGCTTTTATAGTAGCAGAAAATGCCTGTATTGTCAAGGCTTGATCTGTGAAAACCACGGACCCCTTCGGATGCTATACCCTTCCTTGCCTTCCGGCAGAGGCGAAGCGTGATCCTCAGGGGTTCAGATCACTTTGATCCTACGCCCCGTGTCCGTTTAGAATATTCGGCATGATCGGCGTCATTGGCCGCAGGGGTTCACCTGGTCTTGAGGAGGCCATTGGCGGGGTTCACTCTGTCGCTGGCGACAGGACTCTTTTTTCCTTTGACCTGTCCGATATTGCCCCGCGGAGCGCCCGGCTTGAGAGCCCGGAGAAGATGTCATCCGTTGTCTCAGCTTTCCTTTCCCTGGGTGGCGATGGAACTCTCCTTGAGGCCGCCAGCTATGCGAAAGGAAAACCCCTCGCCGGAGTGAATCTCGGTTTCCTGGGTTTTCTTGCGTTCTACCACCTGTCGGAGGTGAAGGAGTTAACCAGAGCCCTTCTTGATGGGGATTACACCTCCGAGGAAAGGGCCTGCCTTGAGGTTGTTAAGGGAGACAGAAAGGAAATAGCCCTGAACGACATAACCCTGGTCGCTACCATGGCTAGGATGCTCACCATAGAGGTCTGGGGAGATGGCAATTTCATCCTTAAATACAGGGGCGATGGCCTGATTATCTCTACACCTACCGGCTCCACGGCCTACAACCTGGCGGCGGGAGGGCCCATACTCTACCCATCCCTTGAAGTTATTGCCTTGACGCCAATATGCGCGCACTCTCTCACGGTTCGGCCAATCGTGCTTTCGGGGAATACTGTCCTGGAAGTAAAAGCAGAGAGTCGCGGCGAGAAGATGCTCCTGTCTGCTGATGGGAGGGAGTCATTCCTCCTGGAACCATCTGATAATTTCACGATCAGGATGTCCGATCAGAAGGCCAGGTTCGCCAGGACATCATGGGCTCCGGATTTCTTCTCGGTTCTCAGGAAGAAGCTTGAATGGGGATGAGAGCGTTTCCCGTTCGCCGGCTTCTGCTTCTTGTTTGTCAGTTATCAGGGGTAAATGCCAATCCTTGGATTTTCCGGAAAACCGCGGGGCGCTAAATGCGAATAATCTCCCTCAGGGTTGAGAACTTTATACTGGTCAAGGAGGCCTACCTTGAGTTTTCTGATGGGTTCAATGTCCTAACCGGCGAGACTGGCGCAGGAAAGACGATGCTACTTTCCGCGCTTAACGCCGTCCTTGGTTCACGGATAGACTGGGAGGTTTTCGGCGAGGCGAGCTCCGCAGTGGAGGCTATTTTTTCTTCCGGGGAGGAAACCCTCCTGGTTCGCCGCGAGCTCTCTGGAAGGTCCAGGAGGGCGAGGTCTTTCATTGATGGAAGGCCCGTCTCGTCTTCCGAGCTTTCCGGGAGAATAGGCGCTCTCGTTGCCCTGCACGGCCAGCGCGAGAATCAGCGGTTGCTTGATCCGGATACCCATCTGTTTTTCCTGGATGCCATAGCCGGACTTGAGGCCCTCAGAACCGAGTTCGCCTCAGCCTGGATGAGGAAGGAATCCTTGCGCGCCCTTCTTGAGAGAAAAAAGAGGGAACTTGATGCCCTGCGTGAGGCCGAGGAGCTTTATCGTTTCCAGCTCAAGGAGCTGGAGGATGCGGGGTTGAAGGAGGGCGAGGAGGAGGAGCTCGCAGAAAGGGCGCGTTTTCTCGCCGCTGGCGCGAGGCTTGCCGAGGCAATATCCCTCGCGCTTGACGCTGTTTACGAGGGCGAGGGTTCCGCGCAGTCTGCCGTTGCCACAGCGCTTTCGGGGCTTTCGGCTTTTTCTGAAATTTCAGGCGTAAGAGAGGCAATTGATGTCATTTCTTCCGCAAAGGACAGTCTCGCGGAGGCCAGGAGATTGTTGGTTGCCCTGAGGAACCGCGCCCAGTTTGACCCTGACGAGCTTGAATCAGTCAATCAGCGGCTTTTCCGCATCTCACGGCTCAAGGAGAAGTTCAGAACCGATCTTCCCGGACTCATGAGGCTGATGGACGAATTGCGGGAAAGGCTGAGCAGACTTGAGGCGGGTGATACTGATATAGCATCAATTGAGCGTGAGCTGGCTGATGCCGAGAGAGAGGTCAATCGCATCGGTGCCGAGCTCTCGGAAAAAAGGCGCCAGGCCGCTATCGGACTTTCTGAGAGGATGGAGGAGGAGCTTTCTGAGATGGCTATGGGGAGCGCTAATTTTAGGGCAGAGGTTTGGCGACACGAACCATCGGAAACCGGCTTTGACCGGTGCGAGTTCTTGTTGTCCGCAAACCCTGGCCAGCCGCTCCTTCCCCTGGTGAAGGTTGCCTCAGGCGGCGAACTGTCCCGGGTCATGCTCGCGCTGGAAACCGCGCTGGCAGAAGCCGAGGATACGCCGGTCCTGGTCTTTGACGAGGTTGACCAGGGCATAGGCGGTGGGGTTGCTGAGGTCATCGGAAAAAAGCTCAGGGCACTGTCGTCCCGTCACCAGGTCCTTACCGTGACCCACCTTCCCCAGATCGCCGCGAGAGCAGAGCGGCATTTCCTGGTTGAGAAGAAAAGGTCCAGTGTTTCCATAAGACAACTATCCCAGGATGAACGTGTTCAAGAGATAGCCAGGATGTCAGCAGGCGAGAGGATAACCGATGAGGCCCTGGCTCTCGCGAGGAGGCTGTTGGAGGGGAATTAAGGTTTGTTCGCCAGAGGATCCCTGTTTTGATTTTTGTCCCCTCCCCTCACTTCCCCACCCACCTCAGGCCGTATTCCATCTGGTAGTAGATGCTCAGTTCCACCCGGAATGAATCCGCTGAATCCACCGCTATCCTCGCGAAGTTGTCCGCCAGGCCCCAGGCCTGGTCATAGCTGAGCCAGAGGGCGAACTCCCTGCCCTGGATCAGGTTCGTTGTCAGCGCGTAGCCGCTGTCCGGCGCGCAGTTTCCCGACCTCTGTCCTTATGACCTTGCGATCAGCTGGCAGGCCCTCCCGGCGCGGGTTTATAATTTCGGTGACTCTGGAGGAAACATGAATCATCTAATAGCTCTCAGTTTGATCGCGGCCTTTCCCATGGACAAGATGGGGCAGACCGCGCTCATGGAAACCCCCGCGGGTGAAGTCTCGGAGGCGGTGCAGTCCGAGGACCTCTCCCAGATAGCCGTATCCATATACTCCTACGAGGACGGCATGATGAGGGTCATAGTCAACGGCCAGGAGAAGGGAACCTACCTGAGCGTATGGGACCTGAAGTTCACGAAGGACGGGAATCTGGCCTATGTGGCCCTTGACGAGGAGAACAAGATGTATTTCGTTCTTGGCTCAAAGGCCTACGGCCCATATGACTATGTCGGGGAGTATGTCCTGTCCGAGGATGGCCAACACTACGCTTTCAGGATCGGAAAAGGGGGGAAATGGGGCGATGATGGCTACTATTATGGCGGAAAATACGCTGTTTTCCACGATGGAAAGCTGGGCAAGGAATACGAGTTCATAACCCTTCTCACCCTCTCTCCTGATGGATCAGAGGTCAGCTACGCGGCACACAAGGGCGGCAAGTGGAGCGCGGAAGGTGCCTACGAGGGGGGAAAGATGTTTGTGGTGAGAGGGGGGGCTGAGGACAAGAAGTATGACCAGGTCCTTGAGCTCACATATTCGCCAGACGGAAAACACCTCGCCTACATAGCCTGCTCAAACGGCAAGTTGGTCAACGGGCAATATGTGGGTGGCGAACGCGTGGTTGTCGTTGACGCAAAGGCCTCAAAGAAAAAGTATCCAATGGTGGCCAACATTGTTTTTGACTCTTCTGGCACGGCCTGCTATATCGCCAGCACGGAGGGGACATGGAACGAGAACAACTACTATGTTGGCGGCAACTACTTCGTGGTCTCGGGCGGAAACCCTGGCAAGAAGCATGATTTTGTGAAGGGGCTGGTCGCCACGAAGGCCGGAACGGTTGCTTATGTTGCCGGCGAGAACGGAAGGTGGGAAGAGGACAACTACATAGGCGGTGACTATTTCATCGTCCAGGGCAAGAGAAAGATAGGGCCCTACAACTATATAGACCTGCCGGTCGTCTCAAAGAAAGGTGACTACTATGTCTGCATGGTTTCAACCGGCGGGCGCTGGGACCCATCCGGCTACTACTCCGGCGGAAAATACAGCGTGGTGCCGAATCTCGGAACACCCAGCAAGCAATACGACGACATCAACGGGACTTCCATCGTCCTCGGTGACAATGAAGGTTTTGCTTTCCTGGCATACGAGGGCGGGGAGTGGTATGAGGGGAGCTACGAGGGAGGAATGGTCTTTGGCGTCTGCAACCAGAAAGAGACAGAACGCTACAATAACATTTTCCCCATGAGCCTGAACATATCGCCTGATGGAAAGCACTTTTCCTTGACAGCGCAGAACCCAGAAAACGCTAAGGAGTTCGTGATTGTTGATGGCCAACCACTTGAGGGCGAGTATGAATTTGTCTTTGACAGGATGCTTCTGTCCACGGATGGCAAGTATCTTGCTTACAACACCGTTCTTGAGGGCAAGGTCTACCTTAATGTGGTTGAGGTATCAAAGGCCCTGAAAAAACCCAAGGAGCCGGATAAGGACGAGGGCAAAGGCAAGGGCGGCAAATAAGCGCGGGCCGATGTCGCTGTTGCCGACGCGCGGCTGATCCTGTGTCTGACACATTGAATGGGTTTCGTGTCTGATAATCGCTTGCGCCGGTTGATATACCGGGCCTCACGGCGCTCAAAGCTTGAGGCCGAGGAGCTCCTTGGGCCTTTCGCGGAACGAAGCCTTCCAGAGATGGACGATGACGATCTGGCCGCTTTTGAACGGCTCCTTGAGCTTGATGACATATCCCTTCTGGAAATCTTCGCTGGAACGAGGCCGACGCCGGAGGGGCTTGAGGAGATCTTCGGTAAACTGAAGGGGTTCTGGAAGAAATGATTGTCCGGCCTGCCCTCAGCACCTTATAATTTAGTCGTGGAGCCAAAGAGGCGCCGATTTTACGGGGAGCACCTGACCCCTTTCCAGATAGGGGAGGAGTATATACTTCCCCGTATGAGAGATAAGCTTTGGGATCACCTTTGGGTGGATCTTTTCTGCGGGGAAGGTAATCTGATATACCCACTGGTTAAGGCCATAGAACCCTCAAGGAGGGTTGAGTTCTTCGCTGAGCATGTCCTCATGTTTGACATTCAGCCAGACAAGGTGGAGAAGACCATTGATGAGGCTGTTAAGATGGGGATACCTGGAGATTTAGCCGAGAAAAGAATAATGGCCAGAGATACATTAGCCGATTACCCCGCGGAGATGTTGGGGAAACTGCCTGTGGTTCACATAACCAATCCTCCCTATCTTTATCTGGGTTACATTGCCAAAAAGGCCAGAGAGCACCTCAGGTATTTCAAGGGCAACAATGATGGCTACCAGGATCTCTATCAGATAGCCCTTGCCAACGACATACGAGTCGGACTTGAGGAGCTTGTTTATATAATCCCCACCAACTTCCTTTACGGAGACGCCGTGTCCAACAAGATAAGGGAAGACCTCCTGTTCTTTTATTGGATTGAGAAGGCCTTTCTGTTTGAGATCCGGATATTCCACCACACCGGAACCAATGTGGGCATTTTCTTTTTCAAGAAGAAGGGGAACCCCTCCAGGGAACCCCAGGAATTCACGGCCCTTAAAATAGGCCCTATGGGAAATCAGGAAAGGCGATACAGACTGAATCCGCGGTTTAAATACCGCGCCGGAGCAGAATTTGACGAATTCGTGGAGAGGAACAGAAGTCCACGCGCCCCAAAGGTGAAATTTTACCTGATGATGGATGAAGTTACCAAACACACGGGACCACACAAGCTCAGACTCGTTGATGCCAATACCTTTGAGACAGGCGAATACAAAATCCTTGAATTTTCTGTTGACGAGGAGCTTTTCCGTAAGGTAAAAGGAAACATTCTTTTTGTGCGCACTGTGGATACAGGGGGACAGGAGAGGGCTGGCCTTTATGAGATAAAAAAGGTTTTTGGCGCTGACGGCATCGTGGTTACCCGATTTACTTTCAGAACCCATCCGATTCAACTTTTCTTTGAGCCAGAGCTCTCCGAGGAGGAACAGCTTGAGTTGGCAGATTACTTTAACTCAACGCTTGAAGCCCTGAGGGCTGAGTCCGACAGCGAGTTTATGACCACCTTCAAGTATTCGGAAGCCTCATATACCAGGAAATATCTAGGCTTGAAACAGGTGAAGGCCCTTATCTCCACTTACAGGCCTAAAGGAGACAAACATGCCCCTGAAGAAAAACCTGCACTACTGGCAGATCTCTTTAGAGAACCCTGAGCCACTTTTGGATCCTCATTACTTTCACAATCCCGAAAAGCTGGTTCTTGATGACAGGGAGATAATGAGAAGGATTCACAGGATAAGGGCTTGGTGGTTTCTTACTCGGTCCATCGTTCCCGCAAATCGCGTGTGCCGAAGTGGGTATTGCAAGAGCTCCGTGAACAGATTTTCGGTAAGGGAGGCAATTTGTCCGAATTCTCCGCTTTCTTCAAGGTTTTGGATTTTTCTATGACAGCGGCGAAGGATTTGTCCGAGAATGAACTCATGGAGTTCATGAGCCAGGCCCTGGACTACTACCTGGATTTTAGAGAGAAAGCTTACAGAGAAAGAAGGCTGGAGTATTCTGACATAACTGCCCAGGCCCTGAGAGATGCGGGCGCCACTAGAGCCACCGGTGGATTAGCCAACGATAAGATCATTACTATGCTTAAGAAAGCTGGGGTCAAAGAGATAATAAATGAGCCAAGCGTTGAATATATCCGTAAACATACGGGCGCCAGATACTCCTTCGCAATAAGGCGTCAGGATAAGAATCCTGATGTTCTCTTCAGATATGGTGGGGGCTGGTTTGTGGTGGAGGCTAAACACCTGAAAGAATCCGGTGGCGCTCAAGATAAATCAGCCAGCGAACTGGTTGACTTCATGGATCAAGAGGACAGCGGCGTTAACTTTATTGCTTTTATGGACGGTATATTCTTCAATCGCTTGATACACCCCGGATCAGCCAGAACAAAATACGGGAGGATCCGAAACGATGTGGAGAGAATACTTTCGGTCCGCCCAGGAAGCTTCTTCGTTAACACGGTTGGTTTTCAGAAATTAATTGAAGATCTCTGAGCCTCTCATGGAAATAACCGTCATCGGCGGAGGCCTGGCTGGTTCTGAGGCGGCCTGGATGATCGCCCGGCATGGCATCAGGGTGATACTCTACGAGATGAGGCCCACCAGTATGACCCCCGCGCACTCAACGGGTCTCCTTGGGGAGCTGGTGTGCTCAAATTCCCTGAAATCAAAGGATATTCTGTCTGCCCAGGGGTTGTTGAAGGAGGAGCTCAGGAGGCTTGGTTCCCTGGTGATGGAGGCCGCGGAGCAATCGGCAATTCCCGGAGGAAAGGCCCTGGTGGTGGACAGGCAGAAATTCGCGGAGCACATCACGGCCAGGCTTGAGGATCACCCCCTGGTGGAGATAAGAAGGGAAGAAGCGCACGGGATTCCCCCGCCAGTTGCCATTGTGGCGACAGGGCCACTGAGCTCTGACGCGATCGCCGAATCCCTGAATGAACTGACTGGTCGGGATTTTTTATATTTCTACGATGCCCTCTCGCCCATTGTTTCCGCGGAAAGCCTGGACACAGGCCGGATGTTCTGGGCGGACAGGCACGGGTGGGAAGAAGGATCATACCTGAACGCGCCCATGTCCGAGGAAGAGTATGCCGGTTTTTGGGAAGCCCTTGTAAACGCGGAAACCCACATTCCTCACTTTGACGAGAAGATCCCCTATTTTGAGGCCTGTCTGCCCGTTGAGGTTATGGCGAAAAGGGGCCCGGAGACCCTGCTTTATGGTCCCCTTCGGCCCTCAGGACTTGTTGATCCGGCTACCGGCATAGAACCCTTCGCGGTGGTTCAACTGAGGCCCGAGAACGCCGAATGCACGGCTTTTTCGCTCGTAGGGTTCCAGACCCAACTGAAAACCGCTGAGCAGGACAGGGTATTCCGGATGATACCAGGCCTCCGGAACGCGGAGTTCCTGCGCCATGGAGCGGTTCACAGAAACACCTACCTGAACGCTCCAGCGCTACTGAAACCAACCCTTGAGTTTAAGGAAAACCCCGGAATTTTCGTTGCTGGTCAGCTGGCCGGAACAGAGGGCTATCTTGAGGCCGCGGCCGGTGGCCTGGTTGCGGGATTGAACGCGACGAGGCTTGCTTTGGGAATGGAGCCCGTGCTCTTTCCATCCCACACTGCCACAGGAACGCTTTTATCAGCGATAACCTCTGCCCAGGAGAAAAATTATCAGCCGACCAACCTGCACCTGGGGTTGTTCACGGATGTCCCGAAAAACCTTCGCGGGAAAGCAAGAAGGGAATTCATAGCGAAAAGGGCGCTCAGGGAGTTAGATTCTTTTGCTATCAGGATAGGCCTTTAGGCACGCTTTTATCTCTTTTCCTTGAAGAACCTCACCAGGAGCTCTCGTGACTCATCCCCCAGTGGCCCTTTCGTCATCCTGAACCTGTGGTTTAGCCGGGCATCAGAGGCCAACCCATAAAGACTCATGGCGCCGAATTTCTCGTCCTCAAGCGCGTATACGACCTCCTTAACCCTTGCGAGGATAAGCGCGCCCGCGCACATAACGCACGGTTCAATCGTGACATAGATGGTCGTCCCATCAAGCCGCCAGTCGCCGAGCTTTGCCGAGGCTTCTCGCAGGGCAATGATCTCCGCGTGAGCAGTGGGATCAGAAAGAGCCTCTGTCCTGTTGTGCGCGCGGGCAATGACCCTTTTATCCAGGGTTATCACGCATCCAACAGGAACCTCCCCCTCGGCCAGGGCCTTTCTGGCCTCGTCCAGCGCGAGGGACATGAAATCTATGTGCCTATCCATTTCTGATGTTTTCCCATTCCTTGAGATGGAGATTTTACGCCGCAACGTTTCCCGGCATCAATTCCCTTTCTTATCCGTAGTTCTATCTTCTCCCAGGGCCCTTTTGAAAATCGCCCCGGCCTCGGAAAGATAGTCGTGGTCAAGCGCCTCAATTACCCCGTCCTCCTCAAGCATCTCAGCTATTTGTGGGTGGCCCAGCGCGGCCTCCGAAAGGGAGATCCCCTCGTCCATTGCCCTCTGGGAGGCTTCCTTGACCCACTCGTATGCCTCCGCGCGAGATGCTCCGGCCCTGACCAGCGCGAGGAGCAGGAGCTGCGACCTGTAGAAATCCCCGAATCTTTCCAGGTTTTCCTTCATCCGATCCGCATCAATCTCAAGGCCTTCAATAACCCCTCTCATCTTCCTGCTCATGTAGAAAAGAAGGCCGGTCGCATCCGGGAGCATAACCCGCTCGGCTGATGAGTTGGAGATGTCCCTCTCGTGCCAGAGCGCGATGTTCTCAAGGGCCGATATGACATATCCCCTGAGTAGCCTCGCCAGGCCGCATACCCTCTCGCATATTATCGGGTTTCTTTTGTGTGGCATGGCGGATGAGCCGCGCTGTGATTTTCCGAAAGGCTCTCCCATCTCCCTCACCTCTGTCCTGGAAAGGTGCCTTATCTCAGTGGCGAGGCGTTCAAGCCCGGCGCCTACTATGGCTATTGCGCACAGGAGATGGGCATACCTGTCCCTTGGAATAACCTGGGTTGAGACAGGTTCCGGCAAAAGGCCGAGCTTTTCCATGACCCTTTTCTCAAGCTCGGTGCCCAGGATTGAGCAGTTGCCAACCGTTCCGGATATCTTTCCAAAGGATACGGCCTCCCTCGCTGAGCGCAGACGCTCGCTGTTCCTCCTTGTCTCGGCGTAAAAGCCCAGGAGCTTCAGGCCGAGAGATGTTGGTTCAGCGAAAACACCGTGGGTTCTGCCCATTATCGGGGTCAACATGTGCTCGGTTGCCCTCTTTTTTATCGCTTCGGCCAGGGCATCTGTCTCCTCAACCAGGAGCTCGCAGGCCTCCGCGAGCGTGAGCGCGTTGGCGGTATCAACCATATCATAAGAGGTGAGTCCGTAGTGTAGCCAGCGGCCCGCGTCCCCCGCGCGCCTCTCAAGGCAGGCAACGAAAGCCACGACATCGTGGTCAAACTGCTTCTCCAGCTCGTCCTGGCAAGAGGCCAGATCCGAATAGTCAATCCCTTCAAGGGCTTTCCTGAGAACCTCGGGCACATCAGAGGGTATGATGCCCAGCTCTGCCTGGGCCTCCGCGACAGCGAGCTCAACCTTCACCCACTGGCGGAGCCGGTTCTCCCTTGACCACAAAGCCTTCATCTCCGGAAGCCAGTATCTCTCTATCATGGCCAAATTATATCGGCTAGCCAGGGGTTGCCGCACTCTCAGCTAGCGATCCGGTTCCCATCTGTTTGGAGGTGAGCCGCGGAAAGTTAAAACCCTGACCGGAGAATAATCCGCTTCAGTCCCGGCTCTTTCTGTCCTTGCCCCCGGTCCTCTCCTGGAAGTATTCGTCAACCTTTTTGGCGATGTCCTCTGGGACCTCTCGCTCCAACGGGAATTTCCGGGAGCGAAGGAGCCTCTCGGATAGGGCGGTTATCAGCTCGGTGCTTTCCAAAATTGCCCGCGCCGAGAAGTTTTCCAGTCCGTCGCGAGTTGTGTGGCAAAGGTATGAGCCTGCCCCTCCGGAGCCTATATTGAAGGAAGGGATGCCCTTTCTGGCGAATGGCATTGAATCGGACGAATAGATTTCCCTTCTTGCCTTGAGCGGAAATCCTATCTCCCTCGCGAGGTGTTGAATGAAGGAGAGCGCGTCCTCTGTGCCTATTACCTCGCAAAACTCACTGCCAAGCACATCGCCCAGGATATCAATGTTGATGACCCAGAGTATCCTTTCCAGATCGCGGGTGCGCCTTTTCGCGTGAGCCTTTGAGCCCAGGAGCCCCCTCTCCTCGGAACCGCAGAATAGGAATCTCGCTGTTCTCAGAGGGGGATTTTTGGCCAGGTGTTCCGCCAGTAGAATCAGGGCTATTGTTCCACCCAGATTGTCAATAACCCCCGGAGAACCCGGCACGGAATCGTAGTGAGCGGTAAAGAGAACTACCTCGTCTGGCTTTCCGGTTCCCTTTATCTCTGCCACGACATTCCTGGACTCAGCCGTCCCAACGCGCTCCTCCTTCATCAGCCTGACCCTTTTGGTTTCCCTCAGGAGAACGCCCACCTCATAGTCCACCATTACTCCGGGCATTTCCCCGTATTTTTCGTAGGCCTCCTGTGAGAGGAGCGGCCCCCTTATCTCCCCGTGGGGAGAGCGGACGCAAACGAAGCCACGCGCGCCCTTTTCCTTCAGGACTTTGTAGAATTTGCCGCGCATCAGCCCGTTCACGAGGACTATTTTGTTTTTTACTTCCTTTTCCGGATCCTCCGGGTTCTTTATGAAGACGAGCTCTGCCTCGTGTTCACCCGATCCGGTAAGCTCATACGGTGAGCACGGGAGCTCTTTCTTGCCAACCAAAAGCCTGGCGCTCAACGCGAGGGCCTTTTTTATCTTGAAGGCTTCTGTTTTCGGGGAAAGCCCAGACCCTCTCAGAAACCCCGATATTATCTCAGCGGCCTTTGCCTCCTCGGCTGAACCGCCTGTCCTCTCAAAGGCCAGTGTCTTGGCCAGATCGTTTATCCTATCAATCAACGGATTTCTCCTTTTTGTTTTTGTGTGACGAGAAACCCGTCTTTATCACTGGGGCCAAAAGGCAAGCAAGCACAAATGCCAATGAGAGGCCCATGATGAAGAGGCCCAGCTTCTCCAGCCTGGCATCATACCAGAGCTCAACCTGGTGTTTTCCCTCAGGTAGCACGATCCCGATCAGGGTATAGTTAACCCGCAGTGCGGCTGTTTCCTGACCGTCCAGCTTGGCCTTCCAGAATGGATACCAGTTCCCTGAGTATATCAGGATTCCCGGCTTATCCGATTCGGTTTCAATCACAACCTTGTTTGGTTCGTAATGTGTTATCCTCGTTTCCCAGGTTTTTGTTTTTTCACTCGGGGTTTGCGGCAAGGTCTCCGGGGACTCAAGCACACCTTTTTCCACCCTAATTTCAGGGATAACCGGTCCTGATGTATGAATGACGATCGACTCTGGAAGCTCGGTTGGCGGAGCAATCGCGGTGCCAACTGCGCGTTTTTTCGGAGCGTCCTTCGCCTCTATAACGACGACGCTGTGCAGATCAACCTCCTTCATTCTTTCCAGAACTGACCTAGGGTCAGGCGCGGTCTCAAAAGAATCAACTATGAAAGCCCTGGGAAGATACCTTTTGTTCCTGAAAAGGTGAGCCTCCCTGGTGGCGTATATCAGTTCAAAGTGAGAGGTATCAAGGAACGCGATCAGGGGCGCGAGGAGCTGGGCCTGGTCCGGCGAGACAAGAGAGAGGTCGCGGGGGAGGGGCTGGGAAACCACATATTTGACATTGAGTATATCAACTATGTCCGGATAACGGAGCAGGTTCGGGCACGCCAGGGGATTGAACATGATGGTGGTCAGGCTGTCTTCCAGGAGCTCCATGTATGGCTTCAACTGCTGGCCGTGGTGGCCGGCCATGCTTTCAAACCCGTGCTCCATAAGGTAGTTATCATCCATGCGCCAGAACATCGGCATGACCCGGAAAACATCGTCATCTTTTTCCATCTGCCGGATCATCTCATCCTTCGCGTAGTAGAACTTAGGCTCCGGGAGGGCCTTGATGAAGTCCTTGTTCACGAGCCATAAATCAGCGGCAACCGCGACGCCAGCTATGATAACGAAGAAGATGGCCTTCAGCTTCTTCCTTGCCCAGGCCCCGGCAACGAACCACAGGATTGCCATCAGTATGCCCGCCCTGAGAATTCCCTCCGGTATGGCGGAAAAGTTAAGGTTCAAAGCGGCAAGCCTTGCCTGGTCCTGGATAGAGAAAGCGGACGCCAGGAAATCCCTGAAGCCGTCGCCCATGGCAAAGGCTATTATCCCCAGCAGGATAACAACACCTATGCCGATAAGCGCGCCCTTCTGCATTTTCTTTATGTCCTTTGCCTTTTCTCGGAGCGCTTCAAGCCCAACCGCGGCAAGGATATTGAGGGAGAAAGCGGAGAGGATGAAGGCCATGCCGTGGGCCCGGAACTTCTTGAAGCCCGGCAGGATGTAGTAGAACAACTTGAAGACGAAAGTGTGTCCAGCCAGGGCTATGAAGGTGAACACGAGAAAGAGTGTTAGCGCGGCCCAGGTCCTCCTTTTCCTTATAGCAAGGGCTAAGGCGAGTGCAGAGAATAGCGCTGTGAACGCGCCAACATACCCTGCGTCGTGCTTAAGGGGATTCGGGCCCCAGTATGAATCAAGGTATCCGCCGAAACCGGGGAAAACCGCTCCTATGAGGTCAGTCCAGTAAATAGAATAGGTTATCGCGTATTCATAGCCCTTTCCGACCCTGGGCGAGAATGTCTGGGAATAGTAGAATGCCGGAAGAAACTGTCCGGCTGAGACCGCAACGCCAAGCGCGCACATCACCGCGAAATAGCCGACCCTCTTCAGGAGGCCCGGCCACCTGACTCCATCCCTTATCCTCCAAGCGAGAGCGAAAACGAACCATATCCCCGCGGCCAGGTATGTGTAGTAGGCCATCTGCGCGTGGGGGGAGAGGAAACCGAGGCCGAGGAGCAATCCTCCGACAGCGAAGTATCTCAGCTGGCCCTTTTCCATCCCCGCGTCCAGCGCGTATATCACCCCAGGTAGCAATGACGCGACGATGAATTTGCCGTCGTGGCCGGCGAAAACCAGGCTGATAAGCGAGCTCGTGAACGCGTAGGAAAGCCCCACCAGAAACGCGGTCTCCCTGCTCGCTTTCATGCGGTTCTTCACGAAGAAATAGGTCAACGCGGCCGCGATTATCCCGTGAACGATGAAAACCCAGTTCATCACGAGGTGCACGGGCAGGAAGAACCTGAAAAGCGCTGTTGGATATAGGATGTCCCCGTGCAGGACGCCCACGAACGGCATCCCGCCATACATGTAAGGGTCCCACCAGGGGAACGCGCCGAATGTCTTTATTGCCTGGACCATGAACTCGCGCCACTGCAATGAGCCAGAGGTCTGGTCGTAGGCGAGGAGCATCTGGCCAGGGCCCAGGAAATCCCTGAACACCGCCAGCATCAAGAGAACATAGGCCAATATGGCGAAAAGATCCGGATTTACCTTCTTCATGTGCCAGAGTATAAACCGGGAGGCCGAGAGGCTTCATCATGTTTAGAACCGTGAGAAATTCCCCTCCTTCTTTCGGCCTGACCGTGGAGCCTCTGGTGGATGGAAACCCAGCCTCCATGGAAATGCCCCATGATGGGAGGGCCCTCGCATAGATTAGTAGAAGGGGATCCGGTTCGGGCCAGTAAGTTATTACTATTTTATCAGAGCCTCGTTTTCTCTGAGGGTGTCGGTCCTATCTTTTCACCCTCAGAAACGCCGGCATGGCCAGGAGGAGAAACACCCCGTTCGGGAGCCACGCGGACAGGAGCGGGTTCATCCCGCCCGTGTCCCCCAGGGTGCGAGAGGCCTGCAGGAACGCCCAGTAGAAGAAAGCGACCATTATGCTTATGCCAAACCCCCACGCCCTTGACACTCCGCGCATTGACGCGGCCAGTGGCAGGGCAAAAAGAAGTATTATGAAGTTCATGAAAGGGAAGGAATACCGGACATTCACCTCAACCGTTTCGCTGTAATACTCCATGCCGGCCTTTTTCAACGCTTTTATCCTCTGGGTGAGGTCCGCTACCGTCAGGTCGGTCAGCTCCTTCGGTGATTTGAGCAGTTCAAACGGGGACTCGGTTATGTCCGGGTAATCCTTCCTGTCATAATAGCGGGTTATCTCCGCGCCGCTTTTGAATTCCCTCTCAACAACCCTGTATAGGAGCCAGTGCCCATCCCTGAATTCTCCCCTCACCGCGTCCAGGCGCCGGAGCACCCCTCCGTCCGCGTCCGTGTCCATTATGATTATCTCGTTCCCTGTGCTCTGGCGGGCGTCTATTCGTTTGAAGTAAAAAAACCTGCGCTCCGTTCCGAAAAAGGCCAGGTTATCCGCCTGTGTCCTGAGCCGCGCGGTTTCCCTCTTCAGTATCTTGACGGCCTTTGTCTCCCTGGCCCTTTCCATGCCAACCGGAACCAGGCCCATATTGGCCCACAGGGCCAGGCCGGTGATCGCCGCGCCGAAAACCAGGATGGGGATGAATGTCCGGAGAACATCAATACCAGAGGCCTTCATGGCCAGAAGCTCGTTGCGCATCGCGAATTCACCCAGGGAAAAGAATGTGGCTAACAGTAGCGCCACTGGCATTAAGAGGACAGCGAGATACGGAACCTGATAAGCGTAGTATTCCACGATGTGAATGGGGTTCGGCTTCCTGGCTATGAGGGTATTCATCTGCTCAAAGAAGTTTATGATTATGTAAAGGGCTATTATCCCGGCGGCTATCACTATGAACAGCCGGAGGAATTCCCTTATCACATACCTGTCAATGGTTCGCACGGGACAAATTATAAAGGTTAATCACTGCTCGTTGCTTGTTAAATCCGCGGATTTAGCCTTGAGTCTTCACCGGCGCCCCTTTGAGTCCGGCCCTAAAGCAATGGACTTTCGGCTAAAGCCTCAGCGCGTAGGTTATCCCGTCCTCGGTCCCGTAAAAGCCGGGGTTATGCCTGATCTCCTTGAACCCAAGCCCCTCGTAGAATCTCCTGGCGACCATGTTTGACACCCTTACATCAAGGACTATTGCTCCCCTTCCGGTTTGCCTGGCATTTTCCACGCATTTCTGGATTAGTGTCCTGCCCAAACCTTCCCTCCTCCTGTCGTCCCGGACAGCGATGTTCGCCACATACAGGTAATCAACCATGTCCCATGCTACCAGGTATCCGATGATCTCGTCGTCGTCAATGACCCAGAAGCGCGTTCCGGTCTTCACGAGCTCCGCCAGAAACCCGTTGCGGCTCCATGGATCAACGAAAGATGCTCGCTCTATTGCCAGGACCTGGTCAATATCCTCTGGCCTCGCTGGCCTTATTGTCACGCTTATATTATAATGCCTGCTCCTCGCTGGTTTAAAACCGGGTTCCGGCGAACCCTATAGTCCTCGCCAGTTGCAGTTGTTGTTTCCGGCCGGGCGCCCGGATTAAAATTTGTGCCTTTGATAGCCAGGGTTCTAAGGGTTGAGATAACAGCCAGGAAGGATGATTTCTGGCCCGTGCTGGAAGCGATAAAGCGCTCAGGCTGTATGCACATTGAGCCCATTGAGGACCAGGCCGAGGCCCTGGGCCTCACGGATGACGAGGCGGCCGAGGAGCGCGCCCTGTCTTCCATCCTGCCGGTTCTGAAGGAGATGGAGAGGGCCTCTCGCGGGCTACAGGAATCAGAGCCGTCTGAGATGAGCACCGAGGAACTGGTCAAGGAAGTCAAGGGAACACATGCCCGGTTCAGGGAAGCCCTTGAGGCCCTTGAAAGGATGAGGTCAGACGCGCGCGTTATGACTGATCACGCCCGAGTCCTGGCCGCGGCCGCGCGCGTCGCGCCCGAGGGCCAGGAATACCTGATCATAACCCTTTCCAGGGAGGAGATCCGGCACCTCAACCGGATCCGGGGGTTCCTGGATGAGCGCGGAGCAGAAACACGGCTTGAGGTCGTTGAGGTGGTGGGGAGCAGGGTCGCGGTTGTCATACCGGCTAAAAATATCCTTTCGGAACTTAAAGAGTTTCTATACCAGGAGGGTTTCAACGAGCTCCGGCTTCCAGAACCCCTTTCCGGTCTGAAGCCCGGCGAGGCAATGGACCAGCTGGAAAAAGAGATGGGGGAATTGCCCCTGAAAATGAGAAAGGCCGAGGATGATCTGGCCAGATTCCTTTCCGATGCTCGCCCCAGACTCTCAGCCCTGATGGCCACGGCGCTTGACCGGCTCGCCTGCCTGAGGGTCAAGGCCGGGATGGCCAGGCGCGGGAGATTCACCTTTACCATAATGGGATGGGTTCTTGAGGACGAGAAGAAGGCCTTCCTCGCCGCGCTCAAGGGGTTGCCGGTTGCCGTGAGCTTTAGCAGGCCTGGCAAGAGCGAATATCACCGAGTCCCGGTGAGGCTGAAGAACCCCTGGTTCGCGCGCCCATTTGAGGCCATCCTCGGCATATATCAGCTCCCGATGTATGGGACATTTGACCCGACATGGACGCTCTGGTTCTTCTTCCCGATCTATTTTGGCTTCATGCTCGGTGATATTGGATACGGGATAGTCGCGCTGGTCATCTTCGGTTTCATGAGGGCCCTGTCAAAACCCCGGACCATACTCAGGGACTTCTCCAACCTGTTTCTCTGGGCCGCGGGCTGGACCATAGCCTTCGGCATAGCATACGGCGAGTTCTTCGGAACCATAGGTGAGGCCCTGGGAATGAAGCCCCTTCTGGTTCACCGGCTCCACGACATAACGCACATGCTCATGGTCGCTGTAGGGCTTGGCGTTCTTCAGGTCATGATGGGGATATTTCTCTCCTTCGTGAACAACATGAGGCTCGGCCATGTCAAGCACGCGATCTACGAGCTGGCCAGGTTTTTCGGCATAGCAGGGATACTGACCGCTATACTCGCCCTGGCCGGGGTTTTCCCTGTGCCAGCACTCTGGGCCGGTCTCGGGGCTGTCCTGTTAACCCTGCCAGTGGTCGTTTGGGTTGAAGGCTTCATCGCTCCGCTTGAGATGCTTTCCGCGATAGGCAACATGATGAGCTTCGCCCGTTTGATGGCAATAGGCCTCGCCTCTGCCATACTGGCTATGATAGCTAACATCTTCTACTCTAAGATACCCCTTCTCATAGGGGGCTTAATCGTTGCCCTTCTGTTTCACACCCTGAACACGGTTCTGGGCATCTTTGACCCGACCATCCAGGGATTGAGGCTCCAGTTCGTGGAGTTTTTCTCAAAGTTCTACATCACGGGAACAAAAGCTTTCAAACCTTTAAGGATAGGAGGAAAAGATTATGTTTCGTAGGACAGGAACATGCCTGTTGGCCGGAATTGGCGCCCTGCTGGGTTTTGTCGGCGTCGCGTTCGCGCAGGAGGCCGCGGCCCACGCTGGCAAGGACCCACTCGTCTACATAGCTTCCGCAATAGCAGTATCCCTGCCGGCTATAGCCACTGGCTACGCGCAGGCGAAGATAGGCGCGGCCGGCTCTGGAGCCCTGGCGGAGAACCGGGAGCTGTTCGTTCCCATCATGATCTTGGTTGCCCTGCCGGAGACCGCTGTCATACTCGGCTTCGTCATAGCCATACTCGCCCTCTTCGTGTAACAAGCCCTGGGAATTTTGCCTGCGGACATGGACGAGAGGATTGAGAGCCTGGCGCGCAGGGCCGCTGAGGCTGAGGCGTGGACCCGCGAGCTCACAGCCCGCGACGAGGCGCGGCGGATGATTGCCAACGCTGAAAACGAAGCCGCGGCAATTATAGCGCGAGCTGAGCGAGCGGCCGAGAAATGGCTTGCCGCGGAGAGAGCGAAGCGCCTGGGTGAGGCGCACGGCCGCATCCTTGAGGATACCCTCATCCTCAAGCACAGGGCAGTTGAAAGGGCAAAAGCCCTTGCCAGCCAGGCCCTCTCAGAGCTCAGGTCCGATCCGGAAAGATACAGCCCTGTTCTTGAAAACCTCATCCTGGAAGCCGTAGGTGGCGTTGAGAGCCCACTGGTTGAGGTGGCCCCTAGGGACACCGAGCTGGCAGAGTCCATCCTGAAAAGGCACGGTATTCAAGGCCAGGTTCGCCCCTCGTCCGCGGTTGACGGGGGTGTTATTGTCAGGGACACTGCCAGGGGTTTCTCCGTCTATAACACATTTTCCGAGCGGCTTGCAAAGGCCGCGGACCTGCTCCTTTCCAGATTCGGCGAGGTCTTCGGTACGGCTGAGTAGAAGACGCAGGGGCACTCCATAAGATTGCGACAGACTCGGCGTCAGTGTCTCTTTATCCAGACAGACGCTTCTTGGGGGTCTGCCCGATAATAAGGAGGTAAGATCATGAATAGCAGAGAGGAGCTCCTCGGTTTCCTTGATGAGGTCATACCGAACGACAAACCCCATCCGACCCTTTTCCTCGCTACATGGGACGGGGAATGCCCGCGGGTTCGCCCGGTGACCCTGGTCAGGGATGGGCTCAGCTTTTACTTCAGCACTGGCAGAATGGACAACAAGTCAAAGCAGATAGCCTCGTATCCTCGGGTTGAGTTCCTCGTTTTGCTGAAAAAGGAGTTCACTGGCTACCTCAGGGTTTCTGGCAAGGCCGTGGAGATGGTAGGCCCTGAGAAGCACGAGGTCTGGAAGCGCGGCAAGGGCTTTGATTTAAAACAATACTGGGAGGGGGGCCTGGACGATCCGAGGTGCATCATGTTCAGGATAGTCCCAGACAGCGTGAGGCTCCTTGTTCCCGGAGAGATGAACGAGAGAGAATTACCCCTGGAGTGGTTCTAGTTACCTGATTATCCTCAGGGTTTTCGTTCCCTCAGGGGCACGAACAGTGATCAGGAAGACGCCCCTGGTAGCCAGGATGATATTGAATTCGTGCTCCCCCTTTTCCATCTCCCCGGTAAAGACGCGCTGTATGAGCCTGCCGGTGGGATCATAGACCGACACGCTCACAAAACCACCCCTGCCGAGGCCAAGATGGAGAATGCCTTTGGAATACGAGAGGCTCATGGGTGAGTCAGGAGCCTTTTCATCAACCCCTGTTGGGCACATCTCAACGGGATCAAAAAAGACATCCATTGTGTATATCTGGAGGTCGGTGACGGTGGGGAATATGTCCTCCTGGATAAGCGGTAAATCAGCAACCGTTGGCGTGTCGTCCCTTACGCTCAACTGGATCTCCTCGGTGCACCCCTCAAGGGCGCCCTCCGGTCCCAGGTAAGCAAGGAAGAAGTCAAGGCCCCTGTCCGGGGTTTTCGTGACCCCGGCCGCGAGAATCTTTGAGCTGGAAGGGCAATATATGCCTCCAGGGTATTGGTTCCCCTCGTATGAAAAGACCTTAGCCCAGAGAGGGTTCATGCCCATGTCCAAACGGGCAATCATGAAGTCATCCCTGTATAAACCAGTCAGGATGTATTGCGGGCTACAGACTGAACCCATGTGCAGGTTTCTGTCGGATTCTATTATTCTGGATGAGAGGACGTTTCCGTCTTGGTCAAGCTGGAACCCGAACAGACTCGTGTCCCCGTCCGCGCCATAGACCTCACCTATCACCGTAAGCCAACCGCCGGATGAGCCATCCATGTATCTGGGCCTGGTAGCCTCTCCGAATTCGTAGGATTTCGCCCACAACAGGTTTCCATCTGCATCCGTTTTCGCAACAATGGCTATGGATTTGCCCGCGGAACCCGTTATTCCGGTAAGGGCGTAACCGCCATAGGTCAGGTATGAGCTGGCCAGGAAAGCCTCCCCGCCCGGACCAGAGTATCCCTTTGCCCAGAGGATATCGCCTGAATCCCTGTCCAGACAAACGAGCACGGGATAATAGCCGTGATCGTTGTCCTCAAAATAGCCGGAAACAAGGTAATTCCCCAAGCAGATCGCGCCAGTAGCCACATCAAGGCCGTTGCCTCCGATAGCCTTTGCCCAGACGGGAGCGCCACCAGTGCTAATTTTCAGGATGAGCATGTCATACGGGTCATTCGGGAAAGGAACGCTCGCCGTATATCCCACCGCGAGAAATCCAAACATAACCTCCTCCATGCACTTAAGCTCGTCCGTGAGCGTGGTGCCGTATGTCCTTGCCCACCAGAACCGTCCAAGGCTATCGGTTTTTACCAGCATGAGGTCACTCTTGCCAGCTCCGTAGCCATCTGTTGTGCCGGCCAGGTAGATGTCCCCGAATGGCTCACAGAACCTTCCATCGTCCCCGTATCCTCCGTAGGCGTTGATGAAATAGGACATCAACGCCAGATTCGCCATGATCCAAATCATCTCAAGCCTCTTTGTTAGCTATGACAAGTATAAACCCGTGGAGATGCCGGGCGTAAGGCCCCTATCTCAGGAGCGACATCAGGATTATCCCCAGGACGGTAAGGAATATCCCTGCCCATCGGAACTTGCCTATTTTTTCCTTTAGAAATATCCCGGAGAGGACTGCCGCGAACAGGGGGCTCGTTGACGAGAGGGGAGAGACAATGTATATCTGGCCCAGCTTCAGCGAGCTTATGAAGAAGAACGCGCTCCCCGCATCGTGAACCACTCCGGCCACGGCCATGGTCCCCCAATCTATGAGCCTGATCCTGCGGATTTCCATCCAGTGAAGTGCCGCGGCCACGCTTACCACGATCGTTGACGCGAAGAAGACCCTGAGCCAGGCCGCGGTCAATATTGGTGCCTCCATTGTCAGTGTCTTGAAAACAACATTGTTCACGCCCCAGCAGGCCGCGGTGAGTCCAGCGAAAACCCATGCCTTCCTGCTCTGGAGGGTTTTGGGCGAGTCCATGTATAGAAGCCAGATTCCCGCGAGGATGACCAGGGCCGCGGCCAGCGAAAAGGGCCTGGGGACAATTGAATAGACCAGGAAGTCCACGAAAATCGCGAGAGGCGGGTATGAATTGACCCCTGGCGAGACCAGCGAGACGTCCATTCCTTTCATGGCTTTCAGGTAGAAGAACCACGCGGCCGCCGGGCCAAGCATGGCGCCCAGGAACCCGAAAAGCCACGCTTTGGGGCTTATGCGCAGGAACCAGCCGGGATCAAGGATGAGGATCAGCAGGGTGACAGCTATGAAACCCGCGGAGAGCTTCACCGCGTTCACCAGGAAAGCAGGGTAGCGCTCCGACGGCCTTTTCAGGATCACCGGCGTCAAGCCAGACAGACCTGCTGAGGCCAGGGCGGAAAGTATGCCCAGCATTAAGGAGGAAGATTATAAAGCTTTTAGCCTGGACGAACCGGCGCCACCAGGAGTTTATTTTTCCCCCACGGAAGCTGTATAATCTGATAAAAGCGGAGGTGCAAGATGTTGATAGTTTTAATTAGCCAGATCGTCCAGAGCGGTGGCTTTGTCGTTGATGTGGGCACGGGCCAGGTTCTCGCCGCGCCGGATGGTGAGGTCCAGTCCGAGGCCTTTCCCCCACCGCAGGAACTCCTTCAGAACACCGGTTTTGAGACCGGGGTGCTTACCCCATGGTATCAAGCCGCTGGAAACCACTGGGTCATAACCACCATCTTCCCGCATTCCGGGACATACTGCGCGACCGACACGGGCAATTACTGGATAAGGCAGGACTTCGCCCAGCCCGTTCCCGCTGAGAGCATCATATCCATAACCATCTGGAGCAGGCAGGCCCCACCGAACAAACCAGCTTATCTACAGGCCTTTGACCTGATGTATTCTGACATGACCTACTACGAGAATGTGGTCTACCCTGATACAATCTGGCGACAGTGGAACATAACCAGCTGGCTCACCATGGGCAAGCAGTTGTCCGGTCTCAGGATCTGGGGCTTCTGGTCGTCCGATCCAGCTGATGACTCCACCTACATAGACGACATAAGCATCATAGCCAACATGCCCCTTGAGCTCACCGAGGGATCAGTTCTCCCCATCGCGACACTGTCCGCGTGGCCCAGCGCGTTCTCATCTTCCTGCAGGGTTGACCTGAACGCGCCCTCGGAAGGCCGGCTCTGCCTCTACAGCTCGTCCGGCGCCCTTGTGCAGGAGCTATGGCGCGGCCAGGGAAAAGGAACCGTATGGATGGGTTCTGACCTTGGCCCCGGAGTCTACATCCTCGCGCTGGATTATGGCAGGGGCAGGCTTTCAAGGACCGTGATAAGGAAGTAATCTGGTTTTTACGCTTTCTTTCCAATTACTCGGTCTACGAGATCGCGCCTGATGGCTCGTCCATTAGACCCACGGAGGAAACCAGTATAAGGCTGATTTCATAGGTGATTGAGGGCGGGGTAAGTGATGTTCTCCTGATGGGATTCAAGGCCTGGTTCCTGCTGGAAAATCCTGCTACCGAAAGGATAACCATAACCGTCGGTTTTCCCTTCAGGAACGACTGGTTTGACCTCTCCGCGGGCGAACCGGAGCCCGCGGCCGGTAAGCTTTCCTACAAGGCCTACCTTGACGGGGTGGAAATTCCCGTTAAGCTTTCCCAGGATTCCAGGCCAGAAACCGCGGTCTATGTCTCCGAGATAACCATTTGACCGGACGAAAGAAAGGGCCTCTTGTGCACATACATCCTTGCTTGGACCCAGGAGGTTGAACCCCTGAGCTTCTCATACACCCTGGGATACATAGCGACCACGGGCTCTGCCTGGGCCGGATAGCTGGATTCCGCGGTCTTCCGTTTCTCCAGATACCCCGGGAACTGTCCGGCCCCGCCCTCGGGGACTGAGGCGCGGTCTATCCACGGGAGATAACGCCACAGGGCTATGCGCTTTCGGATGGCTGGATCACCTGGAACAGCTCCTCGTCTGGGGCGGCCAGAATGTAATTCTCAATCTCCTTCTCAACCTCCTCGCACTGGCCAAAGGAAGACTCTATTTTCTGGCGAACCTCGTGCCTGAGCCTGACCACCATGGCCTTTCTTCCCTTCTCGTCCTCAATCTCTGCCCTTGCCTCGCAGGAATCGCGATCCTCGGCCGATATGTTTCCCTTGCCAAGGGTGCATCCGGTTGAGAGCTGCAGTCCGTCAACGAAACACGAGACCGGCGGCCTTGCCGCGAAACAGCGAATCCTCAGGGGCCAGTGTCCCTTTGTGCCAAGCTCCCTGAGTATCAGCGCGCCCATCCTGAGCCCAACTATGAGAAAGGAACCCCTGTGTCCGTGAAAACTCGTTGCCCTTTCAAGGCCCTCACGCGTCATCCAGAAATCCGGATCGGTTGTGTGCCACTGCATTCGCAAATTGTAACACTAAGCCATTGCCGGGATCAAGCGCGCGCTTGAAATCAGGCGTTGCCAGAGATTATAATAATAGCCTCTGGTGGATATTGACAGGGATATGATGGCCAGGGCTTTGGACCTGGCCATTTTAGGGAAACCCTTTGCAGGCCCCCGACCCGCTGTTGGCGCGGTCATAACGAAGGGCGGCCGTATAGTTGGACTCGGTTTTTATCGCGGACACGGAAGCCTGCACGCGGAGGCCGAGGCAATCCTGATGGCAGGAGAGCACGCGAGGGGCGGGACCCTCTATGTTACCCTGGAACCCCACTGCTACCAGGGAACCCAGCCCCCCTGCACTGAGAAAATAATTGAGGCCGGAATAGCCCGGGTTGTAGTAGCCGGCCTTGATCCGAACCCCCGCGTGAGCGGCAGGGGCGCGGAACAGCTCAGGAGCGCCGGGATTCAGGTTGAGGTTGGCCTCATGGAGGCTGAGGCCAGGGCACTGAACCCAGGCCACTTCAAGTGCCACACAACAGGGCTTCCCTATGCGGTCCTCAAGATAGCCCTTACCATGGATGGTTTCATGGCGGACAGGGCTGGCAAGAGCCAGTGGTTATCCTCTGAGGAATCTCTTGATCTTGTTCACAGGATGAGGGGCGAGTTTTGCGCTGTTGCGGTTGGGTCCGGAACCGTGCTGAGCGATGATCCCCTTCTCACTCCGCGGAGGATCTATGCTCCGGTGAGACCCACCCGGATCGTCCTTGACTCCTCTCTCAGGATACCTCTTTCCGCCAAGGTCCTGAACGATGAAGCCAGGACAATAATTATCACAACGAATAAAGCCCCCGTTGATAAGTTAACTGAGATGGAGGCCATGGGCCACGCGGTCTGGGTCATGGGCGAGAGCCTGGACATGGAGGCAATCCTGAGAAAAATGGCCTCGGAGAACATAAACTCCGTTCTTTTTGAGGGAGGGGTGAGGGTGGCAATGAGCTTGATCGGGAGCCCTTGGCTGGATGAGCTCTTGGTCTGCGTTTCCCCGCGCTACCTTGGAGAGGGCCTGTCGCCGTTTGCCGGGCCATTCAGCCTTGAGTCCGCTCCTGGCTTTAACCTGGAGGAGGCAAGGAGAGTCGGGAATGACGCCTGGTTCAGGCTCAGCAAAAACCTTACCACAAAGGAGCAATAGGCATGGCACCTTTCAGAAAGCGCGAACACTGGGGAAGTAGCCTTGGGGTCATCCTTGCCATGGCCGGGAACGCGGTTGGCCTCGGCAACTTCCTCCGTTTCCCGGTCCAGGCCGCCAAGAATGGCGGCGGGGCCTTCATGATCCCTTATTTCATTTCTTTCTTGCTAATCGGACTTCCCCTGATGTGGGTTGAATGGACCATAGGCCGTAGGGCAGGGGTTCTAGGCCACAGCTCCACCCCTGGAGCATACGAGAGCGTATGGCGCAACCCCATAGCCAAATACCTGGGGATAATGGGCATCCTCTTCCCGCTCATAATAGTTACCTATTACACATACATAGAGAGCTGGTGTCTGGGCTACAGCATACTCTCCATTGTGGGGCAACTGCCGAAGATGCCCGCGCTCGCTGACGCCGGGGTGGCGCAGGTCCTCAAGCCATTCGCTGATTTCCTCTCCGTATACCAGCAGGGTCGCGTCCTCGCTGGCGGCCAGATCATAATCCCATCGGTAGCGTGCTATTTCTTCTTCATCATCACGCTCGTCCTGAATGTGTGGATACTTTCGCTCGGCATAAGGAAGGGGATAGAGCTCCTGGCCAAGATAGCCATGCCCGTCCTGTTTCTGATGGCCGCGGCACTGGTCGTAAGGGTTTTTACCCTGGGCGCGCCGGTTCACCCGGACCAGACCCCATTGGCCGGTATGGCCTTCCTCTGGGAACCCCAGTGGTCTGCGCTCCTGCGCCCCTCGGTCTGGCTCGCGGCCGCGGGGCAGATATTTTTCACCCTGTCCCTTGGTTTTGGAGCCATAATCACATACGCGTCCTATCTAAACGAGAAGGACGACATAGCCCTGAACGGCCTCGCTACCGCTTCCGCGAACGAGTTCGCGGAGGTAATTCTGGGAGGTTCGGTAGCCATACCAGCGGCCGTTGTTTTCTTTGGCATAGCGGGCGCGCGGGACATAGCGGCTGGAGGCGCGTTCAACCTTGGTTTCATCACCATGCCAGCGATATTTTCCTCCATCCCTTACGGGACGATATTCTCCGCTTTCTGGTTCGGCCTACTGTTTCTCGCTGGCATAACCTCTTCGGTTGCTCTGAGCCAGCCAATAGTTGCCTTCATGGAGGATGAGTTCGGGTGGTCAAAGCTCAGGGCCGCGCTGAGCCTTGGGGTTTTCTTGCTTATCTTTACCCACATACCCATAATGCTTCGCGGCGCGCTGGATGAAATGGATTTCTGGGCTGGAACATTCGGCCTGGTCTTTGGGGCAACCGTTGAGGTAATCCTCCTCATGTGGATGTTTGGATCAGACAAGGCCTGGGAAGAACTTCACAAGGGCTCACTGATCAGGGTGCCCAGGTTCTTCATGTATATAACGAAGTTCGTGACTCCGGTCCTGCTTCTCGTCATTCTCGTGGCCTGGACGGTGATGGACATAATAACCCCCGCGGTCAAGACCATGATGGCGCAAGGATTTCTCGGCTGGCTTAAGGGATTCATTGGCTCCGGGGTCGGCGTATGGGCCGGAAGGCTTTTCATGGTGGCAGTTGCCGCGCTCTTCGCGCACCTGATAAGGCTAGCCTGGCAGGGCAGGCAAGAGAATAACAATGGAGGTATGCTGTGAGCTGGCAGGGCTGGACATTCGTGATAGTAGCGTGGGGAGTTGTTGGTTCTCTTTTTCTCTGGTGCTTCTGGAAGGTTCTGACGGGGCAGAAAGGCGAGGGCGAGTCAGAAGAGAAAACCGGCTAGCCTGGAGGGAAGGCGCGGATCGCAGGAACCAACCGTCCAAAACATTCCGGCAAGGACGACCACAGAGGGTTGTCCCTACTCTATACGAACCTCCACCCGCCTGTTCAACTGCCTGTTCTCCTCAGAATCGTTCGGCACCAGAGGCTTCATCTCCCCGTATCCCACCGCTTTCATCCTGTTCCTTGGTATTCCCATCCCTACCAAGGCCTCCATCACCGCTTTTGCCCTCCTCTCGGAAAGGGCCTGGTTATAGGCCTCCTCGCCGACATCGTCCGTGTGGCCCTCTATGGTTATATTTATGCCAGGGTGTTGTTTCATGAACCCGGATAGCCTGGAAAGCTCTGGGCCGGATTCGGGCCTGAGCTTGTCCGAGTTGAAGTCAAAAAGGAAATTGCGAACAGAGAAACTCACGCCTGTCTTCACGGGCTGAAGCCCTATCTCAAGGCTGGATTCCTGGTATGTCTTATCGTCGGTCAGGTCATAGTTGAACGATGAATAGGTGAAATCGCCCACCGCGGCCTCCGCGGTCACCCCGTAAATGGCCCTCTTCGGCAGTATGAGGGTGAAGCCGCCGGAATAGGGATCGGTCTCAACGCGTTGCACGGTCTCGCCCGTCTCCAGGAGCTCAACCGTGACCCAGGCCCGAAGCGGCCCTCCCGTGGACGCGTCATAAACCCTGCCCTTGATCAGGGTCACCGGCGAGGGCGCTATATCCGGCCTGAGCTTTACCCGGTATATGTGAGATATGGTGTCCCCTTCCTTGGTGATGCTGTCGCCCCTGGCGAAGTATATGTATTCCCCTGATGCTGGCACAGAGAAGAATATGTCATCAAGAGGGGTGTTATATGGTTTCCCCAGGTTCTTCGGTTCGCTCCAATCGCCGTTGGCGAACCTGCTCACGAATATGTCCTGGCCGCCAAGGCCCATTCGCCCATTCGTTGAGAAGTATAGGGTTATCCCATCGGAAGCGATGAAGGGCGAATACTCCTCGCCCGGAGTGTTGATCGGGGGGCCCAGGTTCTCCGGTTCCCCCCATTTCTCTCCATCCCACCTTGAGATCCATATGTCCGTCCTGCCTAGCCCGCCCTCCCTGTTTGAGGCAAAGTAGATGGCAGAACCATCAGGCGCCATGGTTACATGGGCATCCCATACAGGGCTGTTCACTACAGGGCCAAGGTTTTCGGCCTGCATCCACCTGTTTTTCTTCCATCGGGATATGAATATGTCCATCCCGCCCTGCCCCTCTTTCAAGCCGAAAAATTTCCTGACCGTGGGGTCAGGCGAGGTATTGTAGCAGAGCAAAAGCGCCTTGCCATCCGCGGATATGGCGCCTGGCCCCTCGTTCAGCGGGGTGTTCAGGTCGCTGAGGTTCTCCGGGACCCCCCAGTTTCCCAGGGAATCAGCGAAGCTTACCCAGATGTCCTCGCCGCCAAGTCCACCGTGCCTGGTTGAGCAGAAGAACATGGTTCTGCTGTCGGGAGATATTACGGGAAGGTAATCCCCTCCACCAACGGGCGTCATCTCGTATGCCGTGTCCGGCAGGACAAAACCCGGAACCTGCTCAGGGGTCTGGGCAAGGACAAAGAGGATCAGGATCACCCTTATATTTTAAGCCAGGAGGCAGTGCCGGGTAAAACAGATGAGATGAAATAACCGCGAGGGATGCCTTATCATTTCTTTCTCATGACCAACGCTTATCTTCTGCTCGTTGCCCTTCCTCTGGCAATAATAATCCTGGCAGTGGCGCTTTACTTCCTGACAAAGGGGGTCAGGTAGCATGGTCGCGCTGGCGTTCGTCATCTACTTCACCCTCATACTCGCAATAGGGGTCCTGACCGCGCGACGCTCCTCCAGGTCTGTCTCGGACTTCTTCCTGGGCGGCAGACGCATGGGCAGTTGGGTTGTCGCTCTTTCCGCGGTGGCCTCTGGCAGGAGCGCGTGGCTCGTTCTCGGGCTTTCCGGCATGGCCTACGCAAAGGGGGTTTCAGCCATCTGGGCATGCGTTGGTTATATTCTCGTTGAGCTTTTCCTCTTTTTATTCCTCGGCAGGAGGCTCAGGGCCTTCACCGGCGAAAAGGGAGACATCACCCTGCCGGATTTCCTTGAATCCCGGTTCGCCAGCCCAGCGCTGAGGGTCATATCAGTGATAATCCTCCTGGCTTTTCTCACAACTTACATAGGCGCGCAGATGATGGGGGGTGGCAAGGCTTTTCTCGGCTCTTTGAACATACCACAGGGATGGGGTGTCCTCCTAACAGCGGGCATAGTCTTCGCTTATACCCTGCTTGGTGGATTTTACGCGGTTTCATACACGGATGTTGCCCAGGCCCTCTTCATGATCCTTGGCCTGGTTGTCCTGCCGGTGATTGGCCTGGTTCACCAGGGAGGCGTCCAGCCAATCCTTGAGGCCCTGACAGCGCTTGATCCACGGCTCATTGACCCTTGGTCTGTTGGAGCCGGCGCGGTAATCGGTCTCCTGGGCATAGGCCTGGGTTCCCCTGGAAACCCCCATATTCTCGTCAGATACATGAGCGCAAAGGACACGGATATTCTTCGGAAATCCGCGCTGATAGGCACGGTCTGGAATGTGGTCATGGCCTGGGGCGCAATCCTGGTTGGTCTCGTTGGCAGGAAGGTTTTTCCCAGGCCCGAAATGCTCATAGGGGCTGACCCGGAGAACCTCTACGCCGCGCTGGCCCAATCCTACTTCCACCAGTTCCTGTTTGGACTGGTGATGGCCGCTGTGTTCGCCGCGATAATGAGCACGGTTGATTCGCAATTGCTCGTTGCCTCAAGCGCTGTTTCCAGGGACATATATCAGAGGTTCTGGGGCAAGAGGGCCTCGGAGCGCGTGATGGTCTGGCTTTCAAGGGGCTCGGTTGTCCTGATAACCGTCTTTGCGCTCCTGCTCGGATACCTCGGCCAAAACTCCCAGCTGGTTTTCTGGTTCGTCCTCCTGGCCTGGGCAGGCCTGGGAGCGGCTTTTGGCCCCGTGGTGATCCTGGGCCTATACTGGAAGAGGGCAACCGCGCCTGGTGCCATAGCGGGCCTCCTGGTTGGCGGGATAACGGTTTTCGTTTGGAAGCTTTCCGGATTATCTAGGTTCATCTACGAGCTTGTCCCGGCTTTTGTCTTGGCCACCGTGGCCGTTTTCGTTTTCAGTTTTGTCGCGAAACGCGCAAATAACGCGCAAAAGGGGGATCCTTTGAGATGAGGCTTTTTACAGCGATTGAACTGCCCGATGACGCGAGGGCTAAATTGTGGGAATTTGAGCGAACCCTGATGGAGAGATACAGGCACGCGAGGTGGGTTGCCAGGGAAAACCTCCATCTTACCCTGATTTTCATCGGAGAGGTCGCGCCCGGCAGGGCCGAGGAAATAAAAAGGGCCCTTGAGGGCGTGAGGGGCGAACCCTTCGCGATATCGCTTGAGGGCCTGGGTTCCTTCCCTGAGGGAAAACCCATAGCCAAGGTGCTCTGGATAGGAATAGGGGAGGGCAAGGAGAAAATGGCGGCCCTGGCCGACAGGGTAAAACTTGCCCTTGAACCCCTTGGCATAAGGGACGACAGGGCGTTCAGTCCCCACCTTACCCTCGCCAGGGGCCGGAGGGAAACGAGGATACCCATGCAGAGGCTGGGTTCCCCGGATTTCGGGCCGGTCAGGTTCAAGGTCGGGCACTTCAGCCTCATGGAGAGCAAGCTGAGGCCAGAGGGTCCCTTATACACCAGGGTCGCCTCTTACCCCCTTACCGGAGAATGAAAGACAGGGCCATAACTTTCTGGATCGCCGGGGTTACCCTGGCGTGGTTGGCTTTCGGCGCGGTGTTCCTGTGGGGTTTTGCGCCCGTGGATTTCTACGGGGATGGGGCTTATTTCGCGCAGGCCACAATGAGGTGGGTTGAACATGGCTGGCCAACAACCTTATTAGCTGGTCCACAGGGAGGGGAGTTTGGTTGGGGATTCTTTACCCTCTGGATATACATCAGTATCCTTAGGATTTTCTTCCAGTTTTGCGGACAAAACCCCTGGGCGGCCAGGATCATTTCCCTGCTGTCCGTGGGAATCGCCATGGCAATTGCTGGCCTTGTGATGGCAAGGCTCAGGGGAGAGAGGAGGGCTTCTGCTGGGTTTTTCTTTTTCCTCATGACCCTCTCGCCCATGCCCCTGGTAATAGGCCACACCGAGAGGCCAGAGGGCCTGATGGCCCTCTGGATCATGCTTTCAGTTTCCCTCATTCTCCTGCCCAAAAGGCCTTTTTCTGCAACCTGGGCTTTTTCATCCTACCGATGTCATTCTGGATTCATCAGCTCGGCGGCCTTATGGCCTTCTGCCTTTTTCTCGCAATGGCCATCGCGTTCCCGTTCGGACGCAGGAACGGCCAGCAGATATTCTGGCTAATGTTGGGTGGTGCCCTGGTAATTCTGGGGAGCTTCGCGGCATCCTGGTATTCGGGGAAACTGCTCCTTCTGGGCTATGTATCCGGAATAAGCGAAAAGGGTTGGGGTATTGTCAAGATACTTTCCTCGTGGCATCTTTTGCTAGCGGTAAGCCTTGCCGCGCTCGTTTTCCTCATCTGGCCCCTGCGCAAGGCCAGGCTTGACCTTGACAAGACCCTTATCGCGCTGTTAACTGTCGGCCTGGTCCTTTTGCCCATGATCTTCGGTATGAGGCCTAGAAGGGTTTTCCAGTTCGTCTATCCACTGCTCTGGGTTTTGCTTTACATTGGCTTCCTTTACGCGGCCCAGATAGGGAGGGTTTTCAAATATGGGTTTCTGGCCCTGGTTCTGGCAGGGATGTGCTTCTACTGGTGGAGGTCAAGGAGCATCGTGTCAATAACCCTGAAGAATCCCGATTACATAAGGAAGGCAGAGGCTTTCATGGCCAGGAACCAGGACAGGCTGGCGGCCGCGGACTCTGTTTTCATGGCCTTCCACGGGGAGGGATACCTTTTCTGGCTTCTGCCGAGAGAAAAGCAGTTGACCGCCAGCCCCTATTTCCGAGGCCCGGTTCGGGAAGGAAACTTGGTTATAATAACGGATCGCTATGCTGGGGCCATCCCTTACATAGTGCCACTGGACAGCCTTGACCTGGGCTTTGTCTACTCGTTCTACGGGTCAAGGCCCTTCAGGAAGATATACATCTGCCAGGGGAAAGACGGGGGCCAATAGCCCCGTTCAGGTTTTCACGAAAACCAGGCGCTTGGCGAGACAGCCGTGCGAGAGAACCAGGATGCAGACCCCTTGTGGCATTCCTGATAACGGGATTACCATACTGCCCCGCGCGCTGGTTTCTCCGGATAACAACATCCTGCCCGAGGCATCAAAGAGCTGGTAGCCTGTCAGGCCATTTAGGCCAGTGATAACGACCTCGTTCTTCACGGGCGACCGCGCGAGCGCGGGCGAAAATTCTGGTGAATTTCCGGACTCATCTTTGTCAAGCGGATAAGGGCTGTCCAGACAAATCAGGATGCAGGTGTAGTCAACCGCGAGAACCCCCAGGCAGTTATCCTGGTCAACATCCGCAAGGGCCGCGTCATTATACACGGGATGTTATTCCTCGTTTGGTCCCACCGCCACTTCAGCGCACCCGTGTGCTCATACATGCAGACCAGGGTCCTGCGGTTCCCTGACCACTGTTCAGGGATTCCCGTCACCACTATCTCCCAGTAGCCGTCTTTGTCCATGTCAGCGATCACTGGCGAGCCGTAGAAAACATCCCATGTCATCGGGGTCCCCACCTTCCAGACCCGGGAACCAGATGACCCGTTAACCAGGGTCAGCGAGTCGTGGTTGTGGATGACCGTGTCCTCCAGCCCATCGCCCGTGAAGTCGGCCAGGCCAACCGAGGCGTGCGGACTGCTTGATGTCCCGACATAACAAGTCCATATTGGCGTGGAGTTGTTGTAGTTGAAGGCCTTCAGGTTCCCGGTCGTTGGTTCGTAAACGACTTCTCATATTGTGGAGTGACATCCATGAGCGCGCAACCAGCATAGGAAGTCCCATAGTCCACTATTCCCGCTGTCCAGAGGCTCACGCCGTTTTCTCCCCTGAAAGCCTGGGATATCGGGTAGGAATTGGGGCCAAGAGAGCCCAGGACCACATCCTGGTTCCCGTCCGAATTCAGGTCAGCGCAGACGGGCGCGGCCAGGATGAGGTTATCATCGTATGAGCTGCCGACCCAGGCCCACCACTTAAGATTCACGGAAGAATCGTAAAAGCTGGATTCCTTCCAGTATCTCCCGTTCCTGAGCGCGTTCTGCCTGCGCATTGGCCAGTCCCCGGTCAGGGTCGCGGCGACGAGGGTTCCAACCATAATCCAGGTCATTTTCTCATCCCTTTTTCTTTGGAGGATAAGATTAATGCCAAGCCTCCACCCTTTTCCATCACCGCGAGGTGACGCGGGTTTTTGATCCTGAGTGGCAGGCCCGATTATAATATGAGAACAAAGGATATAAGATGATAGGTTTATTTTTGGTTCTGGCGGCGCAGGAGGTCCCAACGGTAAGTCTGCCTGTGGAGTTCGTGACATCGGAGACCCCGGCGAACCTTTTCTTTCTGAATCCGGGGTTCCTTGACCCATCACGATCAGAGGGCATAGTGGGCGCGGACATGAACCCTTCTGTCCTGGCTTTCTCAAAGAACAACATTGACCTGTATGTTGCGGGTTCAATGAGCTCGTCCGCGAACGCCGGCCTTAGCTTTGACCTGCCCATAACCAACGGGGACACTGCCGTTGCTAGTGTGCCGGTTGACCTTGACGGGACATTCACCGACCAGGGCGGGTTTGACTACTCCGGGATAGCCGGGAAACTGGGCCTGGTATCCCTGGGTTTCATATACCAGAGGCCGTCGTATGTCTCAGTAGGTCTTCCCGCTGGATTCTCTTTCGGGACAACCATTGAGGCTGATAGCCTGACCTCATTTGACTACAACTATGTAGCTGGCTCGGACACGATCCCATTGAGACTGAAGCTGAGCGGTTCGGCCACCGCTACCCTCTATCCCGCGCTGGACGCTGAGATGCGGCAGGCCCCGCTGTTTCTTGGCGGAGCGCTCAGGCTTGGGCCATTTGCCATTGGGTTCGGCTACAAGATGAGGAAATACACCGCGGAGATCCACGCTGTCGGCAGGGTCTCATTGGACTCCGCGAGACTGGACTGCGACCCTCGTGCAGAGGGCTGGAACACGGACAGCTTGAATGTTTATTTGGATGTCCCGGCTGTGGACTCGCTGTTCTACGCATCATACGATGGGGTGGTCCAGGGCTCGCAGAACGCTTTCCTCCTGGGGATGACCCTGAGGCCTGTGAAGTTCCTGGGCCTCTCGCTGGGCCTTGAAGGCGGGATGAAATCCTCGGTCACCACTGTATACACCCGGACAATCTATCTCCCGGACACGGTGAGCGGGAACATATCGCCAACCGAGGACAATGTCGTTGTTGACCCGATGGATAGCACCATTTCTGGGAACCTTGTCCTGGGCGGTGGTTCAATCATCTGTTCCACTGACACCCTGAGGGACGAGACAAACTACAACCTCCTGCAATACCTGGCTGTCCGCGGGGGAATAAACCTCTTCGTAATAAACCTGGGCGGTGGCATTGAGCTCGCGGAGGACGCGGATGGGGTCTACATGGGGACCAACTACCTTACGCCGTCCGTGGGCATACCCCTGCCGAAGTCCGAGCTTCGGATAGGCTCCGTGATAGCCTGGCGCTACGCGAAGGCCGGGGATTATTTCATACCATCGGTTCCTCTGATATATGGCGGCCTAGGCCTTACTGTAAAACCCGAGCTGAACATGGGTGGGGTTGTCCTGCAGGAGATAGGGGTAGGCGCGAAGGCCTCGGCCCTGGCTTACACTCTTAGCATACTCTCATCAACTGTCACGGATAGGGATGTTGATGTGAGCTCGCTAATCCCCAACTTCTCGGTTTCCGCGGGCCTAAGGCTGGGGTTCAAAATGCCGGAGGATTAGGCAGGCTATCATGAACATTCCCGTCAAATACCGACCCAGGAAGTTCGCGGATGTGGTGAACCAGGAGCATGTCGTCCGGACCTTGCAGAACGCGTTGAAGCTTGGGCCGGAGCGCCTGGGCCAGGCTTATCTCTTCTCAGGGCCGAGGGGGATTGGCAAGACAACCATAGCAAGGCTTCTGGCCATGGCCCTTAATTGCGAGCGCGGCCCTTCTAATGAGCCGTGCGGTGAGTGCGAGAACTGCCGGGCTATAATACAGGGCGGGTCAATGGATGTCATAGAGATAGACGGCGCGTCCAACAGGGGCATTGACGAAATAAGGAACATAAAGGAGCAGATAAGGTTTCCGCCGGCATACAGCAGATTCAAGGTCTACATCATAGACGAGGTCCACATGCTCACCACCGAGGCCTTCAACGCGCTCCTAAAAACCCTGGAGGAACCACCTTCCTATCTCGTGTTCATGTTCGCGACGACTGATCCCCAGCGAATACCGAGGACGGTTCTCTCCCGTGTCCAGCGTTTTGACCTCAGGCCCATAAGCGTCCAGGATATTATTGATAGGCTCACCGAGATAGCCGAAACAGAGGGGATACCGGTGGAGCCGGAAGCCATGAAGGCGCTGGCTGAGCACTCTGACGGCTCTCTTCGCGACGCGCTGGTTATGCTGGAGCAGCTCTGGGTCTATTCCGGTGGGACCATAACAAAAATGGATGTGCTGAACCTCCTGGGCGTCGTGGAAAAGGACTTCTACCGGAGGTTGTTCGTCCACATAAAGGAGCGGGATACCTCCGGCGCTCTCAAACACCTGGACTCGCTCTTCGCCAGGGGCTACACCCCAGGGGATTTTACCAGGGGCTTGGTGGGGTTTCTCTCTGAGCTCATGCGCGCGAGGATGGGCATTTTGGAGGACGAGGAAACCGTGGATCTGGCCAACGCTTTTCCCAGGGAAGACCTTCTGGCATACGCTAACATAGCCTTTGAGCTGGAGTCATCCCTCAGATATAGGATAAACCCCAGGGCCTGGGCAGAACACGCTGTGCTGAGGATGGCGCTACTCCCTTCGGCAGTGGACATAGAACGAGCCCTCGCGGGGGCATCGGAGATACGGGCCGAGGACACCGCGAGGGCCCCATCGGCTCCCATCCGAAAGAAAAAGTCCCAAGACGAGGCAAAACCACAAGTCCAGGACGAGGTTATGAAGAAGCTCATAGAAACATTCAAGCTGGAGGAAATAGAGGATGAACTTTGGACAGATGAAGGACGCGATGGCTCTTAAGGCCAGACTGGGCAAGATGGAGCGCGAGCTCAAAAAGGCAAGGCTCTCATCCGATGCCCAGGGAGGCAGGATAAGGATAACCGTTGACGGGACGGGCGAGGTGCAATCAATTGAGATAGACCCGGAGCTCCTGAGCCCCAACAGGAAGAAAGACCTTGAGAAGGGTCTTGCCTACGCCTTTAACTCCGCGAGGGAAGCCGCTGGCAGGTTCAGCCAGGAGAAGTTCAAGGAGCTGGTGGACAGCCTGCCCCCGGAGATGAGGGCAATGCTCGGAGGGGGAATGTGAAACTGATTCCTGGTTTTGGCGAGCAACGAATCTGTTTCCTGGTCCTGGCGAGCGACGAGCAGATAAGATGTGGATACCCAAGCCTCTCATAAGGCTAACCGAGGCACTGAAAGCACTGCCCGGCGTGGGCGAGCATACCGCAGAGCGCCTGGCATTTTATCTCCTGGGCCGCAGGAACAACTTGGAGGAGCTCATAAGAGCGCTTTCGGGCGCACAGGAGCTTGGTTTCTGTTCGGTCTGTGGGGTCATAACAGACCTTGACCCATGCCCGATATGCTCTGACACAGCCAGGGAAAATGTTATAACCGTCGTGGAGAAGCCCTCAGATGTCTTCCTCTTTGAGAGCTTCAGCTTTTACAGGGGACGGTATCATGTCCTTGGGGGGGTCATCTCGCCCCTGGACGGGGTCGGGCCGGAGGACATAAGGCTTGACGCCCTCATCAGGAGAACCGAAGCCGGGGATGTCAAAGAGGTGATAATCGCGCTGTCGCCAACGGTTGAGGGGGACGCGACCGCGTTCTACCTTTACGAGCTATTGAAGGACAGGGTTCGGGTAACTAGGATAGCCAGGGGAATCCCCACGGGCGCGGAATTGTCCCTCGCGGATCCCGTGACGGTCAAGGAGGCGTTCCTGGGGAGGAAGGAGATGGAGTGAGGAGGGCGCCCGGATTTGTTCCAGTCGCCTCGCTTCCAGTGGCTCGGCGACGCTGAAGATGGACGCTCATAAAGTCTTTTGAGCGAAACAGCATCGCGCGCTTCTTTAAGTCGGGGCGCCCGGATTTGAACCGGGGACCTCCTGCTCCCAAGGCAGGCACGCTAACCAAACTGCGCTACGCCCCGTGCAGGGACAAATTATAACGGTGCGAGGCTGATTGCGGCAACAGCCGCCCCGTGCGAGAATTCAGGACTCTCCCTCTTCTTCCTCTGTCCACTCCTCCGCACCGCCCCTGGAAAACCTTATGAACCTGTCCTTCTCAATCAGCCCCCAATCCTCCTCTGCCACATCTATCCACTGGATATCGTCGGTATCAACGCCCTGCTTGGCGAGTATTTTGTCCACCTCCCTGGACTCGTCGTCATCAACAGCTGGCGTCGCGTCAAAAAGCTCCTCAGACCAGTCCTCCGCGGGCCCGACGACCTTGAAGCGGCTACCATTGCCAACTCTGCGGAAGGTGGCTATGAACCTCCCATCCCGCAGGCGTTCCATCTCTACGAGCTCTATTTTTGACATGGCAAAAGTATCAAGGAAACGCGTCAAGCGGATCAATCACCCGCGCGAAACCCAACCCGGACTGGCAGACACCAGCGAACAGGGGATATAATTTGTCCATGATGGAGGTTCGTTTTTCGGCCAGCAAAAGCCCTTCTTCTGGGGATTATGAACTGGCAATAGCGGGCGCAGGGCCAGCGGGACTGACCGCGGCTATATACGGCGCCAGGTTCGGACTGAAGACCATCATGCTTGAGAAGCTCGCGCCAGGCGGTCAGATAGCGACCGCGGATCTGGTTGAGAACTACCCTGGCTTTCCAGAGGGGATAGGGGGCGCAAGGCTCGGCGAGCTCATGGAGGCCCAGGCCAGGAGGTTCGGCGCGGAGATAACTGCTGATGGAATCGCGTCAATAAAACATGCTGGCCAAAGGCAGGCTTTTAGCCTGCACACGGAATCCGGCGCGGAATTCAAGGCCGGTGCGGTGATAATAGCGACCGGCGCTGACCCAAAGAAACTTGAGATTCCGGGGGAGGCCGAGCTCACGGGCCGCGGGGTTTCCTACTGCGCGGTATGCGACGGGATGCTTTTCAAGGGCAAGACTGTCGCGGTCATCGGCGGTGGGGACTCCGCTCTATCAGAAGCCAGATACCTTTCGTCCCTGGCTGAGAGGGTTTATCTCATTCACAGGAGAACCGAGTTCAGGGCCCAGGACTACCTGGTGCAGGAGATAAGAAAGCTCCCCAACCTGGAGGTGATAACACCCTATATTCCCCTGGAAATAAAAGGAAAGGACAGGGTTGAGGCAATGATCCTTGAGAACAGGGAAACCCAAGAGAAAAGGGAAATAGCCATTGACGGGGTTTTTGTCTATGTCGGACTGGTGCCGAATTCCGGGCCCTTCTTGGAGCTGGTTGACGCGGATGAGAACGGATTCATCTTAACTGACCCACTCATGCGCACGAAGACGGAGGGCCTTTTTGCCGCGGGGGATGTCAGGGCAAAGCCCCTCCGCCAGGTTTCAACGGCAATAGGCGACGGCGCCTTAGCCGCTCAGGGGGCTTATGAGTTTCTGAGGGGGTAGTGATGGCTCCCTGGGAGTTATTGGGGGGTTATCTTTAATTTAAATCGGTTATTTACTTTGTATTTTGAGTATGCAGACATATAAGGCCAGGAGAATGGGACTCCGAGGACTTCGCGTATAATATTCAAAGCATTCCCTTGCAGTAATTTAACATTATCTTCCGTGAGTGAAAAATCCCATTTCAGCATAAATATGTTATCAGGTTTAGAGGATCTAATTATAAAAATAAGCGTATAATCTCCAGCTTCCCAATAACAAAGCCGGCTCAATTTAGTAAATCTTTCTACATGAATGTCGGATTTGGAGAATTCTTCATACAATGTTTGTATAGGCTTAGACTCTAACTCAGTGAGTATAAAGGTTTGCCAGTTCTCTCTTAGTGGTGCAATTATCTGATTTACTTCATCTGCAGTAACTACATCGTTAAACAAAATATTATATCGTATAGATTGGTTAGTGTTCAATATCATACCGCAGGGTAGTTCGGCCTCCATTATAAGTTCTGGTTGTTGAAGTCCTCCTATAAAATTCAGCTTCTCGGTTCTAAAAAGCACCCAATCAAAAACATGCTTTGCTCCATCTCTGTGTCTAATAACCTCAAGGTCTATAGAATTTATAAAAAGATCTTGGCCCCTGCATCTCAGGGTCCCAGCTAAGCCAATGGTCGGTCCTAACGTGGTGTAGCTAACTTCTATATGACCAAATGGGACTATGTCTACATAAGATTCTTTGAATTTTTTGCGAAGCCATCTAACTAGTCCTATTATCCAAACCTGTATCAACGCAATTACTGCAACCACCGCAGTAATTGCTACAGCATGTTCACCGACGAAATTCCACCAATTCCCAAGCATCTTTAACCTCCCCACGTCCCCCGGCGGATTCTAAGCTGCTTCTTCCCTGTCTTGTGTTTTCTTTTAAGCCTTTCGTTTCAACGGTTTTCACCAATATCCTTTTCTCGCCCATTTCCAGATTTTCCCTTTAGAATTCACCCAAAACATCCTGTATGAAGTCCACTGATGAGTGGTAGCGGGGGTATAGGTAGTTGTGGCCTGACCCGAGAGCGAAGTCCATCCTCCGTAGGAATAAGCAGAGCCAGTCATCTGGGTGGTTGAGGAACCTGGAGTTGTCCACGAGACAGAAGTGGTATAGACAATCACATAGCCTGAGCCTGACTTATAGATCTCCGATGGTGGCCCCCAAGAAGCTAACAGTTCATCATAAGTGTGTCCCATCCATGATTTCATTACTTTGTCCTTATTGTTCTGATCAGCTTTTATGAGCAGGATACCACCAATCAGAACGATTGCTATCAGACCACACCCTATAATAACTGTTTCCGGGCTTGGGCCTTCATCGTCAGATTTCAAGGGTGCGGGAGCTATGAGGCTCAGAACAATTACAGAGCTTATTAGCTGCCTCATTTCTTACAACCTCCCTTTTGAGACCTCTGAAAGGTCCCTCTAAGCTCCTCACTCTCGCTCATGCGCGTATTTTACACCCCCCTGTCAAGCGCGTTCAAGTTCATCTACTCCACCACCTTTCCAAGAAGCTTCCTCAGATACTGCCCCGTGTAAGACCCCTCGCACAAGGCTACATCCTCAGGCGTTCCCTCCGCGACCAGATAACCCCCTTCCTCGCCTCCCTCTGGGCCAAGGTCAATTATCCAGTCCGCTGACTTGACGATATCGGGCTGATGCTCAACCACGAGAACCGTGTTGCCCATGTCCCGTAGCCGAAGAAGAACATCTATGAGCTTGGCTATGTCGTGGAAGTGAAGGCCGGTTGTTGGCTCATCCAGGATGTAGAGGGTCTGGCCCGTTGCAGTCCGGGAGAGCTCCTTTGAAAGCTTTACTCGCTGTGCCTCGCCGCCGGAGAGGGTCGTTGCTGGCTGACCCAGCCTTATGTAGCCGAGACCAACATCCTGGAGCAGGTTGAGCTTTTTAGCTATCCTTGGGATGTCCTTGAAAAGCCCAACCGCATCGTCAACGCTCATCTCCAGGACATCGGCTATTGACTTGCCCTTGAAACGAACCTCAAGGGTCTGCTCGTTGTAGCGCCTTCCGTGGCAGACCTCACATGGAACATAAACATCTGGCAGGAACTGCATCTCTATCCGGATGTAGCCGTCCCCCTGGCACGCCTCGCACCTTCCGCCCTTGACATTGAAGGAGAACCTGCCAGGAGTGTAGCCCCTGGCCCTGGACTCGGCCAGGCTCGCGAAGAGCTCCCTTATCGGCGTAAACAAACCCGTGTATGTCGCTGGGTTAGACCGTGGAGTCCTGCCTATGGGGCTTTGGTCAACATTCACCACCTTATCAATGTGTTCAAGCCCTTCAATGGCAGAGTGATCCCCCGGCGCGCGCTTTGAGCCATAGAAGTGTTTTCTCAGCGCCCTGTAAAGTGTATCGGTTATCAGGGAAGACTTTCCGGAGCCTGATACGCCCGTTACAACAACGAGAAGCCCAAGCGGAAACCTCACATCGATATTTTTCAGGTTGTTGGCCCTCGCGCCTCTGATGGTGAGCCACGCCCGACCGTGCTTTTTCCTTTTTTTCGGAACCGGGATTGAAAGCCTCCCGGAGAGGTATTTCCCCGTGAGGGATTCGGGGTGATCCTCTATATCAGAGGGAGTTCCCTCAGCGATTACCTTTCCTCCATCATCGCCAGCGCCAGGGCCAAGGTCTATGATCCAGTCCGCGGAGCGTATTGTCCCCTCGTCATGCTCAACCACGATCACGGTGTTCCCCAGGTCACGGAGACGTTTCAGGGTCGCTATGAGCCGGCCTGTGTCCCTTGGATGAAGGCCTATGGATGGCTCGTCAAGGATGTAAAGGACGCCGGTGAGGCCGGATCCTATCTGGGTCGCGAGGCGGACGCGCTGTTCCTCGCCGCCGGAAAGGGTTTCGGTCGCCCTCTCCAGCGTGAGGTAGCCCAGACCAACATCCACGAGAAACCCAAGCCTGGCCCTGAGCTCCTTTATTACCTGCTTAGCTATCATGAGCTCGCGTTCGGAAAGCTCTAGGCCATCAATGAACCTAAGCGCGGCCCTGACATCCAGCAGGGTGAACTCGTATATGTTAAGGTCCCCTATCCTGACAGCAAGGGCTTCTGGTCTGAGCCTCGCGCCATTGCAGGCTGGACAAGGGTCGTGGACCATGTATCTCTCTATCTCCCGGCGGACCCAGTCGGATTCGGTTTTCTGGTATCTGCGCCAGAGCCAGGGGATAACTCCCTCCCACCACGAGTATGCCCCAGGCGTGTCTGGCCCCCGGTAATCCCTCTCGTCCTCAAAGCCAAACAGGATAACATTCCTGAACTTCTCCGGGAGCTCCTCCCATGGACACTCAAGGTCAACCTTGTAGCGGGACGCCAGCTTCTCCAATCTTACGAGTATAGTAGGAGGAGGCTCACCCCAAGGTCTCACCGCTCCCTCAAGTATTGAGAGCTCGGGATCGCCAATTATGAGGTCCGGATCCATCTGGGTTATCACGCCCAGGCCATCGCAGGTCGGGCAAGCACCATAAGGGGAATTGAAAGAAAACAGCCTCGGTTCCATCTCCTCAAGGGAAAAGCCGCACGAGGGACAGGAGAATTTCTCGGAATAGGTCTTCTCCCTGCCATCCATGGCGACTGTGACAAGACCGCCGGTCTCTCTGAGCGCTGTTTCCACCGCCTCAGCGAGTCGCGGCCTCTCGTTCTCTCCCCTGACCATGAGCCTGTCAACCACTGCCTCTATGGTGTGCTGTTTGTAGCGCTCAAGCGAAGGAGCCTCTTCCAAAAGGTAGAGCTTTCCGTCTATTCTCACCCGAACATAGCCGCGTTTCTCAAGATTGGCAAGCAGTTCCTTATATTCGCCCTTCCTGCCCCTCACCACGGGCGCGAGGATTGCTATTTGCTTGTCAAGTGCGGAAGAGAGCACATCCCGTATTATCTCGTCTGTGCTCCACCGTTCCAGGGGGATGTCGCAGTCCGGACAATGGGCCTTGCCCACGCGCGCGAAAAGGAGCCTTAGGTAATCATATATCTCGGTAACAGTAGCCACGGTTGAACGGGGATTTCTCCCCGCCTTGCGCTGTTCTATGGCTATTGCTGGCGAAAGCCCCTCTATGTAATCCACATCGGGTTTCTCCATGAGGCCGAGAAACTGCCTGGCGTAGGCAGAGAGGGATTCTACATAACGGCGCTGGCCCTCGGCGTAAAGTGTGTCAAAAGCCAGGGATGATTTCCCGGAGCCGGAAAGGCCGGTTATCACGACGAACCTGCCCCTGGGTATGTCCAGGTCTATGTTCTTCAGGTTGTGCTGACGCGCGCCGCGCACCCTTATAAACTCGGGCTCCATGAGGAGATATATTATAACCCCGTAAACGGCGTGTTTTCAATGAAAAGAGCGAATCGCCGGGTTCTTTTCCTGCTTGAAGTGCCCCTGCCACGCGGCTTAAAATATGAGCCTTGCTCATTCTCGGAATAGATACTTCCTGCGACGAGACAGCCTGCGCGGTGGTGGGAGAAGGTTTTCGTGTCCTTTCGGAAGCAACCAGAACCCATGACGAGCACAAGGCATTCGGGGGGGTAGTGCCAGAGCTCGCGGCGCGGGCACATATAAGGCTCCTGCCCAGACTCGTTGAGCTGTCTCTTGAGAGGGCTGGCGTCTGTTGGGATAACCTTGATGGTATATCAGCTACCCTCGGCCCAGGATTGCCCGGAGCACTGATGGTCGGCGTTGTCTTCGCGAAGACCGCGGCTCAGGCCCTGAAGTTGCCCTTCGCGGGCGTGAACCACCTTGAGGGACACATATTCTCGCTTCGTTTGACGGAGAAGCTTGAGCCCCCTTTTCTGGCCCTCATAGCCTCCGGTGCCCACACTGACCTTGTTCATGTCAGGGAATGGGGAAAATACAATGTAATAGCCAGAACGCGCGATGACGCTGTTGGCGAGTGCTTTGACAAGGTCGCTAGGATGCTCGGCCTGGGTTACCCCGGCGGGCCGGAGATTGAACGCCTGGCTAAGGGCGGCAATCCTGATTTCCACGATTTCCCGGTCCCGAAGATGGCTGAGCTGAGCTTCAGCTACTCCGGTTTGAAGACATCCTTCTTGTATTACATAATGAGGCAGGAGCCGGGTTTCGTCGCGGAGAACATATCTCACATATGCGCGAGCTTTCAGCGTGCGGCCTTCAGGCAACTTCTTGAGATGTGTTCCGCGGGGATGAGGTTAACGGGCATTGAGAGCCTTGCGATTGTGGGTGGGGTCTCGGTCAACAAGGCCCTAAGAGACATGTTTAGCCAGGAGTTCAGCGACAGGGTCTTTTTCCCGAATCCTGCCTATTCTACTGACAATGCCGCGATGATAGCGGCCGCGGGCCTTTTCAGGCTTGAGAGGGGACTTTGTTCCTCTATGAGCGCTGGGGTGTATCCGAACTGGGAGCTCGGAAATGATGCTCGCTGATCCCCGGATAAACCCTTCTTTTGACATTTGCTGGTGAAAAGGTTCCTGGCCGCGATCATTAGAACCATTGCTGTCCGTTTCTTGTGGCTTCCACGCCTTCCATCGGGGCTTACTATATCAAGGCTTCCCCCTCTGCCTCTGGGGGAAAGGCCCGGTTGCCCCCCGTATGCTCCAGTGCATCTGTGGCCAAAAATTCATCACAAATACATATCATACAGGGACGCGCGCTCCGACCTCAGAACCCTGTGGGAACCATCCCGTTTCAGGTGGGCCAGGCCCGAGGATTTTCCGGATGCTTTTTTATCATGGGCAAAGTCCAATCCGGTTGATCTCGGCCCGAACTGGGCCTCTTCCCTTGAGACGGCAATCAGGGCCATAAACTGCGCCTTTCTTCTTGAAATGGCAGGCGAATCCGTTCGCCCGGAAACGAGGGAGAATCTTATTCGCTGGCTTTTCGCCCACGGCAGGCATCTGTTTGCCAACCCAGAACCCCATCCACCGAATCACGCGCTCGGTCGTGCTTTGGGGCTTTTCTTTTTGGGAAACTATATAAAGGGATTGCCCGAAACAGACGAGTGGGCGCGTTTGGGCTCCGCGGATTTCCTTGAAAGATTCCCGAAAGCCTTCCTTTCCGACGGCGCATACGCTGAGGGCGCGCCCGGCTACGCCGCTTTTGCCATTGAGATGGGACTCATTTATCTCGCCCTGGCGAGGAGATGGGGGTCCGATCACGGGGATGTTCCCGATGCAATTCAAAAAGGCCTGGGCTTTCTGGTCAACATAGCCTGGCCCGATGCCTCCCTGCCGGTATTCGGCGATTTTGACGACGCAGGGGTAATCAGGCCCAGGGAAAGCAACTATCTCTCCTTCCTTTTTGAGCTCGCTGAGAACGCTGGAGTCAGCGTTCCGGATGCTTCCGGCACGAAACATTACGCCGAGGGCGGCTTTCTCGTGATCCGGCAGGAGGGCCTTCACCTTTGCGCCAGGGTGAACGACGACCCCTCCCAGCCCGGCGGACACAGGCATTCTGACATCGGTTCGTTCGCCCTCTGGATGGGAGAGCCTCTGGTGGTTGACCCAGGCGTCTACCTCTACACCGGCCCCGGCTCTCTCAGAGAGGAATTGAGGTCAGAGACCGCGCACAACCTCGTCTGGTTTGAAGGCAGGCCCATGCACGCTCGCGATCCCCAAAGGCCATTTACCCTGGAGGGCAGGAAAAGGGCCCTCTTTTCCGGCTGGGAGGGCGACAGCTTTGTTCTCAGGCACGACCTCTTTGGTCCGGTCGTAGAACGCAGGTTCATTCCAACCGAGCGCGGCGTTGCCATTGAGGACTCGGTCTCGGAGCCAGGCCCCTGGCGTGTCGGTTTCACCCTGGCCCCTGGCGTTGTCCCGGAGCCGAACGGCCATGGCTTCGTTCTCATTGGGAAAAGAGATGTTTATGCCCTCAGGTTGGAGGAGGGGAAAGGAACTTGGTCAACCGAGGAAGCGGTTTTCTGCCCGCGCTACGGCGAGAAAATTAAAACCAGGAGGCTCGTCTTCAGGCCTGAGACCAGAAGTTGGCGCGCGGGGTTTGTCGCGGGCGAGACATTTTGAAGCTCCCGGGCAAGACGCCTGGGATGTCAGGGCTTTCTGTATAGCCCCTTCTCTATGATATACTCCCTGACCGGCTCCGGCACCATGAACCTTATGCTCATGTCCCTTTTCACCCGCTCCCTTATCTCAGAGGAAGATAGTTCAACGACCCTGTTCGGGACAAAGGTGGCGTGCTGGGCCAGCGCGTGGGTTATCGGGGTTTTTATCGCCCTTGCCAGGACAGCGACCCTCGCGAGCTTGAACAATCGCTCCGGTTCCCGCCAGGAGGGCAGGTTCGCGAACTCGTCGGTTCCCACCAGGAATATTATCTCTTCTCCCTGGCCCAGCTCGGACTTCAGGGCCTCAAGTATGTCAACGGTGTAGCTCTTTGGCAGGGCAAGTCTCCTCTCCAGGTCCGATACCTCAAGCTTGCCATTCCCAGCGCCAATGCCCAGCCGGATCATCTCCAGCCTGTCCTCGTAGGATGCTTCCGTGCCCTTGTGTGGTGGGTGAAACGATGGCAGGAAAATTAGTCTATCCATGGCCAGGCGCTCGGTCACATCCTGCGCGACTATCAGGTGGCCCATGTGAACGGGATCAAACCTGCCGCCAAAAACGCCGGTTCTCATCAGTTCCTCACAAAAGTTGGTGAATTGGCCGCCCTCATTGCTTCCTCGCCAGGATGCGGTTTCTGAGAATGGCGGCCTCAGCTTTCACCTCGCCGCTCGCGTCCGAGGATTCTATTTCACCAAGGACAGCCAGAGCCTCGTCATCCCTGAAAAGAAAATAAAGCGCTCTTGCCTTGAACAGCTTTGCCTGCCAGACCAACCTGCTCTCTGGAAACTCCTGGATGCACAAATCAGCGTAATGAAGCTCTGATTCGTATTTCATGAGGTTCTCGTAGACCTTTACGGCGGTAAGTTCCTTTGCCGCGAGCCGGTCCCTTGCCTCTGCTAGGATTGCCTTTGCCTCCGAAACCTTTTCGTGGTCAGGGTATTTTCTGAGAAAGGTCTCTATTACGGTAATGGCCTCGTTGGTCGTCTTGCTCTGGTCGCGATAAATGACCGGCGCCTCTTTCAGATATGCCCTTGCTAGACCTATGTATGCGAGCGGCGCGAACTCGCTGGAGGGGAAGTAGTCTATGATCATGTTGAACGCGCCGCGGGCCTCCGCGGTCTTGCCGGTCAGTAAGTAGCACATTCCCAGGTAATACTCCGCGTCGTCCGTGTAAGTGTGGGTAGGGGCGCGCTGGGCCACTGATTTGAAACCAGCCGCGGCGCGGCCATACTGGCCCTGTTCGTAGAGGGACATCGCTTCCCGGAACCTGTCCTCCAGGTTGAAGGGTTCTTCTACCTGTGAGGCCTTGCCCCTGCAGGTTGCGGAAATCGCCAGCAGGCTCACCGTGACCAGGGTGTATAATCTGGATTTCATGCGGCCTTCACTTCGCACCTATCTGCTCAAGGTATTTCTCTATCTTCTCGGCTTCTGTCGGGTTGCCCTGGGCCCTGAAGACCCTGGCTGATTCCCGGAGCTTCGCTATACCCTTTTCCTTATAGGATGGGTTATCGGCGCCCATCTCAAGGTAGCTGAGGCCAGCAAGCTTGAGCGCGTTGGGTTTCATGGCAGACGCGGGAAAGTAAGAAATGAAGCCATCCATAGTGGAGATGGCCTTTGGATAATCCCCACCGAAATAGTAGGACGCGCCCAGGTAAAAGTAGGCATTCTCCGCGTCCTCTCCGGACCCACAGCTGGAAACATAGCTGGAAAGCGCGCTCACCGCGTTCGTGTATTCCTTTGCCTGGAAGTATATGTATCCCGCGTTGAATGTTGCCTTGCAGGCCTTGGGGTCTTTGGGGTTGTTCTTCGCGAACTCAAGGAACAACTGCGCGCTCTTGCCGTAATCCCCCTGATTGTAGGCCGCGGCGGCCTGCTGGAATACCGCGTCCTGGGAAAGCCCCGGAGTTTTGAAGCTGAGGCCCTGTGCGGCGTCAGGATGTTCGTTAAGTATGGCCGCGAGCTTCTTTTTCGCGCCATCAACTATCTCTTTCTGGGAGTCATCCTGTCCGAAACGATAGATTATCTCATCCAGGACCTTCAGGGCCTCGCGCCATTGGTTCGTCTTTATGTAGCAGTTTGACAGGAGGTTCATCACCCGCGCTATGTCCTCGCCCGCGGGATACTGGACGATATACTGCCTGAATATCTCCGCGGCCTTGGTGTAGCTCCCCTGGTCAGCGAACGCCTGTCCTATGAGCGCTAGCCCCTTGCCGGAACGCTCGTCCTCCGGGACATCCCTGGCCATCCTGAGAAAACGGGGCATTGCCTTGCTCAGGTTGCCCTTTTTGTGGGCATCAACCGCGGGGACCCAGAGAAAGACATCAACCATCAGGGGATGCGTTATCCTGAATGAGGTGTCCCCGGCTATGTAGTCCCCGAACTTGTTGGAGACCCTCGCCATTGACTCGAGAGCCTGGTCCTTCAGGTATGGATATGTGTTCAGGACATCCTCGTAAGCAGTGATGGATGCCCTGTAGTTTCCCTTTGAGGCCTCGGATTCGGCTAAGAGGAGCCTCGCTTCGCCGACCTTCGGGTGCATGGGAAATTCCCTGGTGAAACCGTTGAGGAGGGTTACCGCCTTCTCGTAGTTACCACCTTTCAGGGCGGCTTTCGCGCCCAAAAGATAAGCGTCAGCCCGCTTCTCGTATCCCCTGAAGTGCAGGCTGTCCTTGACGATGGTCTCCGCGTCGGTTATGGTCTGGGGATAATCCCCCTTCGCGTAGGCCGACATGGCTTTGAAATAATAGGCGTCTCGCCAGTATTCCAGGTAATCCCTGTATTCGTCCGTTATGCGGGAAAAATAGCGGTATGCCTCCGGATACTTGCCGGAGTTGAACGATGCTATCCCGTTTCCCATCAGTGTCATTATGTGGGTCTTGGGGTCAGAAGAGGCATACAGGTCTGCCTGCTTGAGCATCTTGGTCGCGTCGGAGTATTTTCCGAGGCCGATGTAGCACCATGCCATACCTATGTATCCGATCATCTTGTAGTCGGATTTCTCCGCGCCCTTGAGTATGGCGTGATACTTGTTGAAAGCGGCTTCGTATTTCTCGGTGTAGTAGAGCTCCTCAGCGTCTGACACAACGGATATGTAGGAGCTGAAGGCCTCCCTGAATGGCCTCATGTAGTTCTCTATGGCCATCTTTTCTTCCTGGGCCACGGTCACGAGAGCGAAGAAAATTCCCACTATCATGCTGATATTATAACAGCACTCCGGAAAGGACTTCAACTACAAATTAGGACCGTGCTCGCTCCCCGCGCGCTACCTGTTAATCCTTATTATGTCGAGCCCTTGGGGTGAACCGCTGTTCGGGCAGAAGATTAGATCATCCGCTTTCGCTATGTCAAGATATGTTGTTGCTGATGGGTTGAACTCGGAGACAAATGTCATGTTGGAGGGATCCGAGACATTCGCTACGGTGAGAGCACCCCATCCGTTTGCTATGTAGGCGATGCCATCTTCAACGATGACCCCATACTCGTTCGGGCCATCTGTGCCCCCGGTGAAAACCCCGAGCTCCTTCGGGTTTTTGGGGTCTGACACATCAAGGACTACTAGGCCCGCTCCCCAGTCCGCGAGGTAGGCAATATTTCCGTAGACCTTGATCCCCCACAGCCACGGTTGATGTCCAGGGGTCCCGGAATTGAAATACTTGCCCATTAGGGTCGGCGATGCAGGGGTTGACGCGCTGATGATATGGAACTCGCCGGCGTTTGTGCCAGCGTAGACCGTTGTGCCCGAAACCCAAACGGACTGATACCCGCCGTCCTTCTGGGCCTTGTTCCTGTAGACGCCCATAAGCTTCGGTTTGGATGGATCAGACACATCTACAATAGCGAGGCCGCCGTCGGTTGAGTAGCCTCCCGCAACATAGGCTACGCCACCTGAGACGAAGACATTGTTGGCCTTGAGGCTATCAGTGTATCTGCCCAAAAGCTTGGGGTTTTTGGGGTCAGCGACATCGTATATGTAGAGACCTCCGGTGAATCCTGCCACATAGAGCCTCGTTCCGTCCAGAAAGAGCCTTCTGGCGTCCATGTTTGCCTCTGTCATATTGGCGACCTGAACCGGTTTCGTGGGATCAGAGACATCTACAGCGAACACGCCCTTTGTCTTGCACGCGACATAAGAGTAACCTCCACCAGCCGCTACGCCATAGGCATACGGGAGGTCAATGTGGCCTATTCTTTCTGGGTTCATGTTCTCACTTTTTGCTGTTCCTATTAGCGACAGCGCCAGAGCGCATATCCCTGCTTTTTTCATTTCTTTACCTCCTTTAGGATGGGTGAAAATTTTAAGCTATCTAGCGGCTAGATTTCAAGCTCGCGCTCAGCTCCAAAAATAAGATCACCGAAACGCGAACTGGTGTTTCAAAAATGTGATCACCGAACAGCT
>FWWM01001075.1_pt1 | contig 86455 bp, 61 predicted proteins | sample 2228351 | NCBI WGS metagenome assembly FWWM01 (sample SAMEA103939774, study PRJEB20133) | metagenome | reverse complement strand
GCGCAATCTCTGGTCGAACATCGGCTGCTGGAACCTGAACCAGTGGATGTATACGATGGTGGAACTCTGCTCGTGGGACGCATCGCAGGCGAGGCTGAGCGATCGCAGCGAACGCCCCTGGGACAACCCGGATCGTCGCCCATCGCACGCCGATCGTCGTCGCGCATTTGCCCGGGAAATGCTGGAGAAACATTTTCTTTCTCATCTGCCGCCGACCCCAGACTTGTGGAAGTTCCGGCAGCTCCTCCAGGACATCATCAGCCTGGCCGCATGAGCGCCGCAGGCCCAACGATCCGCGCCTGATTCGCCAATGCCTGCCCTCACCCGACCCGACCCTGCCCGTCCACCCGGACAACGTCGACTATCATGATTTCGCCTAAAGTGCAGTTTCATGGAGTCCATGGGTGAGACGCCTCCCAAGAGGCGATGGGTCAGGTGGTCGCGGTAGCTTATGCGATGACGTATCGACAAACGGGCAAAGGCCCTCGGCTCCGGGATGAGATCGAGGCGGATGTTGTCAGCCTACGCCGAAGCGGTCGGCAAACGGCAGGCCAAAGGTGTCCGCCACAGCTCGATTTGTGACTTCGCCGGCGACGATGTTCACCGCCGTGGCGAGCGGGCGCGAGGCCTGCGCGGCGGCCTCCAGACCTTGCTGGGCGATGCGCATCACCCAGGGCAGCGTGACGTTACAAAGGGCGTAAGTACTGGTGCGGCCCACGGCGCCGGGCATGTTCGTGACGCAATAATGCAGCACGCCATCGACTTCGTAGACAGGCTCGCTGTGTGTGGTGGGTCGGCTGGTCTCGACGCAGCCCCCCTGGTCGATAGCCACATCGATGATCACGCTCCCCTGCTGCATGTGCCGCAGGTCCTCGCGCTCGATGAGGCGGGGCGCTTTGGCGCCTGGGATGAGCACGGCGCCGATCACGAGATCCGCGCGGCGGAGCTGCTCGCGGATGGTGTGCCGGTCGCTGAACAGGCAGTCGACGTTGGGTGGCATCACGTCGTCCAGATAGCGCAGGCGGTCCATGTTGATGTCCAACAAGCCGATGTTGGCCCCGAAGCCGGCGGCCACCTTGGCGGCATTCGCCCCCACGACGCCGCCTCCCAAGATCGTAATGTTGGCAGGCGCCACGCCCGGCACGCCGCCCAGCAAAATGCCCCGTCCCATCTGCGGACGTTCCAGGTACTTGGCCCCCTCCTGGATGCTCATGCGGCCGGCTACTTCGCTCATCGGCGTCAGCAGCGGCAATCGCCCCTGCTCGTCGCGCAGCGTCTCATATGCCACCGCCGTGCAACCGCTGGCCAGTATGGCTTCGGTCAACTGCCGATCGGCCGCGAAATGAAAGTAAGTGAACACCACCTGCCCAGGCCGCAGCAGCGGCCACTCGCTCGGAAGCGGCTCCTTCACTTTGACAACCAGCTCCGCCTCGGCGAAGATGGCCTCCGGCTGCTCCACGAGCGTCGCCCCATGCTCGAGATACAGATCGTCCGATATGCCGGACCCCAGCCCCGCGCCGCGTTGTACCAGCACCCGATGCCCCGCGCGCGTCAACTCCTCGACGCCCACGGGCAGCATGGCCACGCGATACTCGTCTCGCTTGATCTCTTTCGGTACGCCAATGATCACGCCTCGTCCTCCGGCCATGTGTCCTGTTCGCTGCGTTCTGCTCGGGCAGCAGACCGCTCTCGCTGCCGCAGGTAAAGCTTGATGGGCACCTCGCCAAACGGCAGGCGCTCGCGGAACACCCCCAGCAGGTACCGGCGGTACTGGGGGCTGATGGCCTTCGCCTCATTGCAAAACAAGACGAGCGTGGGGGGCTGCACGCCCACCTGGGTGGCATAGAAAATCTTCGCCGTGCGGTTCTTGTACAAAGGCGGAGGATGCGCTGCCAGGGCCGCCTGCAACAAGCGGTTCAGCTCTCCGGTGCTCACGCGGGCACGCGACTGCTTGAACAACATCTGCGCATGGTTGAGCAGCGCCTTGACATTCTTACCCGTCTTGCCCGTGATAAAAGCGATGGGCACGTACCACATCGTGCGAAAGGTATCTCGCAGGTATGTGACCCACTTCTCGGTGGGCATGCTGTCTGCGTACAGGTCCCACTTATTGACCACGAAGATGCATGGCTTGTATTGCTCGGCCACGTATTCGCAGAGCTGCTTGTCGACCTTGCTGATGCGCTCCGTGGGATCGAAGAACAGCAGTACCACGTCCGCCCGGCGGATGCTGCGTTCGGCGCGGTGCGTGCTGTAGAAGTCGATGTCTGTCGAGATGCTCTTCTTGCGGCGCAGGCCGGGCGTATCGATGGCCACAAACGTCTTACCGTCGAGTTCGAAGCGCACGTCGATGCTGTCTCGCGTGGTGCCGGGCACTTCGCTCACGATCACGCGTTCTGCCTTGGCCAGGGTGTTCACGAAGGTGCTTTTGCCCGTGTTCCGCCGGCCCACGATGGCCAGCAGCATGGCCGGCTCGACCGGTGCGGCCGGAGTGCGTTCGGGCGGCAGCCGCTCGAGGATGGCCGCCAGCAGTTCCTCGCGGCCGCGGTCGCTGCGCGTGCTCACCGCCAGGGGCGTGCCCCGGTTGAGGCGATAGAATTCGGCCACGTGGGCATCGAGCGCCGGCGAATCGGTCTTGTTCGCCACGCAGATGACGGGCGTCTTCACGTAGGTGAGTCGGCGGGCCACCTCCTGGTCGAGCGGCACCAGGCCCTCGCGGGTATCGACCACGAACAGCAGCAGGTCGGCGGAGTCTACTGCCAGCTCGATCTGGCGTTCGATATGTGCGGTCAGGTTGTCTGCGTCTTCGATGCCCATGCCCCCCGTATCGACCAGCTCGAAGTACCGATCGTCTACGCACATCAGGTGGCTGATGCGGTCGCGCGTGACGCCCGCCACGTCGTCCACGATGGCCACGCGCCGCCCAATCAGCCAGTTGAACAAACTCGACTTGCCCACATTGGGCCGACCGACAATGACTACCTGCGGCAATCCCATGTACTCATCTTAATAAGTGGAGCGTGCCGAGTGGAAGGCGCCGGGGAGCGTGCCGGGGAGGGTGCGGCGGAGCGTGCCGGGGAGGGTCCCGGGGAGGGTCCCGGGGAGCGTGCCGGCTGGAGCGTGCCGGCTGGAGCGTGCCGGCTGGAGAACGACCTCCGGAAGATGCCGGCCAATCACACCAAGGCTCGCTGCCGAGACAAGACGAGGAGCCGTGTGGAACGGATCGGGTTCGTGTGGAAGCGGGGAACGGTGCAACAGCCGTAACGACCCAGCTCACCTGCCGCTGTGGTACGCAGCGAAATAGCGGTCAGCCGCAGCACTTTGTTAGGCGTTATTTCGCAGGTGGTATACCAAGGTCCTTGCATATTTTCTTTGCGAGAGTATCCTTTATTTCAGAATGCCTTGGAATCGCTGATCGCTTATTGAGTCTTGGATTATGCCACTACGAATGACGACTCCCTTCTCTCAGCAACTCACAGCCGTATGAGCGAAGATGCTGGAGCAATTCCTTTCGCTTCATAAGGCGATTTTTTCTTCCTCAAAGTCGGCGCCAGCAGCAGACAAGGCATCTTGCCTGTTAAACTCTAGAGCCTCCTTCAAAGTGATTTGGAGGGTTTGCAAGAGTTCCTCACGCGTGCGTTCCTGGCAATTCACTCCCGGAAGTTCTTCAATCTATCGTATCCACCAATCATTTTCCTTCTTGATCACCGCTGTGTATTCCCTGTTCATACCATGTCCTCCAATACTTCTTTAGGCGGCTAGCCGATGGCTCCAAGGTCATCAAACTTGAGGAGTAATTCAGTGGACCGGTTCTCAACAAAGGTCATTGTACCCTTATACGCACAGCCCCTAGGTTTGCGCGTTTCAAGATACGAAAGCGAGTCGTTCCTGGGGTGCTGAAACTCTGATAGGTCGATCTCAGATGTGCGCCCTTGTCCCCATTTGAAGTGGACGGTGAGCTTTAAGTATCAGTCCCCCATTCTTCGTGAGTCCGCCTAACGACCCCGCTTAGCGGTGGCGGCCGCGCTGAGCGACTGTGAACTCCGAGAAACCAGCATCGCGGCCGCCGGCTGCTCGAGCGGACGGTTGGGCAACTCACCTCACTTCTTCAGCGGGTCGAACCCATCGATGGTCACCCGCGATGGAACGAGATACAAGATCCGTGCATCAGCCGGAACGAAGGTGCCGTCGCCGACCAAGAATCCTTGCTGCCCGAACGCGGTGGACTCTTCCGCCTAAACACGATAAAGCTGACCCTTACCTTTTTACCCTTAAAGTCGCGGAGCCGTTTGGCGGCTCCCTCGCTTACCCCGTCAAGCGTGGCCGTTTGCAACTGGACGGTCCGTTCGGCGCGGCCCGCCCGGACTTTGCCGCCATTACCCCGCACCTGGTAGATGGGCCACTGCTCACGTTCTTTGAAGAGTTCGCCGACGGTCACGAACACCTTGTAGGCGTCCCCATCGGGCGACAATTGCACATCGCCGATCATCGTGTTCAACTCAACGACCTTTCCAAGCAGATTGGCCTTAATCTAGTTGTTGGCCTTGATGCGTTCCAACTCGCCATCCTTGTCGGCTCGCGGGTGAGATTCCTCGGGCATGGCATCGAGCAGCTTCTGAAGATCGCAAGCCCCGGGGTTCAGCGGCGGGTCGCTGCCTTTTCACGGACCGGCCGGTTGGCCCTTCTCGGAGTTGCAGCCGATCAGGGCGCTGAGGAGCAGCGGGGCCACAGGAGACAAGCGCGATGGAATCATGGCGATACTCACCTTCAAACGCCGTAACGCGCAAGCTAACGGGGCGGACGGCGCCGACAACCAGAGCCTGGAAAAACCAACCGGCCAGAACAGCGGGAAAACCTCCAAACGGCTAACAACGCCGCCTCCGCTCCGGTTCAGCGGGTCGTTAGGGCGAGCGGTAGTCGGTCTGCACACGCTTGATCGTTCTGTCGCGGTAGTAGTATACGAAATATAGGCCCACAAAACAAACAACGAAGGACGCGGCAAAGGCTGCAATCCAGAAGGCCAAGCCGAACCCACGCACAATTGGGATGCGTACAGCGGCCTCCGCGATCGCTGCCGCCACTAGCCCAACGTACGCCCAGCCCATCCACGTGTAATGGCTGCGAAGCCAACCCCCGAGGGGGCGTTCCTGGTACGCGGGCACGAAGCCCGCAATGAGGAGCACCAGACTGATCCCCGCGAGCATGTGGAACGGACCGAACCACGCAAAGAAAGAGAAGGTAACAGCGGGCATGACGAATGCCGTGCCCAGTGCACCGAGCATACATGCCAGAAACCCGTATCCGAGCAAGCGATGAAACTGGGTCCCTTTGCGCTTCGTGTAGATCACGATGCCCAGTACGATGGCGAGTGTTGCCAAGCCAGTGTGGATCGTGCCAAGAACCGTCATACGCGTGCCAGCGGTTAAAGGGCCGAACGACCAAGCTCAGCAGCGGCCGCCGCCTCCAAGAACTTTGAACTCGTGCGGAAACCGATAAGGCGCCCGCCGACAGTTTTGGCATCTTGCTTAGCCGCCGTCGTGAGCGTCCGAGGTTGTTCTCATCAGTTGCAGGGGCTCCCCATTCATCCCAGGCGGTCTTGCTCAGTCTTGCGTGGTCTTACTCTCTTGCTGATGGCCTCTGGCTCGGGCGTTCCAGGTCTTGTTCCAGTCCCACGGCTCGACGCCTTCCGGCGGCACGGCCCCGACGTAGGTGGGCAGGTCGCCGCCGGCGCCGCCGGTGGCCAGCGGCGAGTGCTTGGCGGGGCGGAGGAAGTTGGGATCGGAATGCCCCGTGGCCGGCATGTCAATTGCTTGGAGCTTCTTGTCGTTCGTCGCCAAGGGGATGATAAACCGCGCCTCATTTCCCCCAAGATCCCGCCAGTTGTGGGCGAAGGTCCAGGTTTCGAGCAGAGCCGAGCCGTCGCCTGGGTTGTAGCGCTGCCCTTCACCGAGAACGTAGAGCGCGTCCCCGTCGGTGTTGCCGAAAAAGAGGTTGTTGACCAGCGTGACCTCACCGGGCAGGAGGTTCTCGAAAGGCCATTCGTCCCAGATGCGCAGACCCGAGCCATTGTTGACCGCCGTATTATTGGCGATCAGGACCCCGGACAGGGCAGGACCGGGATCCTCAATCTGCACGCCGACCTGACCGCAATTAAAAAGCATGTTGCCCGTGACGTGTACGTTTTGAACGCCGTTGCTTAGGCGCACACCACGCAGGGCAACCACTTTGTTATCGCGTACGGCAATCCCGCCAGCCGTTTTTTCCCCGGCGGCAGCGGGATGTCCGTACACGACCACGGCGTCATAGCCCACGTGCAGAACGCAGTTTTGGATCACGATCGGCTGATCGGTTTGCTCGGACCAGGCTTTGACCCAGATGCCGTTCACGATGGCGGCCGCCTTCGCCTCCAGGTTTTCGAGCCGTACGCCCGGGCAGTGCCCCTTCACGCTCACAAAAACGCTGTTCCGGCTCCCTCCCGCAAACCGGAAGCGAAATCCCTTCACGGTCACTCGGGGGACGTTTTCAATCGTCAGCGCCGCGCTGAACTCGGCCAGTAACACGAGCGTCGCGCCGTCAACGGCCTCCAGCACGATTCCGGCGTGGCCTTTCGCGTCGTTGATCGTGATTGCCTCTTCATACGTCGCATCGTCCAGTACCCGAATCGTCATCCCCGGTTTGACCTGCGCGAGTGCGTCGCTGATCGTGGTGTACTGCCCCGTGCCGTCCTTCGCTACCGTCAGGCCGTTTTCGATGGTGATCACCTTGGGTTTGGGCAGTTCAGATCCTGGACCTTTTGGCGGCCCACCGCGACCGGGCGAGAAAATGCTTGGCCACGCCAGCATGACCAGACCGACGAAGCACCCCGCGGCAACGGCAGCGCTGGCCCAGGCCAGGACACGCCTGCGCAGCTTCGACGCCTTCTGCGTCCGTTGCCCGGCGTCGAAGCGCATCGTCTGCCGCAGCAGGATGGCAGAGTGCGAGGCGCCGGCGATGTAAGGGGCCAGCGCCTCGGCCACCTCGGCGGCACTCTGAAGGCGGTCCGCCGGATGTTTGGCCATCATCTTCGACACCACCAGCGCCAGACCCGCCGGAATCTCTGGGCAGCGCTCTTCCAGCGGGATTGGCTCCCTATTCGCATGGGCCTCCGCTTTTTCCGAGAAGGACGAGCCCGGGAAGGGCACCGTACCGCTGATAAGGTGATAGAGGGTGCAGCCCAGGCCGTAGATGTCGGTCCGCGCGTCGGCGTGGAGGGCGTCGCGGAACTGCTCCGGTGCCATGTAGTCGGGGGTGCCGATGCCGACACCTTCCCCGGTCAATCGCGAGTCGGCAAGCTGGTCGAGGAGGAAGCGGGCCAGGCCGAGGTCGAGAATCTTCACAATCCCCTTGCGGAGCGCGCCGGGTGCGACGTAACTCGTGGTGCGTTCGAGCGACGGTCGCGCCTGCTCATTCCCTGGAGGTGGCCGGGGGCCGGTCAGCGGTTGAGCACCTGACAAGAGCAAGTTCGCCGGCTTGAGGTCCCGATGCACCAGCCCCTTCTCGTGGGCGTGCTGCAAACCGAGGGCCGCCTGGTAGATCATATCCGCCGCCAGCGTCGGCGGGATGGCCCCTTGTTCGGCAAGAATTGCGGCCAGGCTGGCACCTTCCACGTACTCCATCACCAGGAAATGCCGGCCTTTGTCCACGCCGCTGTCATACGCCTGGATGATGTTCGGATGCGAGAGCTTGGCCAGCGCGCGGGCCTCGCGCTGGAAGCGGGCGACCGCGTCGGCATCGTTGAGCCGCTGGGGCGGTAAGACCTTCACGGCCACATCGCGGTCGAGTTGGATGTCATGGGCCCTGTAGACAGCGCCCATACCGCCTTCGCCGAGCTTCTCCAGAATCAGGTACCGCCCGGCGATCTTGCATTCATCCGCGCGTCCGGCCAACAGTTGCTCGGCCTGGTACGGGGTGAGGAGCTTCTTCTCGATCAGCCGCGCGGCGAGTTCATCGGTCGTAACGAGTTCGTCCGCCGTCATGTGCGCAATCAGGTCCTGGGGTGCGGCCCTGGAGAACAGGCCGGAACGCTGCCCTTGTTCCAGGAGTTGTTGAACTGCCTTGCTCGGCATGGTCGGACTGGCCGTCTACGCTGGCAAACGCACGAAACTCAGCGGCCCAAACGGGCGCCCGCGAGGTTGGATCGGCTGCAATGTGCTGTCAGAGGTGTTTATTCAACCTCCAGAATCAACTTAGCATGGTCGTAGTAGCCCTCACCGTCTGCTTGCAGTAGCCCTTTGTGGTGCGAGAAGAGCCACTCCCATAGCGGATTGATCTTGTCAAGGGTTTCTTCTGTGTCGCGGTCCTGGAACAAGACTTGAACCGCAATGATAGCCCTGGCGTCGTCAAGAACTCGTAGAACTGCGGCTCGCTTCTTGCCTCTGCTCTCCTTCACAAACTCCTTCAACTCCACGATCTCTTCGTCAAAAAGACCGTCCCCAGGGCGATTGATTTCGATTACCCCGTAGAGGCCGCTCCCGTGCTTCAGTTCCCCTGACTCCGTAATTGCATAAGCAGGGTCAATCTCTTTGAGTACTCGCTCCAATGTAGAGAGAGTGATCTCGGCGTCGTCGGTCACGATGTACCGCATGTAGTAAGCCATGGTCCTCTTCCGTTGTCTAACGACCAAGCTCAGCAGCCGGGCCGGCCGCAGAGCCGTCATGTCACGAAACGCCGTTATGCCGGCCCGGGCCGCTGCAGCGCCTTGTTCGGCGTATCTTGCTGGCGAGCAACAAGTTCAGCTCGATGCCGGCGAAGGACGGCCAACAATTCCTTGTCCTCGATGTCCCAGAGCGAGCGCTCCAGTTGATCCTCACCCAGAAAGCCAATATGGGCCATCAGTTGGCCCAACCGCACCTCGGGGGCCAACACCGCCAGCTCGGCCAGCACCGCCAGGGCCTCCTCTCGAGCATCTGCAGTCATGGTAGCAGGTCTCCGATCTTGGGATCTCCGGCGGCGGCCCGGCGGAGTTTTCCGACCACCTCGACCCGAATCAACGTGCCCGGGGAAGGTTTCGCGATCCGGGTCGCCCGGGTAAGACCATTGTACACCACCAAGACGCCACCAGAAGCCTCGTACACCCACGGCGGGGGCATCCCAGCCATCGATCGCCCTAATTGGGCGATCTGCCGCTGGAGTTTGGCCGGGTCCGCCCCTTGCGGCCGGGAAGGCGGGACACGCAGCTCGCGGGGATCGAGCTGGCGGAAGTCAGGCATCCCACCGGTGTAGCCGTGGCCGTCGAGGTCGGGCATTCCTTCACACTCCCAAACGAACGCCAAACCGGCCGGCGAAACTTCATACCACGACACGCCATCATGCCGGCCCGGCCGATTGTGGCGGTTGGCTCGGCGGGCTCGTTCCCTTGGGCGCCCAAACTTGCTGGATCAGCAGCACCACGAGGCCAATGAACGCCAGAATCGTCAGGAAGGAACCGACTCCCGCCGACTTTTCTTCGAAGTCATGAGGATCGCCAACGCGAATCCTGCATGGAGCAAACCATAGCCGGCAACGGCGAGCGGGACGGCGAGAGGGACCTTCCCAACCGACAAGGCTTTTAGCCGACAGAGCACCGTCACACCAGCCGCGGCCACCACGACGAGCCAGTTCGGGAGTTTGAGACCTGCGGGGGTGATATAGCCATTCCAACCGGTGACCGTGACAGTGATCTGCATGTCCTGTAAGGGATTGCCGCCGAAGGGGGAGTCATTCCTGAAAGGCGACGGGAGTTGTCACGCGGGCAGATCGTGGTCCGTGGAGGCAAGGGCAACAAGGACCGGGTGGTGATGCTGCCCCGCCCTGTCCGCGCCGACCTGGAACGCCATCTGGAGTCGCCACACGGTGCGTTCGCTCTTCGGCCTCGACGGCAAGAGCAAGCTGTGGCCCAAGCGGAAGAAGGCCGGCAGCGCAACGAGGAATGCAACTGCATCATCGCCGAAAGGATGCATGAACCGCTGGTGAGCGCCGAGGCGTGGGCAGCGGCACAGAAGGCCGTCGCCAAACGCAAGCGCCGGCGGCAAGGCCAGGACGGTCAGCCGCTCGCATCTCGCCAGCTTGATGCTCTGCGCCCGCTGTAAGCACGGCTCTGTGCAGAACGCCGACCGGCGTTGGCCTGGACCGTATGGTGCCGGCTGCCGCTACTACACCTGTTCCGGTTACCACCGCTACGGCACGGCGGTCTGTGGTCTGACCAGCCTGCCAGGGCACACGCTCGACGCCTTCGTCGGCAAGCGAGCGTTTCGCTAGGCTTGACGACCTAGGACGCAGGCCGTACCCGACCACCAGGACTGGCAGCTTGTCGATACCTTCGTTCACGGCAACGCGGCCACCCGGACGCCAAGACCGGCGTCGCCTACTTCGCGTCCGACCTCGAATCCGCGTCGCCCCCTCAGTTCCACACGCGTGCACTGAGGGGACGGGCAGAGCACTACCGGACGGCGCTCTTGCGTGCCGGGCGGACGGCGGTCTCGTCTTCGAACCGCAGGGCGCTCACGATTGCCTCGGCTTGGCCGGCGAATGCCTCGGCAAGGCCCTGCTCGTACGTAAAGGCCAACACCACCTGGCGATCACTACCTCGGGAGAGGTGGAAATAATGCCAGATGATTGGCAATTCGGCCGCCTGGCCGTGGACGAGCACATCCAGCAGCGAGTAGCCGGCGGGGGTTGTGCCCTGTGTGGCGCGTGCAAATTGTCCGAAGGACGCTCCCAGTGCCTTTTGCACGTCGCGCTGGAATGCCTCCAACGTAACGGGCTCTCCGCCCGGTGCGGCAACAGCGGCTGCATTGCATTGGGCGATGAGGTCGCCCCGGTCTACAAATCGAAGGGCGACGCTTACAGCGTCTTCGTCCATAACATGCCAGCGGCGGTCATAGAGCAGGCGGTAGCCGCCGGCGGTGGAGACGTGTTCCAACAGCAGCATTTCGGAGGTAGGGGCTGGCGGCACACCGGCCAGCACATCATCTGTAAGCTGTTGGCAACCGGTGAGGGGGGCAATGGCCACTTGGAGATTGGCGGTAACTTCTAGGCCAGCGGTCACGTGCCCGATCGAGCGGTTCTCTTTTATCCGCAGGGCGACCCACGTAATCTGGCGCAACGTTCGATTGAACGTGTACTTGCCCGCAAGTTCGATGTCGGTTGCCACACCGCCTACGGCACCTTGCACGCGTCCTGCCACTTCAACGCGCGCTTCTTCCGCAGTGCAACTCTTGAGCGTACTTCTAACTGTGCTAACGCTAGCAGCATCGAGCGCAAGCAGCAGGGCCATCTGCTCAGGGGGATGGTCCCAGAAACTGCCCACGCTGACCTGCTTGGCAGGGAGCAGCGTCTCAAGAAGCAGCGTGTTTGCGGGAATCTCGACCAGGTCTAGTTCATCCCGCGTAAGCGGTCCGGTGGGGCAAGCGAGCCAGGTCTGCGAACCGTCGCACCAGGCGGCCAGCACACGGCGGCCACTTCGCAGTTCGCGTGTTGCATCGTTTTGCTCCACCTGTATCCGAGCGTTGGCGCGTTCGTAGTGGCGTAAAGAGGCCCAGCCTTTGGCTTGATCGGCGGGCTGCATGTGGCGCTCGGAATACACAAGGTCTGCGTGAACTTTGAGGCTTAGCCGCCGGATCTCATTACCGTGCATAGTTTTGAGGTGGCCGCCCACTTTGAGAGTGGCCTCTACGCGGTCTGTGCGACCCGCCTTGGGAGCGAGGTTGACCATTTCAGCGGCGGGCTCGTCGGGCTGGTTCTCGAAAGCTACCGAGCGGTCAAGCAGAGCCTGGCACCAGAGAATGCCAATTGCCATCAACAGGGGCCGGACGGCCAGGCCGAGATTAGCGATCGTGGCGTGCGGCTGACATGGGCAGCTTTTTTTGCACAAGTTATTACGCAGTTTGGAGTTGCATCGCACCATATGGATTGCCACGAAAAGAATGCCCGAACCGACAGGTTTACCCAAGGCACATTGTGCGGTTAGCATCGGCGCAGCCGCCAAGACAAGTTCAGCCGAAGGCGCTGGCCTGCCGGTGCCATGGCGCTCGGCTGCTGTTGGAAATGATCGAGATCGGCACGAGTTTTGCTCAAAGACACGGGTTGGCCTATGCCTGCAATAGTGGCAGTCAGGGATAGCAGGTGGAGGCCTGGTTGAGGCCTGGATGCGTATGATTCTGATGAGAAACAAGTTGCGCGCATCGAGTTGCGGCTTTGGTTCGTGCGCCCCGTATGTGGTGCAGGGCGAGCGAGCATTGGGCATCGGATGAGCGTATTTCGCGTGTATTTTATGTAAGTTGTTATATGCACAAGACTTGCGGCGTTTGCCCGGCTACACAACCCCAATGGCAGGTGTGGGTGAGCGAAGAAAATGGAGTAGGCAGCGAACTTTTGTAGGCCATTTGGCACTCTAAGTCGTAGTAACGGTAGGGTGGAGCCCAATTGGTAAAACTGGCTATGAAGGTTAGGCTGGAGGCTCCAGCCAATGATTTAGGAGAGGGAGATGCGACCGGCAGCGCCTAGGTGCAGGGATGGCCGGCTCGGTCTCGCATTTCGAGGTATTCATGCGTCAGGTATATAAGAACCCGGTGATGCGCGAGCTAGCGCATCAACTGCGCTTTGCGCCGCGGGAGAAGCGTCTGGAGCAGTTGAACAGGGCCGAAGCCCTGTTGAAGGAGCTGGAGCCGGGGCGAACGTATGCATACACCTTTATCTGTGCGCGGATAACAGGGTTCCGGCCGGAGTCCCATGCCGACGTGCGGCTGAAGGGTGCTGAGGCCCTGGCTGACCTGCGGCAGCTTGTCGAGGACCTATCGAGCAGCGTGCCACTGCCGGCAGAAGCGGCCGGCGAGCGGGTACTGACGGTGGAGGAGCTGAGCAAGCTGCTGCATGTGTCGACCAAGACGATTTCGCGCTGGAGGCGGCAGGGGTTGGTGAGTCGGCGGTTTGTATTTGATGGGCGTACACGGTTAGGTTTCTTGCAGAGTTCGGTGGATCGTTTCGTGGCGGACAACAGGGAGCGGGTGATGCGCAGCTCGCGCTTCAGCCAGATGACCGATGAGGAGCGCAGCGGCATCATCGAGCGTGCGCGGAGGCTGGCCCAGCATGGCGGCTCGCCCGCGGAGGTAGTGCGCCGGGTGGCTCGCTGGAGCGGGCGCAGTGTGGAGGCCGTGCGCTACACGCTGCGCACCTTCGACCGCGTCCACCCAGAACTGGCGGTCTTCCCGCAGCACACCGGTCCGCTGGACGAAGCCACCAAGCAGAAGATCTTCCAGCAGCATCGCCGCGGCGAGTCGGTCGAGGCCCTGGCCCTGAAGTACCATCGCACCAAGACCAGCATCTACCGCATCATCAACGAGGTGCGCGCCAAGCGCATCTTGGAGCTGCCGTTGGATTACATCCCCAACCCGATGTTCTCTAAGCCCAATGCGGCAGCGGTGATCCTGGGTCCCATGCCCGAAGGCGAACCAGCAGGCAAGCGCCCGCCCAAGCTGCCCGCCGGCCTGCCGCCCTATCTTGCCAGCTTGTACGAGGTGCCGTTGCTGACGCGCGAGCAGGAGGTCTACCTTTTCCGCAAGTTCAACTTCCTCAAGTATCAGGCCAGCAAGTTGCGCGAGGGCCTCGATCCTGCGCGTGCCCGCGCTGCGGTCATGGACCAGATCGAGCAGCTCTACAACGAGGCTGTGGAAACCAAGAACCAGATCATTCGTGCCAACCTCAGGCTGGTGGTCTCCATTGCCAAGCGGCACGTCGGGCCCGCAGAAGACTTCTTCGAGCTGGTGAGCGATGGCAACATGTCGCTGATCCGTGCCGTAGAGAAGTTCGACTTCGCACGCGGCAACAAGTTCAGCACTTATGCAAGCTGGGCCATCATGAAGAACTATGCCCGCTCGATTCCAGACGAGCTGCGGCACCGCGACCGCTTCCGTACCAGCACTGACGAGATGTTTGCGGCCACCCGCGACCAGCGCAGCGATGAGTACGAGCAGGAGCTGGCCCAGGCCCAGCGCGAGGTCCAGATCGGCCGGATTCTTGGCCGGCTGGACGAGCGCGAGCAGCGGATCATTCGCAGCCGGTTTGGGCTAGGCCCTGGGCAGGAACCTTTGACGCTCAAGGAGGTGGGCGAGGAGATGGGCGTGACCAAGGAGCGGGTGCGTCAGATCGAGGCCCGCGCGCTGAGCAAGCTGCGGCAGGCTGCGGAGGAAGAACACATCGAACTGCCTTATTAGCGGTCGATGGGACCTGCATGGTTAACGTCCGTGGCAGAAGTGCGGCTCGGATGGCTTGGGCCAGCCCAAGTCTGGATCGTCCAGGTATGGGCGGGCCCGGCCACCCAGGCGTGAGCCGACCGGACTGGCGCACGCTCTCGTACCGTGAGCAGCGGGGTGGCCCAACCAGGCATGAGCGGCTACGGGGCTGGTACACGATGCGGCTTGCCGCTGCCATGCCGGCCTGGGCACTGGGGTCGAGAAATCGGCGGCGGGCTAGCAGACCGGAGGGGTTCGGAGAAAAGTGGCAAAAAAAGGCGAACCAGTCTTGCAAGCCGCGGCGACTTCACTATATTAACTTGTTTTCGTGGCGGGTCGCCCCCGGCTAGCGTAGCTCAATCGGCAGAGCGGCTGATTTGTAATCAGCAGGTTGTGGGTTCAAGTCCCTCCGCTAGCTCGTACCAGCCATATCGGCAGTGCTGCTTTGGCAGCAGCCTGCGGAGGACCAGCCCGCTAAGACCTTGAAAACGACCCGGAGAAGCGCCGTTGACCAACAGCCGGGGGGTTTCCCGAGCGGTCAAAGGGGTCAGACTGTAAATCTGATGGCATTGCCTTCGCAGGTTCGAATCCTGCACCCCCCATGAACGCGGCGCCTGCTCGTGAGCAGGTTGCGGGTCGGCAAGCGGAACGAGACGGATGCGGGTGTAGCTCAATGGTAGAGCAATAGCCTTCCAAGCTAAAGACGAGGGTTCGATTCCCTTCACCCGCTATCCACGCTACCCGGCGGAGGGATAGCGAGCTGGCGGTGTGAGGTTCGGCGAGGAGAAACGAGATTGGCTGCTGTAGCTCAGTCGGTAGAGCGCGTCCTTGGTAAGGACGAGGTCACGGGTCCGACTCCCGTCAGCAGCTCCTGTTTCCGGCGGCGTGCCGGAGCACCGGGTTGTGGCAGACGTGTCGTAGACGAGAAAGAGATTGGTACTAGATGAGCCGTCAAGGGCCGGGCTAGGCACTGGGAGCAAGGTTCCTGGTGGAATCCCATAAGCCCGGGCGTGGCGGCGATGCAGGGAGACAGAATGGCGAAGGCAGTATTCGAACGCACCAAGCCGCATGTCAACGTAGGCACCATTGGCCACATTGACCACGGCAAGACCACGCTTACCGGCGCGATTCTGGCGGTGCAATCCGCCAAGGGATTGGCGAACTTCAAGTCGTACGCAGAAATCGCCAAGGGGGGTACGGTTCGCGACGAGACGAAGACGGTAACCATCGCCGTCAGCCACGTCGAGTACGAGACGGCCAAGCGGCACTATGCCCACATCGACTGCCCGGGCCATGCCGACTTCATCAAGAACATGATCACCGGCGCCGCCCAGATGGATGGTGCCATTCTGGTGGTCTCGGCGGCCGACGGCCCCATGCCGCAGACGCGCGAGCACATTCTGCTGGCGCGCCAGGTGGGCGTGCCCGCCCTGGTGGTGTTTTTGAACAAGGTCGACCTGGCTGATCCGGAGCTGTTGGAACTTGTGGAGTTGGAGCTGCGAGAGCTGCTGACCAATTACGGCTTTCCGGGGGAGGAGATTCCCATCATTCGCGGGGCGGCCAAGCCGGCGTACGACGACCCCAAGAATCCCGAGAAGACTAAGTGCATCGAGGAGCTGCTCAACGCCATCGACGAGTACATCCCGCAGCCGGTGCGGGAGGTCGATAAGCCCTTCCTGATGGCTGTGGAGGACGTGTTCTCCATCGAAGGCCGGGGTACCGTGGCTACGGGCCGTATCGAGCGCGGCACGGTGAAGGTGGGCGACGAGGTGGAGATCATCGGCCTTACTCGCCAGTCGACCAAGACGGTGGTGACCGGCGTGGAGATGTTCAACAAGACGCTGGAGGTTGGCCAGGCGGGCGACAACGTCGGCTGTCTGCTCCGCGGCATCAAGCGGGACGAGGTGGAGCGCGGCCAAGTGCTTGCCAAGCCCGGCTCGATCACGCCGCACACCAAGTTTCAGGCGGAGGTATACGTGCTTTCCAAGGACGAAGGCGGGCGGAACACTCCCTTCTTCAGCGGCTATCGGCCCCAGTTCTACTTCCGCACCACGGACGTGACCGGCGCCGTACGGCTGCTGGGCGATGCAGAGATGTGCATGCCAGGGGACAACGCCCGCCTGGAGGTCGAGCTGATCAGCCCCATCGCCATGGACGACGGCGTGCGGTTTGCCATTCGCGAGGGCGGCAAGACGGTCGGCTCCGGCGTGGTCACCAAGATCATCGAGTAGTCAACCCCCCTGCATAGGAGTATCTTAAAGGAACCGAATCCAGCAAAGGGGTGTAGCTCAACTGGCAGAGCGCTGGTCTCCAAAACCAGAGGTTGCGAGTTCGATTCCCGCCACCCCTGCCATTACAGGCAAGCGCCGGGGGCTGTCCGCGGGCGGCCCCCGGCCGGTGGCCTGCGCGGCACTCAAGGCGTTGCTTCCAGCGGCCCCACGCTTGTGGGCAAGGCCGGGCTCGTCTGGGCAGAGGTTAGCGCCGGCCGCCCTGGCCGGCTACGCATGCAACTTGCCGGAGTGGAAAACTCCCCTGTCCGCTGAGGCCCTTTGGTACTGGTAACGACGCATTCCTGGTGATGATCATGGCCCGAGAAGCTACCCAATCGAGCAGCCTGTGGCGAGAGCTATTCCGCCCCGCGGTCTACAAGCGGGCTCAGGGGCGGATCTGCCGCCAGGTCACTGCGGGCGTGCTGATGATCGTTGTCGCCTTGGGCGCCTACTCGCTGCACTTCTTCCTTGCCCGCCGGATGGTGAGCATTGTCGAGTGGGTGATCCGGTTGTTCACGCTGGGGAACGTGCGCACCGAGGTGTCGGCAGAGGCGGCCCTGGCGATCAATTACGCCGTGTGCGGCCTACTCTTTGCGCTGGGAGTGTGGGTGGCCTATCGGCTCGTCAACTTGCCGCGGTTCGCCGACTTTCTGATCTCTGTCGAGGCGGAAATGAGCAAGGTCTCCTGGCCCACCCGGCATGAGTTGACACGCGCCTCGATCGTGGTGCTCATCACCATGTTCGGGGTGGCGGCCGTGCTCTATGTGTATGATCTGGTCTGGCAGTGGCTGCTTTCGAGCTTGGGCGTGCTGGGTCCGGGAGGGTAATGCCGCCGTGCGACGCGCCGGTGTATGGGCCAACGCCGCCGGCAGCCACGGGGGGATGATCATGATCGACGAAGCCAAAGACTTGCCAATCATGCCACAGAATGCCGACCTGCTCCATCGCCCTGCTGAGGAGGGTGCTGCGACGCAGCCCCGCGCGGAAGGCGGAGAGGGTGCAGCAATCGCAGGCACTGATGCCAGCTCGGCTGGCGCGGTCAGCAGCTCGGCCGGCCTTTCCGCCAGCCTCAGCGGCCCGAGCGAGCCGCCGTACGAGGGTGCGGCCGCTGAGGCAAGCGGCGACGATGTGGGCGGGGTGCTTAGCCCGGAAGAAGTAGAGCCGCTGCCGGAAGGCACGGGCCGCCCGATCGAGCTGATCGAACAACCTGAAGGCGAGCAGCCTGTGGAAATGGAATGGTACATCGTCAAGGTCCAAAGCAACCGCGAGGACTCGGTCCGCAGTGCGTTGGAACGAAAGGTGAAGCGAGATGGCAAGGAGCACCTGTTCGGAGAGATCATCGTTCCGGAGGAGAAAGTCACCGAGTTCAAGAATCAGCGCAAGCGAGTGGTGCGGCGCAAGCTTTACCCGGGCTACATCGTGTTGCAGATGGTCCGCAGCGGCAGCGAGGCACACGAGGACGCCCAGATGCTGGTTCGCAGCGTGCCAGGCATTGGAGACTTTGTGGGCTCGAAGGGAAAGGGCAACGTCGTGGTGCCCACCCCGCTCTCGCCGCAAGAGGTAGACCGCATCGTGGCCCGCCGCGAGGAGAAGGCAGACGAGACGCCGCGGTTGAAGATCAGCTTCAAGACGGGCGACCGCGTGAAGATCACCGAAGGCACGTTTGAGAATTTCGAGGGAGACGTAGGGCATATTGACGAGGCGAATGGCCGCGTGACCGTGATGATCAATATTTTTGGCCGTTCCACGCCTGTAGAACTGGAGTACTGGCAAATCGAGAGCGTTTGACGCGGCTCCGGCTGGGCGTGCGCTGTCCGGCGAAGCTGCCCGACGTACGATGCAGCCCGCCGCATAGGCGCAGTGGCGGTCCAGCCGGCGTTTGCACTTTCACCCGCACCCATCAAACCATCTATGGCAAAACAGCTTGTCGCAACCGTGAAGTTCCAGGTTCCCGGCGGCCAGGCCACCCCGGCCCCGCCCGTTGGGACCAATCTTGGCCGTTTCGGCATCAACCTCGGCCAGTTCGTGCAGCAGTTCAACGAACGCACCCGCGACGCCGGCGGCATGCCCATCCCCGTCGTGGTCAACGTCTACAACGATCGCACGTTCGACTTCGTCACCAAGAGCCCCCCCGCCGCGGCGCTGCTCAAGCAGGCCGCCGGTATCGCAAAGGGTTCCGGCGTACCTAACAAGGAGAAGGTAGGTAAGGTGACCCGCGCCCAGATCGAGGCCATCGTCAGGCAAAAATGGAACGACCTGAATGCACGCAGTGTCGAACACGCCTGCCGGATGATCGAAGGGACGGCTCGCAGCATGGGTCTGACCGTAGAAGAATGATCCTCCACGCGGGCCAGAACCGCTATCTCCCAAAGACCTGACGGCAGCAACCATGGCTGCCCCACCGCGACCCGCTGTATTGAACCCCTGACCCCCGCAGATCGTATCGGAGCGAACCAATCGCATGGCTAGGCAGTCCAAGCGTATGAAGGCCCTGGCGGCCCTGGTGCCGGGCAAGGACCCATTGCCGCTGGAAAAGGCGGTAGAGATTCTCAAGCAATTCGCCACCACCAAGTTCGACCAGACGGTCGAGGTGGCCATGCACCTGGGGATCGACCCCAAGCAGGCCGATCAGCTCGTGCGCGGCTCGGTGGTGTTGCCGCACGGGATCGGCAAGTCGCTGCGGGTGGTGGTGTTCGCCAAAGGCGACCTGGCCGAGCAGGCACGTGCTGCCGGGGCGGACGAGGTGGGCGCCGACGAGCTGGCCAAGCGGATCAAGGAGGGCTGGACCGACTTTGACGTGTGCATTGCCGCGCCCGACATGATGGGTCTGGTGGGGCCGTTGGGCAAGATCTTGGGGCCGCGTGGGTTGATGCCATCCCCCCGGGCTGGTACGGTCACGCCCGAGATCGCCAAGACGGTGCGGGAGTACAAAGCGGGCAAGGTGGAATTCCGCAACGACAACGGCGGCAACGTGCATGCCGTGGTCGGCAAGTTGAGCTTCGAGCCCCAAAAACTAGTGGAGAACATCAGGGCGTTCATCCAGCACATCACGAACATCAAGCCCGCGGCGGTCAAGGGAACGTACATCCGCAATATCGCCGTGAGTGCCACCATGAGCCCCGGTATCCGCATCGCCGCATAGCCACAAGGCCACGCACATGAGCAAACTTGTCAAGAAGATGCTATCCGACGACCTGCGCCGCCGGCTGGCGGGCGTCGAGCACGCCTTGGTCGTGAATGTCGCCGGCCTGGACGCCCAGCGCACGTACCTTCTGCGGCGCGAGCTGCGTGCCAAGAACATCAACTTGATGGTGGTCAAGAACAGCGTGGCTCGTCGTGCGGTGGAGGGGACCCCGCTGGCTGCTGCGTTCGAGCAGATGGAAGGCGCACTGGCCGTCGTCTGGGGCGGCGAAGACGTGGTATCGTTGGCCAAAGAGGTTGTTCGCCTGGCCGAGGACAAGATGTTTGCCCCCTTTGCCGCCCGTGGCGGAGCGATGGAGGGTACACGGCTTACGGCCGAACAGGTCAAGGAAGTCAGCAAATGGCCGACGCGTGCCGAGCAGCTTAGCCTCTTGGTCGGCCAGATTCTCGGACCGGCAGCGCATCTCGCTGCGCAATTATTAGGCCCTGGCGGGGCGTTGGCCAGCCAGGTCAAACAATTGGCCGAGGGGACTGGGCCGGCGGAGGGTGCCGAGGCCGAGCCGGCACCGACCGCAAGTTAGCCCCATCTGACCTCGTTCGCTGGATGGGACCGCAAGTGGAGAGCCTTAGCTATCGACACGAGAGAACACAATTCCCGCACGGCTACCCTGTGGGTAGCAGATAGCCAACTACCAACACCCTGCGCCGCATGCCTGGCGGTAGCGGCGCCCAACCGTTAGAAAGGAAAAACGAATTATGTCGGAAGCGGCTACAGTAGAGTTCTCGCCGGCCACCAAGGAGTTGGGAGACAAGATTGTTAGCCTGACGCTCAAGCAGGCGAAGGAGCTGAGCGACTACCTGGAGCAGGTACACGGCATCAAGGCGGCTGCCGGTGGCGTGGTGGCGGTGCCGCAAGGCGCGGTGGGAGCAGCGCCGGCCGAGGCGGCCGAGGAGAAGACGGAGTTTGACGTGATCCTGGAGTCGTTTGGGGACAAGAAGATCAACGTCATCAAGGTGGTGCGGGCTGCGACGGGCCTGGGCCTCAAGGAGGCCAAGGATCTGGTGGAAGCCGTGCCTAGTAAGGTCAAGGAGGGAATCTCCAAGGCGGATGCAGAGAAGCTCAAGAAGGATCTGGAAGAGGCGGGTGCCAAGGTCGCCATCAAGTGAGGATCCCTGTGAGCCTTATGCCTGCCTTTGGCGGCTGGTGGTGGTGGTGCGCGCCCGGCAGCCCAGTGCTCGGGCCGAAGGGGTGGGGCGCGCTTGTGGTCAATGGCTGCGCGCGGCGGGCTGCTCTCCCATTGCGCGGCTGCATCTCGTGTCACTCGTAGGAGCAAGAACTCCACATGTCGACTCCTGCACAGCGGCGGCTTGAGCCTAAGGAAGTTAGGCGTTTCGGCAGCAACCAGACGCATTACCCGATTCCCGACCTCACGGAGATCCAGACCCGCAGCTACGCGGCCTTTCTCCAGGCGGACGTACCGCCCGACAAGCGCAAGGACCAGGGCATCGAGGCCGTGTTGCGCGAGACCTTTCCCATCGAGAACTTCGACAAGAGCCTGCGGCTGGAGTACATCCGCTACGAGCTGGGCAAGCCTCGCTATACGCCGGACGAGTGCCGCCAGTTGCGGCTTACGTACGGGCGGCCTTTCAACGTCTGGCTGCGGCTCACCAAGCAGCAGCCGGTGGAAGAGTCGGTCTATCTGGGAGACATCCCCATCATGCTGGGCGGCGGCGAGTTCATCATCAACGGCGCCGAGCGCGTGGTGGTCAGCCAATTGCATCGCAGCCCCGGGGTGGATTTCATCGCCGAGCAGGAGGGACATGAGCGCCGTCTGCATAGCTGCCGCATCATTCCTGAGCGGGGAAGTTGGATCGAGCTGAATGTCACCAAGAAGGACGTATTGGCGGTGCGGATCGACCAGAGCAGCAAGCTCTCAGCCATGACGCTGCTGCGGGCCATGGACCGCCGTTTTACCCACAATGCCGACATTTTGCGCTGCTTCTACCCCACGCGGCACGAAAAGGTGGTCGACGGCCGCAGCGCCGGCAAGCTCGTGGACAAGGTGGCTGTGGACGACATCGTCTATCCCGCCGGCAGCGAGCGGGCCGGAGAGGTGATCGTGGAGAGCGGGCAGAAGATCACGCGCGACACGGCCGAGCTGATCTGCAGCTCCGGGCTACGCAGCGTGGAAGTGATGGATCCCGTGCGGGATGTGCTCATTTTCAACTCGTTGCAGGAGGACAACACGCATACGCACGAGGAGGCCCTGCTGAAGATCTATGCCAAGCTGCGGCCCGGCAATCCTCCCAACCTGGAGAAGGCCAAGGCTCTGTTCCACGAGAAGTTCTTCGATACGAACCGCTACCGCCTGGGCCGCGTGGGCCGCTTCCGCATCAACCGCAAGTTGAAGCTGAACATCCCCGAAAGCGAGATGACCTTGCGGCCCGACGACCTGGTGGCCTGCATCAAGTACCTGCTGCGCCTGCGGAGCGACGATCCGGAGGCGGAGGTGGACGACATCGACCATCTGGGAAACCGCCGCCTGCGAACGATTGACGAGCTGGCCTGCGAGGAACTGCGCAAGGGTTTCCTCAAGCTGAAGCGCACCGTGCAGGACCGCCTCAATATGAAGGACATGGAGGATCTCACGCCGCGGAACCTGATCAACCACAAGAGCGTGTTGGCAGCCATCGAGTACTTCTTCGGCCGTGGAGAACTCTCCCAGGTGGTCGACCAGACCAACCCGCTCTCCATGCTCACCCACGAGCGGCGGCTGTCCGCACTAGGCCCCGGCGGCCTCAATCGCAAGCGTGCAGGGTTCGAGGTGCGCGACGTGCACATCTCCCACTACGGCCGCATCTGCCCCATCGAGACGCCAGAAGGCACCAACATCGGCCTCATCTCCAGTTTGGCCATTTATGCCGGCGTGGACGAGTACGGCTTTCTGGTCACCCCTTACCGCAAGGTGGTGAAGGGCAAGATCACGGGCGAAGTGGTCTGGCTGCGCGCTGACGAAGAGAGCGAGGCTTACCTGGCTCCGGCCGATACGCCCATCGACAAGCAGTGCTTGCAGGGTGAAAACATCATTGCCCGCTATCGTTCGGACTTCCAGCTCGTGTCGGTGGATAAGATCCAATACATCGACGTGGCTCCCTGCCAGATGGTGGGCGTCTCAGCAGCTTTGATTCCCTTTCTGGAGCACGACGATGCGAACCGCGCTTTGATGGGTTCGAACATGCAGCGGCAGGCCGTGCCGTTGCTGGTGACGGAGCCGCCCATCGTGGCCACGGGCATGGAGCGCGACGTGGCGGCCAACTCGGGGATGATCGTGCGCGCCAAGCGCGCCGGCAAGGTGAGCTACGTCGACGCGGAGCGGATCGTGATCGGCGACGATGAGTATCGACTGAACAAGTATGTCGGTCTGAACGAGCGCACGTGCCAGAACCAGCGGCCGATCGTCAGCGTCGGCCAGCGAGTGGAAAAGGGGGAGGTGATTGCCGACGGGGCGGCCACCTGCAAGGGAGAGTTGGCGCTGGGCCGCAACGTGCTGGTCGGTTTCATGGCCTGGGACGGCTTCAATTTCGAGGATGCGATCATCATCAGCGAAGAGTTGGTGCACAAGGACACGTACACCTCGATCCACATCGAGGATTTTGACATCGAGATCCGCGATACCAAGCTGGGCCGGGAGGAGTTTACGCGGGACATTCCCAACGTGGCGGAGAAAGTGCTGCGGAACCTGGACGAGAATGGGATTGTGCGCGTGGGCACGCACGTGCGGCCCGGAGACATTTTGGTGGGGAAGGTCTCGCCCAAGTCGAAGACTGAGCTGACGCCTGAAGAGAAGCTGTTGCACGCCATCTTCGGCCGGGCCGGCGAAGACGTGAAGAACGACTCGCTGGAGGTGCCCTCCGGTGTGGAAGGGATTGTGATCCACACGCAAAAGTTCGCGCGGCGGCTGAGCTTGCCCGAAGAAGAGCGCAAAGCGTTCGAGCGGCAGCTCAAGGAGGCCGAGGCGGCGGGCAACGCCAAGATTGCCGAAGCCTTCGGACGCATGGTGGAGCAGATCGAAGCCATTTTGCACCGCAAGCTGACTGACGAAGAGGGCAACCTGCTGGTGCACAACCAGGAGCACCGCTTCGTGGCCGAGCAGGCCGCGCGGTTCCGGCTGGATCAGCTCGACATTCGTTCTCCGGAGCGGAGGGCCGAAGTCGAGAAGGTCTACAATCAATGTTGGTCGCAGGTCGAGGCCGCTATTGATGAACGCGACCGCCGCCTCAACAGCATGAAGCGCGGCGACGAGCTGCGCAACGGGGTGCTGGCCATGGTCAAGGTGTACGTGGCCACCAAGCGGGTGATCTCGGTGGGAGACAAGATGGCAGGGCGCCACGGCAACAAGGGTGTGATTGCCAAAATCCTGCCCATCGAGGACATGCCCTATTTGAAGGACGGCACGCCCCTTCAGATCTTGCTGAATCCCCTGGGAGTGCCCAGCCGCATGAACGTGGGCCAGATTCTGGAAACGCACCTGGGGTGGGCCGCGGCCAAGCTGGGATTCCGTGCGGTGACGCCGGTGTTCGACGGCGCCACCGAAGAGGAAATCCGCAAGTGCTTGCGCGAGGCGGGCTTGCCCCAGCACGGCAAGGCCCAGTTGTACGACGGGCGCACGGGCGAACCGCTCGAGCAGGAGACGACGGTCGGCTACATGTACATGCTCAAGCTGCACCACCTAGTGGACGACAAAGTTCATGCCCGATCCACCGGTCCCTACTCCCTCATCACGCAGCAGCCGCTGGGCGGCAAGGCCCGCTTCGGCGGCCAGCGCTTCGGCGAAATGGAGGTCTGGGCGCTGGAAGCCTACGGCGCCGCCTACATCTTGCAGGAACTGCTCACCGTGAAGAGCGACGATGTGGAGGGCCGCACCAAGATCTACGAGGCCATGGTCAAGGGAGAGAACTCGCTGGAGGCCGGCACTCCCGCCAGCTTCGATGTGCTCGTCAACGAAATCCGCGGCCTCGCCCTGAATATGCAACTCGAGAAGCGCCGCGCATGAGCGGCACCCGACCTGGTTTGGCCGCCCAACCGTACACCGCGTCCGCCACCCGACAAGGAGCGCAACAGTGAGCCTTGGTGAAAGCTCTTACGATCGGATCAACGACTACGCCTCGGTGAAGATCAGCCTGGCTCGTCCGCACGAGATCCGCTGCTGGTCCTCCGGCGAGGTGAAGAAGCCCGAGACGATCAACTACCGTACCTACCGTCCGGAAAAGGACGGCCTGTTCTGCGAGCGCATCTTCGGTCCCGAGAAGGACTGGGAGTGTGCCTGCGGCAAGTACCGGGGCATGAAGTACAAGGGCATGATCTGCGACCGCTGCGGCGTGAAGGTTACGCATAGCCGCGTGCGGCGCAAGCGGATGGGCCACATCGAGTTGGCCGCGCCGGTGGTTCACATCTGGTTCTTCAAGGCGCTGCCCAGCCGCCTGGGCGCCCTGTTGGACATGAAGACCGCCAGCCTGGAGAAGGTGATCTACTTCCAGGACTACGTGGTGATCGACCCGCGGGAAACGCCCCTCAAGCCGCAGCAGATCCTCACCGAAGAAGAGTTCCGCGCCGCCCGGGCCGACTTCGGCGAAGGCTCCTTCGAAGCGGACATGGGCGCCGAGGCCATCCGCAAACTGCTGATCCGCCTCGACCTGGTCGAACTCTCCAAGCAGCTCCGCCAGGAGTTGATGGAGACCAACGCCAAGCAGCGCCAGAAGGACCTCAACAGCCGCCTGAAAATCGTGGAGGCCATCCGCGATAGCGACAACAAGCCGGAGTGGATGGTGTTGGACGTGATCCCCGTCATCCCGCCCGACCTCCGCCCCCTGGTGATGCTCGACTCGGGCAATTTCGCCACCAGCGACCTCAACGACCTCTACCGGCGGATTATCAACCGCAACATGCGGCTTAAGAAGCTGATCGACCTCAATGCCCCCGAGGTGATCATCCGCAACGAGAAGCGGATGCTCCAGCAGTCCGTCGAGGCCCTCTTCGACAACAACCGCTGCAAGCGTCCCGTGTTGGGTTCCAGCAACCGCCCCCTCAAATCGCTCACCGACATGATCAAGGGGAAGCAGGGCCGCTTCCGCGAGAATCTGCTGGGCAAGCGGGTCGACTACTCCGCACGCAGCGTGATCGTGGTCGGGCCCACCCTCCGCCTGCACCAGTGCGGCCTCCCCAAGCGGATCGCCCTGGAACTCTACCAACCCTTCATCATCCGGCGGCTCAGGGAACTTGGCCATGCAGACACCATCAAGAGCGCCAAGAAGATGCTGGAGCGCCGCGATGAGCAGGTGTGGGACATTCTCGAGGACGTGATCCGCAATCACCCCGTGCTGCTCAACCGCGCCCCCACGCTGCACCGCATGGGCATCCAAGCCTTTGAACCGATCCTGGTCGAGGGGAATGCCATCAAGCTGCATCCCCTGGTGTGCAAGGGATTCAACGCCGACTTCGACGGCGATCAGATGGCCGTGCACCTGCCGCTCTCGATCGAGGCCCAGGTGGAAGCACACACGCTGATGATGTCGATCCACAACATCTTCAGCCCGGCCAACGGCTCGCCGATCATCAGCCCTTCTCAAGACATCGTGATGGGCTGCTACTACATGACCATGGACCTCGCCGACCGCAAGGGGGAAGGCATGGTCTTCGGCTCGCTGGAAGAGGTGCACCTGGCCTATGCCCTGGGAAAGGTCGATACGCATGCCCGCATCAGAGTGCGACTGCCGCACAACCGCCGCCTGCGCACCGAGTCCGACCAAGCCTCGACCCCCGGCCAGGTGATCGAGACCACCGTGGGCCGCGTGATGTTCAACGACTGCCTGCCCGCCGGCATGCCCTTCTACAACACCCCTATGCGCTCCAGCGAGCTGGCACGTGTCATCTCTGATTGTTACCAACTGCTCGGCCGACGCGCCACCATCGAGCTGCTCGATAACATGAACCGTACAGGGTTCCGCGAGAGCACCCGCAGCGGCCTCTCCTTCGCCACCGACGACCTGATCACTCCCGCCAACAAGGCCAAGATCATCGCCGAAGCCGAAAAGAAAGTCCTCAAGTACCAGCGCGACTACCAGAGGGGGATGATCACCGACGGAGAACGCTACAACCAGGTGCTGGACGCTTGGACCGACGCCCACCAGAAGATCACCAATGAGATGATGCAAGAGCTGGAAAAGGACCGCGGCGACCGGCAGTCGACCCGCCGCCGGCCGGGCTACGTGAATCCGATCTACCTCATGGCCCACTCCGGCGCCCGCGGCGGCGTGGAGCAGATTCGGCAGCTCTCCGGCATGCGCGGACTGATGAGCAAGCCCTCGGGCAAGATCATCGAGACGCCGATCAAGGCGAACTTCCGCGAAGGGCTCACGGTGCTGGAGTATTTCAGCTCCACGCATGGTGCCCGCAAGGGTCTGGCCGATACGGCCCTCAAAACGGCCGACTCGGGCTACCTTACCCGCAAGCTCGCCGATGTCGCCCAGAATGTGGTCGTGACCATGCACGACTGCGGCACGACGCAAGGCGTCACCAAGGGCGTGGTCTACCGCGGCGAGAAAGTGGAGGTCCGCCTCGCGGACTCGATCCGCGGCCGCGTCAGCCGCAACAACATCGTCAATCCCATCACGGATGAGCTGATCGTCGCCGAGAACGAGCTGATCACGCCTGAGATCGCCCGCAAAATCGAGGAGTTGGGCCTGGAGAAGATCCAGGTTCGCAGCCCCATGACCTGCGATGCGCCGCTCGGTGTGTGCCGGCTCTGTTACGGCATGGACCTTTCGACGGGCGCGCTGGTCGAAGAGGGGATGGCTGTGGGCATCATCGCCGCCCAGAGCATTGGCGAGCCAGGCACGCAGCTTACCATGCGCACCTTCCACATCGGCGGGGTGGGTCAGCGGGCCCTCGAAGAGCGCGAGATCCGCGCCAAGCGCGAAGGAGTGGTGAAATTCATTCGGCTCAAGGCCGTCCGCAACGACGAAGGCAACCAGGTTGTCCTGGCCCGCAACGGCGAGATCGCAATCTTGGACACCAAGGGCCGCGAGCTGGAGAAGTACGAGGTTCCCGTGGGCGCCACCTTGCTCGTGCAGGAGAATCAGGTGGTCAAACCACAAACGGTGATCTGCCAGTGGGACCCGCACCACGTGCCCATTCTGGCCGAAATGGGCGGCCGCGTCCGTTTCGAGGACATTCGCGAAGGCGAAACCCTGCGACTGGAAAAGGACCCCAGCGGGCACGTCCGCAAGGTGATCATGGAGTACAAGGGCAACCTCTATCCCCAGATCGTCATCGAAGACGCCAACGGCAAGACGCTCGACTACCAGTACCTGCCCGAGAAGGCGTACATCGAGGTGAACGAGGGAGACATCGTGTCGGCCGGCAAGCTGCTGGCCAAGCACCCTCGCGAGGTCTCCGGCACGCAAGACATTACCGGCGGCCTGCCGCGTGTCACCGAGATCTTCGAAGCCCGCAAACCGAAGGACCCGGCGGTGATCGCAGAGATCGATGGCGTGGTGGAACTGCTGGGGGAGAAGCGCCGCGGCCGGCGGACGATCATCGTACGCAGCGAGTCGGGACTGGAGCGCGAGCACCTGGTGCCGCACGGCAAGCACCTCCGCGTGCACACGGGAGACTTTGTGCGAGCCGGCACGGCCCTGGTGGACGGACCGCTGGTGCCCCACGAGATCCTGCGCATCTCGGGCGAAGAGGCCGTACAGCAGTACCTGGTTCGCGAGATCCAGAACGTCTACCGCAGCCAGCGCGTGGACATCGACGATAAGCACATCGAGATCATCGTGGCCCAGATGCTGCGCAAGGTCCGCATCGAAGACGTGGGAGATACCTCCCTGCTCCCTGGCAATGTGATGGATAAGTTCGAATTCCGCGCCTACAACCAGCGGCTGGCCAACTGCGTAAAGATCACGCACAAGGGAGACAGCGACTTCGCCGAGGGCTCGATCGTCCCCAAGGACGCCCTGGAACAGACCAATGCGCAGATCGAAGCGCTGGGCGGCGAACCTGCACGCGGCGTCAAGCCCAAGCCGGCCAAGGCAAGCACCCAGCTCCTGGGCATCAGCAAGGCTGCCGTGCAAAGCGCCAGCTTCATCTCCGCGGCCAGCTTTCAGGAGACCACCAGGGTGCTCACCGAAGCTGCGCTTGCCGGCAAGGTCGATAAGCTGGTGGGCCTCAAGGAGAACGTCATCCTGGGCCATTTGATCCCGGCCGGTACAGGCTTCAAGACATACCAGGAGGCCGAGGTGCGCATCAGGCCGCAAGCCCTGAAGGAACTGGCCGCAGAGCCGGAGCGGATCATGGCCCGCAGCTTCCCGTTGCTGGAAGCCGCTGCCCAGGACGACAACGGCTCTGCCAAGAAACAGCCCGCCGCCAAGGCCGACAGCCTAGACGCCCTCACAGGCAAAGAGGGCGAATAGACCGCCGGATTGCCTCGGCCGGACACGCCTTGCCAAGCTGAGACCGAATAGCACCCAGGGGTAGGGGGCCAGTGTTGTCAGGGCGAGACCGGTGTAGGAAGATGATACAGTAGACACAGCCTGGAAAGGCTGTGCCACCTGCCAGACACACAGCCTGGAAAGGGTGTGATACCTGCTAGACACAGCCTGGAAAGGCTGTGGCACGCCACGGCACGTGCGGATATGCCGAGCAAGCCTCATGCTAACGGCTGTATGCCCCAGCGCTGGCTGGCTGCCCAACAACCAGTGTGCCCCGTCTGGCTGCCGCGCTACGCAAGCAACTCGTGCACCACTCTGCCAGCAACGTCCGTCAGCCGCATGTCACGCCCGCCGTGGAAGTACGTGAGCAGCTCGTGGTCAAGGCCCATCAGGTGCAAGATGGTGGCGTGTACGTCGTGGACGTGGACCTTGTTGTCCCTGGCAGCGTAACCGAATTCGTCCGTGGCGCCGTACGCCTGGCCGCCCCGAATGCCGCCCCCAGCCATCCACATGCTGAAGCCGCGGGGGTTGTGGTCGCGCCCGCCTTGGGCGCCCTGGCTGGTGGGCGTGCGGCCGAACTCGCCGCCCCACACCACCAGAGTTTCTTCCAGCAAGCCGCGGCGCTTGAGGTCGGTAAGCAGCGCGAACATGGGACGGTCGGTTTCTGCGCAATGCAACTCGTGGTTGGCGTTCACGTTGCCGTGGGCGTCCCAGTTCTCGTCGTTGTGGCCGCCGCCCGAGTAAACCTGCACAAAACGCACGCCCCGCTCGATCAGCCGCCGGGCCATGAGCAGCCTCGTGCCAAACGGCTCGGTCGTGGGATTATCCAGTCCGTACAAAGCCCGGGTTTCCGCAGTCTCCTGGGAGAGGTCGACCGCTTCGGGGGCATGCACCTGCATGCGGAACGCCAGTTCATAGCTGGCGAGCCTGGCGGCTAGTTCGTCCTTGCGCGAGATGAGCGCTGGCGAGAGTTCGTCTAGCTGCGCCAACAGATCGAGCTGTTCTCGTTGCTGGGACCGCGTGATGCCGCCCGGTGGAGAGAGGTCGATGAGCGGATCTCCCGTGGTGCGAAACTGCGTCCCCTGGTACGCTGCCGGCATGAAACCAGCCCCCCAGTTTGGGGCGCCGCCGATAGGCCCCCCCCGAGGATCTAAGAACACCACAAACGCCGGCAGATCCTGATTCTCGGTTCCCAGCCCATAGCTGACCCAGGAACCGAGACTGGGATGCCCCTGCCGGATGAAACCTGTATTCATCTGCAACAGCCCCGAGCCGTGCGCAAAACTGTCCGCATAACACGAGCGGATGATGGCCATGTCGTCGGCGCACTTGCCCAACATCGGGTAAAGATCCGAGATCTCCAGCCCAGACTCCCCACACCGCACAAATAGGTGCTTGGCGCCCATCAGGTTGCCCGGATTACGCACCTTGAATAATGGGTCGGCGTCCAAGTTGGGCATCGGCTCGCCCGTGCGCCGTGCTAGTTCCGGCTTGGGGTCGAACAGGTCTACGTGGCTGGGGCCGCCGTACATGAAGAGGAAGATGCACGACCTTGCACGCGGGGCAAAATGAGGCTGCTTGGGCGCCAGCGGATTGTGTGGTGCGGCGCGCGCGGCGTTTGCGAAAAAGCCGTCCTGTCCCAACAGCCAGGCCAGTGCCGTGCCCACGAAGCCGCCGCCCGCCTGCCAGATGAACTCGCGGCGGGTGCGGCCGCAAGGGGTGAGCCGTCGTGTGCCGGGCGTGGTCATCTCAGGTCTCCCTGGCAAGCGATGGAGAAGAGCCCTAGTGCAAGTATACAAACTCATTCGTGTTGAACAGTACCAGTCCGAGCGCGTGCAGGCCGGCCGCGGTGCTGGCTGAGGTCTGGTTTGCAGCGGCGGCGTCGCCCGCAGCAAGTGCTCGCTGGCGCTGAAGGAAGGCCAACACGGCCTCCAGCTCGGCGGGCGTTGGCGAGCGGCAGAGCGTAAGCTGAAAGGCCCGGTCTGCGCGGGCGGCATCGAACTCGGGGCCTTCTCCGGGGATTTCTTGCATCAGGCGTGCGGCGAAGGCGCCCGCCTGCTCGTGCACGAATTCGCCATTCAAGTACGTGAGTGCCTGCGTAGCGACGGTGGAAACGAGCCGCTGCTCACAGGTGTTGTTGGTATCTGGAAAATCGAGTACCTCCAGCTCGGGCACCAGCAGCGTACGTTTGACGAACACATAGATGCTGCGGCGGGCGGCATCGTGCGGTTCGGAAACGGTCCAACCATTGCCGGGCCGAGATTGACCGGCCAGCACAGCAGGAGAAATCTTCGGGAACACGCTGGGGCCGCCGCGGCGGCGGTTTAACGTACCGCTGGCGTAGAGGATGCAATCTCGCACGGTTTCTGCTTCGAGCCTGCGAGCCTCGAACCGCGTGAGGCGGTTGTTGCCTGGGTCCGCGGCCAGCACTTCATCAGAAACCTGCGAGGCCATCTGGTACGTGCTAGAGAGCAGCATCAGCCGGTGCATGTGCTTGATGCTCCAGCCGCTGGCCACAAACTCGCTGGCCAGCCAGTCGAGCAGCTCGGGATGGGTGGGCAGTTCTCCCATCACGCCAAAGTCGTTCTCGCTGCCCACCAGGCCGTCTCCGAAATGATGCTGCCAGATGCGGTTCACCATGACGCGGGCCGTCAGCGGGTGGTCGGGTTGGACGAGCCAGCGTGCCAAGGCGAGCCGTCGCCCTGAGGTACGGCCGGTGGATTGAGGGGGCAGCGGGGGAGCATCGACCAGGATCGCGGGCAGTCCCGGTTGGACTTCGGCCAGCGGCTGCCTGGGATCACCGCGTGCGAGCAGGTGGGTGGTCGGGACGGTGCCATCTTCGTACCAGATATAGGCGCGCGGCGGCTCGGGGGGTCGCGCGGCACGCAGGTCTTCCAGGTCGCGCTCCAGGCGGTCGAGCGTTGCACGTTCTTCTTCTGTGGCGTGCTGCTCGATGATGCTGCGTGCGCGGCTGCGATACTTTGCTGCCAGCTCACGCTGCGTGTCGGAGCGCTGTGCGGGCTCGGAGGTCAGGGCGGCGAGCGCCTCGGCAGAGATGCCGTCGTCTGCCGGGGTGGCGGCAAGCAGGCCTGCTTCGGCCAGACGGCGGCAGATGCTCCATTCTTGCTGTTCGAGTGCAGAGCGCGCCGCAGCCGTGCGCGTCTCGACCTCTTTGGCCTGCTGCTCGAATGCGGCCAGCTCGGCCGGCGTTCCCACGAATCGGTCCAGGTCTGTACGGCCGTCCTGTGGCCGCTTCAGCGGAGCGAAGACCGCAAGCAACCGGTAATAGTCTTGCTGCGTGAACGACTCGAACTTGTGGTCATGGCAGCGGGCACAACGGATCGTCTGCGCCATGAACGCCGAGGCGGTCACGCCCAGCACATCGTCAAGCTGGTCGAAGCGATCGACCTCCGGATCGGCCGGCTCGTCGTCCCACACGCCCAGGCGCAGAAATGTAGTGGCGATCTGCGTCTCTGCATTCGTATCAGCAAGTTCGTCGCCGGCAAGCTGCTCGATCACGAACCGGTCGTACGGCTTGTCGTGCTGGAATGCCTGAATAACATAGTCCCGGTAGCGCCAAACGTTGGGCTTAGCGCCATCTCGCTCGTAGCCGTTGCTCTCGGCGTATCGCACTACATCCAGCCAGTGGCGCGCCCAGCGTTCGCCATATTCGGGCCGGACAAGCAGCTCTTCGATCACACGGGCCAGCGCCTCGCGCGAGGGGTCTTCTAGGAACGCCTGCACCTCGGCTGGTGTTGGCGGCAGCCCGATCAGATCAAGATAAACGCGGCGCAGCAGCGTACGGCGGTCGGCCGCCGGAGCCGGCGGGAGCCCTTGACGCTCCAACTCAGCGAGCACAAACGCATCGATGGGGCTCTGCACCCACTCGGCCTGCCGCACAGAGGGCAGCGGCGGCCGCGCTACCGGTAGATACGACCAGTGGTTTCGCTCCGCCTCGTCGAACTGGTGGCGGCCGTACGCCTCCTCGGCACCCGCGTGCCGTGTAGGCAGCGACAGAAAGACCAGCAACCACAGCGCGGCCCCAAACATAGGCACCAACCAGGGCCAGCATGGTCCGGTCAGCTCCAGCTTGGCTTTCTGCACGTGCGACTCCTCTGGAGATTGCCCGGGCGGGGGCCCAAAACGCCAGCGTCCTGGGCCAGCACCAAGCATACCACAGGCAGCCCATAGATCAACCGGCGTCGATCCAAGCTCATTACACGAGCGTTGAGGCTGCTACGCGAGACAGCCGTCGGCGCAGCGCGACGGCCGGGAATGCCGCGAGTGCCAAAGGCCAAAGGTGCAAGCGAGATCGTGATTGGGCCCACACTCGCACAAGTCTCGCGTCGGCGCGGGTTCCACCATCGACGTCGGCATCGCGCTGCCCACGCTCCCATGCTCGATAGGCCGAAGGCCCTCTTCGCCGTTCCCTTCCGCACATTCATCCGCTGCATCTCCCGACACGACGCGTTCCCACTGCGCTAGCTCGATCCGTAGCGCATTTCAGCACGCCCGTTTTCTTCTCTGCTCGAAGCCGCCCATCTCTGCGGCAGCCATTTCTCATCGCCGTGCTCTTGGCCTGCTGCCCCCACATGCGCGGTTCGGCCTGCACACCACTCGCCCAGGCCGCGTGCGCGTGACTGCCGCCCCCACACTCGCGGCCCGCAATGGGCCGCCCTTAACCGCGGTACGCCGGCGGCTTGGGGTCGAGCATCTCAACCAGGGCATCTTTCATGGCAAAGGCGCAGAACACATTGCCCAGCGGGTTATAGTGGCCGATAAAGTAGCGGGCCAGGCCTTCGTCTGTGCTGCCTTTGTAGCGCGCGGCATCTTTTGCGTGGGCCAGCATCAGGTCGACGTAGCGTACGCCAGAGGCGTCGAGGTAATCGACCAGGGCCTGGTCGAACCGCTTGCCTGTTTCCATGTATTGTTTGAGCGTGTATGCGCCATATGAGAGCACGAACAGCACCTGTTTGTCGTTGTGTTGGGCAAACTCGAGAACCCACTGGACGATCTTTGTAGTGGCAAAGATGGCATGGCGCATGAGCTGCTCGTCATCGTAATCCGTGGGCGGCACGTGCAGGCCGGCTGCACGCCGGGCGGCGAGCATTACGCGGTTGCGTAGCGTGAAGTCGTATTGAAAGAGATCGTACGCACGGTCCAGATCGCACAGGTCGTAGACGCTGTCGGGGGTGGGACAGGGGTTGGGGCGTGGGGAGATGCTCCCTTGTTGCAGGTTGACCACGACATGCGGGATCGTCGGGTTGATCGACTTGCGGTTGACGCCGAACTTGAACCGCTGCCAGCCGAGCACGTTGCGCGCGTGGTCGTCATCAAAGATGTTGAAGACAATGTATCTGGCCGGTGCTCGTTTCTCTTCGCGCAGCATGCGCAGGTACGCCTGATAGACGGAGTAGCCGCCGATGCCATAGTTCCGCAGGGGCTCTCCCAGGTGGCGTGCCAGCACCTCCTGCCAGGTTTCTCCGTCGTTCACCTGCTCGCAGCTTGTAAAACTGTTGCCGTAGGTGTTGATGCGGCAGGGCACGTCGGCATAGGCGATCATGCGGCGAGCGTCGAGGGCGTCGTAGCGGTATTGGCAAATGGCGCCATCTTGGCCCTCGGCAAAGTCTCGGTCGATATGCAAATAGCCCAACTCAGAATCGTACTTGCTGAAGGGGAACTCTTGGCCTGCAAGCCAGCTCGCAACGTCCTGTCGAGAAGGCAGCAGCCGCCTCAAGTACTCTCGGATCTGTTCAGCCGTCAGCGATTCTGTGGCATCGCCTTCGTCTGCACCCTCTTCGGCTGCGAGCGGCGGTAAGCCAATCGCTAACGCACCGGCACCGAGCTGGCCTAGCAGCCGGCGCCGGCGGATGCAAGTTGCCTGGGTCATGTCTCTCCTAGCGATTCGTCGTAGCGGGCATCGCCTGGCCGTGGCCGGTCCAAACCCACGGCGTCGGATACCGTGCAACCGTTCCTCGATGCAAACGCATCCACAAATGCAGCAATGGCTGCTGCTGCATCGCCCTTGGGTACACATTCCAGACCAATCGAGCCGGCGTATCCGCGCGCTCGCAGCATGGCGGCGATATTGCGATAGTTGATCTCGCCCGTGCCAGGCTCGTGCCTTCCCGGCACGTCAGCCACGTGAATGTGGCCAATATACTCGAGGTTTTCTGCCATTGTTCGGATCAGGTCTCCCTCCATGATCTGCATGTGATACACGTCGTAAAGCACGCGCACATGAGGGCTGCCGATCGTCCGCACGATCTCGAATGCCTGCGCCGAGTGAGCCAGCGTGTAGCCCGGATGATCGACCTTGGTGTTTAGCGGCTCGAGCAGCAGCAGCACGCCCTGCTCTTCTGCGGCTGAGGCCGCGGCATCCAAGCCATCGAGCATGCTGCGGATCCTTTCCTCTGGCGTGAGCGGCAAAGCAGGCGGAATGGGAATGCCCTGCCCATCGACCTTGTCGCTCAGTACGGTCAAGCGCGTACAGCCCAGCCGCCGCGCATGAACCATGCTCTGTTGCAGCTCTCTGAGAAACCACTGCCGCTCGCCGGGATCGATGAGAGAATGCGCTCGGTTGCCGCAGAAAAGTGCCAGCCCACAGCCCGTTGCCGCGAGCGCGGCGCCCACCGGTTCGACTTGTTCGGGAGCCAGGCCCCACAGCTCGACCGTCCCTATGCCCGTGGCTCGGATGGCGGCAAACCGCTCGGCAAGCGGCCGATCAGTGAACATCGTTTCCGCACAGACCGCCAGTTGCATCGCCACGCCTCGGTATGCCGCCTTTATAACCCGCTGCGTCCCCGGGAACAATCTTTCGCGCGCACGAGCCCGCACTCTGGCGCGGGGCTACGGCCCGTAACCGCGTTGGGCGCAACGTGGGCGAAGGCGAGGACACGCTCCGTCGGCAGGTCGTGCCCGCACTCGAGCGCGTGCGGCCGCGACGTTCTTCGGCACGATGCCGGAGCTATGGCAAGTGTGCCTACGGCGAGTGTGCGAACGCCGCCAACATGTTCCGCTAAGATCCGTTGGCGCTCGGCTCAGCCTGCCAACGCCCACGGACACGAAGGCGCTGTAGAATGGAGCCGCTTCCGCAACCCTATGTCAACAGCCGCTGCTGCACGCAGGCACACGCGAATCAAATGAGTTTCGTCACCCACCTGGAAAGCGCCATCGACGGCACGCGGTTCGATGCCGGCGTGCCGCATAGTATGCACAAGGGCAGGCCGTTGTGGGTACGCTACGACCTGGCCGCGGTGCGCCAGACGTTGCACAAGGAGATGCTGCTGCACAGGCCGCCTACCATGTGGCGCTACGCCGAGCTGCTGCCCGAGTGTGGGTCAGACGCGGTTTCGCTCGGCGAGACGATGACGCCCCTGGTTGCTTGCCCACGGCTGGCTGTGCACTTTGGTCTCGGTGCCGATAGCTTGTGGATCAAAGACGAGTCGCGTTTGCCCACGGGCAGTTTCAAGGCTCGCGGGCTGGCCATGGCGGTGAGCATGGCGCGTCGATTTGGCATGTGCCGTTTGGCCATTGCGACGGCGGGCAATGCGGGCGGCGCATTGGCTGCGTATGCGGCGCGGGCGGGCATGGAGGCGTTTGTGTTCATGCCGGAGGATACGCCGATTGTCAATCAGCTCGAGTGCAGGCTGTGGGGGGCGAAGACGTGGCTGGTAGAGGGGCTGATCTCAGATTGTGCACAGATCGTCCGTGAGGGTCAGGAGCGGCTAGGATGGTTCGACGTTTGCACGCTGAAGGAGCCGTACCGGCTGGAGGGCAAGAAGACCATGGGCCTGGAGTTGGCAGAGCAATGCGGCTGGCGGCTGCCGGATGTGATTGTGTATCCGACGGGAGGGGGGACGGGGCTGATCGGCATGTGGAAGGCGTTTGCAGAGCTATCGGCGCTTGGTTGGTTGGAGAGTGTGCGTTTGCCGCGGATGGTGGCGGTGCAGTCGGACGGATGCGCCCCGATTGTGCGGGCGTTCGCAGCAGGCGAGAGATTTGCGGCGGCGTGGGAGCAGGCGGCGACCATGGCCAGCGGGTTGCGTGTGCCGGCGGCGGTGGGAGATTTCATGATTCTCGATGCGGTGCGTGCAAGCGGCGGCACGGCTATCGCCGTGGAGGAGGGCCGATTACGAGAGTGGATGGCCCTGGCCGGGCGGCTCGAGGGCATTGGGCTTTGCCCAGAGGCGGCGGCTTGCCTGGGCGCGCTGGAGCGGCTGGTGTCGGCGGGAGAGATCGAGCTGCACGATCGGGTCGTGTTGTTCAACACGGGCGCGGCGCACAAGTATGTGGAGGCCCAGCAGCGTGTTCTGCCGCGCATACGCGGGGCGGCACACGTCGACTGGGAGAAGATCGCGGCCGAGGGCGCGCAGGGGAGCAGAGGACGCTGACGGCGGGATCGGCCGGCTGCGCGCAGGACGCCTGCGGCCGTAATGCGCAGATGGGACGTGGTGCGGCTTGGTTAGTCGCTATCTGCTGGCCGGCAGCGCACCAGCGACATGATGGCGAAGGCTGTGCCGTACTGCTGGTGGTAGTTATACAGGGGGTAGTCCCACCAGGAGCCGTCTCTTTCTTGCAGCGGGAGCAGCACATGGGCCAGGTGGCCTGCGAGCCGCTGCCGCTGGTCTGTGGGGATATGCTCCAGGCACAGCGCCGCGTAGTAGTGTCCGTAGTAGAAGAAATAGCCTGCGACCTGAAACCACGACTCGTGAGGTATGGGGCGTTTGCGGCCGATATCGAGCCAGAGGTTGCGGGCAAACAGGCGGTCGAGGCAGTCGACCATGACCTGGTCGGAGATGCGTGCATCTCCCCAGAGCCTGAGCGCGAGGTTGCAGGCTTGAGAGCGGCCCAGGCTGCCGCCATGCCGATTGACGGGCATCATGGGGAGATACTTGAGGTACTCGCCGTAAATGTAAGAAAAATCGGGTTTGAGCTGCCGCTGCGTGGCGCGCACGGCACGCTCGGCCACGTCTTGTGGCGGTGCGATACCAGCCTGGCGTGCTTCGTGAAAAGCGATCAGCACGGTCGCATTCACAAAGCTGGTCGAGTCTGCCCCCGGCCGCTGGGTGCGGGTGCGAAAGTCGTAGTACCCCCATCCGCCGTCGACAGACTCGTAGCGGCGCAAGAAGTCGAACTGGCTGTGCACCAGCTCTGTGAGCGCCTGGTGTCGCTCTGTCCCGGGTTCGTGCCGCCGCAGCAGCCGCACCAGGGCCTGGATGCCGTATGCATGCGCCCAGACGTTATAGATAGCATCGGGCGTGGCACGCCGCACCAGCGGCAGCTTCTCCAATAGCCACGCTTCACCCCGGTCGATGGCCGTTTGCACCTCGGGCCGCGAGTCGCCGCTTTCGATGAGCGCCGAGACGCACAGCGCCGTCACCGCCGCGCGAAAGCCGTGATGCGCGCCGGGTACTGGCGCATAGATGTTCAGGTCCTTGGTACGATGCGCAGAGCCCCAGGAGCCGTCTCCGTTCTGGACTTGCAGCAAAAAGTCCGTCCCTCGGCGGATGGCCGCCTCGATTTCATCTCGGGCAGGCGGTGTAACGGGCCGCGGACGGGGAACTTCGTCCGCCCGAGCTTCCTGCTGTGGCTCGTCCTGCCGCACTTGCTGCGCTGGGGCGCCGCTCGGGCCGGCATCCAGCGTCTCTTCCGCGCGCACCTCCCCGCTTAAGCACAAGAGACGCAGCCAGCAGGCAGCCGCCACCAGACCGGACCGCACGAACCCGCCCGCCAGGTGCGCGAAAGCCGCCGACCCGTCGCCATTTTGGACTTCAGCCTGCGGCTCTGCCTTTTTCACCGATCTCATTAGCGTTTCTCCCGGCGGTACGTGCAGAAGGTGTTTGAAACCGCACTTGCTGCCTCTCACTCCGGCTTGGAAAGCAAGATCGTGTCTCCCTCCAGCAGGCCTTCCACGACCTCCACGCGGTCATCGGTGCGCATGCCAAGAACCACCTTGCAGCGCTGGTGCGCGCCGTCGGCACCCACGCGGTATACGTAGGGCTCTCCCTCGTCGTCAGTAAATACCGCTGTGGCGGGAATCGAGATGGCGTCGGGCCGGTGGTACGCCGTCAGCGTGAGCGAGCAGGTCATGCCCGGCAGCAGTGCCGCAATGTCTCCTCCCAGCTCGGCATTCAGGACGACGTCGAACGTATTGTCTGCCGTGGGCACGACCGCCAGGCTCTCCACCACCACGGCCACGCGGGCACTGGGAAACGCGGTGCACACCGCTCTGCCGCGCGCGCCCGTAGTCAGGCCTTGTAGATCCTTCTCCGCTAGCGTCGCGCGCACGCGCAAGGGACGGGGTTGCACAACGGTCATCAACACTGTCTTGGCCGTCAGGCTTGCATCTTTTTCGTACCGCCCCTCGGCCGCCTGTACACTGGACCAGCGCCCGCGCGTGCATTGGCCATAATACACGATGCCGTCCATGGGGCTTGCCACCACGAGCCGCTCGAGGTCGCGGCGCAGCTTCTCCAGCCGCTCGGCGCCCTGGGCGAACTCGTGCTCCTGCTTTTGAAGGGCGACACGGGCGCGTGTGACGGCGGCCGGCAGCTCGAGCTTGGCCTTCTCCCATTGTACGTTCATGCGCCGCAAGGCGTCTTGCAGGGCGATCTCCTGCCTCGGCAGGTCGATCTGCAACGTGCGTTCGGTTTGCGAGCGGGTTTGTACAAGGTAGAACTCTGCCTGCTCGACGTCTCTGCGTGCGCGCTTGAGGATGATCTCTTCGGTCTCCTCCGTGAGGTCATCGGCCTTGTACATTTTCTCGAGCTGGCGCAGCTCTTCCTGGGCGTACTCCAGGTAGAACTCGGCGCTTAGCAGGTTGTTCTCGGCAGCCCGTTGCAACAGAGGCCGCTCGACCGCCACGAAGCGCTGAAAGTCGGCTTCCAGGTTGTTCCGCTCGCGCTCGGCTGCTGCCAGCTCCGCGCTCAACGAGTCTTCGAGCGTTCGCAGGTCCTGGCGCGCCTGCTGGAGGGCGACCTCGGCCAGCAGTTGGGCAGACTCCTGATCGCGGATGGCCTTCTCCAGGTCGTCGCGTTTGCAACGGATCAACACGTCGCCCGCCTTGACCCGCGTCCCATGCGGAACGGCCTCTTCGACCGCCAGGGCGGTCCACTCCTCCGTATCGATCCTGACAGGCGCCATTTCGCGCGCTTCGAACACCCCGCTGGCCGTAACCTCGATCTTGAACGGCGCCTTCCGCACGACCAGAGTCGAAGCATCGGCCGCTGCCGTCTGCCCGTCCTGCGCCAGCAATACGGCAGGCCACCCAGCCAAGAGGAACAAGCTGAACCAGAATTCACGGGTGCCAAGCGTCATGGATGTCTACCTCAAGGTGTATGCAAACTCTTGCGTTGAGCCGATCTTTCAGTCCCTGCGCGACTGCCAGACCTCTATTGTAAACAGCCGCAGGCGCGCGCCGAAATGCAATCCCAAACCGTGGTGCCGATCCCCCACCCGCCAACCGGCGTAGGTCGCACGGCGCAGGGAGCAGCCGACGAAGGTCTGCTCCCTGCTCTATGCGGGAGGCTTACCAAGGCAGCTCCAACGTGGGCGGATTCGCGTACCGTCGCTGGTGCAGTGTAAGCGTGGCGCCGCAGCCAGGACCCAGCCGCACACGCAATCGCGGGGCATCCAGCTCCGTCCGGCCCGACGCACCTTCGCTGAGTGTAAACTGATGTTCAGCATAGGCGCCGCCCTGCACCAAGACCGTGCGCGGCTCGAGCTGATTGATGTTGACTAGGGTCACGCGGACGCTCGTGCCATCGAGGGCATCGACCAGCGCCGCCACATCGGGCGGCAGGCCAGGCCGCCTTGCCACGGGATCGAAATAGCGCAAGCGGCAATGCAGCGGCCCGCCCACGTGGCCGGGATGCATCCCGCCGAGCATCAGCTCGACCAGTGAGCGCACATGCACCGGATTGCGCACCATTACATCGTCCGATAGACGCGTGTCCGGCGTGCTGTTATCTTCACGAAGTGCTGCAACCTGCTGGCGCACTCCTTCCAGGTCTCGGTACAGGGCCTCGAGGGGATACGTGGGCCGCCGGCCTGCCAAAAAATCGAGCCAGGGGTTAGGTGGGACGAGTTCCAGGTCCTGCGTGTCACAGGACCAATAGTAGACCTCCAGCGCGCCATGGCTGTAGGGTTCGGGGTGAAAGTCGTACCAGCCTTCGTCGCCGTACATGCGTGGGTACATGAGTTTGCCGTCCACGCGGCGTGCGTTGGCGTTCACGGCCCGAATCTGGCGCCGCCACGTGTCCGCGTACTCCAGCCTGCCGCTAGCCAGCAGTGCATTGCCGAAGCCGGTGACCGCGAGGTGCGTCGTGTTGCGGTGCGCCGGTTTACCGGTGGCGGGATCGAGCACCGTGAAGCCCCAGCCGTACACCCCTCCGTACCATTTGCCGCCGGCGCTGCTGCCGATGGCCCCGTCGAGTCCCACGTTGGAAGGGAGAATATCTCCATTGGCCGCAGCCCGCTCGCGCCAGGCGTCCACGTACTCCAACAACCAGTCGCGGTAGCGCGGGTCATGCGTGAGCATGTAGGCATTGAGCGCCAGCGTGGTCGCCAGCAGGTTTTGCGGGTGGTCGCCCACGATGTCCGTGTAATCTCGAAAGTGCTCCAGCATCTCCTGATAATTCCGCTCGCCGTGCCGAGGCCGGAATCTCCCTTCGATCTCGATGGGGTCGCCCGCCCAGTCGAGCGGCGTGGCCTTGCGCAGCAGCGGGCCCCGGCTGCCGTTGAACATGCTGCGGATCAGGCGATGCTGAGGGTCGTAATTGGGAGCCTGAGGGTCTTCGCCCGTGTAGAAACGCGCGTAGCGCTGCACGCGCCGGCGGTAGCCCGGATCTTGAGGGTCGGAGAGGCCTTGGAGGTTGAAGACGGTCAGGCCCTCGCCATTGTGCAGCCAGTCCATCATCACGGGAAACTCGCGGTAGTACATCCCCTCGCGCGCCAGCGGCACTTCTACCGTGCGTGCCTGGGTGTACTGGCGAAGATGTCCCTCCCAGGCTCGGCGGTACAAGTCGTAGATATCGTCCGGTCCGCCCAAAGCGTGCAGGAGCGGCCAGTCGTTCACGCTTTCGATGGCATCATCCGGGCCGTCGTCGGCACCCCAGCGCAGTACGCAGCGGATGTAACCGGAATCGTCGAAATACCGCTCGTAGAACTCGCGGCATGCAGCGGCGTTGGCGCGCAGCAGCTCTCGCTCCAAAAGCGCCCAGTCAGGCGGTGCCAACGGGGTACTCACCTCGATCTCCGCGGATGCAGCGGCATGAGCCGCCAGGCTCAGCCACACAGGCAAGGCACAGATCCAGTATGCTGCACGCACGGCAAACGTCCGATGTGCTTCACACCTGCCCGGCGGCAGGCACGATGAAAGGCGAACGATACTCGCGAGAAAGCTGCTCGTTGGCCGCAGCATGATCGACAAACCGCTCGGCCTGCGGATCGAATGCCAGCCGTGGCCCAACCACGACCTCGACCTGCTCTAGCGGCAACTGATTGTCTGCCAGATGCTGGCGGAACCTCTCGAAGGTGCCTTGTGTTTCGTCGCTGCTGTCCAGCACGCGCGGCACCTCTGCCAAGGGTACGCGCGTGCCGAGGCGATACGAGATGTTCCCCATGTGACACAATGCGCTGGACAGGTGTCCCTCAAGAATGTCGGCGTGCAGGTCTTCGACACGGCGGCTGCGCACAACGGCCAGGAAGTTGTCGAAATGGTCCCCGCCCCCAGTAAAGCTGGCCACCTGGTTGCCCTGCGGGTCATAGGCGGCCCCGGCGTCGTATCCCCACAGCACCACGTACCCCTCGCTCCCTTCGAAGACCACGCCCACCTTGGCACCCTTGAGCGCGTCGGTGGCCAGACCGCGCACCTCGAACACGAGCACGCGGTCGCCGTAATCGTGGTAGATGACCTGCGTGTTGGCAGTTTCGCCGGCGTCTTGGTACCCCAGCCGGCCGCCGTAGCTGTACACGGCGTTGCTCAGGCTGTCCAATCCAAGGCCCCAGCGGGCAATGTCCATCTGGTGGATGCCCTGGTTGCCCAGGTCTCCGTTGCCATAGTCCCAGATCCAGTGCCAGTCGTAGTGGAGGTTGGGACGCTCCAGGGGACGCTCCGGCGCGGGCCCCAACCACAGGTTGTAATCCACGCTGGAGGGAACGGCATAAGTGCCCCGCGGCCCGATCGAACCGCGCGGCTTGTAGCACAGGCCGCGCGCCAGCTTCACCTGGCCGATGCCCCCCGACCGCACATACTCGATGGCCGCGCGCGTGGCCGCCATCGACCGGCACTGGGTGCCGATCTGGCAGATGCGGCCGTACTTGCGAGCCGCCTCCACCATGCGGCGCCCCTCGCTCACGTTGTGGCTGCACGGCTTCTCGACGTACACGTCCTTGCCAGCCTGCATGGCCCAAATGCTCACCAGCGCATGCCAATGGTTCGGCGTGGCCGTGCTCACCACATGCACCTCTGCATCGTCCAGCACCTCCCGCACGTCTCGCACAAATCTGGGGCGGAAGCCCTGAATCTTCTGCACCTCGTCGGTCCGTGCCTCGCCAATCTCCGCATCGGCATCGCACACGTAGGTCACAAGCGTGTCGCGCCGGCGGGCATAAGCATGCAAGTGGCTGCGTCCCTGGCCGCGCACGCCCACCACGGCCACGTTCAAACGCTCGTTCGGGCTGGTGCTGCCACCAGCCTGGGCGGCGGCAGCAGGTACACACCGTTCGGCCAAGGCAGCCGTGGCTGCAATGAGCGAGTTCTCGAGCAACTGGCGGCGTGTGAGCTGGCTCATCTCGTTAGACCCTCGGGGGAAAGGCGGGCGATTCCTGGGGCAGGGCACAGGACCAGCCTTGTGGGCAAACCTGTGCAGCTTTCAGGCTACATTGCCACGCCATCAAGGGCAAGAGTTCCCCCTGCCGCCCGTGCAACGCAGCGGCGCAACACAAACGGCCACAGGCGAGCCGCCAGGGCCTGCACGCTGATCGCGACTCCACCGTGCCTGCCCGCACTCCGGCCCGATCGGCCGCCGCGCCCCCCTCCTATCTGCCACTGCTTGGGGACGCGCCGCCGCCAAGCAGCAAGGCGTTGAGTACCCCAGTCCAGGCGCGATCCCATCGGCAACCGCTGGCCGGGCACGCTGCGACTGCCGGGCGGCACACATCAACAAGATGATCCCCAGAACCAGCCACATCGCGCGAGCGGCCAAGCCCGCATCCTCTCCGCCCAAAGACATGGCGGCCAACCAATGCAACAGGAGCACCGTGCCTAACACAGACAGGCCCAAAAGCGCTGTGCCGGCCAGCGAACCACCCATGAGCGCATCGCGTGCCGGAGCGGCAAGCACGCCCAGCAATGCGGCGCCAGACACAATCTGGAGTGCGGCGGCGCCTAACACGATGCGCGCCAGCGCCGCGACCATGCGCCTCACGTCCACGTCTGGCGGCAATGTTCGAGCCAGCCTGCATGCCCATAGGCCGGAAAACACCATGGCCGCGAGCAGAAAGTGAACGGTACGTGCAGGCACCTCGGGATGCAACATCGCCTGCCTGAAACCGCCTGCTGCCAGCTTGGGTTGTGCCGCGTAGAGGCCGGTCACGGCGAACAGCGTAGGAAAGTGATAGGCCAGGTTCGTCGCACCCAAAAAGGCAATGGCGGCATGGCTCCAGCGTATCAGGCGGCCGCGGCTGGCGCTGGGCCACCACAGCCAGTAGACTGCCAGGCACACAAGTGAAAAGGCGGCCTCAACGGCGCCGAACCAGAACCGGCTGGGAGGTACGAGGCGGGCAGCTTGAAAAAAGCCGCTGCCGGGAGCCAGCCATAGGGCAATCAGCAACAGGCCGCCCAGTGCCATACCGGCCGTCAAACCGGCTGTGGAATGCCCTGCCAGACGGCGAGCCATATGGCCGGCAGCCTCGGAGTTGCTGCGCCGCTCATACCAGCGCAGCCAGATGCACCACAGCGGCCCGAGGGTGGCCAAACCCACGGCCGCCAGATGTGCGCTTGCGACGAGGGCGAGAATCAAACTGCTGAGCGTCATCTACCGTCCCTCAGGTGCCGCGCGCAGCCGGGGGGATGTGGGGCGGGGTGGCCGCGTGTGTTTGCAGCCATTGGGCTAAACGGCGCAAGCCTTCGGCGGTGCTCACGCGTGGTTGGTAGCCGAAATCTCGCCGTGCGCGTTCGATCGAGAAGTAATGAGAACGTGCAAGCTGCAAGGCGAGAAACCGCGTCATTCTCGGCTCGCCGGGCAGGCGGAGCAACAACCAGGCCGCCTCGCATGCCCACCCCGCCAAGAGGGCAGCTCCGGCGGGAATGCTGCGGCGAACAGGGCCTAGGCCGGCGCAGGCGAGAATCGCATCGATCCACTCCCAGCAGCGCACAGGCTCTCCCTGGCTAATAAAGTATGCCTGGCCGCATACGGGAGAACCGGGCACTAGTGCATCTGCGGCGCGCAGATGTGCTTCTGCGGCGTTCTCTACGTAGACCGTGTCAATCAGATTGCGGCCGTTGCCCACGCGGCGCAACTCTCCCTTGCGGGCACGCTCGATCAGCCTGGGAATGAGATGGCGGTCTCCAGGTCCCCAGATGAGATGGGGCCGCAAGGCGCAGGTCAGCAAGCCATTACGGCCATTAACCGCGAGCACGGCCTGTTCGGCAATCGCCTTGGAGCGCGGATAGTGGCACAGCCATCGCCTGGCGTAAGAGGCACTCTCGTCGATGCCGCACTGGTCCTGCCCATCGAATGTGACGCTCGGACTGCTGGTATACACCAGCCGCCGCACGCCGTGCTGAATGCAGCCTTCGATGACCGCCTGCGTTCCGAGCACATTCACTTCGTAGTACTGCCGCCACGGTCCCCAGATGCCCGCCATACCCGCTATGTGGAAAACTACGTCCACATCTGCACACGCGGCATGCACGCGTTCTGCCTCGCGCAGGTCTGCGCGCACGAGCTTGGCGCCCGCCGCCTCTAGCGCAGCATCCTCACGGCGGCAAAGAACGCGCACCTTCGCCCCCCGAGCCAAGAGCTGCTTGGCTACGCAGCCGCCCAAGAATCCCGTGGCCCCCGTCACCAGTGCGTGCATACCTCAACTCGTGTCTCTCGAACAGTCCGACCATCAAGATTGCCGAGCACCGCGGCCCAGGCAATACTGGTTGTGGAGATTGCACCTATGCCGCGCACGCATGCCCCATGTTGGAAACGCCGCGGCCGCCCCGGCCGATTGCTTGCCTGCCTCGCCTGCTGCCTGCTGCTGGCCCAACTGCCCGGCAGCTCAGCCGGCGATGACGACGCACCCCCCTGGGACCCGCGTTCGGCCTATGAAGAACGCCGCATCCAGGGCTGGCTCGTGCTGGTGCATCAACAGCTTCTGCTCCCGGAAAACGAATCTCTGGCCCGCGATACGCTGGAGCTGCTCGAGGATCACCTGTACCGCATCCGCCGCGAGGTCCCCGAGCCGGCCCTGGAGAAGCTGCAAGCGGTGCCCATTTGGGTCGAGCTGGCCCACCCCCGCCACCCCTGCATGTGCTACCACATTTCTCCCGACTGGCTTCGCGAACACGGCATGAACCCCGAAAAAGCCGGCTCGGTCGAACTGGCCAACTGCCGCAACTTTCTAACCTGGACGCACGCTCAGCCCTGGATGGTGCTGCACGAACTCGCCCACGCCTACCACCACCAGGTGCTGGGATTGGAGCACGACGGCTTGCGAGCCTGCTTCGACCGGGCTCGGGCAAGCGGCAGCTATGAGTCTGTGCTGCACATCAATGGCAGCAAGCAGCGTGCCTACGCCTTGAACAACGTGCAGGAGTACTTTGCCGAGGCAAGCGAGGCGTTCTTTGGCACGAACGATTTCTACCCCTTCGTGCGGGCTGAACTCGAACAGCACGATCCAGAGTTGTATCGATTGCTGCACGAGGTCTGGGGCACGGCCGAGAAGACGCCGCCGGCAGCCAGCGGTGCTGCAACGACCGCCAGTGAAGCGAGCAAAGAAACGTCGACCAAGGGCACCCCGGCGGCAGAGGGTGGCGGTGGGCGCGCTCGGTAGAGCGGTGAACTTGTTGAGGTCATGTGCAAACGCGCTTCCCAGCCCAAATGGCCGCCATGCCTGTGCGAAAAGTGGTGCTCGGCAGCCGGCTAGATAAAGGGGGCATGCGGCCGCCTGCCTGCGGATGGCTGGTCTAACGCTGTGGTGTGGACGGCCCTGGCAGCCATGCGGCCGCCTGCCTGCGGATGGCTGGCTGCGAGGCGCGCTGGCGGGCAGTGCGATGCGGCCGCCTGTACATGTCTGGCTGCCGGCGCAGGGCAGACGGAGCATCAGGCAACATTGTTCGGGGCGGCTGGGCGCGACGTGCTGGACCGCAGCAAACCGTGCAGCTTGCCACGCTTGCCGAACGTGGCCTAGAATGCCGCCTTGCTTCAGCCAGGTTGGTTACCAATACTCGCAGAGGACGGAGCTGTGCGTTGGAGCCAGACGCTCATTCCCACGCTCAAAGAGCAGCCGCAGGGGGCGGAGATTCCTAGCCACGTATTGATGCTGCGGGCAGGGCTGGTGGCCCAACTCATGGCGGGGGCATATACGTACCTGCCATTGGGCCTGCGGGCGCTGCGTAAGGCGGAGCAGATTGTGCGCGAGGAGATGGATCGTGCTGGGGCGATCGAGGTACACATGCCGGCACTGGCGCCGCTGGAGTTATGGCAGCGGACGGGGCGTGTGGAGGCGTTCGGCAACGTGCTGATACAGTTTCAGGTGAAGCGGGGGGCGCGTCAGGTGGCGCTGGCCTTGAATCCGACGCACGAAGAGGTGATCACCGACCTTGTGGCGCGGTTCGTCTCGAGTTATCGCCAGTTGCCGATCACGCTCTACCAGATCCAGACCAAGTTTCGTAATGAGGAACGTCCGCGGTTTGGCGTGCTGCGCACGAGCGAGTTTCTCATGAAAGATGCGTACAGTTTTGACGCCACCGTGGAGGGTCTGAGCGCGAGCTATCAGAAGATGTACCAGGCATATTGCCGCATTTTCTCGCGCTGCGGGCTCTCGTACTTGCCGGTGGAGGCCGAGAGCGGCCCGATTGGCGGCGATGCCAGCCACGAGTTCATGGTTCCGGCTGAGAACGGAGAAGACCGCATTTTGCACTGCGGGGCGTGTGGTTATGCGGCGAATCTGGAGCGGGCCGAGGTGGGCGCCCGGCCTGCCGCCGCTGCGACGAGTACCCCGCAGGTGCTAAAAAAGGTCGATACGCCGCAGGCCGGCAGTATCGAGCAGGTCAGCCGGCTGCTGGGCTGTCGCGCCGAAGAGATGATCAAGACGCTGATCTACCTGGCGGACGGCAGGCCGGCGGCCGTATTGATTCGCGGCGATCACGAGGCGAACGAGAACAAGATTCGCCGCGCCTTAGGTGCGCAGCGGGTTGAGCTGGCTCCGGCGGAGGTCATCCAGCAGGTAACCGGAGCGCCCGTGGGTTTTGCGGGGCCGGTGGGGCTGCCGTTGGAACTCGTGGCGGATCTGGACGTAGCGGGCGTCGTCAATGCGGTCGTGGGAGCCAACGAGGCGGACAAGCACTACACCGGCGCCAACGCAGGGCGGGATTACACGGTAGCCCGGTTTGCAGACCTGCGGAATGCGGTGGATGGCGACCCGTGTCCCCGCTGCGGCGGCCGCATGCAGCTCCGTGCGGCGATCGAGGTGGGACACGTGTTCAAGTTGGGAACCAAGTACTCCGAGGCGCTTGGGGCCCGGTTCTTGGACGAGCATGAACAGCAGCACCCGGCGATCATGGGCTGCTATGGCATCGGCGTGAACCGGATCGTGGCCGCGCTCATCGAGACGAGCCACGATGCGAACGGCATCATCTGGCCCATGACGCTGGCCCCGTATCATGTGATCGTCTCCCCGCTCAACATGCAGCAGACCGACGTGGTGCAGACCGCCGAGACCCTGTATGAAGAGTTGACCACATTGGGACTCGACGTATTGCTGGACGACCGAGACCAACGGCCCGGCGTCAAGTTCAAAGACGCGGATCTGATCGGCATACCGCTGCGTGTGGTGGTTGGGGGGCGGACGCTGGCCCAGGGACAACTTGAGCTGAAGTGGCGCTGGCAGCAAGAAACGAGCACATTGCCAGTGGCTGGCGCGGCCCAAGCGATCGCGCGGATGGTGCGGCAAGAACTGGAGGCTGCGAACGCGCGAGCCGTGTCTTGACGTACGTGCGCATTGCATTGCTCATCGGCAAATGAGCGCCCCACATGTGGCAATTTGACGCTGCCCGGCCGGCATGCACGGCGGGGCAAGTCAGGCGGCGCACTGGCGTGCTGGTTTGACACATCCCCCTCCGTAACCTAGGTTTTCTTGCCGCGCGGCTGCATTGGATTCCCTGGGTATGCTTCTCTGGGCCGCGGGTCTACACCGAGCGAGCATCGATGACGAGTTCGAGCGCGCGCGACTCCTCCCCTGTGCCGCAGAGCGCCTCCGCTACGCCGATGCTCGGTGCTGCGGATCGGCTCGCCCACGTTGCCCAACTGCTGTTGCAGCTTGATGCTCCTCCGCCCGTCGTTGCCAGCCCGCTTGGGGCCGGCACCCAAAGCCATAGTACGACACCGCTGAGCGTGCCGGAGTGCGCTGCGCCCTCTGCGCAGGCCGCGGGCAACGTGGGCAGCGACGTCACGGCGACCGTGTGCCATGCTGCGGCAAGCGAACAGGAACTGGCGCTGGTGAGGCTGGGCATTGCCGGCAGCCTATTTCAGGCCTTGCGCTGGAAGCATGAGCCTACGGCTCGGCATTCGCTGCGCGTGGCCCTGCTCTGCTCGGCCTGGGCGCAGAGGCTGAACCTGCCCAAGAACGAGTTGGATGCCCTGGAGGTCGCGGCACTGCTGCACGACATCGGCAAGTTGGGTGTGCCAGACCGGATACTCACCAAGGCAGGCCCGCTCACTCCCCAGGAAGCGGCCCTCATGGAAGGGCACTGGGTGATGGGGCGTGAGATCCTGAACAAGAGCTGTTCCGACCAGCAGGTGTTAGACAACGTGCGGTTTGCCCGGGCCTGGTTCGACGGCTCGAAGGGGCTGGCAGACCGACGTGGCGAAGCTCTGCCGCGCGCCGCGCGGATGATCGCCATCGTCGACGCCTTCGATTCGATGCTTTCGGAGCAGCCCTACCGGCATGCCCTCTCGCAGGAGGCGGCATTCGACGAGCTGTATCATTACGCCGGCAGGCAGTTCGATCCGGAATTGGTCCGCTCTTTTGAGGAGTTTCAGCGCGGAGACGTGCTGCGGGCTCAGGAGCAAGCGGCTCGCCGCTGGCTGCACGAGCTGGATCCCGAGGCGGTGCGTGCGCCCTGGCGGTTGCGGGACGAAGCGGCGCAGGAAGACGCGGCGGAGTCGCCGGCACGTATCGAACTGCTCTGCCAGCGCCGCTTGCTGGACAACATGTACGATGGCGTAATGTTCGTGGACGCCGAGCTGCGGATCCAGTTCTGGAACCAGGCTGCGGCGCGCCTCACCGGCTTGACGGCCGAGGGTGTCTACCAGCGCGTGTTTGTGCCCAGCTTGCTCGAGCTGCACGACGAGAGCGGCCGCCGTCTAGAGGACTCGGAGTGCCCGGTGGCCTTCGCACTACGTACGGGCGTGCAGTGGCTGCGGCGGCTGTCTCTCAGGGGGCGGGGCGGGCGGCAGATGTCCGTCGATGCCCACGCCATTCCGGTCTGCGATCGGGAGGGCATCGTCGTCGGGCTGGCCTTGCTCATGCACGATGTCTCGCAACAGATCTCGCTCGAGGCACGCTGCCAGGACCTGCACTCGCTGGCCACGCGCGATCCGCTCACTCAGGTGGCCAACCGCGCCGAGTTTGAGAACTTGTTTCCGCGGTTCATAGAGCGGCACCAGGAAAGCCGGCTTCCCTTGAGCGTGATTGTGGCGGACATCGACCGCTTCAAAAGCGTGAACGACAACTACGGGCACCAGGCGGGGGATGAGGTATTGCAGAGTTTTGCGCGGCTGCTCAAGACCTCCTGCCGCGAGGGAGACTTGGTGGCCCGCTATGGGGGCGAAGAGTTTGTCATGCTGTGGGCCGACTGCGACCTGGCCGCGGCCGTGCGCCGTGCCGAGGAGCTGCGCCTGGCGTTCAGCCAGCTTGAGCAGTCGGCGTTGGGGAGGAACGCTGCCACGGCCAGCTTTGGCGTCACCCAGCTCCAAGCCGGAGATACGCCGGAGACGCTTTTCCGTCGTGCCGACCGCGCACTCTTGGCCGCCAAGCATACGGGCCGCAATCGGGTGGTCCAACTGGGCTGCGGAGAGGCCGAAGTCCAGTCCGAACCGCGGCGCTGGGCTGGTCTCTTCCGCCGCCCACACAACAACGCCCTGCTGGAGCAGGAGCTTACCTGCGAGGCCCCAGTGGAACGTTGCATCGAGAAACTGCGCGGATTCATTGCAGACCACCACGCCCGCGTCATCAGCGTCGACGGTTCCCAGGTCCATCTGCTCGTCGATGGGCGGCTGCCGCACGCCGCAGCCTCTGCACAAGAGCGCAACGTGCGATTCTGCGTCAGCTTGCGTTTTCAAGAGACGCCAGCGCCCACCGGACAGGACTTGCCCGGCGAACGAACCCAGACTTGGACCCGCATCCACGTCGCCATCACGCCGCAGCGCAACCGTGAGCGGCGCCGCGAAGAGGCCCTCCAGCGGGCCCGCCACCTGCTGCTGAGTTTTCGCGCCTACCTCATGGCCAGTGCCGAGTCTCCGCCCATCGAGGCCGGCGTGCTCTCACGGGCCCGGACCTTGCTGGGTCTCTGGTTGCACGGCCGCGTCACATGACCATCTGCCGGCCGCTGGCGAAGCTTGCCAGGGGCGTTTTCGGCATTCCCGCGAGTAAAGCAGATTCGCTCCGGCGGGCCCTATGCCAGGATGCGGCTGAGGAACTGGCGCGTGCGGGGCGAGGCCGGCCGATCGAACACCTGCTGGGGCGGGCCATCTTCGATGAGGCGGCCGTCTGCCAACACCGCCACTCGGTCGGCGGCCCGCCGGGCAAAACCCATCTCGTGCGTGACGACCACCAGCGCCATCCCATCACGCCGCAGGTCCGAGACCACCTCCAGCACTTCGTGCTTCAGTTCAGGATCCAGGGCGCTGGTGATTTCGTCGCACAGCAGGCCGCGGGGCTGCATGGCTAGGGCACGTGCAATAGCCACGCGCTGCTTCTGGCCGCCGGAAAGCTCCTCCGGATAGGCGGCGGCCCGATCTGCCAGCCCCACGCGGTCCAGCAAGGCACGTCCCCGCTCCACTGCTTCCTGCCGCGAGAGGCCCAGTACCCGCCTGGGCGCCTCGCAAATGTTGGCCAGCACGTTCAGATGCGGGAAGAGTTGGAAGTCTTGAAACACCATGCCTAGCAGACGCCGCACCTGCTGCGCTACCTGTCCTTCAGGCCGAGCCGCCCCCGCCGATTCGAGACGGTAGGGGCCAACCCGTACGCTCCCTTCGTCCCAGCCATGCAAGCCGTTAAGGCAGCGCAGCAGTGTCGACTTGCCGCCACCGCTGGGTCCGATCAGGGCAACCGTTTCGCCCGGCCTGACCCGCAGCGAAACCCCATCGAGGATCAGGCGTGCGCCAAAACGCTTGGTGAGTCCCGTGGCTTCGATGAGGTATTCCCCATCGCTGTTCGGAGATGCTTCTGGATGCCGCTGCTCGGTCTGGCACGGCGCGACTCCGCCTGGCTCGCAGCCCGCCGCGGCGAACCCCGCCGACTTCTGGTCCGCCGTAGACGGGAGTGATGGCCCGTCCAAGTCCTCGTTCATCTTACGCCCGATCGCCGTTCCAACCACCTGGAAAGGTGCCCTAAAGGCACCGACATCAACAAGTATAACGCTGCTGTCAACAGGCCTAGCTCCACAAATTTAAGGCTGGAACGGGCCAGCACCAGGTACTCCTTGGTCAGCTCTCGCACGGCGATCACGCTCACCAGACTCGTGTCCTTGAACAGAGCGACGAAATCGTTTGTCATCGGCCCCAGTGCCGTACGAAAGGCCTGCGGAAAGATGATCCGCCGGAACGCCAGTCCCTCGCTCATTCCCAGCGCTCGGGCCGCCTCCCACTGTCGCGGCGGCACAGACAGGATGGCACTGCGATAAATCTCCGCTTCGTAGGCCGCATAGTTCAGGCCGAATCCCAGAATGGCCGTCAGCACCGCAGGCATCTCCACGCCAAATTGCGCCAGGCCGAAGTAGAGAAAAAACAACAACAGCAACAACGGAATGCCCCGGAAAAACTCGACGTACGCCAGCGCCAGCGACCGCACGGGCCACGGCCCATACAGCCGCCCCACCGCTACCACCAAACCCACCACCATGGCCACCAGCATGCTCAGCACGGTCAGCACGACCGTCACGGCCGCCGCACGCAACAGCAACGGAGCATACCGCCAAAAGCTCAAACCCCGCGCCCCGCGCGCCACGAGATCCAGCGCCACCACCTCGCGCGGACGGGGCCGGTCTGCAAGCGGCAGCCCTTGCGGATCGAAGCCCAGCCCCGCCAGTTCCGCCTCAGCTCGCGGCGGCCGGGCCAGTCGAGCCTGATCCTCGTTCCACAGCCGCCACTTGGCCAAGATCTCCGCAAGCCGCCCGTTCTCCATCAATCTTCCCAGCGCCTCGTCTAAACATGCAGCCAGCGGCGCGTCCGAGGACCGGAGGGCCATGCCGTACGCCCCGTGTGCAAACGGCTCCCCCACCGTCCGCAGCCGGGGGTTCGGCAGGGCGTAGAAAGTCACAATCGGCGTGTCCAGCAACACAGCGTCCACCCGCCCCAGCTCCAGCTCCAGAAAAGGCTCCACCTGTCCATCAAAGCCCACCCGTTGGGTAATCCCCGCCGCTTCGAGCACCTGGTCCGCGGCACTGCCCGAAAGCGTTCCCACCGCCAGTCCGCGGCAGTCAGCCAGGCTGCGAATCCGCGTCTCCTCGCGGCGCACCACAAGCTGTTGCGCATAGATGTAATAGGGGCGGGTAAACCGCATGTGGGCCTGCCGCTCGGGCGTGATCTCATAGCCGCTTAAGATGACGTCAAAATCTCCCCGCGCCAGCCCGGTGGCCAGGCTAACCCACTCGTACGGTGCGAACTGCGCCACAATCGGACGTTCCAGCAGCGCAGAGAGTTCTCCGGCCAGCGCGTCGGCCAGCTCCACCTCAAAACCCAGCAAGCGGTCGGGCTGCCCAGGATCGCGGAACTGAAAGGGAATGGCTCCCTCCTCATCGCCGCCCCAGCGTAACACCCCGCTGGCCAGCCGCTCGCGCGCCCGTGCTTTGTCTTGCGGAGTGGCAGCCTGGACGGTCTCCCCGCCCAGGGCCGTTGCGATCGCCACGACCGCCGCACCAGCCACGACCGCCGCCACGCCGGCCGGCGGAGTGCGGAGCCGCTGCTGGTTAGCTTTGTGCTCGGCCGAAAGGAGCCTTATGGTCCGTTCCACCCTCTGCTCTTAACCTCCACGTTTTGTGTGAACTCTCTCCACAGCCTTGTCGCATGCCCCACTGCGGCCGCGCACCGCCTGGCTGCGAACTCGTTACTCATGAAACAATGCCCGTGCCCACTCGATCGATTGAGTCTGCCGCGGCAGGTCTTCCTCCAGCAGATAACCCTCCTCCACAAGCCGCGCCGTCGCCTCTAGGAACTGCCGCCGGTACTCGTCGAAGCCGCCATAGCGTTCTTGCAGCGAAAGGCGAGGGTCGCCCGACGCCTCTCGCTCTGCCGACGTTCTTGGCAGCGGTATATACCCGCCCGCCAGCGATAGCAGCTCCTGCTCTGCCCCCACACTGCGGTGCCGCAAATTCCAGCTCGTGTACGTTCCCAACGGTACCGCCACCGCCGGCAGCAATAAACACCCAAGTTCGTTGTTGTCCGGGCCCAGGGCGGGAGTCCGAACCCCGTACGTCCCCAGCCGGCGAGGCGGTTCGAGCGTGGTGCGACGCAGGCTGAGAAACTCGGGGCCGCGGTCCTGAAACTCGGGCTGATGAATGACCTCAGGATAGCGCACCCCAGGCAGCGGCTGCCAGCCGCTCTCGGCCTCGCGCCAACCCACCAGGGTGCCGTCAAAGAATCGAGGGTAGCGGCTGGGCGGCGGCGGCGTGCCGTCTCGAACCCAACGCTCCAGGGCCACGAGCAATGCCCTCAAGAGCGGACGATAATCCGCCGGATTCGCAGCAAGCTGCCCCGCCGCACGCTCGCCCGGTACGCCGTTGCCCGGACCGTGTTGCGTGCCCCCAAACGTATAAATGCGCACCTCGGGCGGTAGCTCGGCGTCCGCCTCGCCGCGCGGATCGGTATGCACCAGCGAGCCCGCCCGATGCCAGTATTCAGAAGACGATTGAGTGTGCATCACCTTTGGCACCGTGCCACTCGCCAGGGCGCGAGACAGAATGCCCTCGCGGCGGCCCGTGAACGGATCCTCCGACTCGCCATACGTAAAAGGAAACACATCCGCGGGATACAAGTGATTATCGTGCTGTGCGTTGTGCCGCGTGGGACTGGCAAAACGGTGATTGAAGAATCCCAGCCCCGCTCCAGCTACGTGCGGCATCACCCCGTCGAACACCTGACGGCCCTGTTCGTCGGCATTGAATCCGTCGTACAAAAACATCCGCAGCGCCCGCCCGCTCTGCGACGTGCCGAATCCTATGGCCCACCGCACCGCTGGCCGCCCATCGGCCAGCCGCAGCACGTTACGCTCATCCCGGCAATACTTCAGGCAAGCAACCAGGTCGCGGATGCCGGCAAACCCCGTCCCCTGCACGAGCGACCCCTCGGCCTCGTAAATCAGTTCGTACAGGTAGCCGGGCTGAAAACCGCCTGCCAACACCAACTCGATCAGGGGAAGCTGCCCACGCTGGCCCTGCTCTTCTACATACCGCTGCTCCAACCGCCATTGGGCGCGCGGGATGGCGACGCGCGGGTCTGCCTCCCGCAGCCGCCATGTGAGGACCGCCTTCTGCAAGCCGCTGGGCGTGGGCGGATAACTCCCCTGATTGGCCCAGTGAGAAATGGTGAGCCGCTCGGCAGGGGCATCTGGGGCCATCTCGGCCCGCGCGAGGCCCCGCAGCGGCTTGCCATCTTCGAAGGCCATTGGGGCCTCCAGCCGCAGACGGTCTCCGCCCGGCAGCACCTCGGCGATCCAGCCGCTCCAGACGACGATATAGCCGCGGCGGCAAAGGAATTCATCCGCGCCGCCATTGAACATATTCAGGCACGTGCGATTGCCCCGGTTGTTGAACTCGTATAAGAGAGTTCCGTTGGCCCTCGCCAGGTCTGCCGGTACGAGCATTTCCAGGTCGGCAGAGAACTCGACGCGGCCCTCTGCATTGCGGGGCGCAAGCTCCAGGTCCACTATCTGGCGATTGGCGTCGGACTGCGGATCCACGGCAAACCAGACGCGGCCGCGCCAACGTTCGTACGGCCCTACCGCATCGAAGCTGCGGCCCTCTGCATAAGGCTCGCGGCGCGTGATCTCGACGCGAACCACCTCTGCCTCGATGCCTTGTGCCGACAATAGGCACGCCGCACCCCACATGAATCCAAGCCAGTACCACCTGTGCATCGCCAGCCTCGCGTTCGTAACCGGGGTCGGCTCGTTGGGAGTTCTTGCCCCAAGGCGGCCCTCGCCGCCACATGATGAGCGTAGTGCCGGCGGCTACCCTGGATCAATAGGCTGCATTCCCAGGCTGGTACGCACGCGGAATGGCGAACGCGGGATCAAGGACAAGGTACGAGCTTCGCTTCCTCTTGCCCGCGCCTCGGACCGCCCGTCGCGATGCGCATGGCACTGCCCGCCCCGCACCCGAGGGGCGAGAGGCGTCAAATCTCGAGATACTCCTCGACGGCCTCGCGCATCACCGTTATGTCGGGTCGTACGCCCGTCCACAGCTCAAAGGCGATGGCGCCCTGGTTCACAATCATGCCCAGGCCGTCCAGCGTGCGCATCCCCCGTGCCGCCGCTTCGGCCAGAAATGCCGTGTTAGGCGGGGTGGCGATGACGTCTGCGACGATCAAATCCGGCGCGGCCTGGTCGAATCGCACGGGCACGCGCGCCGCGCTATCGTCCAGGCCGATACTCGTGGCATTAATAAGGATCTGCACGTCGGGCAGCACCGCGTATTCGCCGTCCCAGGCGAGGTGCTGGGCCGCAACAGGCGTCTTTTGCTGAAGCAGTTCTGCGAGCGCTGCACCACGCTCGAGCGTGCGATTGACAATGATGATTTCGGCAACACCGGCAAGCGCCAACTCTACGGCAATGGCCCGGGCCGCCCCGCCAGCGCCTAGCAGGACAACGCGCTTGGCAGCGGGATCCACGAGCGAGCGCAACGATTGAAGGAACCCCTTGCCGTCTGTGTTCTCGCCCAGCAAGGCGCGGTCTTCGCGCACAATGCAGTTGACGGCGCCCATTAGGGCTGCGGCGTCGCTGAGCTTGTCTAGATACTCGACCACGGTCACCTTGTGCGGTTTGGTGACATTCCCGCCGCGAAAGCCCATGGCTCGCATGCCGCGAACGGCATCGCCTAGGTCCTGCGGCGCGACCTCGAGGGTCAGGTAGCGCCAGTCCAGCCCGTGGTGGCTGAACGCCTTTTCGATCATGTACTGCGTTGGGTTGCCGGCCACCGGCTGGCCGAGCAAAGCGCAAATCGGTTGGAGGGATGATGTGGCGGGCATGCCGAGTTTCTCGTGGCTTGCGCGTGCTGGACGTGCTTGTCCTTGGTGTGCGAGGGGACGCTAGCACGGCCAGGGGTATCTTCGTCCATGGCAACGGGAAATGCAACGTCGATCGCGGGCCACGGCGGCAGCGGCCGCAGCGGTTCGGCACGCACTGGGTGGCAGAGAACTCAAACTGGGATTCAGCTTTTTCGCATCGCCTGCCGATGCAGAGAACAGGGAGAAATTCAGGCGCCAGCGAGCAGGGCAGTCGTCATGGAAGATGCACACACGGCAAAAGAAGCGGCGGCCAATGTACGACGGCTGTTGGATCTATATACCGAGGATCTGACGCCCGAAGAAGTGTCGGCGTTGTGCGAGCTAGTGGCGCGCACCGGGTCCATCGAGCAGGCGCGCCGGGCGATTGCGGCCCTGGACGATGGCCGGGAGGCGGCCTGAACTGCTAGCAGCTCGGGCACGCAGCGCTCCTGCGCTGCGTGCCCGGCCGAATGCTGCGTAAGTTGCGCGCAGTGCTGGAAGGCACCTGCGGCGTCGGTCGGCTAACCCTGGAGCGACGCCAGCACGTCGAGCAGCTCGCGTGTGCGCTCGATGCCGCCAAGCTTGATGGCTGCTTCGCGGACAGCCTTCAGGGCATCGAGGGTGACGGCGCCGGCCTTCTCTGCCTTGGGGGCCTGAGCAGCCTCGGCGGCCTTGGCACGCCGGCGTTCTTTCTTCAGTTTGCGGCGGGTGGCCGAAACCTGGCCAGCGGTAACCTCAACCCCGCGCTCCTTGAGCATTCGCACGACGTCCACGGGGCGGGTACTCAGGCCGTGTTCAGCGAACACCTCACGGATGGCAGTCACCTTCATCCCATGCGGTGCCTTGGCCTTTCCGGGCGGGCGGCCGCGCTTCCGCTTCACAGGAGCCTCAGCCGTCTTGGCAGCAGGCCGCGCGGCAGTGCCGACTTCGCGCCGCGCATACTTGACCTTGTTCGCCAGCGCGACACTGATGTGGATGCCCTTGCCTTTGAAGTGGCTGATGATCTCCCCTACCGAGGCGTTGGGAGACTTGGCCAGGAATTCCCGCACCAACTGGCTCTTGCTCTTGCGCGCTTGACCGTTACTGTTTGCCATTCCTCCATCTCCAGTGGAATTACGGCCCACTTGGTTATGTGACAATCCTAGCTAATCTTAAGCATTTGTGCTAGTGTCCCTGATCAAAAATTTTCGCACGCCCCCAAGTCACAGCTTCACTGCGGCCCGCCGCAGCACCGACACGGGCTGCATATGGCGTCTGCCGGCCAGCCAGCACCGCGGCTCGCCGCGCCGGTATACGCTCCGCTACCCCCTAGGACGCAATTCCGCGCCAGGCGCGCCACTGCCTCTTCCAGCCACCCCCGCCTTTCCCAACCGCTGATTCCTTGCATAGACGGCGGCGCGCCACTGCGAATTGATCGTACTACGCTCGTCCGATACAATCCTGCACATCTCCCCTACACATCTGTACCCGATGCCACAACTTGCATCGCAACACATCGATCGCGATCTACCTACCCCGACGACATCATTTTGCCTTACTCGCTGGCGATTCGGGCCGATGTACTCGCCCGCCACGCACCCCAAGAAACCGGCCGCGCCGCGATTGTCCCGCTGGCTTCCACCATATGCCTGCACCCTGGCCCTGGTGCTGGCCGCACAGGTTGGCTGCCGCCAGCCCGAACCCGAGGTTGTGGTCTATGCCGCTCTGGATGCAGAGTTCTCAGCCCCATTGCTCGACCGTTTCACACAGCGCACCGGCATCCGAGTGCTGACAAAGTTCGATACAGAGAGTAGCAAGACAGTGGGCCTGGCGCAGGCCATCATCGCCGAGCGCAACCGCCCTCGTTGCGACGTCTTCTGGAATAATGAGATTCTCAACACCCTGCGGCTAGCCCATCGCGGTCTGCTCGCGGCATATCTTTCTCCCACTGCCCGTGCCTACCCCCAGGCCTACCGAGACCCGCAGGGCCGCTGGCATGGATTCGCGGCCAGGGCACGGATTCTGGTGGTAAACACCGACCTGGTGCCGGCCGAAACATTGCCGCGTTCGATTTTCGACCTGGCGCAGCCAAAGTGGCGCGGCCGCGTGGGCATGGCCAAGCCGCTGTTCGGAACCACGGCCACGCATGCCGCTTGTTTGTTCTCGGTGCTGGGCGAACGCAGGGCGCGAGACTTTTTCAAGCAGCTCAAGGCGAACGAGGTGCGCATTCTCAGCGGCAACAAGCAGGTGGCCGTGGCCGTGGCAGCCGGTGAATTGGCCTTCGGCCTGACCGACACCGACGATGCCATCGTGGAGCTGGAACGGGGCGCCCCCGTGACGATCGTCTACCCCGACACCGGCCCCGACGAGCTGGGAACATTGTTCATTCCCAACACGTTGGCGATTATCAAGAATGGGCCTCACCCGGCCGAGGCGAGGCGGCTTGTCGACTTTTTGCTCTCTCCCGAGGTAGAGACGGCTCTGGCCCAGGGCCCGAGCGCCCAGATCCCTCTGAACCCGCTTGTTCTGGCGCGGCCGCGGGTGGAAACGCCCGGCACGGTGAAAGCCATGCAGGTCGATTTCGACGCAGCCGCGCGGATGTGGGATGATGTGTCGCGATTTCTCAGGGACGAATTCGGCGGACCCTGAGCCTGAGATGTCACGCAGCCTGAAGTGTTGAGAGTCCCAGGCGTGGCCTGCCGGCATGGAGCCGGCGGCTCGTAGCCGCTGCGTGCGCCGTCTGCGCTACCGATCCTCCGCTCACGTCATACCCCAATGGAGCAGCGCTCCCAATGCGGCGCAGGCGGCCAGCGTTAGGCCTATGCCTCGCTTCCACCAGAATGTAAGGGCCAGGGCCACGAGGGCCACGGCACAGGCAGCGCCGTCGATGCTGGGCCCTACCGGCACCAGCAGCCGCATGCCGAGCCATAACCTTGTTTCTACCTCGCCGAACAGCGTGTGCAGCGAGAACCACACAGCCAAGCTGAGCATCACGCCCGCGACTGAGGCCGTAATGGCCGCCATGGCTGTGTTCAGGACGCGTACTCCGCGCAGCCGCTCGACGTACGGCGCACCAAGAAATACCCACAAAAAGCAGGGCACATATGTGACCCAAGTCGCAATCACAGACGCCAGCATGCCCGCCGCCAAGGGACTGAAGGGCCCCGGATTGCGATATGCCCCCATAAAGCCCACGAACTGCACAACCTGGATCAGCGGCCCGGGAGTCGTCTCGGCCATCCCCAAGCCGTCCAGCATCTCTCCCGGTTTCAACCAGCCGTATCGCTCCACCGCCTGCTGGGCAATGTAGGTGAGCACGGCGTACGCCCCGCCAAAGGTGACCACTGCCGCCTTGCTGAAGAAGACGCCCTGCCGCACGAACACCGAAGACCGGCCAAGCGCAGCCCCCAGAAAAACCAGCGGTCCGAACCAGAGCATGGCAAACAGCAAGAAAATCGAGACGCTCCGCCACAAGGGCCGTTGTACTACGCGCAGAGCTGCCTCGTCTCGAACTGCGGCCATTGGGGCCGTGCCCGCCGCGCCGTCCGCACCAGGTTGTCCCTCTCGCTTGGCCGTGCCCGGTGCGCAGAACCGCTCTGGGGCCAACCTGCCCCCAACAAGCCCAACCAGCCCCGCCGCCAGAATCAGCAGCGGAAACGGAAAATTGAAGAAATACACCGCTGTAAACGACCCTGCCGCCACGGCCAAGAGTGCACTGCTCTTGAGAACGCGCACGCCGATGCGCCCCACGGCTGCGAGCACAATCGCCAGCACGGCCGGCTTGAGACCGAAAAACAGCGCCTGCACAGGCTGCGTCTGCTGGAACACGGCGTAAAGCACGCTCAGCGCCAGAATGCTCAAAAAGCCAGGCGCCACGAACAGCACCCCCGCCACCACCCCCCCACGCGTGCCATGCAACAACCATCCCACGTACGTGGCAAGCTGTTGTGCTTCAGGTCCGGGCAGCAGCATGCAGTAGTTCAGTGCGTGTAAGAACCGCTCTTCGCTGATCCACCGCTTCTCGTCCACCAAGATCCGGTGCATGACGGCGATCTGGCCGGCAGGGCCGCCGAAGCTCAATGCCGCCACGCGGCACCACGTGCGCAGCGCCTCGCCAAACGGGAGCGTGCGCACCATTTCCGCTTCGCGGCTCATACCCGCCGCCATTCCCAAACGCAGCAGGACAGCGAGAGCGTCATCCGACTTCGCCCTCTTCCTTCAACACGCGAAGCGTGCGGGCGAAGGCGTCCACGGTGCGTTCCAGATCCTCCTCTGTATGCACGGCAGAAGTCGGCCCCCCCAGCCAGGAAAACAGCTCCACGCCGTGCAGCAGCATGCCGATGCGCAGCTTCATGGCCAGCGAGCGGCGAGGGGGGGCCTTCAGCACCTGGCAGTCCACGCGTCCTGCCTCGATGTCTGCCGCCGAAACGTCGAGTCCCTGCGGATTCGTGAAAATGTGGAAGCCCGAAAATGTCCCGTACACGGCCCACTTGACAGCAGCGTGTTGCACGGCTCGGTTCAGTGCCTCGCGCAAGCGGGCAGCATAATCGTTTGCCCGGCGGCAAGCATCCGTGGCGGCCACAATGTTCAACGTGGCGATGCCTGCTGCAGCAGAAACGGGATTGGCGTTGAACGTGCCCTGGTGCGCGATTTTCTCCCGCCCCGCGGCCGCCGCTGCCTGAAAATCAAGCGCCGCCAAGATCTCCCTCCGCCCCGCCACCGCTCCGCCCGGATAGCCTCCGGCAAGGATCTTGGCAAGCGTGATCAGATCCGGCCGAATGCCGAATACCTCCTGCGCCCCGCCCGGCGCACAACGAAAACCGCTGATCACCTCATCGAAAATCAGCAGCACGCCGCGCGACTCGGTCAACTCTCGCAAGGCATGCAAGAAGTCCGGCCGCACGGGTACCTGGCCCCAACTGGCTCCCGTGGGCTCGATGATGGCTGCGGCCACGTCTCGGTTCTCGTCCAGCGCCTGGCGCGTGGCGGCCACGTCGCCCGGGGGAACCAGCACCACGTTCTTGGCCACTTCGGCCAGCACGCCTGGAGTGGGCGTCCCGTCGAAGTGCGATGAGACGCCAAACGCCATGTGGTCGTGCCAGCCGTGAAAATGCCCCTGGAACCGCACGATCTTCGGGCGGCCCGTATAGGCGCGCGCAAGACGCAACGCCAACAACGTGGCTTCGGTGCCAGAACTCGTGAAGCGCACGCACTCGGCTGCCGGCATCAGCCGCTGCACCATCTGTGCCCAGCGCAGCTCCAGCTCGTGGCAGGCCCCATAATGGCTGCCGCGAGCCACCTGCTGCTGCACGGCTTCGACCACGGCCGGATGATTGTGGCCCAAAAGCAGCGCGCCGTGGCCGCCCGTATAATCTACGTACTCATGTCCATCGACATCCCACTTGCGGCTGCCGGAGGCGCGCTCGACAAACAGCGGGTGGGGCTCCAGGTAGCGGCTGTCATGCGTGACGCCGCTGGGAAAGGCTCGCCGCGCCTCTTCGTATAGGCGGGCCGATCCGGGCGTGCGGCGCACGTAGGCTTGCAGCAGCGGCGATTGGGTGGCATGCACGGTAGAACCTCGGATAAACAGAGCCGCCGTGCTGCCGCAGGTGCGCAACCAGGACGAATCCGCAATACGCCATCTGCTTCGCCGGCAGCACGCAGGGCATGGTAGTGTACCCCAGTGCTCGGCCGCCTGTCACCGGGTGTGGCGAAGGGGCGCGCATTCACGGCCCAGCGCGCAAGGGCGGCTCACTTGTCCAGCCGTCCCTGCGTCGCGCTTTCGCGCGCCGTCCCAAGACAATCGTTGCTTGCTCCTGCGATCCCTGACGGCATCGGGCAGAAGTAGAGCGGAGCAGTCCGCCGGTGTAAGATGCGTTTCGATCGACCCGGCGGCCCCAACCGGCGCTATTCGTTCCCGGCGGCAGCCGTCGCTGCCAAGGCCGCACAGCCCGTACGTCGCCTGCCGTGCCCGCTTGAAGCTCGGTGCGGTCACTCCGCAGACCATCGGGCACGCCAGGCGGCAGACGGCACGCCAGTTGCACGAGGTTTCCATATGTTCACCTTCAATACGCTGCTGGTTCCGATAGACTTTTCGCCCCCATCGCTGGCGGCAGCCGAGCAGGCTGTGGCGCTGGCTGGCGGCGATGAGCCTATGGTGATCCTGTTGCACGTGATCGACGTGGGGCTGATCGAGTTCGCCGCTAGCCACGAGCTAGGAGAGCGTGAGAGCCTTACCCAGACGATGCGCGCCCGCGCCGAGCAGCAGGCAGAGGCGTTGCGCGGGCGTCTGGCGGGGCGAGTGAACGTGCAGTCGATCATTTGCGAAGGCGTGCCGTTTGTCGAGATTGTCAAGAAGGCGGAGGAATTCCTGGTCGATGCGATCATCATGGGCCGTGTCGGTATCCGCGGCAGTTTGGAAAAGCTGCTGTTTGGCACCACGGCCGAACGCGTGCTGCGCGGGACAAGCCGGCCGGTGCTTGTGCTGCCTCACCGAGGTTAGCCGATGGGTTTGCAGCGGCCGGTCGTGGCCGCAGGGGAGTGTTAGGCTCCCACGGTGCGGTGAGATAAAGCCTGTTGCACGCACGGGGTGTGCCGCCGCGTGGCCGAATGGTATGGGCTGCTCAGAAGAGCACAGGACGAGGTGAAGCCATGAGAGTCATTTGCGGGGTCGACGGGTCGCCGGGCGCGGCGGAAGCTGTACGCGTGGTCAGCCACCTTCTTTCTCCGGGGCAGGATGAGCTGGCATTCTTCTTCAGTCCGCCTGAGCTGCACGTGGCGGGAGAAAAGTATCTGGAGCCAAGGGTGCTGGCGAGGGTAAGGCAGGGGCTGGTTTCCGCAGTGTTCGACGCGGCACGCAGCTCGCTGCCGTTGGAGATGCAAGGCAAGGTGCACGAGGTGGTGGGCGAGCAAGATGCGCGGCATGGGCTGCTGGCTGCGGCAGCACAATGGCACGCGGAGCTGATCGTGGTCGGTGCCCGCGGGCTAGGCCGGGTAGAGCGATGGCTGTTAGGAAGCGTATCGTCTTATGTGGCCCGTGCGGCCCGCTTGCCGGTGTTGGTGGTGCGGCAGCGGCGCGAGCGTCCCGATTATGACGCCCCGCGCGTGCTGTTCGCCTGCGATGGGTCGGACGCCAGCCGCCAAGCCGCCGAGTTTCTCTGGCAGTTTCGCTGGCCCGTACGCAGCACGGGTCTTGTGCTGACGGTCATCGAGTCGCCCCTTGGCGCGCCGTTGCCGGAGTGGCTGGAAAGCCAGCTCGAGCAGCCCGAGGCGCAAGAGGTGGCCAAGGCGTGGCGCGAGCATCACGAGCTGGCCGAGCAGGCACGGCGGCAGGAGATCTCTTCCTTCTGCGGGCAGCTTCCCGCACCGTTTCAGGAGCACCGTCCCCTGGTAAGCGAGGGGCAAGCGGCCGAACGCATTTTGCACGCGCTGGATGCGGAGGATATCGACCTGGTCGTGCTTGGCAGCCATGCCCGGCGTTCGCTGCTCAAGACTTGGCTGGGGGGCACGTGCGAGAAGGTGCTATCGCATGCGCCCTGTTCGGTGCTGATCGTGCCGGAACAAGAACGGCCCTGACTCGCCCGCCGTTTTGGCCGCGCACCCATGAGCTGATTCAACTGCGGAGATGAGGCGCCCCGATCGCTGCGGTTTGTGGCGAGATGGCCCCCTGGCTGGTGCGTCGTTTCAAGGGAGAACGGCGGGGGCCAGGCCCGTCAGGCAATGATGTCTCGCACCACGCGGCCGTGCACATCAGTCAGCCGCACGTCTCGGCCGCCAAAGCGGAACGTGAGGCGCTGGTGGTCCAGTCCAAGCAGGTGCAGGATGGTGGCATGGATGTCGTGGATGTCCAGGCGGTTCTCGACGGCGCTCATGCCAAGTTCGTCTGTGGCGCCGTAGGCGATCCCTCCGCGAAGTCCGCCCCCGGCCATCCAGATGGTGTAGCCGCTAACGTGATGGTCCCGGCCGTCGTCGCCGGAACTGTGCGGCGTGCGGCCCATCTCCCCGGCCCACACCACCAGCGTTTCGTCCAGCAGGCCGCGGCGCTTAAGATCGGCCACTAACGCCGCCACCGGCTGGTCCGTAATGCGTGCATTCTCTGCATGGCGCAATCTCAACTCGCCATGCTGGTCCCACGGCGAGTTGTTGCCGTGGGTGTTGGGGCAGGTGATTTCCACAAACCGCACGCCCTGCTCCACCAGCCGCCGCGCACGCAGGCATTGCAGGGCATAGAACTTGTCGTAATCGATATTGCGATCGACGCCATAGAGCCGCAGCGTCTCGGCCGTTTCTCTGCTCACGTCGCAGAGTTCGGGCACCAGCGTCTGCATACGCGCGGCTGTCTCGTAGTTCTGAATGGCCGCCTCGATTTCGGCGTCCCCGCCCTGCGCGGCCGCAAACGCAGCGTCCTGCTCGGCCAAGAAGTGCAGCTTTGCCTGCTGCACCTCGGCGGGATCGGCAGCCGCGATGTTATCGACCGGCATTCCCTGCGCGCGCATCAGCACGGCGCGATGCGTTGCCGGCAAGAACGAGTTGGCGAAGTTCTGAAAGCCCCCATTGGGGATCCAGTCGTTGTTCAACAGCACATAGCCGGGCAAGTTCTCGTTCTCGCGCCCCAGCCCATAGGCGATCCACGACCCCATACTGGGCGCGGCCGCAACGGAGCGCCCGGTGTGTAGCAGCAGAGATTGCGCGCCATGCAGCGGCGTCTCGCCCACGAGGGAGCGGACGACGCACAGCTCGTCGGCCATGCGAGCGATGTGGGGAAAGAGTTCGCTCACCCACAGGCCCGACTGGCCGTGCTGCTGGAACTTCCATGGACTGCCCAGCCATTTGCGATTGGCGCTCACGGCCTGCGAGCGTGGGTCCGGCTTCCATACGGCGGGCTGGCCGTTCAGCCGGGTCAGTTCCGGCTTGGGATCGAACGAGTCGACGTGCGAAACGCCCCCATCCATGAACAAGAAAATCACGCGCCTTGCCCGCGGTGCGAAGTGGGCCGCCGCGCCGCTTGCGGGTGCGGTCCAGGCGTGTACCAACCCCGCCAGGGCGAGCGAGCCGAACCCCAGGCTCGACCTCTGCAAGAAGTCGCGCCGCGTAACTGCCGGCGGCTGCCGGCCGGGACAACAGGTGCAGGCGCCGCTTGCCAGCCTAGGGAACATAGATGAACTCCTTCAAATTGAAGATGGCATGTGCGGCGTCTTGCCATGCCCTCTGGCACGAGAGCAAGGACTCGCACTTCTCGCCGCGGAGCAAGGCGCTTTGCCGAACCAGATCCAGCAAACGCGTGACCTCCTCATCGCTCGGCGGCCGTGCAAGCGCGGCGGCGAACATCTGCCGGGCGCGTTCGGCCGGCGTGGCGGCGCCGTCTTGCGCGAGCCGTTCGCTCCAGTGCCTGGCCATCTCCAGCACAAAGGGGTCGTTCAGCAGGGCCAATGCCTGGTCCGGTACGTTCGTCACGTCGCGCCGTCCCACGGTGAACTTGGGAATCGGCTGATTGAACAGCGCCAAGAACCGCGGCGGCTCCATCAGCGTCATCTTAACATATAAGCTGCGCCGCCCGCAGCCGTCGAGCGGACCGCTGAACAGCCGCTTCTGCGCGTCCTCAGCAGTACGGTACGGATCGATTGCAGGGCCAAACAGTGCCGGATTCCAACGGCCTGCAACCTTCAGCATCGCGTCGCGGATCGCCTCCGCCTCCAACCGCCGCATCGGTACGTGATGCCACAACCGGTTTTCTGGATCAGCCGCCGCCGCCTCTGAGCAGGGCACGCTCCCCTGACGCCACACGGCGGATGTGACCAGCAGCCGCACCAGCCGCTTGGTCGACCAGCCCTCTGCCATGAACCGCCGCGCCAGGTAGTCCAGCAGCTCAGGATGCGTCGGCAGCTCGCCCATATGCCCAAAGTCGTCAGGCGTACGCACCAGCCCCTGGCCAAACAGATAATGCCAGACGCGATTCACGTAGACCCGCGCCGTAAGGGGGTTGCGCTCGTCGGCGATCCGCATCGCTAGTTCCAGCCGGCCGCTCGAATTCGGTATCGCGCGCTCCGCCGACCCTCCCAAGAAGCGAATGCTCCCCCGCTCCACTTCCTCGCCCAAGTCGGTGTACGAACCTCGCACCGCCACACGTTCGTTGCGGCCCTCGTTCCAGTCTGCTACCGAACCGGCCGTGCGGTCCGGCTGCAAACGCTGCTCCGCCTCTCGATACCTTGCCACCAAGGCCGCCAGCGTCGGATGGACCCGCACATCGTTTGGCAGGAGTTTGCTCTCCAACGCATCGTTCAGCAGCCGCACATCCTCGCGGCTGCACGCACCCCGAGCCCACCGCTCCACCGCCCCGTGCAACAGCAGCGCCAGCCTCCGCGACCAGTCCGGCTCGCCTTGCAGGCCTTCGAAGAGCGGCACAAACCGGTCCAGCTCGTCCTGCGGCACTTGCCCGGGCGCGTGCCGCACCACCCGCGACACGCCAAACCAGGAACGCGGATCCCGGATCTCCGCCTCGCTCAAACCGTTGTAGCCCACGCGCGGCGGGAAGTAGTTGTTCAAGTCCTTCGTGGCCAGCTCCAGGTACACCAAACGCGCGGCCTTGTCCGGGGTGCCCTCTAGCGATGCAAACTCTCCCGCGGTCAACGTGAGCCAGCTCAACGACGGCCGGGCCAAGAACTGCAACCTCTCCGAGTGCAGCGCCCGGTCGATAACGAACGTGTATGCTGCAAACTTGCCCGCCAGCACTTCCACAGAAAACGTCAGCGGAGATGTGGGATCGAGCTGCGGACTCTGCAACAAACCAGCCAGCCGAGGCGACCAGACGTGGGAGTAGCGTCCGGCCGGCAAGAGGTGAAGCACGGCCGCATCTCCCTCGAGGGCGACGACGATCTCGCCGTCAGCCGCCAATCCGTGTTTCATGCCCAGGCCGTCCCAGCGCCAGCCCGCCGCGCCGTCTTCGCGAGAAAAATCGGCAAGCAAACTCAACTGGCTTGCATTGGCCTCGACCCGCCGGGCGCGCTCGGCAAAGAACTCATCCGCCGTAACAGGCGCCGCAAGCGAGCGCTTCCAGAACGCGACCAGCGTCTCGGGAAAGCTCGCCGCCAGGCTAGCATCGCCCGCAAGGCCCTTGAGCAGCTCGGCCGTGCCGCCAGGGGCCTGCGGTTCGCTGGCAGCCAGCCACAGCCTCGCTAGCTCTGCGCGCATCTCTCCCTTGATGCGGCGCAGCTCCTCGATGACCTGGGTGTTGGGATCCACGGCGTCCAGGGTACGCGGGCTGAACCGCGTGCTCATCAGCACGCCGGCGAGCGCGTAGTAGTCGCGCTGTTCGACGGCGTCCAGCTTGTGATCGTGGCATTGGGCGCATGCCAGCGTCGTGCCCAGAAAGGCCTTGCCGATGGTGTCGATCATGTTGGCCACCGCCTCCTGCGTGACCCCTTCTGCCGCCGCGTTGTCTCCATGCCGCCGCTCGCCCAGCCGTAACATCAAGGGGCCGATAAGAGCTTCGTTGAGGCCGGTGGCGGGATCGATCCGGGGCTCGATCAAATCTCCGGCCAACTGTTCCAGCACCAGCCGGCGGTAGGGAAGATCTGCATTGAACGCACGCACCAGGTAGTCCCGGTAACGCCAGGAGTGCTTGGCTGGCACGTCCCACTCGTAGCCGTGCGTGTCGGCGTAGTGGACTACGTCCATCCAGTGCCGGGCCCACCGTTCGCCGAAGTGCGGACTCTCCAGCAAGGCATCGACCAGCCGCTCGTATGCCTGAGGCGAATCGTCTGCCGCAAACTGCTCCACTAAGCTCAACTCGGGCGGCAAGCCCGTGAGTGCAAAACTCAGACGGCGAGCCAGCACGTGCGGCTCTGCCTCCGCAGCCGGCCGCAATCCGCGGGCCTCTAATGCCGCCGCTATGAAACGATCTACCTCGGTTCTCACCCACTCCACATGTGCCACCTCGGGCGGCTGCACTTCTCGCAGCGGCTGCAAGCTCCACCACTCGAGCCGGGTTCGGAACTCGGCCTCCCAGTCAGCGGCTCTGGCGCTTGCAGGGACCGTGCCCTCGCGCGGATCGGGCGCCCCCATGCGCACCCATGCCACCAGGTCGGAAACAATCTGCTCTGGCAATTTCTCCTCGTCCGGCGGCATGGCCGTGGCGCCATCTTCATGGCGCACCGCGCGAATCAGCAGACTTTCGTCTGGATTTCCCGGGAGAATGGCCGGCTGGCCAGATTCTCCGCCAAGCTGCCAGCCGGCACGTATGTCCAGGCGCAGACCGCCCCGGATCTCTTCGGCCTCCGCGCTGTGGCATCTGTAGCAGTGTGCAACCAGTACGGGGCGGATCTTCCGTTCGAAGAACTCGATCCCGCGCTCCGCATCACCGCTCGCCACCGCCGGGCGCAAGACCGCCAAAAGCAGCACCGCCCTGACAGCCATCCCGCTGCACAGGCGCCGCCGCCACAATCTGTTTCGCGCGATCAGCAGTACGTTCTCAGCCAAGGTGGAAGCTCTTCATCGGTTGGGCGTACTTACGAAACGTGAACGCTCTCTAGGGTCGGTATGTGGTTCTCTAATGTTCCCACTCTTCAGCGCGCCGGCTCTGACCAGGATCTCTCCCGACCAGTTCGCGCGTCAAGCTCCAAGACATGCTCGCCGGCTTGGCTGCGCAGGACCAGCGTTGACCACATGCCGCCCGTGTGCAGCTCAAAAACACGGCAGGCGGGCGGCGCTGGCTCGATCTCGAGTTCCTCGACTCGCGGCCGAAACTGCGGCCCAACTGCCGGCGTCGCGAAGACCACAGCCTCTCCCAGCGACGCCGCCAGCTCCTGATGCACGTGCCCGCAGCCGACGAGCCTCACGTGCGGCATTTCTCGCAAGACTTCTGCCAGCTTTGCCGCATCGTCAAGGCCGATCTTGTCCAGCCACGCACTCCCCACAGAAACAGGCGGATGATGCACGAACACGAGGGTTGGAACCTCGTGCTGCTGCAATTGGCTGCGCAGCCAATCGAGCTGCACCAACCCGAGCGACCCTGCCAGTGCGCCGGGACGTTGCGAGTCCAGCCCGATCACTTGCCAGTCGCACAAGCGCACGTGAAAAGCCACGCGGCCGTGCAGGCACGCAATGCCGGCGGAAAACGAGGCACGCAACAGGCCGCGGTCGTCGTGGTTGCCTGGGATGACCCGCACCCGGTCGCGCCAGGCCGCCAAGTGCCTGGACACCGCCTCGTACGTTGCCGCTGACTCGTCGTGGGCCGTATCGCCGGTGAGCACGAGCAGGTCTGCATCGGCAAGCTGCGTCCGTATACTCTCAACGATTGCCTCAAAGCGCGGCCAGGTAGCCACGCCGCGCAGCGTGTGCGCCCCTTGCGCGAACAGGTGGCAATCGGTCATCTGCACAATGCGATACGTCATGTCAGCCCGATCTGGCGCAAGGCACTCGAGCACGGCCCAGTACGTCTCCGCCCCCAGACAATGGGACCGATGGGCCGCGCTGGCCACTGCTCCCAGTAGAAACGGCGTATCGCCTTAGCCCCCTCTACTTGTGCCTCAGTCCTGGCAGCGAGCAAGGCCGCTGCCAGTGCGTCGAGCTTGTGGCTGGTGCAGAGCATCGATCGTCGCCTCGCACGGCGAACCGCTGAACGTGCCATTTCGGCACGCGTGCTGGCATCGTACACATAAAAAGGGATTGATGCAAACCGGCAAGCCAGATCGCAACGGGCTGCAACTCCGCGTGATAATGCGCTGGGCTGCTGGGCGCACTCAGTCCTGGCGGTGCGCTCCCATGGTGGTGTTGTGGCGTGCCTCTGGCTGTCGCCTATCGCATGCGACTCGAGCGTTTTAACACCCGATTCCGGCCCGGGTCACTCCTTGGCTCGCTGCTGCCTGAGCGCTGCGCGCAAGGCGCGCTCCAATGCAGCGGCGCTTTCCGGCGTGAACTGGCCGTCGCAAGCCGCAGAACGCAATTCGCGCGCCGGTAGCAGGTCGTAGAACTCCAGCCGGTGCCGGCCTTGGGGCGGGCACACGATGGCAAATGCGCGTTCGCTAGGAATCCCCAGCACGAATTCGCGCTTGTCCACGTGCAATACGCATTCTTCCAACATGGAAGGTGCGAGCCATTCGAAGTCGCTTAGCGGCGCCAGGGTCTGGCCCTCGCCTTCTCTGGCGGCAGGCAGTGCCCACACCAGCGTATCAAGGCGGCCCGTGCGGTTGTCGACGAGCAACGCGTATCGCAACACAATGTCCGCATGCTCCCCCTTGAGCAGCATGGTGGCTGGTATGTCGCACACGGCCATGGTATTCGACCGGGCGACGATCTGCATCTCTTTCAGCCGCTCTTCGGACTTCTCCAGGATGGCGGCCTTAATGAGGCCAAAATCGGCTCCCAGCTCTTCATAGGTGTCGCTGCTGACGATCGTATCGCGGCCAGAGATTTCTGTGCCCAACCCAACCGCCAAGCGCGCCAGCCGATAGCCCGCCTGTTTGCCGTCTCGCTTGATGGGGCGAACGTCTGCCACAATTGCCGTAAAAAGCAGGCCTGCCAGGTCGCGGGCCAGCTTGGGTACCTCCTTCGCATCTCCCTCACGGGCCACACTACGAGACTTGATCACCAGGTGAGACCAACCCTGCGGCGGACCCGCGTCGATCACGGTCCCGGGCGGGATGCGGCCCAGCCGACGTGGTGACACGTCATACGACGCTCGCAGAGAGCGTTCTTCGGCCCACACTGTGGGCAGCAAACATCCCGCACACCATGCCGTTGCCACCAAGGCCGCCCAGAGGCAACGCGGCAATGGCCCGCAGGGGCCGCTCTCCGACCATGGACGCGTGCTGGCAACCATGTCCGCAGCATAGCGCCGCCAGCAAGAGGCTGCAAGTGCAGACTCCGACGCCACTGGACGGCTGGCGCGCATCAGAGAGAATGTGTACCGGCCTTTCGTGTTACACTGAACAAAAGCATGTTGAGCTTCACCGCTCGAGCCCCAGCATCTTGGGTGCGGCCAGCGAATACTCTGGTCGGCAGTTGCTGTCGCCGCCAGGTTGCAGACAGGTGTGGCCAGACTCGGGCGGCCCGCCGGCCTTCCTCCCAGATTGGTCTTCCTGCCGTTGCAACCGCTTTTTCCGCCAGGTCGTATTAAGGCACACCTGCGGGCTGCCGCCACAACCGTGGCAGTGGCGCTTGTGTTTGCGGCCTATGGGGCGTATCGGCCGCCCGATCCGAACGAGGCTCACTACTTGAGCAAGGCGCGGCACTATTGGGATCCACAATGGTGCGCGGGAGACGTGTTTTTGGAGTCGCGCGCGGCACACGCGTTGTTTGCAGCCATGTGGGGCTGGCCCGCGCGGTGGATGCCGTTTACGACCTTGGCATGGGCGGGCCGCGCGTGCACCTGGCTACTGCTTGCGTACGGCTGGCAGAGGCTGGCGGGGAGTTTGGGGGTGCGGGGCATATGGTCGCTTGCGGCAGCGGTTTTTTTTGTAGAGCTACAAGAGCGGTGCCAGCTTGCAGGCGAGTGGGTGATTGGCGGTTTAGAGGCGAAGGGATTCGCCTATGGCTTTGTGCTCTTGGCGCTGGCCGAAGTGGTACGTGGCCGCGCCGGCTGGGCCGCATTGTGGGCAGGTGCGGCAACGGCCTGGCATCCGCTGGTGGGGGGATGGACGATCTTGGCTATGTGCTGGAGCTGGTGGGTTGTAGTGCCGCGGCTCGGGCTGCGTACAGCCTGGCCAGGCTTTGCCGTCGGGGGGCTGATGGCACTTGTGGGCCTGCTGCCGGCGCTATCTTTGAATTGGGGCGTCTCGCCTGAAGTGAACGAGCAGGCTAGCGAGATCTACGTGCTTTGGCGGCTGAGGCACCATTTGTGGCCGGCGGCGTTCCCCAGCGACGGCACGCTGCGGTTCGGGTTGCTGCTGGCCGCGCTGGGAGCGCTGGTTGCCGGCAGGGCGTGGGGCATACGCTGGCGCAGGTTCTGGGGCGTCTGCCGAGGTGCGGTGCTAATCATGGCCGTGGGCCTCGTGCTGGGGCTGGCTGGCGAGGCGTTTCCGCAACAGGTCCTTGGCCTGCTGCGATATTACTGGTTCCGCACGAGCGACATCCTGGTGCCGATGGCCGCGGGGCTTGGCGGGGCTCGCCTGGCTGTCAGGGCATGGCATACAAGAAGGTTGCGTGCGCCGGCGGGCGGCCTTGTGCTGGCCGCACTGACCGCCGCTGGCGTTGCAGGGCTGCAAAGGGCCGCCAGCACGTGCCCCCGTGCTGACAAGCCAGGCAAGGTAGCAGATTGGCAAGACTGGCAAGCGGCCTGCCGTTATGCGGCCCAGCACACGCCGCAACGGGCACGCTTCCTCACACCCAGGTTGGCCCAGACCTTCAAGTGGCACGCAGGCCGCAGCGAAGTGGCCACGTGGAAAGATACGCCCCAGGACGCCCAAGCTATCGTGGAGTGGTGGAGTCGGCTGCGCGACGTCTACGGCATCGATCCCTGTTGGCCCGGCTGGTTCTGGTGCGAGTCGTTGGCCGAGCTGCCGCCGAGCCGGCTGAACGAGCTTGGTGCCCGCTACGGAGCCGAGTATCTGCTTGTGGAAAGCGCCCCGCCGCTTCCGCTGCAATGCATCTATCGCAACCGCTCCTATGCGATTTACCGACTTGAGACGGGCGGCCAGGCGGATGGGAAACCCGCAGTAGATCCCGAAGCCGCGCACACCAGCTCCGCAGAGGGCGAAAGGGCAGTAACCGCAGTGCGCAGACAGACGGGATTGTAGCCGCGGCGTCCTGCCACAGAGGTTTGTAACCGCACTTGCTGGAGTGCGTGGCCTGAGATCATCACCGCTTTTGCGCGCCCTTGCTCCCATTGGCAAGTGGGCGTGAGCTTTTGGGCGCGAGCTTAATGTTAGCGGGCGGCTCGTTCCTTAGATTCGCTTGCGAGCCATCCGGCGACGATCGAGGCGGCATGCAGCAGATGATCGGCCACGGCATCGGCATGTGCTGTGCTCTCGACTTCGGTTTGCAGCCCATATCCGGTACGTACCAATACCGTGGCAGCTCCGATGGCTCGGCCCAGGAGCAAGTCGCAGGCTTTGTCTCCTACGACGATGCAATCGCGGGGATCGAAGTTGTGGTCTGCGGCAGCGCGCAGGACGAGGCCCGGGTAGGGCTTACGGCAGGCACAGCCCGCGTCGGGAAGATGAGGGCAGTAGTAGATGCCGTCCAGGTATACGCCTTCCGCCGCAAGCATGCCTTGGAGTTGCCGATGGATTCGCGTCAGCCCCTCTTCGTCCAGCAGGCCGCGGCCGACGGCGGACTGGTTGGTGACCACAATCAGCCCCAAGCCGAGTTCGGCCAGTTTGCGGAGCCCCACAGCGGCCAAGGGGAGCAGCTCTAGCTCGCGTGGATCGGTCAGATAGTAGCGTTCGGCATTGATAGTGCCGTCTCGGTCAAGCAGCACAAAGCGGCGTGGGCCGGGCATGGTTCAAGGTTTGGGAGGCAATCTACCTGCACTGCGAGGGCAATTGTATGAGCCGAGGGCCATTCGGCCCTAGGCCAGCTCTCGCAGAAGAAGCCCGTCTGGCCTGGGCATGCAGCAACAGGCGGCGGGGCCCAAGATATGGGCCTCGCTCGACGTGGTCCTGGCTGCATTTCGGCCTACAGGGGGCGGGGTTCATGATCCCTAGTCAGATGCCGCTGCGGTCAGAGATCCCACCGTCAGGAAGTTTTTGGCAATGGTACGTCAGCCGGCCCGTCACGGGCATGGGTTCGCTGATGGTTACTGGGCCGAAGGGTCCTGGGGGCCGGCACTCCAGCGGCACAAATTGGCTCCCACGGGGTTTGTAATTGGTATATGATGTATGAAGTACTTTGTGGCAGCGTTGCTGGGAGAGTCGCAATGCGCGCGTGGCCTGACCGTGGAGCCGTCTTGCTGGCGAACAGCCTGATCGTTTTTGCGCTGGCCTGGACCAGCTCCGCGGCAGATCCGGAGTTTTTTGGCCGAGTGGCGCTGTTGGCCGAACCCGAGGTCGCCGTACGGCTCGACTTGACCGAACAGCAACAAGAGAAAATCCTCTCGATCATCGACGAGCGCGAACAAGACGCACTGGAGCTGGCCCTCAAACTCAAAGACCTGCCTGCCGCCGAGCGCGAGCAAAGTCTTGCCGCCTTCCGTGCAGAGTCGGAGCGCAAAGGGGCGGCCCTATTGACCGACCCGCAACGAAGGCTCTTGGATGCCCTCTGGTTGGATCGCGCCGGCATGACCTCCCTAGCAGATCCCGCGGTCGCAGACAAGTTGGGCCTGACGCCCGAGCAGCGCGCGCGTGTAGAGAGTTTGCTGCAAGATCGCATCAAGGCCTTGGCTGGCGCGAACCAGCAGCGCAGCCGCGTGGTGCGTATCGAGTACGAACGCAAGCTGGCCGGCCTGCTTTCGCGCGAGCAACGGGCGCTGTGGGATGCGATGGTACGCGGCGAGAGCGGACTAGGAGCCGGCGACGGGCCTGCGGCGAGTTCAGATGCAACGGACGATAGTGCCCTGGCTAGCCCACAGTCTGGTGCAGCAGCCGGCCCGGCGCCTCCAGCCGAAAACGAGTCGCAAACGAGCAACCATTCGGAGAGCGGCAGCGAGCCCCAAGCTGCCAGCAAGCTTCCATCTGCCAGCGGGAACCAAGATGGCCAGCAGCCCGCCGACGCAGCCGATGCAAACGACGCCGTTCAGCCGCCCCAGCCATCTGAGGGCGACGCGCCGCAGGTTCCCCTGCCGCCCGCACCAGACGAGTCGGCAGGCGAGAAGAACGGCGCAGCCTCGCAGCCAGGCGCGGCAGCAGATCAAGCCGATCGACCTGCCGCAACTCCCGCTGCCGATGACCCCTCCTCCGAGCTGCCGCCTGAAGCTGAGAGCGAGACGCAGACGAACGGCACCCCGCCAATGGCCGGCGACGATGTCAAGCTGCGCTTCAACTTCCGCTTTCAACCGTGGGGAGAAGTGCTCCAATGGTTCGCCGACCAGGCCGACCTCTCTCTGATCATGGATGCTCCCCCCACCGGCACCTTCAACTACACAGACAGCCGCACGTATACGCCCGCGCAGGCGATCGACCTCCTGAATGGCGTGCTGCTGACCAAGGGCTACACGCTGATCCGGCGAGACCGGCTGCTAATGGTGATCAATCTCGAGGACGGCATCCCACCCAACCTGGTGCCCACCGTCCCAGTGGAAGAGCTGGACCGCAAGGGCGAATTCGAACTCGTCAGCACGCTGTTCACGCTGCGGATTCTCTCCCCAGACGAGGCCGAGACCGAGATCAGCCGCATGCTTGGCCCGCAGGGCTCGATCGTCAAGTTCAGCAAGGCGCGTCAGATTCTCGTCACGGAGACCGCCGGACGCCTGCGCACCATCCGCAGCGTTATTCAGCGAATCGAGAACCCCGAAGGAGAGGCAGAATTCCGCGTCTTCCAGCTTCAGGCCGCACCGGTTGACACGGTGGCGGCCGTCGTGCGCCAGTTGCTCGACATACCGTCCGACAGCAACAGCACCCGCGACGGTTCGCTGCGCCTAGCCGTCGACACGACCGGAAATAAGCTGCTGGTCCGGGGCCGTGCGGACCTGGTGGCCCGCGTGGCGGAGATTCTAGACGTGGTCGATGCGCCGGGTCATGCCGAGGCGGGCGGAGGCGTGGCAGAATCGCCCCAGCTCGAAGTGTACAGCATTACGTCTGCCGACCCCCAGTCGGTGCTCCAGGTGATGCAGACGTTGCTGGCTGGTCTGCCGGACGTCAGACTGGCCATCGATCCGAAAACGGGCAATCTGATCGCCTTGGCACGGCCGTCGCAGCATGGCACGATCCGGGCAACGCTGGAGCAGATGCAGCGCGATGCCCGCCAGGTGGAGGTGATCAGGCTGTCTCGCGTCGATCCGCAGCTCGCCGTGCTGGCCATCAACAAGCTGTTCGGCGCCGAAAGCGAAGAGGGCAAGCAGTCCGCCCCCAAGGTGGATGCCGAACCCAACTCGCGGCAGCTTTTGATCCGTGGCTCCCAGGCACAGATCGCCCAGATTCGCGGCCTGCTGGAAAAGATGGGGGAGGCGGCGCCGCAGGAGCTGGCAGCTCAGGAGGAGCAGAAGGTGCGCATGCTGCCCTATAGTGGGCGTGCCGCCCTGCGTGCGTTGGAGCAGCTCGAGTCGATCTGGCCCACGGTGCGCAAGAACAAAATCCGCGTGGTGACGCCTTCGGCAGTGTTGCCCACGCTGCAAGAGTACCGTAACGGCGGAGGGGAACCAGCCGAGCAAGAGGCCGAGCCAGAAATGCCGGTCGAAGAAGAACAAGAAGGCGCAGCAGACGCAGAAGAGGCTCCTCAGGCTGCTCGAGCGGCTGCCAGCCGCCAGCTAGACGCCGGCTGGGGCGTGGCGGGTGGGACAGACCGTCTCGAGGCGGCAGTCGGCAGCGCACCGGCACGCTTTGCACTGCTCGACGTGGGCGGGGGCCGGCAAACGGGCGGCCCGAGTCCGCCAGAAGCCGTTGGCGAGCTGCCGCCGATTATCGTTGCACCCGGCCAGGGCGGTGTGATGATCGCGTCGGACGACGTGGAGGCGCTCAACGACTTTGAGGCCCTGCTCTCGGCACTGGCGGGAACGAGTATGGCCGGCGGGGCAGAGTATACGGTGTTTTACCTGAAGAGCGCGAACGCCACCGTGGTGGCGGAGACGCTCGGGCAGATCCTGGGGGGTTCCAGCGGCGGAGGCGGCGGAAGGACGAGCGGCGGCTCGCTGATGGGAGACATCGCCAGTGCCGCCTTCGGCGATGCCGGGGGAATCTTGGGGAGCCTGTTCGGCGGTGGGGGCGGCGGCGAAGATGAAAGTTCGGTGGTTGTGGCGGGCAGTACGTTGATCGTGCCCGATCTGCGGTTGAATGCGCTCATCGTGAAGGCCCCGCCAGCGCAGCTCGACACCATTGAACAGCTTCTGCAAATACTCGACCAAGAAGACCCGCCCGAGGCGAACGTGGTACGGCGCCCGCGGCTTATCCCGGTGCAGCATAGCCGGGCGGCCGACATGGCAGAGGTCTTACGCCAGGTCTACCAGGATCGGCTGGTTACCGCCGCCGGCCAGCGCCAGCCGTCGCCCGAAGAGTTTTTCCGCATGCTCCGCGGTGGCCGTGGCGGCCGCCAGAGCGGCCGGGACCAGGCAGCCGAGACTGAGCGGATGTCGATCGGCGTGGATGAACGCACGAACTCCCTGGTGATCGCGGCACCTCAGGCACTGTTCCAAGAAGTAGAGCAGCTCGTGTTAACGCTCGACCAGGCCACGGAAGAAACCAACCAAGCGGTGCGGGTGGTGACCCTGAAGCGAACGAACAGCCAAATGGTCCAGCAGGCGTTGGCCGCGATCACGGGAGACAGCGTAAGGTCTGCTGGCAGCACATCGAGCAGCTCCGGCAGCGGCCGTTTCGGGCAGGCAGGCACCCAGGATTTCGATTCCCTACGTAATCGCATGAACTTTTTCAACTCGTTGCAACAAGGTCAAGGCGGCGGTTTCCGCGGCTTTGGGCCTGGTGGCGGTTTCCCGCAGGGCGGCGGCTTCATGCCGGGCGGAGGCTTTACGCCGGGCGGAGGCTTTCAGGGCGGCCAAGGTAGGTCGGGGGGCGGCCGCCGCGGCCGTTAGGCAGGGTGTGCACGAGATGGGGCTTGGCCATCTTGCAACATACATGCACTCTGGCGAGTACGGCAGGTAGGTCGTGCGGCAGAATGCCGCAGCTACGAGGAGCCGTGCCATATAGCCGTGGCTCGCCAGAACGGCAAGGTGCAGGCATGTTACCTGCCACAGAAGGCCGCCCGGCCGCCATACCGGGCAGGGGGCCCCAATCGTGCGCAGACTGGGCAAGGTGGGAGTGGTAGAATAGCTGCCCGCTAGGTCGCCCGGGAGTCTGGGCGATGTGCCGTACCCCCATGTCGCGACGAGAAGAACTTACCGAACTGGCTCGCCACGCTCCGGTGGTCTTGCCATCGCTGCTGCTGTGCGATTTTACCTGCCTGCGGCAGGAGATTCGCCGTTTGGAAGAGGCGGGCGTGCAGGCTCTGCACCTGGACGTGATGGATGGGCAATTCGTACCGAACTTCACGTACGGGCTGACGGTGGTTCATGCAGTGCGGCAGGTGACGGGCTTGCCCCTGGACGTGCACCTAATGATCTCCAGGCCGCATACCTGGGTTGAGCGGTTCCGCGAGGCAGGGGCCGACGCGATCACGGTGCACATCGAGGCGGAGCCGGACCCGCGCGAGGTGCTAGCGGCCATCCGCAGGCTGGGGGCCCTGGCCGGGCTTGCGCTCAACCCGGAGACGCCGCTGGCAGCGATCGAGCCCTACCTGCCGTTGTGTGAACTCGTGCTGGTGATGAGCGTCCGGCCAGGTTTTGGGGGGCAGCAGTTCGACCGCAGAGCACTGGAGAAACTGGTCGCATTGCGGGCGAGTGTACCTCCCGGCGTGGTGCTGGAGGTCGACGGGGGCGTGAACGAAGACAATATTGAAGAGTGCGCGCAAGCGGGAGCCGGCTGGCTCGTGGCCGGCTCTGCCATTTTCAGTCGTGAGGACTACCCCCATAGCTTTTCACGGCTGAACAGCCAGGCTCGCCGCGCCATCATTTCGAAGACTATGCCATGTTCCAAGTCGTCTTGATACGACCCGCGGCCACAGACTACGACCGGCAGGGGCGCATTCAAGGTGTGCTCGATATCCCGCTGAGCGACGAGGGGACGAACGAGGCGGCCCGCCTGGCGGAAGAGCTGCGCGGGCTAGCGATCGAACGCATCTTCTATTCAGACTGTGAGCGTGCCCGCCAGACCGCTGCCGCCATCGCCCAGACCCTGGGCATCAAGGCCAAGAGGCTCGACCAGATGCACAACCTCGATGAGGGCTTGTGGCAGGGGATGCTGATCGACGACGTCAAGCGCAAGCAGCCCAAGGTGTACCGCCAGTGGCAGGAACATCCCGAGAGGGTTTGCCCGCCCGAGGGGGAACCCCTGGCTGCGGCCCAGGAGCGCGTACAAAACGCACTCAGCAAGCTTTTCCGCAAGCACCATAAGGGCGTGCTGGGCCTGGTGGTGCCGGAGCCGCTCGCCAGCGTGGTGCGGAGCTACCTGAACCGAACCGAACTTGGCGACCTCTGGCAGGCAGAGACCACGCACGGTACCTGGGAGGTCATTCCCGTTGAGCCTGCGCTGCTGCCGGCTGGAGACTAGGGAGGCGACCATGGCAGACCGCTCGCTCACCCCTGCTTCGGACCCGCAAGAGGCGTCCGTGGCCGGCGACGCGCCGACCGGGCCGTTCGCGCAGCATCGACTCTCGGCAGCGCCTGGGGAAGCGGGGGAGCCGCTTGCGCAAGAATCGGGGGTAGCCGCAGCGGCCCCAACGGGGCGGAGCGATGCGGGCCCGCGCAGGCCCAAACGCAGCGTGGCGGACGGGCTATGGAAGCGCTGCCCCGGCTGCCAGGCGATGATCTTTACCAAGGAGGCCGACCGCCGCCTGGGAGTCTGCCCCCAGTGCGACTACCACTTCTACGTCTCTGCGCGGGAACGCATACGCCAGCTCTGCGACGAGGGCACGTTCGAAGAGTGGTACGCGGAGCTGGAGCCGGCCGATCCACTGGGATTTTGCGATAAGCGCCCTTACATCGAGCGGCTGCGTGCGGAGCAGCAGCGCACGGGCCTGCGAGACGCGGCGGTGGTCGGTTCGGCCATGATCCGTGCGCGGCGGGTGGTCGTCGGCGTGACGGATTCTGCCTTCATCATGGGGAGCATGGGCGCCGTGGTGGGCGAGAAGCTTACGCGGGCCATCGAACGAGCCACCGCGGAGCGTCTGCCGCTGATCATTGTCAGCGGTTCGGGGGGCGGGGCGCGCATGCACGAGGGGATCTTGTCGCTCATGCAGATGGCCAAGGTCTCGGCCGCGCTGGCGCGTTACGACCGGGCGGGGGGGCTGTTCATTTCGGTGCTGACCAATCCCACAATGGGCGGCGTTGCCGCCAGCTTTGCCTCGCTGGGCGACCTGGTGTTCGCCGAGCCCAAGGCGCTGATCGGCTTCGCCGGGCCGCGCACCATTCAGGCCACCATCCGCATCGAGCTTCCCAAGGGTTTTCAGACCAGCGAGTTTTTGCTGGAGCACGGATTCATCGACCGCGTTGTGCGGCGCTGCGACCTGAAGAGCGAAATCGCTCGCGCGATCGACTATTGCGGCAAGTGACCATGGGGCTGTTCGGCCAACTCAAGGCTCTGCTGCGGGGGGGGCGGGTGGATGTCGAGAAGCGGTTCGAGATCTTGCAGAAGGCCATCTCGGGCACGATGTCCAAGTTTTACAAGGCGCGCGACCGCGAAACGGGCCGCGTCGTCGGCTTGAAGATCCTCGACCCAGCCAAGCTGGCGTTCTTCGAGTCTCGCTTCAAGGGCCTGCATAAGCCGAGCGAAGGGGAGGTGTTGGCGCTGCTCAAGCATCCGCACATCGTAGAGCTGTACGAGCACGGACGCACCACGCGGAGCGAGCAGTATTTGGTCATGGAGTTCATCGAGGGTCCGGGAATGAACTCGCTGCTTATCGGCCGCAGCCCAAAGCTCGACGGACGCCGCGTGACCCTCATCCGCCAGGCAGCCGAGGCGTTGGCCGCCGTGCACGCCGCCGGTTTCATCCACCGAGACGTGTGCCCTCGCAATTTCATGGTCACGCCCGATCTGCAAACGCTCAAGCTCATCGACTTCGGCCTCACTGTGCCGGCCACGCCGGAGTTCATGCAGCCCGGCAACCGCACAGGCACGCCCAACTACATGGCACCCGAGTTGGTTAAGCGGCAACCCACGGACCAACGCTTGGACGTGTTCGCCTTCGGCGTCAGCGCCTATGAGATCTGCACCTTCCAGCTCCCTTGGGAACGCGGCACCACCGGCCAGGCCGCCATGGCACACGCCACGCAGCCCCCCATCGAGGTGGAACGCTACCGCCCCCAAATCCACCCCCGCCTCGCCGAAGCGATCACCCGCGCCATCGAACGCGACCGCGACAAGCGCCTCCCCTCCATGCGAGAGTTCCTCAAGCTCATCGAGGGGCTCGAACACGAAGATGCCTAGCCAGATGCGCCGCCCAGGGCGGTTGATCTGCGTCCCGCCGCGGCTATGCTGAGGGCTCCCCAGCAGGTGCCTGCCTGGGGCGTGCACACACCTGAGGAGCGAGCATGGTACGGGTCGGCATCGTGGGCATTGGTTTCATGGGCATGACGCATTACCACGCCTGGCAGCGGGTACGGCAGGCGCGGGTGACGGCGATCTGCACGCGGGACCCGAAGAAGCGGGGTGGAGATTGGCGCGGCATTCAAGGCAATCTGGGCGGGCCGGCCGGCCAAGAAGTGGACTTGAAAGGGGTCGCAGCATACGCTGACTGGCAGGAGCTGCTGGCCGATAAGAATGTGGACCTGGTCGATATTTGCCTGCCCACGTCGATGCACGCATCGGTGGCCGTAGCGGCCCTGCGGGGCGGCAAGCACGTGCTGTGCGAGAAGCCATTGGCCTTAGAGCCGCGGCAGGCCAAGAAAATGACGGCTGCTGCGCAGGCCAGCGGCAAGCTGCTGTTGGCGGCCCAGGTGCTGCCCTTTTTCGCAGAGTACCGCTATCTGCACGAGGTCGTGCGCAGCGGCAGGTACGGCCGCATGCTGGGGGGGCATTTCAAGCGAATCATCTCCGATCCCCTGTGGGTGAAGGACTTCTTCGACCCCCAAGGCGCCGGGGGGCCTGTGATCGACCTGCACATTCACGACGCGCACTTTATCCGCCTGCTGTGCGGCATGCCCAAGGCTGTGTTCAGCACCGGACGCTGGCGGGGCGAGGTGGTATCTTTCGTGAACACGCAATTCCTGTTCGGCGAAGCCGGGCCCACGGTCACTGCCGCCAGCGGCGTCATCGATCAGCAGGGCCGCGCTTTCACGCACGGTTTCGAGGTGCATCTGGAGCAGGCCACGTTGATCTACGATTTCTCGGTCTTCGACAACCAGCCCACGACCAGCCTGCCTCTTACCGTTCTTGACCGCAGAGGCCGGATTCTGCGGCCCGAGTTGAAACAAGCAGATGCATACGTCGCCGAACTCACCGAGGCAACGCGTGCCGTACGCAGCGGCGAACCGTCGCCGCAATTGCGTTCCGAGCCGGCATATGACGCGCTCTTGCTCTGCCACCTACAACAGGAGAGCGTTCGCCGAGGCCGTGCCGTGCCTGTTCCTGCCACGTAGCACAAGCGTCTCACCGTAGCACAAGCGTCTCTACGTAGCATAAGCGTCCCTACGTAGCATAAGCGTCCCTACGTAGCATAAGCGTCCTCGCTTGTGCAGAATTGCCGAAGGTGTTCGCCCTGCCCGAGCAAGCGGGGACGCTTGCTCTACGTAGCCGTAGCATAAGCGTCCTCGCTTGTGCAGAATTGCCGAACGTGTTCGGCCTGCCCGAGCAAGCGAGGACGCTTGCTCTACGTAGCCGTAGCATAAGCGTCCTCGCTTGTGCACACCTGCCGGATCGGTTCGCCCTGCCCGAGCAAGCGGGGACACTTGCTCTACGGCGGTCCACGCCGAACTTCACAGCGTCGCCAGCCGTAATAGAGGGCAGAACGCGCAAAGGCGGCACAGCCCGTACGGCAGGCAGCAACGGCACTCTTTAAGGCTGCATGTGCGCGGGCGCTGGTCCTAGGATGAGGGTTGTGGGGACTGTAAGGCCGGCGGTACGCAAACGTGTATGCCGCTTTTTGACTACTGGCCAATCGTGGCCTATATTGCAGTGGCTGGGGACATTGACCCTCCCTTTCGGCCGCGCTGTGGCCCCACTCTCCCACCTGAGTCTGGAACACACCATGCGTCGTTGGGTCCTGCGAAGCGTTCTGCACCTGGCAACTGTTGCTGCGATCTTCGCCAGCGCTGGGGTGGCGAGGTCGCAGATCTCGTTCGTTTCTCCGTCGGCCGACGGTGCACAGCCAGGACTGCCGGCGCGGGCCATGGTGACAGATGGGCTGGACGGCGTCCTGGTCCGCGGCCAGGAACTGGAGGCGCAAAGGCGATGGGGAGAAGCGCTCACGCTCTATGAAGAGGCCCTGCGCAGCTACCCCCACGATCGCGACCTGGCCGAACGGTTGCAGGTCAGCCGCATCCATTATGATCTGAGTCGGCGCTACCATGACCGCACGTTCTTGCAAAGCCTGGGGGAACTGGGACCCGCGGCCGCTTTGGATCTGTACTCCGAGGTGCTGCTGAAGATTCACGCACATTATGTGGATGCGCCGGATTGGTCCTCGCTGGTGGAGCACGGCACGCGGGCTCTTGAGATCGCACTGGACGACCCGCTGTTCGTAGAAACGCACCTGCACGACGTGGCCCACGCCCGGGTGGCTCGCTTCCGCCGGGAGCTGCGCAGCTACATGGCGTCCATGGTGCCTGCCAGCCGGCAGGCGGCTCGGGAGTGCGTAGGTTCGGCCGCTCGGCTGGCTCACGACAATCTTGGCCTGCCAGAAACGGTTACGGTGTTAGAGTACGCCTGCGGTGCCGCAGGGTCGCTCGACGCATACAGCACCTTCCTCACGGCGGGCCAGCTTGACGAGGTGTATGCCCAGATCGAGGGGAACTTCGTGGGCCTGGGCGTTGAACTCAAGGCTGCCGATGGGGCCTTGCAGATCGTCAAGGTGATTCCCGGCAGTCCCGCCCAGCGGGCACGGCTACAGGCCGGAGATCGGATCGTGGCGGTCGATGGGCGGAGCACGCGCGAAGTATCTGCCGACGAAGCGGCCAATCTGTTGCAGGGGCCGGCCGGAACCACGGTCGAGATCATGGTGGCCTCCCCCGGCCGCTTGCCCCGCAAACTGGTGGTCCGCCGAGAGCAGGTCGAGGTGCCTAGCATCGACGAAGCCCGCATCGTCGACCGTGCACACGGCGTGGCGTACCTGCGACTCACTTGCTTTCAGAAGACCACCACGCGAGACCTGGACGCTGCGCTCTGGAAACTCCACCGCGCAGGCATGCGCAGCCTGATCATCGATCTGCGCGGCAATCCCGGCGGCCTTCTGACGACCAGCGTCGAGGTGGCAGACAAGTTCGTCTCGCAGGGCGTGATCGTGTCCACGCGGGGGCGCAATCGACAGGAAGACTTCAGTTACAGCGCTCATGCATCAGGCACCTGGCGCACGCCGCTGGTAGTGCTGATCGATGGAGAAAGTGCTAGCGCCAGCGAGATTTTCGCGGGGGCGATTCGCGACCATCGCCGCGGAACGATCGTGGGCACTCGCAGCTATGGCAAAGGCTCGGTGCAGGGGATCTTTCCGCTAAATGTCTCGAACGCGGGATTGCGTCTGACCACGGCACGTTTCTATTCCCCCAATGGCAGTCCATACAACCAGGTGGGGGTACAGCCGGACGTCGAGGTGCAGCTCGTGGCTCGGCCTGACGAGTCGGGTGCAACACCGCAAGTCGGAGACCCGGCCCTCGACGCAGCCATTCGCGAGGCTCGCCGGCTCGCTGGGCATCGCACCGGTGTAGCCCGCAGCCAGTAGTTGGGACTCATCCTCCGGTGTCGGACGGAGCCACCACGGCCGCGTTCAAGCAGTGTCGTCCGAATCTGAGACCTCCTTGGCGGGCTGCACTGCTTGACGCGGTGCGTCAAGCAGTGGCACACGGGGGATG
>FWWM01001072.1_pt1 | contig 86583 bp, 78 predicted proteins | sample 2228351 | NCBI WGS metagenome assembly FWWM01 (sample SAMEA103939774, study PRJEB20133) | metagenome | reverse complement strand
CGGGCGGCGGCTCGGGGATGTCGCCGAAGCGTCCGTGTTCCACGACCTCGCCCGTCTTCGCATCCACGATGACCAGCACGCTGCCGCCCGGCTGGTCCCTGCTGAGGAGATAATGGAGTCGGTGTACCTTGGACGGTCGCCTTGTGGGGACGTACTTCAGTGACACACTCCAAGACGCCGCGCTGCCGCCGTACCTCCCGCACGCGATCTCCCTTGCTTCCTGCTCAGATATCCGGACATCGGGTGGTTCGTAGGTCACACCTCGCTTGATCCGGAACTCCAGAACGGCGCCGTCGCTTCGACGGAGGCTTGCGGTCACACCGTTTCCTCCAAGGGACGGATAACCATAGTAGGACGTCTCCCCGAGCGTACAGACAATGACTGCACCGACGGGGCTGTTGTCCTCTCGCTGGATCCGTATTCGGGTGAGTCCGCGCGGGGCGTCGAGGCGCGCTGCAAGAGTCTCGACTGCCGCCCACGCGTCTTCATCGCGCGGATACCGATCTGCGCCAGGATTCGGGTCGCGGATCTTGGAATCAACGAACCCCCAGAACACACCGTTGTAGTCAAGGTCAATAAGCAGTCGGCCGTCAATGACGATGACGAAGGTCTTTCGGCGCATAACCCGAGCTTTGTGCTCGTTCAAGTCCCCACCGATCAAATTGGCGTAACGATCGGCGAGCCCTATGAACTGGGCGTCCGTCAGTTGCGCTCCTGCGCCCCAGGCGAGGAGCAATCCGAAACCCACCAACGCGATCTTCATGATTCCTTCCTCCTTCAGAATGGTACCGTCACTCTGTACCAGCCGACGGGGGGGTCATTCCTCCGCTGATCCACGTATCCTCGTCCTTCACGGTATGTGCACCTATTTGCGTAGAATGCTTCTACCGCCGCATGAACCGCCACAGCAAGAACAGCGAACTTCCGAAGAACACGGCGCACACCATGTACACGACCGGCGGTATCTGCCTTCCATACCCCTCGGGAGGGTCCGGGCCGGGGTTTGGCTCCCAGCCTTCAACGACCGTCCCAGGTTTGTAGCCGGGCGGCGGCTCGGGGATGTCGCCGAAGCGTCCGTGTTCCACGACCTCGCCCGTCTTCGCATCCACGATGACCAGCACGCTGCCGCCCTCTTGCCCACGGCCCAGCACGTAGAAGAGTCGGTACCTCTTCTTGGGGAGCCCTCGCACACGGGCATACTTCAGCGAGACCACCCAAGATGCCGGGCTGCCACCGTACCCCTCGCAAGCGATCTCTCGGGCTCGTGGTTCAGAGATGCGGATGTCGGGAGGATCGTAGACTGCACCCCGGTTGACCCACAGTTCCAGCACAGCGCCGTCGCTCCTGCGCAAGACCGCGACGACGCCGTTGCCTCCATCCGCCTCGAAACCATACGGCCTATCTCCAAGCGAGCAGCGGACAATCGCACCCTTCGGGCTGTTGTCCTCCCGCTGGATTCGCTTACGTATGAGGCCAGGGGGCGCCCCGAAGCGAGCCGCTAACGCCTCAACGGCCCGCCACACCTCCTCGTCGGTCTGGTACCGTTCCGCGCCCGGGTTCGGGTCGCGGACTTTGGAGTCAATGAATGCCAGGAATTGTCCGTCAAAGTCAAGGTTGACGAAGAGCCGACCGTCCAGAACACTGACGAAGCTGCTCTCTCTGCGAACGCCGGCTGCATGCTCATCCAGGTCTATGCCGACGAGGTTGGCATAGCGATCCGCGATTTCAATGTATTGGGCATCCGTCAACTGCGCTCCTGCACCGGAGGCGAGGAGCAGTCCGATACCTAGCAGAACTATCCTCATGATTCCTTCCTCCCTCAGAATGGTATGGTGACTCTGTACCAGCCAACCGGCATTTCGTTCGTGCCGGTGTAGACAGACTTGATTCGCACGCAGCCGTACTCCTCGAGACCAGCGTACAAAGCCAGGTCTCCGGGGACCATCTGCCTGTACGCCCCGGTGAACTGATCGTAAACATACAAATCCAGATCGCCATTGAGAAGTTTCTGCTCGAAGGCAGTCTGAGCATACGCTGCAGTCAGGCCGCCCGACATGGGTCCCCATATCTCGACGGTCAGGATCTCGTAGTCCTTCAGGAGGACTTCGGGACGCCAGGCCATCAGGGCTTGGTTCTCCATCCAGGGGCCGCCCCAAGCCATATAGTACGGGTAGCAGGCTCGAACGAAGTTGTTCGTGAGCCCGCACCGACAGCAAAGCAGGTAGATGAAATTAACCGGAGGGGCCCCTGAGTTGAAGGGCGGAGTGCCGCCACCGATCTGTACTATTCGTGGCACCTCGTAGTGGTCGTACCAGTGGATCCCATTGTCGTCACCTGCGCGATGCACATCGGGTGTCCCGTGTCCATCGTAGAATATTACGTTTGACCCGTCCATCGCGGCAATGTACTCCTCGCGAGACCAACGCCCCCCGTTCCTTACATCGAGCGTATAGTTCTTGCCTTGTAGTAGGCTCTCCGCTAGCCATACAGCATCGATCCGGGGGTCTGGGTGCTCCCATAGCATTGCCGTATTTTTGACAACGCTCCTTCCAGTCGCTACGTGCCACCCGGTAGATGCGCCATACACACCGAACTTCACCTCTACCTCTGTGCCGTCCATCCAATGCGAACTGTCGAACATCACCTCGAGCGTAATCGCGTGCAGCGGCTCAGGGTCGTTGGGATCATACGCGTAGCTGGCTACCAATTCGTTGTTCAGATGCAGGTACGCGAACAGAATCGGCTCGTTGCCAAGCTGCGCGTATCCGCTCGCGCGACAGTTCGTGCCCGAGAAGTATCTCGGCATCGGGCCCCCGTCCGCGGGCACTTGGGGACCGAAACCGCCAGGCTGAGCAACAGGAGACAAAGCAGCGGATAACGCGGCTACGGACAAAAGCCAACGGATCGCTACAATTCTCTTGCCTACCATGACACAACCCTACCCGACCTGGGGGGGGATTGTCAAGATCTTATTCTTAATGGTATCTCACGCGCAGAATGGGATCTGAACTGGAAAGTCACTGCCGGGTCGAAACCCTCCGCTGATCCACGTATCCTCGTCCTTCACGGTATGTGCACCTATTTGCGTAGAATGCTTCTACCGCCGCATGAACCGCCACAGCAAGAACAGCGAACTTCCGAAGAACACGGCGCACACCATGTACACGACCGGCGGTATCCGTCTGCCGAAGCCTTCAGAGGGACCGGGGCCGGGGTTCGGCTCCCAGCCTTCAACGACCGTCCCCGGTTCGTAGCCGGGCGGCGGCTCGGGGATGTCGCCGAAGCGTCCGTGTTCCACGACCTCGCCCGTCTTCGCATCCACGATGACCATCACGCTGCCGCCCGGCTGACCACGGCTCATCGCGTAGAAAAGACGGTACCTTTTCTCGGGAAGCCCGCGCGCTCTCCAATACTTCAGCGAGACTCTCCAAGACGCCGGGCTGCCACCGTACCCCTCGCAAGCGATCTCGCGCGCTTGCCGTTCAGAGATGCGGATGTCGGGAGGATCGTAGACTGCGCCCCGCCCGACCCAAAACTCCAGCACAGCGCCGTCGCTCCTGCGCAAGACCGCGATGACGAAGTTGCCTAAGTCCACCTCGAATCCATACGGCCTCTCCCCAAGCACGCAGCGGAGAATCGCACCTTTCGGGCTGGTGTCCTCTCGCTCGATCCGCTTTCGGATGAGTCCGCGCGGGGCGTCTACGCGCGCTGCAAGAGCCTCGACCGCCGCCCACGCGTCTTCATCGCGGGGATACCGTTCTGCGCCAGGATTTGGGTCGCGGATCTTGGTATCCACAAATGAAAGGAGTTTTCCGTCGAAGTCAAGGTGAACGAAGAGCCGACCGTCCAGTACACTGACGGAACTGTTATCTCTGAGAACGCTCGCTCCCTCCTCGTCCAGATCTACGCCGAGCAAATTGGCGTAACGATCGGCGAGCTCTATGAACTGGGCGTCCCTCAACTGCGCTCCTGCGCCCCAGCCGAGGAGCAACCCGAAACCCACCAACGCGATCTTCATGATTCCTTCCTCCTTCAGAATGGTACCGTCACTCTGTACCAGCCAACGGGGGGGGCATTCGTGCCGGTATAGACTGACTTGATTCGCACACAGCCGTACTCCTCGGGGCCGGCGTACAAAGCTAGGTCTCCCGGGGCCATCGGCCTTATGACCCCATTGTCGATAACATCAAACTCCGTATAAATCTCTATAGTACAGCGCGGGGGGGGGGAGGATTGTCAAGATCTTATTCTTAATGGTATCTCACGCGCAGAATGGGATCTGAACCGGAAAGTCACTGCCGGGTCGAAACCCTCTTGATCTCGCTCGTAGCGGAAGGTCAAGGAAACCTACTTCCGTTCGGCGTGGACCGTTCGGGCTTCGATCCTACGAGAAACGTGTCCCCCTGCCGCTGACTCGATTCGTCTACAATCGCCGACGGAGGTCCTCAGATATGAACCCTTTGCTTCTCGCCGCTGTCCTATCGCTCTCACCGATCCAAGGAGAGGCGCCTAAGAACTTCGCCTTCGAGTCCAAGCTCCGGACCCTCTACGTTTTCAAAGAGGGATTCGGGTTTTTCCTGCGCGAGGGACGCGTTCGTCTCGAAAACGGATGGGCGACGACCAATCTCGTGCCCCGCGCAGCCGTCGGCACTTTCTACGTTTATCCCCTGAACAGCAACGCGAAGGTGGACACGATCGTAACGACGCCCGAACACCGCATCGAGTTCGAGAAACCGGAAGAGCTGCCCAGCCTCCTGAGGGACAAGGTCGGACTTCGAATCGCCGTTACCACTAAGGAGGGCGGCGAAGCGGCTGGAGTTCTTGCGAAAGTGCTGGATGACATGCTGCTGCTCCGAACCGCATCCGGGCAATACACGGCTGTCGAGTATCCGCAGGTCGCCAAGGTCGTGCTCGCGGACTTTCCTGTCCGCATCCGTGTAACCGGCGCGCCCGCGAGCGCGGAGTTGGGATTGGGCGTCGCCTACATCCAGGCGGGCGTCAGATGGCAGCCAAGCTATCTGTTGGAACTGCAAGGGGAGAGAGGCACGCTCACGCTCCGCGGCACGCTGCTCGACGTGCCGGAGGAACTCAAAGGCACGGATGTCGTGTTCGTCGTGGGCGCACCGACCCTGATGAATCCCTACTCGATTGACAGCCTGCTCGCCGGACTCGCAAGCGGAGCCAAACTCGAGGATCTCAAAGAGGCCGGCCGAAGGATGGAAGTGCGAGACGCAGCAGCCAAGGCGCCCGCAGCGAACGAATCCGCCGGCGTCGCCGGTGGCGGTGGGTTCGGCGGAGGAGGCGGTGGAACATTCGCGACCGACCAGTCCGGCGAACTCCAGTACTACCTCAAGTCCGACCTCTCCCTGCGACCGGGCGAGCGAGCGATGACGGTTCTATTCCGCGCAGACGTCACCGTGCATCCGTTTTTCGATTGGAACGCGGACGGCAAGGACGTGGACTATGTTCTCAAAATGAGGAATACCACCGGCTATGCGCTCACGATGGCGCCCGCCTTCGTCTTGGACGATGGGAAGCCGGTTGGACAACCGACGCTGAGCTACACGGCAAAGGGTGACGAAACCGAGCTACGAATGGCGCAGGCGGTCGGCATCAAGGTCGAGGCGCGAGAGGTGGAGGTGGAGCGCGGCGAGCCGACCGCGAGAGGGTCGGTCGTCGAGACTCCGATCACGCTACAGGGGACGCTCACGGTGGAGAACTTCCGCGACAAGGCGGCTGAGGTGCGGATCCGGAAAACCGTTACAGGTCGGATTCTGGAGATGTCGCACGGAGGAGAGGTCAAGAACACTTCCCTCCCGCGAGGGTCCGTGAATGCAGTGAACTTCGTGGAGTGGACGCTCACTGTTCCGGCTGGCGGAAAAGTGCAAGTTACATACCGCTACGTGAACGTTACGGCAACGGCTCGAACAGGCGGCGGCGGTTAGGAGATTGTTGACAGCCCAGTTCCACGCGGCTCCAGTACCCGCCGTTCTTCGAGCCTTCTGACCACAACAGCTTTCCTTCATCGCATCCGCGTGGAAGGCTGTCAGGTCCGGTCTTCTCCGTGCATGAGCATCTGGGCGCGTCGGTCTGGGTATGTTCCCCCACCACTGGGGGATGAAAGTGCAGATGAAAGACCTACGGATTGTTCGATTCGCGTTCGCGCTCGTGGCGCTCTGCCTGGCTTTCGCTGGCGTTGCGCAAAAGAAGCCGCTCGACCATTCGGTCTACGACTCGTGGCGATCCATTCGGAATCAAACGCTCTCGAAAGACGGCCGGTGGGCGCTCTGGGTCGAGGCGCCTCAAGTCGGCGACGCCGAGCTGTTGGTCGCGCCGACAACCGGTGGCGAGCCGAGGCGACTGCCACGTCCGAGCACGCCGCGCTTCACGAGCGACTCACGCTATGTCGTCTTTCTAACGGTCCCACCGGAAGAGGAGATGAAGAAGGCAAGGCAGGAAAAGCGCAAGCCGAAGGACATGCCCCGCAACAGTCTGACGATCCTCGACCTCTCGAGCGGCGATGTCCAAACCATCGAGAGCGTGCAATCGTTCTCCCTGCCGGAAAAAGACCAGGGTTGGTTGCTCTATCGCCCCTACGCGTTCGACGAGGAAACGAATCAGGCGGAGAGCAAGGAGGAGGAGAAGAAGGAAGAGGCCGCGCAAGAGCCCCAGCATCGCAAGGGCCAGCGGCCGGGATCGGAGTACGTCTTGCGCCACATTGCGACAGGAGAAGAGATCAAGCTCTCTTATCTCACAGATTTTGAATGGTTTGAGGACGGAGGACGGTTCGCCTACGTCGTATCCAGCAAGAACCCCTCGGAGGACGGCGTCTACATCTTCGATGTGACGAAGAAGCAGGCCCAGCCGATCGTTCAAGGCATCGGCGAGTACAAGGCGCTCGCTCTCCACAGCAAGACGGGACGCATCTATTTCACATCGGATCACGAAACCTACACGGAAGAAAAGCCGACTCGAAAGTCCTATCTCTACGACGGCGGCGCTGTGAGAGAGATCCAGCTGAACGATGGCATCGAAGAGGGATTCGTGTACGCCGAGAGATCGAGCGTGCGCTTCTCGGAGAGCGGAGATCGCATCCTCTTCGAAGTCGAACCGAAGAAGCCGGAGGAGGAAAAGCCGAAAGAGCCGACCTCAGACGACGAGAAGGTTGTCGTGGACATCTGGCATTGGCAAGACCCATGGCTTCAGCCGATGCAACTGCTTCGAGCCAACCAAGAGAAGAACCGGACGTTCACCTGCCTGTACGACCTTGCCAAGCGTCGTAGCGTGCAATTGGAGACCCCGACGTTGCCCGACGTAAACGTCGGCGATGGTGACGGGGTTTGGGCGGTCGGCAGCAGCGACCTTCCCTATCGTCAACTGCTGTCCTGGGATCAGACCTACTATGACATCTATTTGGTCAATCTTGAAACGGGAGACGCCACCCTCGTCATGCAGAAGTCGGCCGACATCCCCCGTCTCTCACCCTCCGGCCGGTGGATCACGTGGTACCAAGAGGATGAAGGCAACTGGTACGCGATGGACGTCGCGGCGCGAATCCCAATCAACTTGACGGAAGCCATCGCCGTTCCGTTTTTCAACGAACTTAGCGACTACCCCGCCTATCCCAGCAGCTACGGCTCGGCCGGATGGACTCAGAACGACGAAGAGTTCCTCATTTATGACCGATATGACATCTGGGCGGTGGACCCGACCGGCAAGCGGCCCGCGCGATGCCTCACGGACGGCTACGGTCGAAGGTGGGAGATTCAACTTCGTGTGCTGAACCTCAACCGCGACGAAGAGGGACTCGACCCGAGCCAACCGTGGCTCCTCAGCGCATTCAGCGAGCGAACGAAGCAGAGCGGCTTCTATCGCCTGAAAGGCGCAGTGTTGCAAAAGCTGATCATGGAGGACAAACGTTTTGGCAACCCGCAAAAGGCGGACGACGCCGATGTGCTCTTGCTGACGAGAGAGGACTTCCAAGAGTTTCCGAACCTCTGGGCGACCGACAGCAACCTCCAGCGCTTCACTCGACTCTCCGATGCAAACCCACAGCAGTCGGAGTACCTCTGGGGAACGGAAGAGCTCGTCAGCTGGCTCTCGAACGATGGCATCCCCCTGCAGGGCATCCTGCTCAAGCCGGAGAACTTCGACCCGACGGAGAAGTACCCGATGATCGTGTACTTCTATGAGCGACTTTCCGACAATCTGCACCGCTACTACGCTCCGTCTCCGGGGTCTTCCTCCATCAATCCGACCTTCTACGTGAGCCGCGGCTATGTCATCTTCATGCCGGATATTCCGTACAAGGTCGGCTTCCCCGGCGAGAGCGCGGCGAATGCGATTCTGCCGGGCGTTCAGTCCATCATCCGACGGGGATTCGTGGATCCGAAGCGGATCGGAATCCAGGGGCATAGTTGGGGTGGATACCAAGTAGCGTATCTCATTACCCGAACGAATATGTTCGCGTGTGCGGAGGCGGGCGCGCCGGTGTCGAACATGTTCAGCGCCTACGGCGGGATCCGCTGGGGCAGCGGCATGAGCCGGATGTTTCAGTATGAGAAGACGCAGTCGCGCATCGGTGGAACGATCTGGGAGATGCCGTTGCGGTTCATCGAGAACTCGCCGATCTTCTGGCTGGACAAGGTGGAAACGCCTCTCCTGATCCTCCACAACGACCAGGACGGCGCCGTGCCGTGGTATCAGGGGATCGAGCTGTTCACCGGCCTGCGCCGCCTGGGCAAACCGGCATGGATGTTCAACTACAACGGCGAGGACCACGGGCTGACGAAGCGCGTGAATCGCGTGGACTGGACGATCCGCTTGCAACAGTTCTTCGACCACTTCCTGAAGGGCGAGCCAGCGCCGGTTTGGCTGGAAGAAGGCATCCCCGCAACGAAGAAGGGCGAAGACCTGGGACTGGAACCGGCGAAGGGAGGAGGCAAATGACCGCCGTCAAAACCCTCCAACTAGTCCGACGTGTCCGACTCGTCCGACTCGTCCGACTTGTCCGACCCGTCTGACTCGTCCGACAGGAGAACAGCCATGCCAAACAACCACGACAGCCTCATACCGCGCCACGGCGGATACCGGAAGCTGCGCAGTTTCCAGGTCGCGCAGCAGGTCTATGATGCAACCGTGATCTTCTGCCAACGCTTCGTCCCCAGGGATTCGCGCACCTACGACCAGATGGTGCAGGCAGCGCGCAGTGGAGTACAAAACATCGCAGAGGGAAGCATGGCTTCCGCTACTTCAAAGAAGATGGAGCTGAAACTGACGGGTGTGGCGAGAGCCAGCCTCGAGGAGCTGCTGCTGGACTACGAGGACTTTCTACGCCAACGCGGACTGAGAATCTGGGACAAGAACTCGCCCGAAGCCATGTCCGTCCGGCAAAGATTCCGCACCGCCAACTCCGACTCCCCCGGCCCGTCCAACTCCTCCGACAAGTCCGACCCGTCCGACCCCTCCGACCCCTACGGAATGGACACCGCCACCCCCGAAGAAGCAGCGAATACCATGATCTGCCTCATCCACCAGGCCACCTACCTCCTACGACGCCAACTGCAGAGGCTCGAAGCAAACTTCCTTGAAGAGGGCGGCTTCACCGAACGCCTCTACCGAGAACGAAAGAAACGACTGTCCAACCCACCCGACCCGTCCGACCCGTCCGACTCGTCCAACCCGCCCAACCCAAGATAATCCTGGGTAAGATGGACGAAAACCGACAGACACTCGAAAGGAGGTACGTATGGCCAGAAAGAAGAAGTCTGGAGAAGCAAAGAGGCACATCGAATCCTACGAACATCGTGACAAGGAGAGGCTCAACAACCCGCCCGTCGGACTCGTAACTCCAAAGACCGACCCGGACGCTGGCCAGAAAAAGAAAATGTACCAATACGACCCGCACCTCGATCCGCAGCTCGTCTGGGCGGGCAAGGCGGAGCACACCGCCTTCGAGGTGCCCACCGTCTCACTCCACGTCCACGAGCGCATTGACCCCCGAACCATCCTCGACGCCGTCAAGAGGCGCAACGGTAGCGCAACCGAACAGCCCGCCCTCTTCGAGCTGGAGCGTCAGGAACCGCTGCGCCAGGCCATTGAGTTCTACCAGCACAAGCACGGCTGGACCAACCGCCTGATCGCCGGTGACTCCCTGCTCGTGATGAACTCGCTGCTGGAAAAAGAGGGCCTGGCGGGCAAGGTGCAGATGATTTACATTGACCCGCCCTACGGCATCAAGTACGGCTCCAACTTCCAGCCCTTCGTCAACAAGCGGGACGTGAAGGACGGCAAGGACGAAGACCTGACCGCCGAGCCGGAGCAGATCCGCGCCTTCCGCGACACCTGGGAGCTGGGCATCCACTCCTACCTCACGTATCTCCGCGACCGGCTGCTGCTGGCACGGGAGCTGCTCACCGAGAGCGGCAGCATCTTCGTGCAGATCAGCGACGAGAACGTCCACCACGTCCGGGAGTTGATGGATGAGGTGTTTGGGGCGGGGAATTTTGTTGCTCTGATACCGTTTCGCAAGAAAACCATGCCACTTGGTGCAAGGTATCTAGACTCCATGAATGACTATCTTCTTTTCTACTCTAAAGATAAGAAACATCTAAAATACAGAAATCTTTACCAAGCATATGAGCCTGATGGAAAATCCCGGTGGGTACGAGACAGTATGGAAGGCGAGTGGTATAGACTAGTTTCCTCACGCGCTCCAGGATATTCTCCTGAACTGGATTATGCTGTTGCTTTTGAAGGAGAAATATATTCGCTAAATAAAGGCCAATCGTGGATTGTTTCGAAAGAGAAGCTTGTTAGACTTGTACTAGTTGGTAGAATGAAATCAGAAGGGAAAACGCTTTCCTACAGATTACTAAATAGGGATTTTCCTTATCAAAAGATAACAAACCTATGGACTGACACTACTGGGCCCATGAAAAGGGTGTTTATTGTCGAAACATCGCAATTCGTGGTCCAACGCTGTCTCCTGATGACCACCGACCCGGGCGACCTGGTCTTCGACCCGACCTGCGGCAGCGGCACCACCGCCTACGTCGCCGAGCAGTGGGGCCGGCGCTGGATCACCTGTGACACCTCGCGCGTGGCGATCACCATCGCCAAGCAGCGCCTGATGACCGCGGTCTTCGACTACTACGAGCTGGCGCATCCCGAAGAGGGCGTGGGCAGCGGATTCAGGTACAAGACCGTGCCGCATGTGACGCTCAAGTCCATCGCCAACAACCCGGAGATCGACGGCATCTACGAGCGCATGCACCCGGATATCGAGCAGGCGCTGGCTGATCTCAACGCCGCGCTCAAAGGCCAAAGGGTCAAGTTCGAGGTCACCCAGGGCGGTCGTGCTGAGCAGGTTGTGGACTTCGCAGCGCCCGATAGCGATACCTTTACCATGCCCTCCGGCCAGGTGGTGAAGGTCAACGAACTGGTGGAATGGGAGGTTCCCTTCGAGTTTCCCGACGCTTGGCCCGAGAAGGCGCGCGAGCCGTTCGAAGCGTTCCACGCCGCCCGCCGCGCCATGCAGAACGCCATGGACGAAGCCATCGCCCGGCACGCGCCGCAGGAGACGCTGTACGACCAGCCCTACGTGGACAGTAAGAAGGTGCGCGTGACCGGGCCGTTCACGGTGGAGGCCGTGCCGGCGCCGGCGGTCAAGTCGGTGGATGATCTACTCCCCTCACCCCAACCCTCTCCCAGTGGGAGAGGGGGCGATGAAAAAACCTCTCCCACAGGGAGAGGGAGCACGGGAATCCCTCTCCCTCCGGGAGAGGGTGGCCGAAGGCCGGGTGAGGGCAAGAAACCGCTGCCTGAGGACCTTCTGGAATTTGCCCGCCAGTTGCGCAAAGAGCAAACGGATGCCGAACGCCTGATGTGGTCATTGCTACGCGACCGGCGCCTGGCAGGGTTCAAGTTCCGTCGGCAACATCCTGTTGAACGCTACATCCTTGATTTCTATTGCCACGAAGCGCGACTCGCGGTTGAGCTTGACGGCGGCCAGCACAACGAACCCGATGCTCGGGCGCGGGATGAGCAGCGCGCGTCGTTCCTCGAAGCTCGAGGCATTCGCGTGTTAAGGTTCTGGAATAACGATGTCCTGAACAATACAGAGGGTGTGTTGCAGGCGATTTATGATGCCCTCACCCCAACCCTCTTCCAGAGGGATAGGGAGTTTACGGCCGATCTTTCCATCGCCCGCTCGGGCGAGACGCTCCGTCAAACCGAGTGGCGCGACGAACTCTTGAAGACCGGCATCCGCGGCAAGAACGGCCAACGGATCCGGTTCTCGCGCCTCGAGACGCTGCCCGGTTGCCGTTGGCTCCATGCAATCGGCGAGACGAAGCCAAGCGATGAGGGCGCGAACACGGTGCGGGAATCCGCTCCCGCGTACGACCCGATGCGGGCCGTCGTCTCCTTCGGCCCGGAACATGGACCTTTGGAGCAGCGGCAAGTGGAGCTGGCGATCGAAGAGGCGCAGAAGCTGGTGCCGAAACCCAAGCTCGTCGTCTTTGCCGCGTTCCAGTTCGACCCGGAAGCAGCCAAGGACATTGACGAAACGAACTGGCCGGGCGTGACGCTTCTCAAGGTGCAGATGAATGCCGACCTCCTAACGGAGGACCTGAAGAAGAAGCGCGCAAGCAACGATTCCTTCTGGCTCATCGGTCAGCCGGACGTCGAGGTCCGGCAGGAGAAGGATGGTAAGTACGTCGTCGAAGTGCATGGCTTCGACTATTACAATACGAAGACCGGTCAGATCGAGTCGGGCAGCAGCGAGAAGATCGCGGTGTGGCTTCTGGATACGGACTACGATGGTCGGAGCCTCTACCCGCGGCAGGTCTTCTTCCCGATGGCTGACGAAAAGGGCGGCTGGGCGCGATTGGCCAAGAACCTCAGGGCGGAGATTGACGAGGGGTTGATCGAAGCCTATCGGGGCACGGTGTCCCTTCCGTTCGAGGCGGGGGACAACAAACGCATCGCGGTCAAGATTGTGGATGACCGCGGGATTGAGAGTTTGAAGGTGATCGGGCTGGAGTGACGCGATGCTCACCAAGCTCACCATCCGCAACTTCAAGCTGTTCCAGGACGTCGAGATCGAGCTCGGCGAGCGCGTCGTTTTCATCGGCCCGAACAACGCGGGCAAGACCTCGGCCCTGCAAGCGCTTGCCCTGTGGGACGTCGGCGCAAAGCGCTGGTTGGAAAAGCGCGGCGGCGGGCCGGTGCCCGAGAAACGGCCCGGTGTGACCATCAACCGACGCGACCTCATCGCCGTGCCCATCCCCGCGGCCAATCTGCTCTGGCGCGATCTGCATGTGCGCGAGGGCAGCCGCGCCGGCGGAAAGACCCGTACGCAGAATGTGTTGATCGAGATCGGCGTCGAAGGCGCGGATCAGGGGAAACCCTGGGTCTGCGGGTTGGAGTTCGACTACGCCAACGAGGAATCCTTCTACTGCCGCCCCTTGCGAACCGCCCACGGCCAGCGCATGGAGGTGCCTGGGCATCTGGCCGATCTGCGCTTGGCCTACCTGCCGCCGATGTCGGGCCTTGCGCCCCGGGAAGACCGACTGGAAATTGGCACGATCAACGTGCGGCTCGGTGAGGGGCGCACGGCGGAAGTGCTGCGCAACCTGTGCTGGCAGGTGCTGGAGTCCGAGAACGGGCAAGAGAAATGGCGGGCAATCGCCGAGCGCATCGAGGCGCTGTTTGGCGCGAAGCTCAACGAGCCGCGCTACATCAAGGAGCGCGGCGAGGTGGTCATGGACTATCGTACCCGCGAGGGGATCACGCTCGATCTTTCGGCGAGCGGGCGCGGCCAGCAGCAGACGCTGCTTCTGCTTGCGCACATGGCAGTCCATCCGGGTGCGGTGCTGCTCCTCGACGAACCCGACGCGCACCTGGAGATCCTGAGGCAGCGGCAGATCTACCAGGTACTCAGCGAACAGGCGGGAGAGACGGGCAGCCAGATCATCGCTGCGAGTCACTCGGAAGTCATCCTCAACGAGGCCGCCGACCGCGACATGGTGATCGCCTTCGTCGGCCCGCCGCATCGGATCGACGACCGGGGCAGTCAAGTTCTCAAGGCGCTGCGCGACATCGGCTTCGAGCATTACTACCTCGCCGAGGAGATGGGCTGGGTGCTGTATCTTGAAGGCTCGACCGATCTCGCGATGCTGCGCGCCTTCGCCAGTGCGTTGAACCACCCGGCGCGGCAGCATCTGGAGCGGCCGTTCGTGCACTACGTCGCCAACCAGCCGCGCAAGGCGCAGGAGCATTTTCACGCCCTGCGCGAGGCCAAGCCCGACCTCGTCGGCATCGCGATCTATGATCGTTCGGACGCGAACCCGCCCGACGATCCCAACCTCATACATAAGATGTGGCAGCGGCGCGAACTGGAGAACTATCTGTGTCAGCGCGAGACTTTGCTCGCCTTTGCCGAAGACCAGGGCCGCAGGCAAGACGGCGATCTGTTCGCTGCAAGCTGGCGCGCAGCGATGGAGGAGGCGATCCAGCAGACCGAAGGCGCGCTGCGGACCCTGGGCAAGGACCCGTGGAGTGCGGATATCAAGGCGAGTGAAGAATTCCTGGAGCCGTTGTTCAAGCAGTTCTACGAACAGCTTGGTCTGCCGAATCTCATGCGCAAGACCGACTATCACGTGCTGGCGGTGTTTGTGCCGGCGGAGCAGATTGATCCTGAGATTCGTCAAGCGCTTGAGGCCATCGTGAGCATAGCCGGCAAGGCCAAGCCACGAGGGAGGGCGTGATGGCGAAGACCACCATCGACCGCCTGATCATCAATTCTCCCTACGAGGAGCCGAGCCGGTATTGGCGATATGATCGGGAGTCGCGCACGTTCGAGCAGGCCGAGGGGCGCCGTCCAGCTGGCTACGTCATGGCAACACCGGGATCCAAGTCTTTCGACGATCCGGGCATCTTTGTGGAGATCCCCTTGGTCAACCAGATTCGCCCGCGTGTCAAAGCCTGGCGGGAGGCCGGATATCCAGGCGTCACGAGCGTTACGAAGCGGTTGCTCGAACACTGGAGGGATTCAGAGCAGTATGAAACGCGAAGGTTCTTCTTCTGTCAGCTGGAAGCGATCGAGACGCTCATCTGGCTGACGGAGGCGCCAGCTTCGGAGAAAGTGGGAATCGACATCCCGGGCGATGGCGGGGACTTCGTTCGGCAGTGTTGTAAGATGGCGACTGGCTCGGGCAAGACGATTGTCATGGCGATGGTGATTGCCTGGCATATTTTGAACAAGGTTACGGACCCGAGAGACGCGCGCTTTTCCAAGAACGTACTCGTCGTCGCGCCCGGGCTCACGGTGAAGGAACGGTTATCGGTGTTGATTCCATCAGCGGAAGGAAACTACTATGACGCCTTTCGCATCGTTCCTCCGGGCCTTCAGGATCGGCTACGGCAGGGGCGCGTGATCGTTCGAAACTGGCACGCATTGGCTTGGGATACGGAAGAGAAACTGAAGAAGCGTCGAAGTGTGGACAAGCGCGGCGCCAAGAGCGATGAAGCCTACACTCGCGACGTACTCGGCGAGATGACGAGCGCGCGGAACCTGCTCGTCATCAACGACGAAGCACATCACGCCTGGCGCGTCAGTCCGGGCGCAAAAGGCGGCCTCTCCAAGAAAGAGAGGGAGGAAGCAACGATTTGGATCGGGGGACTGGACCGTCTTCACCGCTCGCGCGGAATTCTGCTTTGTTACGACTTTTCCGCGACGCCGTTTGTTCCTTCCGGGAGGGCGAGCGATGCCGAGAGATTGTTCGACTGGATTGTCAGCGATTTCGGCCTCAACGACGCGATTGAGTCGGGGCTTGTCAAGACGCCTCGAGTGGTCGTTCGGGATGACGCCGTGCCGGATGCACAGACATATAAGTCAAGGCTTTACCATATCTACAACGACCCTGAAGTGAAGGACGATTTGAACCGGAAGGCCGAGCCGCATGAGCCCCTGCCGGACCTTGTGTTGAATGCGTACTACCTGCTCGGCTACGACTGGCGGGAGACGTGGAAGAAGTGGAAGGAGGTCAACCACCCGACACCTCCGGTCATGATTACGGTGTGCAATCGCGTCGAAACGGCGGCGCGCATCCATTTTGCGTTCGTAAACCACAAGATTCACATTGAAGAGCTGTGCGATCCCGATGGGATCCTTCACATTGACTCGAAGTCGCTGGAGGAGGCGGAAGCGAAAGAGGAGAGCGCCGCGTTCGACGAGTCGGGGATGGACGAGGGTGACGTTCCAGCCGGACCCAAGGTGAAGCAGACGAAAGAGGAGAGGAAGGAGCTGCTTCGTCGAACCGTTGCCACAGTTGGAAGGGTCGGAGAACCCGGCGAAAGGAAGCAAAACATCATTTCCGTCGCGATGTTGAGCGAGGGATGGGATGCGAAGACCGTAACGCACATCATGGGACTGCGAGCGTTTTCGTCGCAGCTCCTCTGCGAGCAAGTGGTGGGTAGGGGACTCCGCCGTACGTCGTATGAGATTAACCCCGCGACGGGGTTATTTGACCCTGAGTACGTAAACATCTTCGGCGTTCCGTTCACTTTCCTTCCCCACGAAGGGAACGACGACGGACCTCCACCGCCGCCAACGCCAAAGACAGCCGTCTTTCCCGATCCCGCCAAGGCCGAGTACGAAATCATCTGGCCCAAAGTAGTCCGCGTGGAGCGCATTCTTCATCCCACTCTTGAAATCGACTGGACGAAAGTCGATCCGCTGACTCTGAATGCGGCACAAACTGCGCGAGTTGCCGAGCTTGCACCCGTTATCGAAGGCAAGCCTGACGTAACGAGGATAAGCCGAATCGAATTGGAGCGCCTTGCTCGCGAGTTTCGCCAGCAGCGCATCATCTTCGAGACAGCGCGGGACGTATTCGACCAAATGAAGGGCGCATGGCGCGGAAGCCGTGAGGTCCTCCTTGCTCAACTTGTGCGTCTGGTCGAGAAGTTTGTTGCGTCTGATCTCATCAAGGTGGTTCCGCTCTCTTACCATAACGATGAGCTAAGGAAGCGCCTCATCATTACGCTCAGCATGTCCCGGGTCGTCCAGCACATAGCGAGGTCTGTGGAGCAGGCCAGCGCAGAGAGGCTCGTTCCGGTCTTCGATTCCGAACGCCCCATTCGCTCGACGGCAGACATGCCAACATGGTACACCGGAAAACCATGCGAGTACACCCAAAAATCACACATCAATGTGTGCGTGTATGACAGCACGTGGGAGGCTTCGGATGCGTACGTTCTGGACACTTCCGACAGCGTCGCTGCCTGGGTCAAGAATGACCATCTGGGCTTTGAAGTCGTGTACATCTTTCGGGGCGTCGTACGGAAGTACAGGCCTGACTTCTTGATTCGACTCTCAACAGGCGACATGCTGGTACTTGAGACCAAAGGCAAACAAACGGACGAGACAAGGGCCAAACATGCGGCTATGCAGGAGTGGGTCGAGGCAGTGAACACTCATGGTGGCTTCGGGACCTGGCGGTTTGCAGTCGCTACGCAGCCCGCGGACATTCACGACATCCTTGCCGACGCGAACGATTAGTCCAGTGGCTGCCCCCCGTGGATTCGAACCACGACCGCCTGATCCAGAGTCAGGTGTTCTGCCCTTAAACTAGGGGGCAATAGGTCTCCATTTTACCCAGCACGGCTCCGCCGCAGGGCGATCCCCTACGATAACAGAATCGGTTCGATGCCAACCGTTTCACAGGCGGCGACGAGTTCCGCGCGCCAATCGCCCAGCACCGCGTGAATGTGGTTGCTGGCGTAGGAGGCGGCGAGGGTGTGCAGGTCGCAGTCGAACGTGGCGAACGCGTGCGGCCATTCCGGCGTCGTCTGCGCTGCGAGGGCGCGGTCCGCTTCTTCCCCAAATCGAACGAAGCTTCCGGTGAGAATGTGCATCCGGAACTGGCCGCTCGCGCGGGTGATTCGGGCGAATGTCACCTGGGGCGCTGGGTCAGCAAAGAACTCGACCGACGCACCGCCGCAGGGGAAATACATCGGGATGCTGGGGTGAAGGGTCACCGTTCTCCAGTTCTCACGGAAATCGTTCGAGCGCTTGCTGAACCACGGCGCGTGCTGACCGCTGTTTACGAGATCATAGACCCCGTCGTGCTCGCACTTGCCCCCAGCCGCCTCGATGTCGGACTTTGTGAAATAGTGCCTCAGGTCTGCGAACAGGACGGGCGTTCCCGTGAGGTGATGGAGGATCTGCATCGTGAGGGCGCCGTTGCTATCGCACTCGGTCGCGCAAATGATAGGCTTCTTGTTTTCTTCCTCCCAGTCGGCAGTGTCGTTGAGAAGCGCTTCGGGAACGTCCATCGTGATTCCCTTCTCCCATTCCGTATAATCGAGCTGGCCCGTCAGGCCCAGAAAGTCAATCCCTTCCGTCTTGCAATAATCTTTCACGGCGAGATAGAAGCGACACTGTCGGGCGAGGTGGCCGTCGAGACCGTCTCGCAACCGTTCCTCGTCCCAAAGAATGTTCTTGCAATGCTGTTTTAGCCACTCGACGCCGGCCAGGACGCGGTCGTCCTCCACCTTGTCGCAGAGCCACGCGAGCGTGAGCTGAGAGCGGTGGAAAACGTGGATCCCGAACTGCTCCATCCACTGGCTCGGGTCAATGTGGCCCGTGTACATACCCATGCTTGGGCCGTCGAATTCGCCGTATCGCAGACCAAAGAGACGCGCGGCAGCCGATTGGCCTGCGGCCCGACGATCAGGCGCGTGCTCGGCGAGCCAGCGACGCATCTGGTCGGCCACGGATGCTTCGGACAGATCGCCGAGTACTCGACCGTGCGGGACGCCAAACTCGGGGAGCGTACCGCAGGCGGCAAAGAACGCGACCCACCCTGGATAGGCAGGGTTGATGTTGCCAAGGAAACAGATGGGGATGTCCTCCGCACTCAGGTCCCGGGCAGCCTGGGCAACGAAATCCGGATAGGCCCAGACGCAGAAGTTGAAGATCACTGCGTCACACCCCGCAGTCGCGAGTTGCGCAGCGCCATCCACGGCGGTCCTATAGTTCCACGCGATCGCATCCGCGCCCACAGCCTCATGCCCTTCCGAGGCGAGCCAGTCGCACACCTTCTGCTGGAACGCCCTGCACTGCTCGTCGAGCGCCTTCGCGGCGCGCTCTCTCCCGTCCGTGAAAGTCAAAACGCCAACCTTCATGCCGCCATTCTTACCCAAACCGGGCTTGACGGCGGGAAGACAATCGCCCCTTGACACTAGATGCAACAGTATGGTAAAAGCGACTCGTGGGACGAATGCGTGCAGTGTATTGGACTGTTACTCTGTTGCTTGTGTCGGGGAGCGCTTCGGCCATGCGGGTGCCACTCACGACCGTATTTGAGCGCCTTCAGGCTCAAAATCCGAACGTTTTCAATCCGCAGATTGCGCTCGTGGGGGACTTTCAGGCTCGCGTCACCGACACAGGGCCGGAGCCGACTCGCACCGCAATTGCAAGAGAGTTGGAGTTAGGCATCGCCGCGGATGTAGACCCGTTCGCGCGCGCCGAGGCCTACATCGCCATCGAGAACGAGTTCGGGGGACATGAGGAGCCGCCGGCGCTGCTCTCCGAAGCTGGCCATGGAAGCGTCGTGGACATCGAAGAGGCGTTCTTGACCTTCCACAGCCTCGGCAACGGTTTCTCCGCCAAGGTCGGCAAGATTGCCGGCGCAATCGGTCGGATGAACCGAAACCACCGCGACCAGCTCGAGTTCATGGAGTACCCGCTGGCGATCCGTGAGCTCTTCGGCGAGGAGGGTCTTCGCGCGCCGGGTGGATCGTTGAGCTACCTGTTCCCCTCCGATCAATTCCATGAGCTCACGTTCGAGATTCTCTCGCCCGAAGATGGGCCGACCTTCGCAGGGGCCGATCTTGGAAAGCCGTTGTTCATCGGGCGCTATCGCACCTTCTTCGACTTCAACGCTGACCTAACGGCACTCGCCGGTGCGACGTATGTGAACGGTCCCACCGAGGGGGGAAGCCGGAGTCAGGTCTACGGCGTGGACTACACGATGAAGTGGCAGCCGGGCGTCCGCGGCAAGTCGGCGATCCTCGAAGCCGAGGCGTACTGGGCGCGGCCCGGCAGTGGCGTGGCTCCGGACCGAGCTACGCGCTTTGGAGGTTTCGCTGCTCTCACTTACGAGGTTGCGCCCCGCTGGTTCGTTACCGGCAAGTACGACCACGCGGAGCTGCCCGACGGCAGCGACACCTTGCGATCCTACTCCCTGGGCCTCACGTATAAGTTGACCGAGTTCCAATTGATCCGTGCGCAAGCCGAGAGAATCCTGTCCGACGTTGATGTCGACCGAACGCTGATTACTTTGCAGTTCCAGTGGGTGATCGGAGCGCACCCAGCCCACAAGTATTAGACCAAAAGGAGGATAGAGAATGCGAAAACTGATCGCCTTGTTCTTGCTCGTCGGAGCGGTGGCCACGCAGGCCAGCGCCAAGCTGAACGTCGTTACGACGACCGAGGACCTTGCCGACATCGCCCGACAAGTGGGCGGCTCCCTCGTCACGGTGTCCTCTCTCGTGACGGGAAACCGCGATCCGCACTTCTTGGAAGCAAGGCCCGGGTTCATGAGTCGCGTACGCAACGCCAACCTGTTCATTGCGATCGGGTTGAACCTCGAAGTGGGCTACGAGAGAGCCATTTTGCAAGGGAGCGGAAATAGCAAGGTCCAAATCGGCGCGAGCGGACACCTCTACGCGAGTGAAGGCGTTCCGGTCGTTGAGAAACCTTCCTCCGTGTCCCGAGCGCAGGGCGACATCCACCCGGATGGCAACCCGCACATTTGGCTCGACCCCTACAACGCGCGGATCATGGCGACGAACATCGCCAACGCGATGATCCGACTCGACCCAAGCAACGCCAACACCTACCTTCGAAATCTCAGCAGCTTTCAATCAAAAGTAGATGTTGCGATGTTTGGCGAAGCGTTGGTGCAAAAGTACGGGGCGCAGAAGCTGTGGGATTTGTCGAACAGCGGCGACTTGATTGAGCGCCTTCGGGCTGCAGGAGACTACGATCGGCTCGGCGGATGGGCGAGGAAGATGGCGCCGCACCGGGGCAAGGCGATCGTAGCGTACCACCGCACCTGGAGCTACTTCGTGAAGCGGTTCGGTCTCCGCGTCGCGGCGGAGCTGGAGCCCAAACCGGGGATTCCGCCGACGCCCGGCCACCTCGCGACCGTAACGCGCATCATGAAGGAACAGAACGTTCGAGTCATCCTGCACGAAACCTACTACAGCACGGGAGCCGCGAAATCGGTCGCCGCGCAAACTGGCGCGAAGGTCGTGGTGGCGCCGCCCTCGGTCGGCGCCGACCGAGCGGCGAAAGATTACATCTCTTTGATGGATACGATCGTGAATCGGCTTGCGGAGGCGCTCTAAACCATGCTTGAGTTCTTTCAAACCATGCGGCTGCCAGCTCTGGCCGCTCTCACTATGGCGCCCGTCCACGCGGTGTTTGGGCTTCACATCGTGCGGCGCGGGGTCATCTTCATTGATTTGGCTGTCGCGCAGGTGGCCGCCCTCGGCATGGCGTTTGCCTTGGCGCGTGGCGTCGAGCCGGACAGCGCCACCGCATACTGGATCGCCGTCGGCGCAGCGCTCGCGGGGGCGTTCCTGATCTCGCTGACTCGATTCCGCTTAGGGCGCGTGCCCCACGAAGCGATGATCGGAATCGTCTTTGTTGTCGCCTCGGCCGGCAGCATCATCGTTCTCCAATACGCGGACCACGGCCAGGAGCTGCTGAAGACGATGCTCGACGGACAGATCCTGCTCGTGAGCGATCCCGCCGTCGTGCGGCACACCGCCCTGGTGTACGGACTAATTCTGCTGGCGGTCGGATTGCTATGGCGTCCCATTCGGAGAATCAGCGAGGGGGACCCGGAAGCGCCTCAGGGCGCGGCACTCGTCTTCTACGACTTCGCGTTCTATGCCCTTCTGGGGTTCGTCGTCGCGTCTTCGGTCAAGGTCGCGGGAGTGTTGGTCGTGTTCACGTGGCTGGTGATGCCCGCCGTGGTCGCGACCTTCTGGTTGGATCGGATCACGCCTTCCCTGTTCATCGCAATCCCGATCGGGTGGATCGGGTCGCTTTTGGGCATGTACCTCTCTTTGAAAGCGGATCCGGACCTGGGAGGGTGGCCGACGGGCGCTTCCATCGTGATCACCTTTGGCGCGATCGTCTTTGGCAGTTACCTTCTCCGCCTGCTCATCCCCGAGCGGCCGCGTGTCAAGTTTTCCGTTCCGGTGGGAGGGGATCCGGAAACTTCCGCTTAGGTCCGGGCTTGGGAGCGACGAAACTTGGCTCGGCGAACGACGGGCACGAAGAAGATCACCACGCCCGTTACTCCCAGGACGAAGAGCAACAGGGCGACAACCGGCAGCCACCAGTCCCTGAGAATCATTGAAAAGAATCGCAGGTCGTGGATGTCCTCGGTGAGTTGATCCCATCGCCTTGCGACGTTCAGGACCTCTCCCGTCTTACCGTCCACCTGAACCTCATGGTAGCCCTCGTGGGAGACGATCTTGAAGACATTCTTGTCCGGCCGATAGTCCACGCGTTCAATGTCGTGAATCGTCTGGATCTCAGGAATGCCCAGCGCGAGGGCGCTCTCGACCGCAACCGACACGGGCACGATCTCGCTATGGTGCTGGACCTCCGCCCCCGAGTGCGTCTTCGGTTTCACCCAGCCCAGGGTGTCCTTCGTAGCCAGCAGGAAGCCCGATCCGCTGATGATCACGAGAAACAACGAACCGATCAGGCCGGTCCAACGATGGACGGTTCGCAACAGGTGATACATTTCGGTGAGAATACTCGAGGGACATCTTGTTCGGTTCCGAACGGTATCGCCGGATTTATGGGAGAATCGTAGCGATCACCTCTCGATCGCGGCCCCTGGTGTCGAACTCGATCAGCACGATCTGCTGCCAAGTCCCAAGCAGCAGTTGGCCGGCTTCAATCGGAACGGTGAGGGACGGCCCGACGACCGAAGCGCGGATGTGAGAGTGACCGTTATCGTCGCCCCAGCGCGCCTCGTGATCGTAGTGCGCATCGCGCGGGGCGAGTCGCTCCATCGCTTCTGGAAAATCTCGGAGCAGACCGTCCTCGTACTCGATCGTCGTGAGGGCGGCGGTCGAGCCGGTCACGAAGAGGTACAACACCCCGTCGCCACCGTATCGGCGAGCGATGTCACGGGCGGAGGGCGTGAGGTCGAGAATGTCTCCCTCCGCCCGAGTCCGTACACGGAGTCGTTCACGCAGCATGTCTTGGCGCGTCAGTCCCTTTTCAGCTCTTGCGGCATCCAGTGCTTGAGGATAAACGCCTCATAGATCCGGTACTGCTGCAGCCGGTTGATATCGCCACCCAGCCCGTGGCCGCCCGTCGGATCCAGCACCAGCTCGACCAGAGGTCCCTTCCCTGCCTTCAGAAGCGCCTGGTAGACATGGATCGTGTCTTGGAAGAGCACGTTGGTGTCCTCCATGCCGTGGACGAGCAGAAGCGGCGACTTGAGCTTGTCCACGAGCTTGGTGAGTGAGAACCGATCCAGTGTCTCCGCCTTGCCCTTGGCGTCACCAATCGCGCCGCCTACGTACCAGTTGTTGTAGTTCTGCCACTCGGTCGGGCCGGCGCCGGCGATTCCGAGCGTGAACGTCTCAGGCGCGGTGTACATGCACATCTGGGTTTGGAACCCTCCGAACGACCAACCGTAGACGCCAACCTTCGTTTCGTCAATCCCACCTTGAGAGACGAGGTACTTGACGCCGTCTACCAGATCCTCGACCTGCGGACGGCCCGGGTTCTCCCAGTTCGCCGCACCGAATGCAGCGCCGTAACCGCTTTGTCCACGCGGGTCGATCGTTACAGTCACAAACCCGTAGCGGTACGCGAGGTACATGTTGAAGAGATAGCCCGCGCTGTTGAACGAACCGTCCTGCACCGAGTAGCCGGTGCCCAGCGGGCCTCCATAGACATAGATGAACAGGGGGCGCTTGTCGGTCGGTTTGAAATCGGGAGGCGTGAACTTGTAGCCGTGGATCGTCTGACCGTGCCGGTTCGTGTACGTGAACAGTTCGGGCACCAGTTTCTGAACCTTCTGGAACCGGTCTGGGTGCGAGTCGGTCAGTTTCTTCTCTCCGCCGCCCTTCTCTCCATCCGCGACATACGTCTCGATCGGGGAGGTCCAAGAAGCGAAGGTAACCGCGATCCGCTTGCCGTTGTGGCTCGGGATCGGGTCGCCGTAGTTGCCGTCCATGCTCCCCAAGCGAGTCATTCGACCGGTGGCGATCTCGACCCGATAGGGGTTCATTCGCGCCGGGCGGATCGCGCTCGAGTCGCAAAAGAGATAGTTGCCGTCCTGGCTCAGAGCAACCGGATAAACCTCGAAGTTGCCCTGGGTGATGGGCTGCGCCAGCTGCGTGACCGGGTCAATGAGCCACGGATGTCGGAAGCCGGTTACCTCGAGTAATGCGATGACCCTCTTGCCATCGCGGGTGAAGAACGGCCGCGCCATGCCGGGCGTGTTGTGTTCCCCGTTGTGAAGCGTGGAATAGATCGTGCTGATCGTCTTCGACTTCGTGTCTGCGACGACGATCTCCAGCAGCCTGCGGTCGCGATCCCACTTTGCGAAGGTAACTCTCGTCGAGTCGGGCGACCAGGGCTCCTCGTGGATGCTGAGCTGGCCATATCCTTTGCCCTTGGGCCAATGGTACACCTCCCAAGGCGGTTTGCCGTCCGCGTCCGGGTTCGTGCGCGGTTCGTCGCTCACGTCGCCGATCCAGGCGAACACTTCTTCATTGAACGGATCCTCAGCCACGGATCGCCCAGCTCGCTGCGCCTCGGCGAACCGCCCCCGATAGCTGATATAGTCCACCTGGCGTGCTGGGCCGTCGCTCCGACTGGATGTGATCAGGATCTTCTTCTCATCCGGCGATAGCCGGTAGGACTGCATTCGCATTCCTTCGGGAAGATCCGGGTTGAGCTGCTCGATCATCGAGGAGCCAAACCTAAGGCGATACACACCGGCGTCGCGCTGGAAGTAAAAGCCGTCGTCGTCCTTCGTGAACTTCGGGGAGCGCTCCGAGTCCGAGGTTCGCGTCAATCGCTCAGGCTCTTTGCCGTCCATCCGAAGGCGATAGATGTCGCCCTTGTACACGAACAGCATCTCGTTTTTCTTGTTCGCCCAGGTGAACTCGCTGATGCCGGCGTAGTCGGGCGCCCACTCGCCCCGCCTGCGAAGCTCCTGCTCCTCCTTTCGGTCCTGCTCCTCCAGCCTCTTCCTTTCCTCTTCGCTGAGGTTTTTGCGCTCCTCCTCGCGTTTCTTCTCGCGCTGATACCTCTCGGCTGTCTTCTTCGCGGTCGGGTCGAATGGGATGAACGTCTCGACTGACGTGAGCCTCTTCATCTCCCCGGAGCGATCGTCGTAGAGCCAGATGTCGGTGCCGCGCTCGCCGTCAGGATTCCAAAGGAAGGCGAGGTAGCGGTCATCCGGCGACCACTCGACGTTGCGAGCCGTCCTCCCAAAGAATGGGCGGTCGGGGAACAGGTCCTCGAGTTTGAGGTCGTCGCGCAGAACCGGCGGGACCCAAGGCTCGATCACGGGCGGGGAGGCGAGAGGGGCCGCCCCTGCAGTTACGAGAGCAGAGAACAAGAGCGCATGTCCAATCATCGTTAAACGGCTGTTTACCTGGTTCCACCAAGCGGATGTTCCTGCCGGGGCAAGAAGCTCCGCTCCCTCCGCCGGCTCTGGTATTGTGCTCAGAAGGTCCATGCGTGGGACTTGGTTAAGAGACTACGATCGAGGGGCGCGCCGTTTACCCGGGAACGTTCGAACCCTGACGCTTGCGTCCTTTCTCACGGATACGTCCACGGAGATGCTCATCCATCTCCTCCCCCTCTATCTTGCCAACGTGCTGGGTGTTCGCACAGCGATCGTCGGTGTGATCGAAGGGGTGGCAGAGATGACGAGCAGCCTTCTCAAGGTAGCGTCGGGGCGGATTTCGGATCGCGTTCGTCGCCGCAAGGGGCTGGTCGTCGCAGGGTACGCGCTCTCCACGCTCGCCAAGCCGTTCTTCGCCCTTGCGAACTCTTGGCAGGTGATTCTATGGACAAGGTTCGTGGAGCGCGTGGGCAAGGGCATCCGCACCTCGCCGCGCGACGCGCTCATCGCGGATAGCACCCCCGTCAAAGACCGGGGCCTGGCTTTCGGATTTCACCGTGCAGGCGACACGTTCGGAGCGGCGCTCGGAATCCTCCTCGCGATCGGTCTCGTTTTCTGGCTACAGGGTAGCCAGACGGAGTTGAGCGGCCACACGTTCCGCTGGATCGTTTGGGTGAGCGTCCTGCCCGCTGCCGCTGCGGTGGTGGCGCTAGCGCTGGGTATCAAGGAAGCGCAGCCTTCCCGAGAGCGAGATGCGGCGGGCACCCCGCCGACACGTCCCCTTCGAGCGCTTGGCAAGCCTTTCTATCTGTTCCTTGGGGTGATCCTCTTATTCACGTTGGGGAACTCGTCGGACGCCTTCCTGGTTCTTCGCGCCCAGGAGAGGGGGATGACTCTTCCAGGCGTCTTGGGGTTGCTCCTTCTCTACAACCTCGTTTATGCGACCTCGTCCGGCCCGGCCGGCCAGCTGTCGGACCGTGTCGGACGCAAGGGGGTCATCTTAGTTTCCTGGGCCATGTATGCGAGCGCCTATCTGCTGTTGGCGTTCGCGAAGGCGGGATGGCACCTCCTGATAGCCTTCGCGATCTACGGGCTCTTTTCTGCCCTCTTCGAAGGGAGCGCAAAGGCGTACGTTGCCGATCTTACACCTTCAGATTCTCGGGGCACGGCGTACGGGGTGTACAATGCCGCGATCGGCGTCGCAGCCCTTCCCGCCAGCGTCTTGGCGGGGATCCTGTGGCAGGGAGTCGGGGGCTGGGCAGGCTTTGGGCCCTCGGCTCCGTTCTTGGTCGGGGGCTTGCTTGCTGCCCTCGCCGCCATCCTGGTTCTCCGCGTCCCGTCGGGCCAGACCACGGCAGAAGCACAATCCAGGTAGCCTACTCCTATGGCAAAAGGTTGGCTCTTCTCCCTTCTATCCCTCGCGCTGGTCTTAGGATGCGGCGGGCAGGGGGCACCCACGAATCCAGGCGTGACCCGGACGGAATCGAGCGGGAAACAGGAAGCGGCTCCTCTGCCGGTTCCTGCGCACTTGGCGGCGAGCACGAACGACCTGGGTTTCCGGCTGCTCGCGCACATGTCGGAAGAAGAGAACGTCCTGCTCTCGCCAACCAGCATCGCATCCCTGCTTCGCATGCTTGCCTATGGAGCGTCGGGCGACACGCAGAAACAGATGCTCGCCGTCCTTGGCGACCCAAAGGCGGGGCCGACTGAACAGCAGAACGCCATCAAGACTCTCACTTCCCTCGCACACCGGCTCGACCCAGAAAAGCCCGAGCCGGATGTGAGCATCGCAAACGGTCTCTTCCTGCGAACGCAGTTCTCGCCCAAGGACGAGTACGTCAACGCCATGCGGAAGGCCGCCGAGGCTGAGATCGTAACGCTCGACTTCTCGGACCCGAACTCGGTGAAAACCATCAACGCGTGGGTGAACGAGCACACGCGGAAGATGATTCCGTCCATCCTAGGCGCCATCAGGGACTCAACCGTGATGATCGCGATCAACGCGGTCGCATTCGAAGGTCACTGGGCAGCCAAGTTTGATCCCACCCAAACGGTCCCCAGGCCGTTCCATCTCGGCGACGGCCAGACGGTCGAGGTGCCGATGATGCATCGCACGGGGCAATATGCCGCGGCCTTTCTCCCGCAGGCCACGATCGTCGAGGTGCCCTATGCGGGAGGGCGATATGCCATGACGCTGATCCTGCCATCCGAGGGCACCAGCCCGAAGAGACTTCTGGAGGCGATGACGACGGAAAAGCTGAACCAGTGGCTCCAGCAAGCCGTCCCGAAGGAAATCGCCCTGGCGCTACCCAAGTGGACCTCGACGTTCGAGCGAAATCTGAACAACGACCTTGAGGCACTCGGAGCGGAACTGGCATTCGACCCCGATCGGGCGGAATTCGACGGCATCGCGGAGACAACGGAGCGCCTCTTCGTTCAAACCGTGCTCCACAAGACCTTCGTCGCGGTGGATGAAAAAGGAACGAAGGCCGCCGCCGTCACGATGGGAGAAGACGCGTCGTCCGCCCCGGAGCGATACGAAGTCGTCTTCGACCGGCCTTTCGCTTACCTGATTCGGGAGACGAAGTCAGGCGTCCTGCTCTTCGCCGGTTGGCTCAACCGCCCCTGAATCCTCGTCACCGGCAGGCTCTTCGCCAGCGGCGACTTCGAAGAGAAACTGCGGCTTGCCGAAAACGATGAGGTCGCCGTTCCACAGCGGGGTCGGACCGGAGATACGCTCAAAGTCTTCGCCCGTGCGGACGAAAGTGCCGTTGCTCGAGCCGAGGTCTTCGAGGACCCACTGCCCGTTTCGGTACTCGATCTTGGCGTGACGCCGGGAAACGAACGATCCTTCCGAAAGCCCGCCGAGGTCCACGTCCACAGGCCCCACATTGGGATCGAAGCGACCGACCACGGCTGACCCGACGATCTCGAACTCCGCTCCTCCCTCTGCCGGCGTCGCACCCCGCAGAACCGCCTTCGCCGAAGAGGCGTCCGCCGGCGGGTTGGTCGTCTCGCCGAAATCGGACTCGCCGCTATCGGTTGAGTCCAGCCAGCTCGAAGCCTCGTCGTCCTTGAGGGAGAAACCTCGCGCCCTACCATATCTCTCGTAAAACATGATCCGACCTCGGCCTTCAGTTTACCGCCGCCCACCCACCAGACGGGCGAGCTCCTTGGCGATCGCAGGCACGGAAGCGGCTAGGAGACCGACGTAAAGAGGGATGACACCGCCCTCGTCAATCGTCGGCACGACGCCCTGCCTCTGCAGCAGGTACCACGCGAGCGCGGCGCCGCTGCCGAGAACCGTACACAACGCCGCCGACCAGCCACAGAGCCGAGGGAAACCGACGTACGATGCAACGGTCGGGAACAGCAGCCCCGGGATAACGATGCCCGCCACGTCGTACCAGATGCTCACAACGCTCTGAATCTCGAGCGCGAGGCCGATGCCGATCAGCGTCGCCAGCGCGATGCCGAGGCGTGTGAGAAGAACGCGATTCCCCTCAGTAGGAACAAGCTTGCCCAAGAGGTCTCGCCCGATGGTGCCGCCGGTTACCAGCGTGTAACCTACGAGCGCCGAGACGATGACGCCGAACACTCCGGCGAGGAAGAACCCCTTCGCGCCGTTGGGCAGCATCGCGTCGGCGTAAGCCGGAAAGAGCTCCGCGCCCTTGCCTGCGCCAAGCGCTTGGAAGGCGTACCAAGCGGTCGTCACAGAGAGAAGGTCGAAGAACATCCAGAAGCCCACGCTGACGAGCACGCCCCTCTTCGCGGTGGTTGGATTCTCTGCAGAGGTTACGCGCTGGTGAAATCCCGGATCCACAAACGTCCAAGCCCCGATCAGGATCCATCCCAGGACATAACCGAAGCCTTTCCCGGCGTCCCAGCTTCGATGGGTCTCGGGAAGGGAGGATAGATCTGGCAAGCCGTACTTCAAGAACGAGAGCACGACGATCAGGATGAAGGACGCGTACATCATCGTGAAACACAGCAGGTTGCTCCGCGCGTCCGCCAGCAGTCCCCCCTTGTAGAGGAACAACGTTCCTCCGAAGGCACCCACGAGAATGGAGGGGACGAGCCCCCATCCGGTCAGCATGCTTACCAACGTTCCCAGCATGAACACGTGCGCCGCCGGCGCACCCAAGAACAGCAGCAAGAACGCCACGAGCATGCCCGGGACGCGGCCGTACTTGGCCTCCACCTGCTCGGGAAGGGAGATCGCCCCCTCCCGGCGAATCCTGGGAGCGAGCAGGAACGCGTAGGCCAACCCAAATAGATAGTACGGCAGGCCCAACAGCACCCACGTGGAGAGACCGAAGTAGTCGAAGGCCTCCCCCACTCCAAGGATCCCGCCGTACCACGTCGTGACGAGCGTCGCGACAAACAGGGGCAGGGTCAGGTTTCGCCCCGCTGCCAAGAGCTGCAAGGTCGTGTTCTCCCGCAACCGGACGCTGAAACCGAGAGTGAGGATGCCCGCCGCCATGAGACCGACAGCGAGCAGATCCCAGACCGACAGCGTAAGACTCACCATGGCGGCTCGTCGTCTCGCTCGACGAATACGGCAAGCGCGCCGACGCCCAAGTGAATTCCAAAGCTCGACCCCGTCACGCGATTCGAGACGCTGACACGATCGCCGAGACTGAGATGAACCCCCCGAACCGGCCAGACGAGGCCGTCCGTCTCTCGGACCTCGGTCGGTACGAGCGGGATGAGGGAGACGCGCGCCCCGTCGAACGTCGCGAATCGCCTTTGAGCGGGCCCGCGCACCACGCAAACGATCGCCTTGCGAAGAATGAACCGGATCTCCGCCCATTCAGAAAGTGCGAGAGCTGCGCTCAACGCCGCGAGCATGTGGTCGGGTTCGTCCCCTTCCACACCCAACACCGCGATGCGCCACGCGCGCTTGCTTCGGATCGCAAAGTCCAGGGCCTTCTCGAAGTCCGTCGTATCCTGGTCGGGATTGTGTAGAAGCGCGTCGGCTGGCAAGGAAGCCTTGACGTCCTCGCGGATGCTGTCGAAGTCGCCGACGGCAAAGTGCGGCCGCAGTCCGTGGTCAGCCAGGGTGTTCGCCCCGCCATCCGCAGCGATAATCATAACATCATCCTGCAAAAACTTTTCGATGTCCTGGGAGCGGAACGTATCGCCCGCGAGAACGATGAGAGCCTTCTCCGACATCGCGTAAAGGATACTCGGAAAGGATTTGGCGATTTCCAAAGAAGGAGTGTCACGCTCGACGTCGAACGAATACACCGCCCCTTGACATCTCGGCCGAGTTGGCCATAATGGGCGCCCCTCCGTTGTGTGCAGTACGAAGATGAGTGACCAACCCTTGTTCGAAGGAACCCCGGAAGAGAAGTTGGAGACGGCGTGGCGAAAGGTCCTCGAAGAGTTGCGCACAAGTTATCCGAAGGCGAAGTATGCCGCTTTCGTCAAAGTTCTTACACATGAGGTGCGAGAGCCTGCGACGCTCTTGCTGAAAGGATCGGAGTTCGTCGTCGTCGGCTGTCGCAAGCACGGGATCCAAGAGGACATCCACCGTCGCCTCCAGGCAGTCTTGGACTTTGAGCCGACGGTGGTCTTGGAGGTGGCGCCTCGTGAGCGGCCGGCGCCCCAACCCACTCCGGTGGCGCGTCCGATCGAGGAGTATCCGTCGCACCGTGAGACGTTCGACAATTACGTCGTTGGCCCGAGCAACAAGCTCGCATTCGAGGCTGCGAAGGCGGTCTCCCAACACCCGGGTGAGCGATTCAATCCTCTCTTCCTGCATGGGGCGCCTGGCGTTGGCAAAACGCACCTGCTTCGGGCGACCCTGAACGAAGTCAAACGCCTTCACCCGCAGAAGAACGTCCGCTACATGAGCGCGCAGGACTTCTCGGAGGAGTTCATCGAAGCTCTGCAGGCTGGAAGGATCTCGGCGTTTCGGCGCCGAATGCGCTCGATTGACGTCTTGCTCCTCGACGACGTTCAAGAGCTCCAGGGTAGGGGCAAGACGCAGGAGGAGCTGTTCTACACCTTCAATGCGCTCTCGAACGACGGCAAGCAGCTCGTGTTCGCGGGCGATCGGCCGCCAAGAGAGCTCAACGGTGTCGGCGAGCGGATGCTCTCGCGCTTCGAGGGCGGATTGGTTGCCGATATCCTGCTCCCGGAGATCGAAACGAAGATCAAGATCCTCGAGCTGCGCCGAGAGGCGGAAGGGGGCGAGTGTCCGTGGGAGATACTGGAGTTCTTGGCGACGCATATCCCCTACGGCACGCGAACGCTCATCGGAACCTTCGCCAAGCTGGTCGCCGTCGCCAGTCTACGCGCCGAGCCGATCTCGCTCGAACTGGCGCACCAAGTCGTCGAAAGCGTCGTGGGATCGGCGCCGCCCGCTTCGTCCGTTCCAACTCACAGCCAAGTGCTGGATGCGGTTTGCTCTTACTTCGACGTAACCCGGAAGGACCTACTGGGAAAGTCGAGGGTCCAGCACCTTGTGAACGCGAGGCACATCTGCATGTTCCTCATGAGTCATACTTGTAAGATGTCCCTGACGGCCATCGGCGGCATCTTCAATCGAGATCACACGTCCGTGCGTCACGCCGTCCTGAAGATCGAAAAACAGATGCGGAGCAACCTCGATGTTCACCGCGACGTGGACGCGATCCGCAGGAACCTGGAGCGCTGACGCCATGAAACTCGCGCACTCCACCTGGAAAGAAGTCGAAGCGTTCGACAAGGAAGCGGTTTGTGTCATTCCCACGGGCAGTCTTGAGCAACACGGGGCTCACCTCCCATTGTTCACGGACAGCCTCCTTTCCAGCAGCGTTGCCGAGAGAGCCGAAGCCAGGCGTCCGGATATTGTCCTCCTCTATCCGTGCGTCTGGCTCGGCTGCAGCGCGCACCATATGGCGATGGCGGGAACCGCGACCGCCGACGCCGAGACCTACATCCGCGTCCTGACGGAGATCATCCGCTGCGCAACCGCCCACGGATTCCGGAAGTTCTTCGTCCTGAACGGACACGGAGGAAACACCGAACCGAACGGCGTTGCCCTTCGAGAGCTGAAACGCGAATATCCCAACCACCTGCTCGCCCACTGCGGCTACTTCGCGCTGATTTCACAGAGCGTACTCGACGAGACACTGACCGGCCCCATCAAGGGCATCCGCCACGCCTGCGAAGCCGAGACCAGCATGATGATGTATCTCTACCCCGACCTCGTTCGCACCGACCGGCTCCGCGACGACGGCCTCTCCATGGAACCGCCCGCGCCTGCCGGGCTCAACATCATCCAGACGTTCGATGAGATCACGACAGCCGGCAGCTTTGGCTACGCGACCCAAGCGAGCGTCGAGAAGGGTCAGAAACTCATCGAGGCGGCCGTAGACGGCGTTGTCGCCGCCTTGGAGCACCTGTACAACGGCTATCTCATGGTTGGGCAGGCAGAGTAGAGTTCTCCACTATCCCGCGCGGAGAATCTTCTCCATCGCTTTGCCCTTGGCGAGTTCGTCTACAAGCTTATCGAGATAGCGGACCTGCCTCGTCAAGGGGTTCTCGATCTCTTCGACCCGATAGCCGCAGATGACACCCGTAATCAGGTGAGCGTTCGGGTGCAGCCTGGCGCGACCGAAGAACTCTTCGAACGTCACCTGTTCCTCGATCATCCGCTGAAGATCCTCCTCGCTGAAGCCCGTCAGCCATCGGATGACCTCGTGGAGCTCCTCCTTCGTCCGCCCTTTCTTCTCGACCTTGGCGACGTAGTGCGGGTACACGGAGGCAAAGGTCATCTTCGCAATCCGCTCGTCTTGGCTTAGTTTTGAGCCCATGTGATCTCCTCGAATTTAGGATTCTTGCATTGGAACGCCGCGCTTCTTCAGCTCTTCGACGACCGTGGTGCCCGGAACCGCCAGTTCGTACCGAATGCACCCCGCTTCGACGTTCCCCTTTGCGATCTCGATCGCGATGATGCTCGTCGGGAAACCGGTCATGCGCTCCATGGCGCTGAAACCGGTCTCAGGATCTTGGAAGTCGTGGATCTGGATCTGCTTCTCCGCTTCCTGTCCGTCCTTCTTTCCGGTCACGACGGCGCGCACGAGGACCTGGTCCTGGTCTTCGTCGTCCCGGAGTCGGTCCGCCATCAACTTATGGAAGACTTCGCGCGGTCGCACCTTGCAGCCGTCCACTTCGATCGGCTCCATGTCCCAGAAGCCGAAGTCGGCAAAGATACGCATCCGCTCGCAATGCCCAGGGAAGCGGATCGTCTTGTATTCGTAGGTACGCACCTTGCCCTCAAAGGTCATCGGAGCGGTACTGGTGCCTCCGCTGGTCACGAACGCCTCCATCTTGCCAAGCCCCTCCCACTCGAGCTCCTCCACATCGGTCAGCGGCTCGGGGCGAGCAATCTTGTAGTCGCGAACCGCGAAAGCCGGGTCCGTGTACTCGGCGACCAAGCCCTCAATGTTGAAAACCAGCTTGTAGTAGAACGGCGGCTTCGGGTGCTGCGGCAGTCCACCGCAATACAGCCGAACGTCAAGCACCTCGTCGAACTGGCTCATGAGATGAGTTGCCAGGCTGTTGACCAGCCCTGGAGCAAGGCCGGTATCCGGTACGACGCTCACCTTGGCCGCCTTGGCCGCGTCATCGAGGGCGAGCGTCTTGAGCGTTACCTCGGTGTCGCCACCCATGTCCACCATGCTGGTCGCTGTGTGGATGGCAACCGGCGCGATCCGAGGGTGCATCCAGTAGGGGACGCACGAAAGGACGACGTCAACCGGCTCCAAGAACCGGCTCAGCGACTGCTCGTCCAAGGCATCAACCTGCTGAGGTTCGCAGATCGCCTGACCGACCAACCCGTTCACACGCTCTGCGTTTCGAGTCGCGACGGCAAGGTCTCGGTCGCCCATCAGAATGCGGGCGGCGTCCCCGAATCGGGCGAGGTCGTAGGCGGCTGCGGTCCCCTGCATGCCGCTTCCCAGGATGGCGTAGGTGTAAGGCATCTCTCTTTCTCGCGTGGAAACGGGTCTGGCGCGGTGCGCGCAGACCCGGCGGTCAGAGAGTACCCGATTCGGTACCGGGCTTGGGTCCCTGCGGCGCTCAACCCCGGTTTCGCCAGAACTCGGCTACTTCGTCGTAGTTGGAGATTCTGAACCCAGGGCCGATGTTTGCGCGAGGCGCGTCCAAGTATTGGCTCTGGGAACCGTGCAGATTGACGTCCGCGCTGATCAGGTTGTTGAGCCACCTGGCGGCTTCCGCCTTCACCATCTGGGATTCGTCGTTGAGCAGCGCGCTAATGATTGGAGAGCGGTACCCGGGCACGAACTTCAGGCTCTTGATCGCCGCCCGGCGGGTTGCTGCAAGGCGAGAGCTGAGCATCCTGATCTTGAATTCATCTTCGCCGAGCACGCCTTCAATGAACGGTTCCTCCCGATCCTGGTGCTCGCGGTCTATGCGCTGAAGCAGTTGCTGGTGCTCCTCGAGCCACCGCCGGTCGCCCAAGGCGTACGCATAGTAGAGCCCTCGGAGGCGATACACCGGGTCGTTTGGACGGACGCTGAGCAGGCGGGGCGTAAGCTTCTCAGCGACGAAGTCGTAGATGTCGGGATTGTCCTGGCCCGCAACGATGACCAAACGCCCATTCTCGATCACGGGCCGCCCATCGCGGATCTGGACTTGTGGCATCACACTTTTTGCTCGCTCAAGCAACGCGACGTTCTCAGGCTCGGATTGATAAGCCTGCACGAGGACGGAGATGTACCTCTCGACGGGTGTGTCGCCCTCGATGATGTATGTCTTGTTGGGCACGTTGGCCTGGGACTGGTAGTAGAGCCAGTTATTGTAGAACTGGTTGGGACCTGTCTGGCGAAAGTAATCTACGAGGCCGTTCGTCCTGAAGAGGTTGCCTCTTGGGGCATAGCCGTACTGTATTTGCGTCGTACCTACCGGGACGGGTTGGCCCTTCATCCTGCCCGCGTTGACATATAGAAGGGAGACCAGGGCAGCGCGGACCTCGCCTCTCAGGACCAGGATCGGGCGGTAGTCGTGGCGGTCCAGCTGAATCATCTCTCCCGTTTCTCGTCCGGCTTCATCGAGGATGGGGACGTCGCGGCTTTCGCCAATTCCCTGGTAGACGCCCACGAACACGATGTCTGCGTTGGAGATCAAGATGTTCTCGACGTCCGACCAGTTGGGGTATGCACTCAGTAGGGTAATTGCAAGTAGGGAGATCATTATGGCTCCTCCTATGGTGGTGGGTTTTCAGGGCTGCATCGCTCTCGCGGCGGATGCTGCGCCGTCTCGGTGGTGAAAACGATATCGAAAGCGCCGACGAAGATACCGAGCCACTTCTTTACCGGCGGGTCGGTGCCGGGAACGACCCGCCAGGGATAGTCTGCGATCTTCCTTGCGGAGAGGTTCGTGGCGGTCCAATACTCCTGTCCCTCGAACGTAATGGGCACCGAGCCCTCGTCAAAGAAGAGATTGTCCCAGCTGTCAAAGACCCCGTCGACATCCGTCGGTGATGAGAACATGATCTCGCCGAAGCGGTTTGCCGTCTTGCCCTTCCGCTGGGTAATCCAATATGTACCGTTATCATTCGTGGTCAGGCCCTCTGGGTCTGTGCAGAACCGTTCCTGTATCCAAACGCCCGGCATGCCCTCTTGGCGGCTGTCTTGCAGCTGGTAGATGAACGCCGCGCCGACGGCGCCTGGTGGTGGGTAGTATGGAAGCAGGCGGTTGCTGTAGTCATGCAGGCTCGCCGGCTTGTGCGGTCGCAGGTACGTGTACAGATGGCCGTTTCTCCAGGGCGTGTTATCTCTGACGTCCCTGTAAGCGTAGAAACTGTTGCTGTCGTCTACCGCGTAGGGGTTGAACGGTGGCTGGCCTGAGGGCACTCCCAGGTAATACGCCCCGATTAGGAAGATGTCTTGATTCGAATCGAGGTCGCCGTCCATCGATACCTTCGCAGTCTTGGAACCGTCGAGGAAGGTCGTCTGGCGTGGATTCGGTACGCCGGGAGACCACTCCGCGAGTTCGGAGTCCGGATTCAAGAACGTCCCCGCGCCAGTGACCCCGTACTGGACGGTGATGCCTGCAGGCTGCGGCCACAAAGGCTTCGCCTCGACAACGTTTACTCGCTGGAGGCCGTTTGGCGCGTAGTTGGCTGAGGATCGGTAGTGGAACGGGTTGTAATCGAAGTCGGTCAGGTACCAGGGGAACGACGCATCCACCGTGTCGTTGAACCCGCCCGCACCATCGGGCACCATCGCCCTGTGCATGATGAATGCTTCTCCCTCTTCGTCCGCCCTCTGCTTCTCCACAATGCGCAACGGGCCGCCGATGATCCTCAGGCGCACCGTGTAGACCCCAATCGTCTCCTCCCCGCCCGGAACGAGCCGCTTGATGGTCACGGTGATGGCCGCGTCCCGCGTCGGGTCCTTTTTAGGGTCATTCGACCATGTGGCAAACCACTTGCACGTGTTCCCGGCGTGAGGTGGAGCGTGAGACTCTTGGGGAGGGTCACCCGGATTAGCCCACCAATCGAAGCCTGTGGTCGTCTCGAACGAGACACTCAGCTCCTCGGGCGGGATCCCCGGGCCCCACGCGACGCCGCACAGCAGCCCATCCGCGTAGTATCCTTTCCAGTCCTCAATCTCCCGCCACTGGAGACCCACAACGAGGTCAATTGGAACCGAGGGGTCCCAGTTGGCCGACGGGGGCACTTTGTAGTGGGGGTGCGTTTGCTCCTGGATCATGCGCGCGTCGAGGTTGAACGGTGGCTCCACTGCGGAAGCAGACCAGCCCAAACCTGCGAGCGTCGCGGTAGACAGTGCGAATACAAGCCCTCTCATGCCTTGCCCTCGATAGAGCAACTGGTGTTGATGTCTATAGTATAGACGTTGCGGCACGAAAAAGGGTTCGCAGTACCGGCAGGCGTGGTGTCTGGCGGAACGCCCTATCCGAGGTCGCACAGCAGCACGTCTGCGCCGTTTTCAGAGGTGAAGCGCAACGCTCCGTATTCGAGAGCCTCTGCTTCTATGCCTGCGCCGTCTCCCGCCGACAGCCGCTCTTCGCCGAGGCGCACGTCGCCGGAGACGACCTGTAGCCACGCGCCCCTACCAGCTGCCAAACGGTGTTCGAGAGCCGCGCCTGAACCAATGGCGCCCCTCAGGACGAGTGCGCCTTGGTGGATCGGCGCGCCACCCGCCGCGGCGTCCCTCGATGCGAGGACGGTCCATCCTTCAGCGGCGCTCGGCACGTCCACTTCGTGGAAGGACGGCTCAAGCCCCTTCTCGTCGGGGAAGATCCAGATCTGATACAGATGCACCGCCTCCGAGTCGGAGGGGTTGCGCTCACTGTGCACGATTCCGCGGCCTGCGGACATCTTTTGGACCTTGCCCGGCGTGACCCGAAGCGTGTTGCCCAGGCTGTCGCTGTGCTCAAGTTCGCCGCTCAGGACGACCGTGATGATCTCCATGTCGCGGTGTGGATGCATGGGGAACCCACCCCCGGGCGCGACGATGTCCTCGTTCAGAACGCGCAGCGTGCGGTAGCGCACCCAGTTCGGGTCCGCGTATTCTCCGAAGGAGAAGGTATGCCAGGTGCGGAGCCAGCCGTGGTCGAAGAAACCACGTTCTGAGGCTCGCCGAATTCTCACGCTTAGCCGCCGCAGCCGCAGGAACCGCAGCCGCCACCCATCGAGGTGTCGAGACCTTCCATCGTCTCGTCGTCCGCGGAGAACGAGCTGCCGCAACCGCAGGACCGGACGGCGTTCGGATTCTCGATCTTGAATCCGCCCCCGAGGACATCCTCGACGAAGTCCACGACCGAGCCGGTCATGTACTTCAGGCTGAGCCGGTCCACGAAAATCGTGACACCCTGGTCGTTCAGGACGACGTCGTCCTCTTCAGGCTGGGCGTCGTCAATCGCCATTCCGTACTGCAGCCCAGAGCAGCCGCCGCCGGCGACCCAGACGCGCAGGGCGGCCTCTGGCTTACCCTGCTCCTCGAAGAGCGCCTTGACTTCTTGGGCGGCTCGCTCGGTGAGCGAAATCTTCTGCTGGAGTTCTTCGTTGATTGCCATGTCTTATCCTTACGGGCGTGCACCCGCTGCTTGTTTCTACGTATATTATGGCTGATCTGGGGCATGCCCGTGCGGGGTGAGCCGAGCCCGCGAGGGGAACGTGGGGAGGTGCGCAAGTCGATCTACGTTCCGCCGCCGCCCTTCTTGGGCGTCGTATGCGGCTGAACGTAGTTTCCGCAAACCGGGCAGTACTTCCAGCCTTCCTTGAGGCCGGTTCCGCACTGGTCGCAGTGGGCGATGATCGCCCCGACGTTCGTAGCCGAGGTGGTCTCAGTCTTGAGGATCGGCTCGATCGGCGTCGTCTTCGAAATCAAAATCGTGCCACGGTCCGTCTCCTTCCAGACGAGACCGGCCGCCTTCGTCAACGTGTTGAGCGCGTCGCGGACGGTTGTCTTGGTCAGGTAGGCGTTGATCTTGAACGACGGCACATCGGGCGCAACCTCGATCGGCACCTCGCTCTTGATCGTAATCGCTCGCATGACCGTGCGGATGTCGTTCTCCGCCAGACGGAGAGTGATCTCCTTGTCCAACAGCGCGGGATCCAGCTGCTTCTTTGCGGAGACAGGCGTCGTTGGCGGCTGGGTCGCGGTTACCGATGGGCTTTTTGCAATCGAAAAAACGTAAATCCCATCCTCGATGCGGTACTCCAGCCCCGCGATTCGGCAGATGTGCGCGAGAGCCGTCTCGAAGGGCACGCCCTCGAGGTTCAAGTAGAGGTTGTAGAAGACGCCCGTTTGGACGACAAACGACGCGCCGCGCTGCTTGAACAGGTCGAACAGCACTTCGCGGACGTCGTCGCCCTTGGCATCCACCGACACCAGCATGGGCTGTGGGTCGGGGGTCGTGGCGCCTTCGCTTTGAGCCAGAGCCGACACGCTGAGAAGCGCGAGAACGGTAACGGAGATGATTTGCACGAAGCGATTCATTGGTTTCCTCCTGTGGTTGCAGTGCCGACGAGGCGGCCGCCTTCGTCATAGACCTCAACGCGGCCCTCGCCGGAGCTCTTCTTTGGGATTGAATTCGTGGTCCGACTCTTGGGAGTCGAGGACGGAGTGCGGCGCTTCGGCGCAGGGCTGGTCTTCTGGGCGGGTTTGGCGCCCTGCGTTGTCTTGGCGTTCGAAGTCGGGGCCGTTGGCTGCGTGCCCGCTGGCGGATTGCTCTCGGCCACGGTAGCTGCAGGCTGGGACTGGGGTTCCACATCCGTTTGCGCCGTTTCGGGCTTCTCCGCTGCCTCGGTCCCGTCCGTTGTTGATTCCGCGGGTTGCTGACTCTCGCTCGCCGTCGTTTGGGCGTGCGTGGTCGTAGTTTCCTCCGAAGCGGCTGTGCTCGGCGGCGCAGACTCCGTCTCGGGCAGCGCCTTCTCGCCAAGCAACCCGTCTCCCGGCTTCATAAAGTAGGACAGCCCCAGAAGAATGACCGCTACCGCCGCCAGGACCGGTACACCCTTCGATTCGAGGAACGCCTTCCATGCCGGCACTTGCAGCGACTTCCCTGTTGCCTTCTCTGCTTTCGCCCCATCCTTGGCGTCCGCCAGCGCCAGCAGGACCTGCATCGCGCGACGTCGGTCGGAAACGAGCTCTGTGCACGTCGGGCATTGCTTGACGTGCTCTTCGAACTCCACACCTTCGGGCGTGCCGTCCAGCTGTCCGGCGAGCCAAGGCAGGAGCTTTTCCCTCGCGACTTCGCAGATTTGGTCCTGGTTCGACATTCTTGTCAACCTACTTTAGGTTTAGGGGCGGATGCTCTATCCGCTCCAATGGGAATGGTCGGCCGCTTTCAGGAAATCTTTAGGGCGGGGTAGTCTCTTGTCCGATGAATCAGCAAATCCTCTGCGTCGGGTCTATCGCGTTCGACTGCATCATGGAGTTCCCCGGTGATTTCCGAGAGCACCTGCTCGTCGAGCACCTGGACAGGCTCAGCGTCTCGTTCCTGGTGGACGAAATGCGCCGGGAGCACGGCGGCGTCGCGGCGAACATCGCCTACACGATCGCGCTGCTCGGAGGGTCCCCGATCCTCTGCGGCACCGTCGGCCGAGATTTCGGCAATGCCTCGGACCGACTCGAGCGACTCGGCGTGGACACATCCGGCATCCTCACGATCGAGGACAAGTACACCGCGTCATTTTTCGTCAGCACGGACGACGGAAACCGCCAAATCGCCATGTTCTACGCCGGCGCCATGGCGGACGCGGACAAGATCTCCCTCCACGAGCTGGAACTCGACGAAGTCGCGCTGGCGGTCATCTCGCCGACTGCTCCAGCCGCGATGGCGAAAGCCGTCCGCGAGTGCAAAGAGCTCGGCCTTCCCTACGTGTACGACCCGAGTCAACAGATCGTGCGCCTGACCGCCGAGGACCTGCTGGAGGGCATCCGCGGCTCGCTCATGCTGATCGTGAACGACTACGAATTGGGCTTGATCGAAAAGAAGACCGGCCTGGAGAGCGCGGAGATTCGCAGCCTGACCCAGACGTTGGTGGTCACCCGTGGCGAGAAGGGAGTTTCGGTGATGGGCACGGACGTCGTTCAAGTGAAGGCGGTTCCCGCCCGCGAGGAAGTGGACCCCACTGGCATCGGCGACGCGTTCCGGGGCGGGTTCCTTGCCGCCTACGTTCGCGGCGCAGACTGGCGGACGGCTGCCGAGGTCGGAGCGCTGGCTGCTACCTATTGTCTCGAAACCATGGGCACCCAAAACCATGAATTCACGCTCGAAGAGTTCCTGCTCCGCGGCGAAGAGGCTTACGGAAACCGGGAACGGGTTGAGCGCTTCCTTGGACAACCCAGCGCAACCCCGAGCAAGTAAACTGGAAGCCATGAACCAAACCCTCCAGAATTGGCTCGCGGAACAGATTCAATCGCTCAAAGATCAGCACCTCTACAAAGTTCCTCGCATCCTGCAGACTCCAGCAGGCGGGCGCGTGCGCATGGACGGCCGAGACGTCGTCAACCTCTCGAGCAACAACTACCTGGGCCTTGCCAATCACCCGAAGGTGCGCCAAGCCGCCATCGAGGCGATCGGGAAGTGGGGCGTGGGCGCGGGCGCGGTGCGCTGGATCGGCGGCACGATGGAAGTTCATGACGAGCTGGAGCGACGACTCGCCCAATTCAAGCAAGTCGAGGCCGTGCTGGTGTTTCAATCCGGATTCACCGCGAACAGTGGGACGATTCCGACGATCATGGTGGAAGGGGATGTCATCATCAGCGACGAGCTGAACCACGCCTCCATCATTGACGGCGTGCGCCTAAGCAACGCCGAATACCGCAAATCGGAAGGGTGGGTCTACAACCACAAGGACATGGATCACTTGGAGCAGATCCTCAAGCGGGCGAACGAGAAGGGATTCAAGAAGAAGATGATCGTCACCGACGGCGTCTTCAGCATGGACGGAGACATCGCGCCCCTTCCGACCATTGTGGAATTGGCAGAGAAGTACGATGCCTTAGTGATGGTGGACGACGCGCACGCCAGCGGCGTTTTGGGAAAAAACGGCGCGGGTACTACATCGCATTTCAATCTTTATGGGCGCGTGGACATCCAACTCGGCACGCTGAGCAAAGCCCTCGGTGTGATGGGGGGCTACATCGCAGGTTCCGCGCTGCTCAAGGACTACCTGATCAACCGCGGCCGCCCGTATCTCTTCAGTACCGCCCACCCGCCGATGGTGGCGGCAGCGCTCATCGCCGCGCTCGACATCATGGAGAACGACCCCGAGCCGATGCAGCGCCTCTGGGCGAACGCCAAGTGGTGGAAGGAAAACCTGGCTAATCTCGGATTCGACACGATGGGCAGCGAAACCCCCATCACCCCCGTGTACTGCGGCGACGAAGCGAAGGCGGTCCAGATGGAGAAAATGCTTTGGGAAGAGGGCGTCTACGCGCTTTCCATCTGTTACCCGACAGTTCCGCGCGGCAAGGCTCGGATCCGGACAATGCCCTCCGCCGCTCATACGGAAGAGGACCTCGCCTTCGCGCTGGAGGCGTTCCGAAAGGTCGGCGAGAAGCTGGGTGTAATCGGCGCGACCGCGGGTCAAAAGTAGGGGACTTGAGTTCGGCGCGAAAACGCTCGCGCTTCCTACTGCGACCGAAGCTCGATGTCCCGCTGGTACTTCACCGCTCGGGTCCACCGCTCGAGAGATTTCTGCACCTCTGAAGCGACCTCTGGACCGAAAACGATCTCGAGTTGGAACGCCTCGGCGGCGTCCAGGTCGAGCGCAGTGAGCACGAGCCGGTATTGCGTCGTCGAACCCTTCCGTTCGTCCAACCGATAGAGCACCGCGGGCAAGCCAAGCCACTGTGTCCGTTTGACCTCCGCTTGCCCCTTGTGGCGGGAGTGAGCGAGCTCGTCCAGCACCTCCCAGGCATTCTCTCCGCTCGGCGCTTTGAACGTGGAAAGAACGACCGTCATCTTGGGGGATGCGATGGCGAACTGCAGTTGAGAGCCCTTGCGCTGCATGCTTGCGCTGTACTGCGAAGGCACCGTAATCTCGAGAGGGCCGAGCGTCGTGCGAACTTGCGCCAGCCCAGGCAGGCACCAAAGGGTCGCGGCGAGAGGGACAAGGAATTTGGTCATTCTCATGGTTATGGACGAACCTCTTCCGAAGGCGTTTCACTCTCCACCGCCACTGGAGCGGGCTGGGGCTGGGGAACTCCCGTAATCAACAAGAACAGGAACAGCCCCGTGGCGACGGTGGACGCGATGGAAAGATGAAGAACCTGTAATACGGGCGGAAGGGCAAAACTGGAAAGCGCGCCGCCAATCAGCATCTGCCCTGCCAACGCCAGGGGGCAGCCAAGCCCGCAGACGCGCCCAACGCCGCGAAGATCCGACCGCCGTACCACCTCGAACAACACGAAAGCCAGCAGCAGGACCGCCCAAGCGAAAGCGGCGTGAAAGACGAAGACGGGGTTCACCCCCGCTAACCACTCCGAACGCGGCAAATCGGGCGTCCGGTTCGTAATCTCGTCAATATGCTCCCGCACCTGCGTCCCGATCGCAATCTGGGAAACCAGCACGACGAACAACGCCGAACCCACGTTGAACAGTAGCGGGCGCCGCCCCACGCCGGACAGCAGCCGATCCGGAGCCGCGACATACCAAGCGTAGGTCAATGCCATCAGAATCGCGATCGCCGTGAGCATGTGCGCCGTGATGAGCCACGGCTGCAGCTCCGACTGAACCACGACTCCACCGAGCCAACCCTGGAACGCGACGAGAACCAGGGCGATCCAAGCTCCAACTGCGGCCCGACTGTTCCTTCGAACGACGCGAAACGCTCGGAACGCTGCATACAGGATGAGGAAGCCGACGGTGACACCGATCAAACGGTTGATATACTCCGTCCACGTTTGGACGACGTTGAATCGGCTCTTGTCGAACTCCGGGGGCAGTTGATCGGCACTCGTGGGAGGTACCCAGGAACCGAAGCACCGAGGCCAGTCGGGGCATCCGAGGCCGGCTCCGGTCGCACGCACAATTCCCCCAACGGCCACGAGGATCAACGTCGCGATCAGCGCTACGAGAACGGCCCGGCGAAACCTCTCGAGTTCGTTCATGGGGCTTGTGGCGCAGGTTTTACCTGCCCGCCCCTACTCTGGTACGTCCTCGGGGCGAGTCTCCGACGCTTCGACGTTTTCCTTTTGAATCTGTGCGTAGATCTCCTGCCGAAGGATCGGAACGTCCTTGGGCGCGCGGATGCCGAGGCGAACCTGCTCGCCGCGAATGTCAAGGACGACGATCTCGATGTCGTCGCCGATCATGATGCTCTGGTGTTCCCGTCTGCTGAGTACTAACACGGTCCGCGCCCTCCTTGGCTGGGTCCAGTTGTTTTACCGGGTTTGCGGCGTCAACTTCCACACCCCGGTCGCCTAAGCGGCATCCGCAACCTCCTCTTCGGACGCGGTCTCGGGAAAAACGCGGTGTTTCGTTGTCCACCGCTCGTCCTCGACGACGACCTGGCAAGCCGTTCTCTTGACGACATTGACGAGTAGCGGGCCCGCCAGGTTCGCCGTCATCTCGTGAGGCCGTCCGGGCGGGATAGAGAGAATCACGTAGACCAGTCGTGGCGTGCTCTCGTCCAGCTCGAGCATCTTGGCAACCGGAGCGGGCATCTCCGGCGCGTAGTCCGGCACGATCGCCGCGGGATCGGTGACGAGGAACGCGACCTGGGGAACATCGAGCGATTGCAGCCACAAGAACGGGCTGTCGTCTCGATGCCGAAGAACGATGTATCGTTTACATTCCTCAAAGCCGAGGATGCCCTCGGGAAACGTGAGGACGTCTTCCTCCTGGTACTCGATCGTGCCGAATCGGGGGGTTTCAATTTGCATTACGCTCTTACCTCAAGAAATCCAATAGAGAAAGTCTGCCAACCATGGAGAACGAAGCAAGGCTCGCCTGGTAGGCCGCCTGCGCCATTTGAAGATTCGAGATCGCTTCCGTAACGTCTATATCCTCCCCTTCGGAGATGGCCTTCGTTAGGTCGTCGGCGCGACGCGTCGCGATCTCCGTAGCGCTGGCGAACTGGGTCTGCCGTTGGCCGACTTCGCCCCGCAAGAGATTGATGGCGGCGTTCGCGTCCTGGACGAGTTGAAGCGTTACCCCGGAGAGACCGGTCAGATCGCCTCCGATCAGCCTCTGCTCGGCGTCCACCAGGGCGTTGAAGGCATTCGTCACTTCCTGCTGGATCAGAAGGTTGCCTTCAAGCGTCGTGCCGGGGCCGACCTCGAGAAGAAGCTTGCCGTCGTCGCCGTTGTATGAGATTGTTGGCGGATCTCCGTTCACTTCGAACGGCTCGGTCGTCACGGCTGTCCCCGCGAAGAGATACCGGCCGAAACCGTCTTGAGAGTTTGCGAGGCCGACGAGTCGCTCGCGCAAGGTCCGAATCTCCGCCGCCATGGCTTGGCGAGCGTCCTGCGTCGTCGGGGCGTTCGCGCCCTGAATGACGAGAACCTGTGCCCGTTTCAGGATCTCCGCAATCCCATTCAACGAGTTTTCGGATAGCTTCATGTTCCGCACACCGACCTCGGCGTGCTTCACGTGAGCCTGGCTGGCCGCCCTCGCCGTTCGGAACGCGAGGATGTCGAGCGTGCCCAGCGGATCGTCGCTCGGCTGACGAATCCGTTTGCCGTCCGCCAGCGACCGCTGGAGGTTCATGACGCGCTCCTGGGCGCGCACGACCAGGTCCTGGAGCGACTGGTACTGCTGATAGGTTCCGATTCTCATTTTCCTGGTTGAACTACCGGCCGAAGGCTCTGATTAATTCTTCGGTTGTTTGGTCCAAAACGCTTAGGACTTTGGCTGCAGATTGGAAGGCACGCTGGTAGCGCACCATGTTCGAGAGCTCCTCGTCGAGATTCACACCGCTCACGCCCTGACGCTGCTGCTCGATCTGATTCAGCAAGGTCGTCTGAATGTCCAACTTTTGGGCGAAAGATTGCGAATCCTGACCGATCCGACCGACCAGGTCCGCGAAGTAGCTCGCGAGCGAGCGACCGCCGAGAACCGTCAGAGGGGCTTCCCGCAGACGCGCGATGGCCAACGCCACGGAGCCGTCGCCGGGCGCGCCCGATGCTCCCGCGGCGATGTTCTTCGCGTCCGCTTTGACGTCGTCGCTCAGGTCCAGGTCGGCCGCCCCATTCGTCCCGGAGAAGAAGTCAATGCCGGTCGTATTGTTCAGGTTTATGCCCGTTACATGGAGATTATTGACTTGCGTTCGCAGCTGGTTGACGAACGTGTCCAGCTGGAGCCGATAGGACGTGAGGGCGTTGAGCCCACCGAACAGACCGCTGAGTCGTCCGCCGCTGATCTGGGTCACCCTCGTCCCATCGGTCACCGTGCCGGTCGCCGGGTCGTAACCGCTGGGGAGGTCGAATGCGTCAATCTGGCCCACCAACGTGTGGTTGTGGATGAAGACCTGGACGGTGCCGTCCTCCATCCTCTGCGTGCGGAAGTCCACGAGCTCGCTCAAGTCTTCGAGAGCGACTTGTCGCTGGTCCATGGCATCGTTCGGGTCCGCGCCCGCCGCCATTTGCTGACGGATCTCGCGATTCAGGTCGGCGATTCTTCGACCCAGTTCGTTGATTCGGACGATCGTCGCAGCCACCTGTTGGCGGAGTAGCGCGTCCTGCGTCATGAGTCGCTCGTGCGCGTCTCGGACGCGACTCACGAACGTCGCCGCCTTGATACGGACGTCAATGCGGGCGGCCTCGTCGGCGGGATTGGCCGCAAGGTTGTTCCACGAGTCGAAGAACGCATTCAGCGCGTCGGAGATCGCATGACTCGCCGGCTCACCAAGGACCTGCTCGACGGCTTGCAACGCATCCCGCATCGTGCCGCTCTTCGAGCGCTCCGACGAAACCTCGAGGAAGCGACCATCGAGGAACAGGTCTCGGATTTGGGCGACGCCTTGAATGAACGTGCCCGTCCCGAACATGGCCAAACCGCTGAGCGTCCAGCGCTGTTCGGGCAAGGTTTGTCCGATCTCCAAACGCTGGCGGGCGTACCCCTTCGTGTTGACGTTCGCGATGTTATGCCCGGTCACGTTGAGCGCCGCCTCGAACGTCCGAAGCGCTCTTGCCGCGATGTCAATCCCCGAGAATGCGGAAGGCATCGTTACGCCACCTCATCCATGAGTACGGCCGCGCGGTCGGCGGCTTGATAGGGGCCTTTTTGCTGCGCCGATTGCGCGAGCAGATGCAGCGTTCCGCCGATGTAGGCAAGCTCGTTCTCGATCAAAGCTTCGTTCTTGCGTACAAGTCCCTGAATCGTCTGCGCCGCCACGCGGACGCGATTCGCCAAGGCTTGCAGCTGTTCCGCCTCCTTGGGATCGCTGATTCTTTCCAAGAGACCTCGAAGACCGGGCTTAGTGGCTCCCAGATCTTCGGCCAGCCTCTGGGCGGCCTCCGTTGCCTGTTCGTCGGCTTCCCGAAGGGACTGCATCAGTCTTTCGATGTTCGGCTGAAGTTCCTCCAACCGTTCGATGTCGCGAAGCATGATCGCTGCGGTCTGTTCGTGGAGGGCGCGAACGAGTCGTTCGCTCGTGCCGATCCACTCCCACCACAGCGTCTGCAGGTTCCGTGTTTGCGTCATTCTTTTCCTCCGTCATGATCGTTGGCGCGAGCGGCGCTTTGGCCGGCCTCCGCGCGCGCCCTCAACTCTTCCTCTGCAGCGATGCGCTGCAAGACTCGCGGCTCCAGGGTCTTCACAACCATCTCCGCGATTCCGATTCCCTTCCCTTTCGAGACCGTGTCCGCGATCGCTTGATCCATGAAGTCTGCGTAGATCTCGCCGGCAGTGCCGCTGCCGAAGAACGCAGTGAACCCGTCCTTCCTCATCTGCGCCGCCAGCAACTTCACGAACATGGTCTCGATGCCTTGGGCGGCTTTCTTCAGCTCCGCGAGCCGAGGGTGCTGCGTCGGAAGCTGTGCCGATGGGACTGTGCTCACGGTTCTCATCGGATCACGATCCTCGCTTTGATGGCGCCTTGAGCCCGCAGGTCTTGGAGGATCGCGATGAGGGTGGTCGGCGAGACCTTGAGCGCGCGGAACACCTTGGCAAGGTCCTCGATCGTCGCATTGGGATTGACGACCCCGATGTTCACGCGATCCTCTTTCGCGTTCACTTCCGTATTCTGCTGAAGGGCGGTCTGTCCTCCGCTCAACGGCGGTGGCTGTATCACCTCGTTGTACTGGTTGATGCGCACGGTGAGGCCGCCATGCGCTACCATCGCTGGCGCGATCTTCACATTGCCGCCCACGACGATCGTCCCCGTACGCTCGTTGATGACCACAACCGCGGGCGTATCCGGCACCACTTCGACGGACTCGATCTGAGCCAGTACGCTGACCGGATCCACGATCTCCCCCTCGCGAGCCCAGATTTCGACGCTGCCGCCATCCACCGCGACGGCGCCCAGGTTCGGCAACGCCTCCTGAATGCGCGAAGCGATCCGTTCCGCCGTCGTGAAATCGGCGTCCATCAGCTCAAGCACGAATCGCCCGTTGAACTCGTACTGCGTCTCGACGCCACGCTCGACGATTGCGCCGCCTGGAATCGTGCCCACTGTAACATGGTTTTTCTGAACCTTGGAGCCACCCTGCGCGACGTTGAAGCCGCCGATGCTGACCGGGCCCATCGCGACCGCGTACGCCCTCGTTCGATCGCCCGCGGCGTACAGCGGCGTCTGGATCAGAAAGCCGCCCTGCAAACTCTTCGCATCGCCGATCGAACTTACGGTTACGTCAATCCGGTTGCCCGGTCGGGCGAACGGAGGAAGCTCGGCGGTTACAAGGACCAGGGCGACGTTCTTGAGGTTCACCTGGTTCGGATCCAACGAGATCCCGAACTCTTTCACGAGATTCGTGATCGCCGTTTGCGCCCCGGGCGAGTTCCGAGAGTCCCCCGTACCTTCGAGACCGACAACGACGCCGACGTTCATCAGTTGGTTCGAGCGGACTCCGCGCAGCCTCGTGATGTCCTTGATGCGAACCACAGGCCCCTGTTCATCGGACGGAGCCGGAACGGTCGTGGTCGTACCCTGGGCCATCGCTACGGCCGCGAGCGTCATCGTACCGATCAGTGTGTGAATCCCTTTCATTCGTTTCCTCCGTTAGAAGAGCCAGTCCAAGAGGGTCGTGAGGATGCCCTTTCGCTGGCGGTCACCCACGGTTCCCGAACCCTCGTATCGGATCTCGGCGTTCGCAATGAATTCGCTGAAGATCGTGTTGTCGCTCCGGATGTCGTCTGGTCGAACGACTCCAGTCAGAACGAATTTCTGAATCTCTTTGTTGACCTGGACGTGTCGAACGCCCTCGATGACGAGGTTGCCATTCGGCAGGCGCTCTTTCACGACGACGGTCAATCGCGCGCTCAAGCGGCCCGTCCGACTTGTCTTGCCGTCGCCCTTGCTGTTCATCGAGCCGCCAATCTCCCAATCCGGGATCAGCGCACGGAGGACCGGGCCAATGCCCGCGTTGACCTTTGCCGAATCGGACTTCGACGCCTCCGTACTGGCGGAAGAGGTCGCCGAACTCGATTCGGCGATGATCACGGTCAGAATGTCGCCGACCGTCCGCGCCGTTCGGTCCGTCAGCGGATTCTTCGCGGAATCATCCCACAACGAACCCGGGTTTTGGGCGTTCGCGCCAAGAGCGACACAAGCGATGAGTGCTACAAGGGTGTTCTTCACAGTTGCACCTCCACCGTTCCATCTGGTTGAAGAGTTCCTACCAAAGTCGCCTTCGTCTCTTCGACGTAGACGGTAATCTGATTCCCGCTCACTCCCCTTACGCGGCCGGTCGTCGTGACCGAGACGCCGTTGCTGACGATCGTCACGCGAACGGTTTGGTTCACTTTGATCTCGGGCAACGCCGGGCCGCTGGGCGTCGAGCTCTTCTTGAGGATCACCTGCGTGCTGAACTGTCTCTCCCCGCCAACTCGAGCTTCGACGGAAAGAACGACGGTGTCGGAAAGCTCCCTCGTGCCCAACACGCGAAACTCGAGCTCACCATCGGCTGCGATGAAGTCGCGAGTCGGGCTGGTTGGCGTCCAATCGGAGTTGGCAAGGGTCTGCTTGGCCCAGCTCACGCCGAACTGCTGAATCTCCGCCGCCGTAACCACTCGGCTCTTCCGGCGGACCTCGCACCGAGCCGCGCCATCGAACCACACCGCACTTAGATCGAAACCGGCGGCTCGAAGCACCCCTTGAATCGTCACGGGCGTCACGGCCCGGACCGACGCGATGGCTGGCGCAGGGCCGATCAGCAGGTTTCCGAGCGCGGCGGCACGCGCCGGCTCAGCGACGATCCTCGCGACGTCCTTCAGACGAATCTCTGGCCCATTGACCTCAATCTCGGGGTATAGCACGAACCCGTACTCGAACCCCTCTTGCTTCGAGGTTTGCGTCTCAACCTCTTTCTGCGGCGCCGCTGTTTGGATGCGTCCAAAGCCGTTCGATCCGGGCGCTCCGATTCGCGGCGATCCGGACGCAATCAGGACCTCGCCTTGCTCGGTGACCGAGACTCCGGACAAATCGGCAAGAACGAGGCGTCCGATCGCTTGATAGGTCCCTGCCTTTCGTGCCAGGACCGTCCCATCCGGGTTGAACCGGACGCTGTCCACATCGCACCCCTGCAGTCGAATCGGCGGGGTGAGGGGAAGGCCCGACGCATGGACGATCAGGCCCTCCCTCACCGTGAAGTTCCCCTCGCGGACATACACCACGCGATCCTTGTCCTCGAGCCGGAAGGCGCCGTTGCCGTCCACGCTCAGGGTCCAGACCGGGCTAAGAAGAAAGGCGGCGAGAATCATTCAAACTACCTCCGAAGGTTGTTGGTCGCCTGAGACATCTCGTCGGCGGCTACGATCACTTTGGAGTTGACTTCATACGCGCGTTGAGCGATGATCAGCCGCACCATCTCTTCCACCATTTCGACGTTGGAGCCTTCCAGGAAACCGAACTCAATCCGGCCTGCGCCGTTCTGTCCCGGCTCGGAGGCGGTGGGTTCGCCGGAGGCGGCCGTTTGAATCAGAAGGTTCCGGCCGATCCGCTCGAGGCCGGCAGGGTTCGGAAACACGTAGAGGTTGATCGTTCCGAGGACCCGCGGCTCCGCCTCGCCTGCGACCTGCGCGGTAACGGTACCGTTCGACGACACGGACACGGAAGTCGCCTCCGGTGGGATCTGAATGTTGCCGTCGAGGATCAGCCCATCCTTCGTGACGATCGTGCCATCCACCGAACGGGTGAAACTGCCATCCCGCGTATAGGCGAGCGTCCCATCGGGCAGTTGCACGCCGAAGAACCCGCGGCCGACGATCGCCATATCCAGTTCTCCGCTCGATTTCAGCAGCGGGCCGTCGCTAAAGTTCATTGTGCTGGCGACGAACTTCGCGCCCATGCCGATCTGCTGAGCCGCGGGAGAGACAGTGCCGCCGCCCTGCTCCGAGCCTGCAGCCCGAAGCGTCTGATACATGATGTCCTGGAACTCAGCCCGGCTGGCTTTGAACGCCGTCGTGTTGACGTTCGCCAGGTTGTTGGCGATCAAGTCCAAGTTCCTTTGCTGGACGAGCATGCCCGTCGCAGCCGTGTTCAGCGATCGATTCATCCGGTTACCTCCGTCTTGTTTTTCGATCGCCTTGCAGTCGCCGCCCTCTCTGTCGTTCGAGAGCGGACGCCTCCTCTGTTACCAGAAGGGCCGGCGCTAACGCTCTGCAAGGCTACGAATCAGTTGGCCGACCAGTTCATCCTGCGTCTGAGCAGCCTTCTGATTCGCTTCAAACTGTCTCATCAGGGATGTGAGCAGCACCATCTCGCGGATGCCGTCCACGTTCGATCCCTCCAGATAGCCTGGAGAGACTCGCGGCTCGGCGACAGCGGTGACGCCGCTTCCCTCCCACAGGTTCGCTCCCACCTTTCTCATCTTCCCGCTCACGATGTTGAGCAGCCCGACCTCGACGTCGTCCACCAACACGGCGCCTCGCTCGTCAATGCGGACGGTCTGGAAGTCGCCGGGTCTGCCGACGAAGAGCGGCCGACCGGTGGCGTCGAGCACTGGGTTCCCCACCTTCGTGCCGAGGTACCCGTCCGGCAAAACGGTCAAGGAACCGTCGCGGGTATAGCGAACACCGTCCCGAGTCTGGACTGCGAGAAACTGCCCTGCGTCGGGGAGCGCGACGTCGAGGGCATTGTCGGTTCTCACAAGCGGCCCAGCCTCAGCTATGGTGTATTCACTGGCGACCGTCGGTCCCGTGCCGATCGAACCCACCAACTCCGGGCCGTACGGACCGGGAAGGAAGACCTCGCGTTCGAGCATGTCTGAGAACACGAGACCATCTCTCTTGTAGCCCGTCGTGTTGACGTTCGCCAGATTGTTCGCGACGACGTCCAGGAGAAGCGCTTGCGTCTTCATCCCCCGTGCCGCGGCTTCGATACCTCTGGTCATCCCGAATGAACTATCGGACTGACCCGGTAATCCGTTCAGGGTCGAAATTTCGCATTCGACTCCAGGTTTTGAGCCGGCGCCGCCCGCGCCGAAACCGGACTCGTCTGTCTCCCACGATCCTCGCGGCAGAGCGCGCCAGCCAGCGACAAGAAGAATGAGCCGGACGAGGACAACCTCATCCGGCTCAGGCGTTCCGGCGTCCGTGGCTACTTAGTCGTCTTTGGGGCTGAGGCCCTCGGACCCTTCGCCTTGCTCGGAGTGCGATCTAAGAACGGACCTTGGATCTCCGGGTGGTAGAAGATGCCCCGTTCTTTGGGAAGCCCATACAGCTCGGGACTCAGGTACTTACCCTTGATCTCGTCCTCTTTCTCTTGTACGGTCTGGTAGCCGTACTTCTGAACCCAGCGGTCGTTGCGGATCGCTTTCACTTCCCAGGAGACCTCCACGTGTGGGGCGCTCGTGCGAATCGTGAACTCGTTGTTCCGTATCTTCCGAACGACTTTCACCAACACGAAGTCCTCTCGCTCGCCATCGTCCACCACCGTGAGTTGATACCGGAAGTCGCGGTTGATGCTCTCAAAGTAGTCGGGAAGCGCGATGGTGGCGTATCCGTTTGCATCGGTGACCACGTTGCCTGAGTAGGCGTTCATCGGCTCCGGACCTTCGGTGCAGAAGTGGTTCAGGTAGTAGTTCGCTGGGTCGAGCGGGTGGTCCATCTGGAACGACTTGGTGCCCGTGGCAGCGAAGGAGCCAACCGCGTAGACCGCGTGCCCTGCGCTCCCATTCGGTTCACTTCCAACGACGCCAAAGGAGCTAGAATTAATAGACAGGGTATCGCCCCAAACCCCATCGGCTCCACCAATAGGAGCATTTGCTCGACCGAACACGCCCCAGCCGTCGACGCTTTCGCTCTGCCCAAAGACGCCGTAGCTGTTGCCGCTGGTGGCGGATGCCCAGCCAAACACGCCCCTGCCGCTGGGACTGGCACTCTGACCCCAAACGCCGTAGGTGGTGCCGGTGGCGGCGGTTGCGAAGCCAAAGACGCCCCTGCCGGAGGTGCTGGCGCTCTCACCCCACACGCCGTAGGTGAAGCCGCTTGTGGCGGATGCCCAGCCGGATACGCCCGTGCCATCGGGGCTAGTGCTTTCAGCCCAGACTCCCCAGGCAGGCCCACTGGCGGCAGTTCCCCTGCCACGTACTCCTATGCCGTTTGGGCTGGCGCTCGCGCCCGAAACGCCGACGCAGTTGCCGCTGGTGGCGGTTGCTAAGCCATACACTCCCGTGCCATCGGGGCTAGTGCTCTGACCCCACACGCCGTAGGTGGTGCCGGTGGCGGCGGGTGCGAAGCCAAACACACCTCTCCCGGAGGTGCTGTCGCACCGACCATAGACGCCGTAGGTGGCGCCGCTGGTGGCGGATGCCCAGCCGGACACGCCTGTGCCGGAGGTGCTGTTGCTCTGACCCCACACGCCGACGGCGTCGCCGCTGGTGGCGGTTGCCAGGCCAAACACACCTGTCCCGAAGGTGCTGGCGCTCTCACCCCACACGCCCTTGGTGAAGCCGCTTGAGGCGGATGCCCAGCCGGATACGCCCGTGCCATCGGGGCTAGTGCTTTCTGCCCAGACTCCCCAGGCAGGCCCACTGGCGGCAGTTCCCCTGCCACGTACTCCTATGCCGTTTGGGCTGGCGCTCGCGCCCGAAACGCCGACGGAGTTGCCGCTGGTGGCGGTGTTCGTCATAGAGAACACTGCGCCAGAACTCACATTCGCGCTCCCGGAAAACGGAAGCGTCAAGCCATCATCCGACGCAGGAGCCCAAGCAGAACCGTTCCACTCCAGCACCTGACCGCTGGAAGGTGCCGTGGAAGATACAGGGCGGGTCTGCAAACCCACCACAATTGGGTTCGGATACGACCCACCAAGGTCGCCGCCAGCAGAACCAGAAGGGGGAGGCAGCACCTGCCAGGATGCATTCCCAGAAGCATCGGACATCAGTACCTTCCCGGCTCCAGCGCCGGTCGTCAACCGAAACGCACCCGTCTGGAGCACGCCCGCAATCAGCGTCCCCGAGATGTTCGCATGACCGATCTGCTGAGTCCCGGGTGTCGAACTCTGCAGCCACACCGGAATCAGAGGCAGCATCGCAGACGCAACCTCCACATCGTCCGGAAGGGTCGTCTCCGGCGCAGTCATCGCTACCAAGACCTCCCCCGCATCTTTGATCGGCTCAATCGGTACCCGCGCTTCATACTCTCCGCCCGACACCGTCACGTCCCCAAGCGCCCGGTACACGAGTCGCTCGGTCGAGGCATCGAAAAAGTGAAACGCCATCTGTCCGCTTCCGTCGGGAATTCCCCCCGACACGGAGCCTTTCAGGACGAGAGTCTCGCTGAGACTCCGTTGGAACGCAACCGCTCCAAACCCAACAACACAAAGAATCAAAACAATGCGAAGAATCCGCATCGCTTGCATGGCTCTTGTTTCCTCCTTTTGGTAATTTGGCCCCCTCTTGCCCGAACGCCCTCTACGTCCCCAGAAAGACGATCCAAACAAGAGAGATCGCGAGAGCATGAGAGGGGCGAGGAAAAGCGACGCGAGAAGCCGCAGCAACGGTGCCACCTGACCTGCAGACGCTGGTTATAGTTTACAGCAAGTTTTGGATTTGGGATGGCAACTCTCGCAATGCCGGCAAGAATACTGGGGGCGAGCCTACCTGTCGGCATTGCCTTCGCCGATCCTCACTGTTGAGCGTACCGGTTTTTGCGGCCTTCCTGAGACAGTTGCCTGGCAGTCACGGTTCTCTATGGGGAAAAGCGGATTCGATGACGTACGCTGCTGAACGAGTGCTGGCTGACGTAGTACGGTATCAAGGGGAGTGGGCAGAGGTCTATGCGCCGATCCGCAAGATGCTGGCAGGCGACTGGGATACGGTGGACGGCAAATCCCACCTTCACTTGCGATTTGACGCAGCGCGCTACTTCCGATTGGAGTGCGCGGAGAGTGAAACCTGCTTCGACGGAACCTATACCGTAGTGGCGCATGACGACAATCATTACCTCGCCTTAATGGCAAACACGGGACAGATGTTCGTCTTGCGCATTGACGACCTCGACCGGACATCCGCCGTTCTCGCCATCGAGACGGAGGAAGGCGGATGCCTAAGGCTCAAGCGAAGGATGGCGAGCCTCATGGCCGCATAAGCGACTTCCCCATCCCTCCGCCTCCCATCCCTGCCCGGGCGGGTTCTCTCCGAGGACCCGCCCACCCCGCTTTGCATCCCTTTAATCGGGACTTTCGTCCTGGTAGGAAACTTACCGGCTCGAGCCGACGTTTCTACATAGTGATGAGAAACGCAGTTGCGGACACGACCAGCCTTCTCTTTCAGGCGCGGCGCTATCGCCAGCTGTGGAGCCGCGTTTCCGCTCCCCTTAAGGTACAGCTCTCCGGTCTCTGGTACTCCCAAGGCGACTCGCCAGGCCACATCCTTCGCGTGGACTCGCGCGGGCGGTTCCAAATCGAGAACCTCGGCAGCGGTGTCAACGTCGAAGGCGTGTTCGAGATCGTGCCCCGGAACGGCAAACACTTTGTGACCTTTCTCGACGAGGTCACCGAGGGCGGGACCGCCGCCGAACTGGTGAAGATCGCACCCAACCGCATGCGGCTGCGGTGGCTCGACAGCGGAAAGGAAACGGTTTATCAAAAGCCTGCGGACGACGCGTAGCCTCGGGCGCTCAGCGACCCAGGGCGACCCCACAACAAAGTGGCTGGCCGACCAGGATTCGAACCTGGATTCCCAGATCCAAAGTCTGGTGTCCTGCCATTGGACGATCGGCCAGCGCCGAAGGCGCAGTATACCGACCCCGGCGACCTCTCCCCCACCCAGAGATAAAATGGCGGTGTGAGCAAACTACGCCTCGACCGACTCCAACGATTTCAACGCATTCTTGCCGAAAACGGTTTCGATTGCTACGTCGCAGGAACGCCGATCAGCATGGGCTACCTTGCAGGGTTCTTCGAAGGCGGAGGCGAGCGCATGTTGGCGCTCTTCATCCGTCCGGAAGGCGACCCTGCCATGATCGTCCCGTCCTTGAGTCGTACCCACGCAGAGACGACGGGTGTCGTCGACATTCGCGACTGGCGAGACGGCGAAGATCCAGGCGAGCTTTTCGAGCAACTTGCCAAGGAATGGGGCCTGACCACGGCGGTGATCGGTGTGGACGACGAAATCCCCGCGGCGATCCTTCTTCGCATGCAGACCGCTCTTCCGGCGGCGCTGTTCAAAGCCGCCGGCGATTTGATGGCAGAGGCGAGGATCAGCAAGGAAGCGGAAGAGCTGGCTGCGATGCGGGAGGCTGCGCAGGTTGCCGAGAAAGCGTTCGACGCCGTCCTCCCCTTGCTACGACCCGGAATGACGGAACACGAGGTGAGCCTTCTTCTCCAGAAGGCGATGCTGGATCAGGGCGGACAGCCAACGTTCTGCATCGTCGCCAGCGGAGCGAACGGCGCAGAGCCTCATCATAGCAGCGATGAAACGCCCCTTCGGGAGGGAGATGTCTTGGTAGTGGATTGGGGCTGCTCCGTCAACCATTATCTCAGCGATATCACGCGAACGATTGCTCTCGGCGACCCTGGGCAGGAAGCGAAGGACGTGTATTCCGTCGTCCTGGAGGCGCATCTTGCAGCACGGAATGCGATTCGCCCCGGCGTGCCCGCGGAAGAGATTGATGCGGCCGCTCGAAAGGTGATCGAGGACGCGGGATTCGGCGATCGCTTCATTCATCGAACCGGACACGGCATCGGCATGATGGGCCACGAACCGCCGATGATCGTTCGAGGAAACGCCAAGCCGCTGGTCGAAGGGCAATGCTTCAGCGTGGAGCCAGGCATCTATCTGCCGGGCAAGTTCGGCGTGCGGATCGAGAACATCGTGACCGTAACGAGCGCCGGTCACGAGTCGCTCAACGGCGAGCCGCCGCGAGAACTTACCGTCGTCGCCGTTTAGCCCGCGCAGCGAGCAGAGCAACGCCCGCGCCGAGTGTAATCATCGTGGCCGGTTCAGGGATCGGGTTCCCACCGCCGGTACCACCGAAGGCAAGCAAGGCCGTCGGTAGGAAGGCGATGGGCGCGAGGAACGGCGCTTCACTCGTTTCCGTGACCGTAACGCCCTCGCCCGGCGCGGGCGGCGCTGCGAATGCGACGTCCGGAGCGATCGGAAGGACCGGCTCGATGACGGTTACTTGATCCACAACGGCGTCCGCTGGCGTGTCGAGAGAGATCGCCTTCAGCGATGAAGCTCCCGTAATATCCAGCGCAATCGAACCTACGTCGGTGGAATCGAGACGAGCCATGGGGTTCCCACAGACCATCAAGATAACCGGAGTGCCGGAGCGGTCCACGAATACGCGCTCTCCCTTCCTGAGCTTGAGAATCCGCGAGCGAATGACGCCGGTCTTTGCAGGAACGTTGAAGACCTCGTATTCGCCGTCGCTGGTCAGGCGCCCGGCCTTGAGCGACGAAAGCATCTCGAGCAGCGCCTCGGGCGTTAGTTGGAAGTGGCGGCAATACCGGCTCATGACAACCGGTTCCTTCTTGACCTGTTCAATCAGCTGCTCGAGGCTGTTGACCGGCCTCACCAGGAACGGGTTCGGTGGAAGCCCCCTCTGGGCCATGGCAGCGCTCCCCACCACGAGCGCCACAGCCAGCGTAATCCAAACTCTCACTTTCATAATCATGTACTCTTCCTGCAATCGTTAGACGCGACCCGGGGCGGAATTGTTCTCCCAGGACTCATTGGAGTATACGCAAATCCGGGGCCAAAACGGTTAGACATATTCGTTATCCTCGCGCAAATACCGGGAGGCTTCCGCCCTTTCGATCAGCTCCAGGGCCGACTTCGCCGCAGCCTGCTCCGCCTCCTTCTTGCTCCTACCCTTGCCGGTGCCCATGACCTCGTCTCCCAGCAGCACCTCGACCTTGAAGAGCCGGTCGTGAGATGGCCCTTCATCGGCAACGACCCGGTAACTCGGCGTGTTCTTCCACCTCGCTTGGGTGACCTCCTGGAGGCGGGACTTGTAGTCGTCTGGAGCGATTTCGCCTCGCGCGACCCGATCGAGCGCATCTTGCAGGCTTTCCAGGACAAACCAGCGTGCTCGGTCGAGTCCCTGATCCAAATAGATGGCTCCAACCACGGCCTCGAAGACGTCGGCCAGGATCGAGGGCCGGTTGGCGCCCCGGTCCTCCTCGTTCGTCCCCAATTGGATGTACCGATCGAAACCGAGGCGCTCCGCGGCCTCGGCCAGAGGCGCTTCCTGCACAAGCGTCGCCTTGGCCTTGCTCAGCATGCCTTGGTCCCAGCAAGGAAAGCGATCGTAAAGATATTCGGCGATCACAAGTCCGAGAACGGAGTCACCAAAGAACTCGAGCCGCTCATAGGAATCTCGGACGCTGTCCTCGGCGGCCGACCGATGCCGAAACGCCAGCCGGAGCAAGTCTTCGTTGTTTACGGGTATTTCAGACGGCTTCACCGTAAAGCTTCCAATCCTCGACGGATTCTCTGCACGCCTTCTCTTAGGTCCTCTTCGGAAAGAGCGTATGTCAAACGAATATGGCCCGGCCCTTCGAAGACGCTGCCGGGAACGCAGGCGACCTTGTGCTCTCGGAGCAGGTATTCCGTCAACGCCACGTCTGTTTCAACCTTACCACAAAGCACCGCTGAAACGTTGACGAAGAGGTAGAAGGCCCCCTTCGGTTTCTGGCATGTCACGCCGGGAACCTGGGCGATTTCGCCCATCAGAATCTCACGGCGCCTCGAGAACGCTTCCACCATTTTGCGTACTTCGCCATCGCTTTGCTCAAACGCAGCAAGCGCGGCGTATTGGCTGATGGAACAGGCATTGCTCGTAACCTGGTCCTGGATCTTCGAGATCGCAGCGGCGATTTGCGGATTCGACGCACTGTATCCGAGGCGCCATCCGGTCATCGCATGGGACTTGCTAAAACCGTTCACCGTTACCGTCCTCTCTGCAATTTCCTTGCCAAGGGACGCGATGCTCACGTGCTCCGCCCCATCGTACACATGTTTTTCATAAATCTCGTCGCTGATGACGTAGAGATCATGCCGCAGCGCGAGCGCGGCGATCTCTTTGAGCAAAGACCTCGGGTAGACCGCTCCAGTCGGATTTGTCGGGCTGTTGACGATGAGGATCCGCGTCTTAGGCGAAAGTCTCTCCCGGATCGCCTCGATGCTCGGGACGTAACCCTCGTCGGGGTTGCACGGCACGGGAACGGGCGTCCCTCCTGCCAGGACCACCTGGTCTCGATACGTCATCCAATAGGGAGCGAGCAAGAGCACTTCGTCGCCCGGGTTGCATAGAGCCATCAGGGAGTTGAATACGGCTTGCTTCGCCCCGCACGAGACGACAATGTTCGGAACGTCGGCGTGGACCTGGTTCTCGCGAAGCAGTTTCTTGGCAATCGCCTCCCGTAGCTCGGGAATCCCCGGGCCAGGCGTATAATGCGTCCGGCCGTCTCGGATCGCCTTCTCACCCGCCTCGCGAATCGGTTCGGGCGTGTCGAAGTCCGGCTCTCCTGCGCCAAAGCTCACGACATCCTCTCCCTTGCTCCTCAATTCGCGGACGATGGACGCAAGGCCGACCGTTGGCGACGGCTTGATCTCCGAGACGCGATCCGAAAGCATCGCGGGCATTATCCTATAATCGCGCCCGTGAGTGCGCGGGTCTTCCTGATTCTTCTCGGCGGTTCGGTCGCCGCGCTCGCGCTTCACGTCCTTGTCGGCAGCGGTCTCTTTTCGCTCCGTCAGGTTATCGAAGGATTCCAGGCCGGACCACCGGGACTGGCGAGCTCGCCCGAACAGATCGTCGTCTGGTCGCTCCGCCTTCCTCGCGCTGTCGCCGCATTCGTCACGGGCGCAGCGTTGGCGACCTCCGGAGCGGCGCTCCAGGCGCTCTTTCGGAACCCCCTCGCCGAGCCGTACATCCTTGGGATCAGCAGCGGAGCGGCAGTCGGAGGCGTACTCTCGGCGCTCCTGGGTGTCGAGGCCGTCGCTGGCATTCACGGCACGTTTCTGATGGCCTTCGCGACGGCGGTTCTGTGCATGAGCCTCGTGCTTGCGTTTGCCCGATCCCGGTTCGGCATATCGGTGCAGACGGTCCTCATCGTCGGCGTTACGCTCGGCACTTTCCTGTGGGCGGTCGTTACCCTGCTTCTGACTCTTCAGGGAGCCGATGCCAATCGAATCCTGTTTTGGCTCCTGGGAAGCTTTGTAGGCGCGGATTGGAACCGCGTCTCAACCGTCGGCGGGGCGTTCCTCTTGGGTTTCGTCATCCTGCGTTTCTTCGCCAAGCCACTCACGCTTTTCGCCGCCGGTGAGGAAACCGCGTCCTCCCTCGGCGTGGACGTGGAGCGGCTCAAATGGGGAGTTCTGCTCACGGCATCGGGCGTAGCCGCGGCTGCCGTCGCCGCCTTCGGGATCATCGGATTTGTGGGCCTTTTTGTCCCAAACTTGGCACGACGACTCACGGGCATCTCACTCTCCGGTTCGCTGCCTGGATCAGCGCTCTTGGGCGGGATCGCAGTCGTTTTTGCAGATCTCTTGGCACAAAGGCTGATTCCGGGCCGAGAGATCAATGTGGGAGTCCTGACGGCGCTGATGGCTGCGCCGTTCCTGCTCGTCCTCGCTCGACGCCGGAGCCTCTGACTTGGTAAACTCCGGACGCTATGGCCACAACCCTCCATGCTGTGACACAGATTCAACTGAAAGGTATGTCTCCCGTCCGCTCCGGCAAGGTGCGCGAGGTTTTCGACCTCGGAGACACGTTGCTGATGGTGGCGACGGATCGCGTGAGCGCCTTCGATGTGGTGCTGCCCACCGGCGTTCCGGACCGCGGGAAGATCCTCAACCAAATCAGCGCGTTCTGGTTCCAGAAACTCGAGACCCCTCACCACATGATCTCCATTTCGGACGAAGACCTCGCGTCCGCGTTGGGCGACGCCTGGGACCCCGCCCAGCTGCGCGGCCGCTCCATGCTCGTCAAGAAGTGCGAACCGATCCTGTTGGAGTGTGTGGTACGCGGGTACCTTGCGGGATCGCTCTACAAGGAATACCTTGCCGCAGGCGGCGCTGAACACGAAGTCACGCTCCACGGCATTCCGCTGCCCGCCGGCCTGCGGCTCAGCGACAAGCTGCCTGAGCCGATCTTCACACCCGCCACCAAGGCTCAGGAAGGGCACGACGAGAACATTGACATGAACCGCGCCCGCGAGATCGTCGGCGAAGTGGCGGATCATCTTCGCACGCTCAGCCTCGACCTCTACCGCCGCGCCTCCGAAGTAACCGAAAAGGCGGGCATCATTCTGGCGGACACGAAAATGGAGTTCGGCTATGACGCCGACGGCAACATCGTGTTGATTGATGAGGTCTTTACGCCCGACTCTTCGCGCTTCTGGCCGCGGGACGAATGGCGCCCAGGCGAGAACCCGCCCAGCCACGACAAGCAGTTCATCCGCGACTACTTGGAGACGCTGGACTGGGACAAGAATCCTCCAGGCCCCGAGTTGCCCGAAAACATTGTGATGGAGACTCGCGCTCGGTACATTGACATCTACCGCGCGATCACCGGACAGGAACCGGTTCTGTAAGAGCCGCTACCTGAGCAAGCATCCGAACAAGATACAGCTCAAGGTACAGCGGAGGGCGCCCAGGCGCTGACCCTCTACTGCAACTCGTTTCCAGTCTGGCCTGCCCTACTCCGGCCTCAGGTTGATTCGTACCGGCTTGAGCTTCGGGCCGCCAAATGCACGGAATTGGATGATGAGCTTTTTCGCAGACGTGAAGCCTTCCGCCGCATTCCCGAACTTCAGTTCGACGGTGAACGAACCGCCGGGCTGAATTGTCTTGAAGCGATCATCGAAGGCAACTGCCTGCATTCTGCGATCGCCCTCATCGAGGACCTGGAGGTAGTCGAGGCCCGTTCCGTGGAGCGACGCTGGACGCTCGCCAAGGTATCGAACCTCGAGAGTCAGCTTGACGCCGGGTCCCCTGCCCGTGAATGGATTGGGTATCGGTTCCACAGAATGCACTTTAAAGCGCCAACGTTCGTTCGAAACGTATTCGCCGATGACGCCGTCTATATACTCCTGCTCTTCCATGCCCTTGAGTGGCACGAACTGGATGGAGACCCGATCCTCGGTCACGGTCACGCCGGCTCCAGCCGCCTTGAGCGCGGACGCGGCAACGAAGATCTCCTCGCCTTCCACGCGGGCGGCGACGGAGGACTTCATACCATTGACGAACAACGGCTTTTCCGCTGACTGGAGCAACAGCGCCCCGGCACCCAGCGTCAAGCCAAGGCTGATACCTGCTAGGAACCTCAGCATGAGGTTAGTATACACCAAAACTAGGCTCCGAAGGCGACCCGTTTAGTTGCGCTGGACTTGCTCTTCTGGAATCGGCTCGAACGTGCCCTCGCCCTTTCGGAAGAGTATCTGGTTGTTCTCGTCCAGGTCTACGACCACCGTGTCGCCCTCTTCGAACCGTCCGAGCAGGACCTCTTCGCTCAGCGGGTCCTCGATGTAGCGTTGGACGGCGCGGCGGAGAGGACGGGCGCCCATGTCCGGCGCGTAGCCCTCCTTGGCGAGGAACTCTCGGACCGCGTCCGTGATCTCCACGCGGATCTTGCTGCGCGATGCCTGCTCGTTCAGGCGAGCGATCATCAGATCCACGATCTGGTAGATCTCTTCCTTGGTGAGGTGGTGGAAGACGATCACTTCATCCACGCGGTTCAGGAACTCCGGACGGAACAGCTTCTTCATCTCCGAAAGCATCTTGTTCTTCATCGCTTCGTATGCCTTCGGATCGTCCGGGTCGAACGAGACCTCGCGGAAGCCGATACCGCGCTCCTCTTCGAGCGGTCGGACGCCAACGTTCGAGGTCATGATGATGACCGTATTTCGGAAGTCCACGACGCGGCCCTGTGAGTCCGTCAGGCGCCCATCTTCCATCACCTGAAGCAGGATGTTGAAGACTTCCGGATGCGCTTTCTCGATCTCGTCGAGCAGCACCACGCAATATGGGTTCCGACGGACCGCCTCTGTAAGCTGACCACCCTCTTCGTGTCCTACGTATCCCGGAGGGGCGCCGATCAATCGGCTGACGGCGTGTTTTTCCATGTATTCGGACATGTCGATCCGAACCATGTTGTTCTCGTCTTCGAAGAGGTAACTGGCCAGCGCCCGAGCCAACTCGGTCTTTCCGACGCCCGTCGGCCCCAGGAAGAGGAACGTGCCCATGGGTCTCTTCGGGTCCTTCAGTCCGCTTCTCGCGCGACGGACCGCCTTGGAGACTCGGGCAACAGCGTCGTGTTGCCCGATGATCCGCTTGTGGAGGTCGTCCTCCATACGGAGCAGCTTCTGGCTCTCGGTCTCGACGATTCGCGATACAGGAATGCCCGTCCAGGACTCGACGACGCTGGCGATCTCCTCCTCGGTGACGACAGGCTCCGGCGCCGTTTCCTTCTTCCACTGCTCTTCCCGCTCGCGAATCGAGGTTTCGAGCGCTTCGACTTCCGCGCGGAGCGCTGCAGCTTCCTCCGAGTCCTTTTTCCGCTTCTCGATATGCTCGAGTTCGGTCTTTTTCTTTTCCAGCGTGACCTTGTCCTTCCGGATGTCTACGGGCGGAAGGCTCTGCTGAAGTCGGACGCGGCTCGCGGCTTCGTCCATCAAGTCAATAGCCTTGTCTGGCAGCGTGCGATCGCTGATGTATCGGCTGGAGAGATCCACGGCTGCGGCGATCGCGTCGTCGCGGATCTCGACATTGTGGTGAGCCTCATATCGCCCTCGGAGGCCCTTGAGGATTTCGACGGCCTCCTCGGGCGAAGGCTCTCGCACCTGCACAGGCTGGAAGCGACGCTCAAGAGCCGGATCCCGCTCGATGTACTTGCGGAATTCGTCTTGAGTCGTCGCGCCTATGCACTGCAACTCCCCTCTTGCCAGGGCGGGTTTCATGATGTTGGAAGCATCAATCGCGCCTTCTGCGGCGCCCGCACCCACAAGAGTGTGGAGCTCGTCCACAAAGAGGATGACCTCGCCATCCGCCTTGCGGACCTCCTCCATGACGCGCTTCATCCGCTCTTCAAACTCGCCGCGGTACTTGGTTCCAGCCACCATTGCGGCAAGATCGAGCGCGACGATGCGCTTGTCACGGATCTGTTCAGGGACGTCACCTGAAACAATTCGTTGCGCAAGCCCTTCGGCGACGGCGGTCTTTCCTACGCCCGGCTCGCCGATGAGGCAGGGGTTATTCTTGGTTCGGCGGCAAAGGATCTGCATGACGCGCTCGATCTCCTGCTGGCGCCCGATGACCGGGTCGAGGCGATCTCTGCGCGCCATCTCGGTCAGGTCCCGACCGAATTCGTCCAACGTCGGGGTCTGCGACCGCCGGGCACGAGGCATCTCGTTGTCTTGAAGCGCGAGGACCTCCGCGCGCGCCCGCTCGATGTCCACTCCCAGTTTGGCGAGCACGCGACCGGCCAAGCCTTCTCCCTCGCGAATCAGCCCGAGAAGCAGGTGCTCCGTACCGATGTAGTTGTTGTTCAGGCTTCGGGCCTCGTCGTAGGCGAGGTCAATGACCCGCTTGGCACGCGGCGTGAGCGACATCTCCTGGACGGTGCGGCGGTCGGCGCGAGGCAGTTGCTTTTCGACTTCCTCGCGAACGCGCTCGAGGCCCACACCCAGCTTGTCGAGCACGCGCGCCGCCACGCTGTCCTCGTCTCGCACCAGGCCGAGAAGCAGGTGCTCGGTGCTGACGTAGCCCTCACCGAACTTCTGCGCCTCTTCCTGAGCGTAGAAGACAACTTTTCGTGCTCTTTCTGTAAACCTTTGCCACATGATTCTTGCTACTTTTCCTACGCCGAAGCGCAAGCCCCCGCGTAAGCATCGCGTCTATTTAGACGACTGACAGGGCCCTTTTGGGCCAATAACCTTACCTGACATGACCCTCGCCCCTTGTTCTCATTGTCGGCGTTCGGCCCGTCCACACAGAGGCGAACCGGTCCAACTCTCGCAAGAGGCGCGCCCGACGAACGTTCCACGCGGGCTCGGAAGGGCCGATCCACACGATGCTCGTCGTCGCGTCCAAGGCTTGGACGGGTAGGTCGAGGACGCCTGTCACTGCGCCCAGACGGAGCCACCCGAGCAGCCGAATGGCTTGCGCCGCCGTCAGGCTCTCCGTCGTACGGATTTCGTCGTAGGTCAGGTCAACCCTGTACCGGATAAAGTCTTGTCCAAGGCTTGCTCGCGCTTGGTATTCCTGATCTATTAAACCCCGAATGACCCCGTAAAGTTCCAGGGTATTTCGGCGCAGGGAGCTAATTTGCGCGAAGGCGCCCCAGCCTGGGGTTCCCTCGCCAAGAGGGCCTCGCACTTCATACCCATCCTGCCGCAGTTGGGCGACGATCCCGTGGATCCACCCTCGTGCCGACAACCCCGCTATGTGCAGCATCGCGCCGATCCTCCTGCCCGAACCGCAGTTCGTCGGACAAGCGGTCAAAAACCCCATTTCCGGCGACTCCGCGAACGGGAGTTCTTCTCCAAGGGTTCGTTCCACCTGCAGCGCGAGAGTCTCCCCGTATTGTGGCGAGAGTCCCGGAGTGACGGCCTGAATGCGGAGGTGGTCCTCTTCGTTCACGAGGACGCTCGCCGACCGGTCCTCGTTCAACAGAAGCAATCGCCCCGGGTCGCCCCACCGAAAGTCGTGGGATACCAGGCGACTGCCGACGAGGATCGCCTTCTCCGCCTCGCTTAGTTGCTCTCGTACCTCCCACGCAAGCGTCGAGCGAACGCGTCGGGCCAGTCCGATCAGCGCGTCCGAGCGCTCCCTGTGGGGGAACGCAAAACCCTCCACGCTCCGCGCAATTCGAACTCGGCTCGACAGTACCACATCTCTCCACGGAGCATCGCCCGTCAGCCAGTAGGGCGGCTTGACGACGCGCAAAAGGGCCTCGAGCCATGAGTCGAACGCCTCGTGTGCCGGCACAAGTCGGATGTTAGCACGAAGCACGCCGGCCGTTTGCGTCTTGACATCCTGGCGCAGGGCGACGCATAATCCGCCGCCCACAACTATGTTCACTCTTGCTGGCGTTGACGTTTATTTGCAGACCGATCAGATCCCGGATGTTCCCAAAGAGCACGGGCCGCTGAAGCTGGTCATGATGATGAACCGTGGCATGCGCGTTTGGCCGGGCGAGCCACCTCAGATGCACTTTCTGGATTTGACGCGCCTTCGCTACGAAGGCGAAGGTGTCACCACGGAAGACATCGAGTCGCTTCTCGCGGAGCTTTCGAAGAAGGGATTCACGTGGGCGAAGGCTCAGAAGCTGTTCACCGAGGACGGAGAGAAGAAGTACAGCCAGCCGTACTAAAGGAGATTTCAAGAACAGATGGCGCATCAGGTTTGTATTATCAAGGGGGACGGAATCGGCCCCGAAATCACAGAAGCTTGCCAAAGGATCCTCGACGCCGCCGGCGTTGACATCGACTGGATTGAAGTAGACGCAGGGCTGAAATGCGTCGAAGCGGGCGAACCGATCGTCCCGGATCGGACGATCGAGAAGATCCGCGAGGTCGGCGTTGCGCTCAAGGCGCCGATGACGACACCGATCGGAAAGGGCAGCGTCAGCCCGAACGTAACGCTTCGGAAGCGGCTGGATCTCTACGCTTGCGTTCGACCGGCACGCTCGCTACCCGGAGTCCCCACACCGTTCGAGGGCTTGGACATCGTCATCTTCCGCGAAAACACCGAGGACCTGTATGCGCAGATCGAGTACATGGCGACGCCCACCGTCGCGACCGGAATCAAACTGATCAGCGAATACGCCAGCGAGCGGATTATTCGTGCGGCGTTCGAGTTCGCGCGAAAGAACAACCGGCGCTCCGTTACCTGTGTCCACAAGGCGAACATCATGAAGATCGCCGATGGGCTTTTCTTGCGGACATTCCAGCGAGTTCGAGAGGACTACCCTGACATCGAGAGCTGGGACACGATCGTGGACGCGCTGTGCATGCAACTGGTAACGAAGTGGCGGAACTTCGATGTGCTTGTGATGCCGAACCTGTATGGCGACATCGTCAGTGATCTCGCTGCGGGAATGATGGGCGGATTGGGCGTTGCCCCAGGCGGGAACTTCGGCGAAGGCTGCGCGGTCTTCGAAGCCGTGCATGGTTCTGCGCCCAAATACGCGGGGCTCGACAAGGTCAATCCGATGGCGCTTACCCTCTCGGCGACGATGATGCTCCGCCACCTGGGCGAGAACCAAGCCGCGAAAGCGATCGAATCGGCGATCGAACGGACGTTGATCAAGGGAATCAAGACCTACGATCTGCTCGGCGACGCCAAGACAAGCGAATTCGCCGATGCTGTGGTCAGCGAACTGAAGGGTTAGGCCGACCTGCGCTACCGCGCGTGGATTTCGATCTGATCAAAGTACGTCCGAAACCCGCCGAGCGTAAACGGGAAGAACACGATCTGGCGCACCTCCAACTCGATCCGCCCATCGCCTGACCGGATAAAGCGAGACGCGTTGGGCACCGTGAAGGTGCGCGCGTTCTCCTCCATCGTCATCGGGTATTGAGACACCGCAACCAGATCGTCCGTCACCCAGTCGCGCAAGAAGAGCGTCGTTTGGGCGCTCACGTCCGTGATGCGCCCCTCCACCCTGATCTCAATCGTATCAGGATTCAGCCGTCGGGTCGTCGCTCCGAGGCGAAGCCGCATCAGGTGAGGTTGCGAGACCTGACCCGTTACCTTGGCGCGCGTTACGAGGTACGAGTCGTCCGAATGCCTCAACTCGGGAATGCCGCCCGATAGCAACTGCCCCTCGAGGACGGTAAGCTCCCTGATCTCCGCTGGGCAGTCGAGGTCGAACACGTACACCGCGCCCGCCTGTTCGCCGTTCTCGTTGTCCTCCTGGTGCGAGCCTACGATTGCCGTCCCGTCATCGGCGATCGAAATGCCCCAGCCCATCCGGTCTATCGGAGCGCCGCCCTCAGCCAGTAGTTCGCCGATCAGGCGCCATCCGAGGCCTCTCTTCTCCCAGACGTACGCGCCACCACGATAGAGGTAACGCCCCCGAGAGCCCGCCACGATGCGACCGAAGCGAAAGTCGAGATGGCGGCCCAGCGCGTCATCCGGCGCGCCATCCGGAAGCGTCAGCATCGCCGTTTGGAAGAACGCCTGGCCGGTGGCTGCGCGCTCGAACACGAAAATGGCCCCAACATCAATCTCGTCCGGATACCGGTAAGCACCGGCGACCAGCATGTTCCCCTCGAGGCCGACGCTGATTCCCAACTCGTCCTCATTGCTGCCGCCCTGCTGCCGGATCTTCTGCACCTGTGACCACACGCCGCCCCCATCACGCTTGAACACGTACACCGCGCCGGGCTGGCTGTTCGTCCAGTCACCCGGCGCGCCGGCAACCACCGTGTCGCCCTCAATATCGACCGAGTGCCCTAACCGCGCGAACACCCGGCCATCATTCGCGGTCAGCCGCGCCTTCTGAACCCACTGCCCGCTCTGGTTGCGCTCGAAGATGTACACGGCGCCATCTTGCGTGTTCCGCGTGTAATCGAAAGGCGCCCCAACCACGAGTGTGCCGCCGTCAACTGCCAGCGAACCGCCGAACCCAGCGCCAAGCTGCGCGCCCTGCCCCGTGAACTTCTGAACTTCGATCCACCGCGTGCCGTCGAAATCGAAGACATATACGGCGCCGTGGTTCCCGTTGGCGTACTGCGCCCCAACGAAGAGGGAGCCTGCTCGCAGGGCAAGCGCCGAACCAAATGCGTCCCCACGCTGGCCATCTCTCGCCCGCAGAATGCCGGACGGCTCCCATCCGCCACCGGCGCTGCGCCCAAACACATGAACCTCGCCCTGCTCGTCGGGGCTGTCACAACTGGCGAAGCACCAGTCACCGCGCGAAACAATGTTCCTACCGAAGTTGAGGCCGGGGGCGCCGTCGGTCGCCAGGAGCCGTTGCGCCTGGCACTGAGCGGCCGCAGCCGCCCCCAAGGCGGCAACTACCGCACCGGCAACCAGCCTCAACGCGAGCGTCATCTCTTAGAGTGTACCGCAGAGTTGAACGATGTCGGTGTCAAATCGCCCTGATGAAGCGTCTAACCGGGTAGGAGAACGAAGATGAACGCATCACTCTGTTCGGTTCCTCTTGCCGGGACGCTCCTCGCCGGAGGGCTGTGGCTCGCAACCTCGCGCGGAACGGAGACACAGGATCCACCATTCAACACAAAGATGGAACTCAAGGGAAGCACCGTCTTCGTCCAGTCGAACTGGAACATCAACGGCACCGGCGGCGGCGCGACCGACGCCAAAGCGAGCATGGAGTCGGGAGGCTTGACCCTGAAGTTGGATACCGAGAACCCCAGCAACCCGCGCATCCAGTTCAAGAGGCAGTTAATCGTCGGCGATGGGGTCTCGTGGGCGTGGCTCAGGATCAACATCAACGACGTGGATAACGTCGGGTTCTACCTCGGACTCTACTCGCTGGACAGCGACCCTCGTAACGGCGAACCCACCTACGCAGCCTACTTCAGGAAGGACGAATCCGACACGCAAGTAGATCTCAGAACCCGCAATAACGACAGCGGCAACACGGAAGCCGACAAGTTCTCCATTTCCGACAATACCCCATTCGAGTTGGTCATCAAGATGGACGGCTCCCTCTCAACCAACAAGGTCACCTTCTACTGGCGGAACAGCCCGACGGCGCTCTGGAACAGTCAAGAGGTAACCGCCAGCGCGCCCGGCGACTCCGCAGGCCTGCACTTCTCGCTGATGGCGTTCAACGACGACCTCGACCCACCAGACGGGTTGAACTTGGTAGCAGAGGTGTTCGAAACGGAGGCACCCGTGGCGGTTGGCTCATCCGGGCTCGAAGCGTCGGCGACAGCAGACGCCCACGCCTCCCTACCGCTTCGATTCATCACGCGCGGTCGCCCGCCCATGCTGATGGATGCTCTGGGCATGGATGACCCGCCCTCTCCCACCGACGTGAGCCTCAAGGGCAGCATGGTGTTCGATTACGAGTCTGCCGCGAGCCCGGGAAGCTGGGATGTCTTTCGATCTGAGACTTCTTACTTGTTCTTTGATGAATTCGGGCTGAAGGCGTATCCTGGCGGCGAGGGGCCGGTGGTCGTCCAGCACAAGCGGGAGTTCACTCCAGAGTCGGGAAAGAATGCCTGGGCATCCTTTCGCATCCGCGTCGACCATGGGGACGAAGAGCCTACATACTTCGGTTTCTTCAGCTTGGACGACAACCCGTTCGAAAGCGCTCCATCAGGGATGGCATGCTTCGAGACGGTTCCGCAAGGTTCTGGGACCGAGAAGTTCGACCTTTACGCCGTAACCAAGTCCTCCTCCGGCCTCCCCAGTCGCAAACTGCTTGAATCGGACGTCAGCAAGCACGCTATTCGGGACTGCGTCGTCAAGGTTGAAGGAACAGGCAAAGTCGTGTTTTGGTACAAAGACTCCCAGTCTTCGACATGGAGCAACCCGGAAGAGTTCACCTCGAATCTTCCCAACGGCGCCGTACGCTACTCGTTCGCCATGGACTCGGCGAGCAGCGCCGCCCACATCCTGCTTCGCGTCTTTGAGTTCACCGAGGACTGACCCACGCAGGCGCAGCGACAGGGCGGGACGGATGAGCCCGGCGCAGTTGCGCCGAACACCGCATATCACTGCGCGAACGGCGTGCGTGCGGCATCCGCCATAATCGCCTCGAATGCGAGGGGAGAGCGAGTGATTACGGTCGGCGTGCCGAAAGAGACTGCGCCGGGTGAGCGGCGTGTAGCCCTTACCCCTGACGGAGCCAAGGAGCTCATCTCGCGAGGCAGCAAGGTCCTCGTCGAAACGGGCGCAGGCTCTGCAGCGCCCTTTCCGGACAGCCAGTACGCCGAGGTGGGCGCAGAGGTCGTCGGTTCTGCGGCACAGGTGTACGAAGGGAGCGACGTCGTCCTGCGGGTCAATGGCCCCAAGGAGGCGAACGGCGACATCCGGCTCCTGAAGAACGGAGCGGTGCTGATCGCGATGTTCGATCGAGATGTGCCGCTCGACACGATTCGGGTTCTTGCAGCGCAAGGCGTTACGACGTTCGCCCTCAACCTCATTCCCCGGATCAGCCGCGCTCAAAGCATGGACGCTCTCAGCAGCATGAGCACGCTCGCCGGCTACAAGGCGGTGATTCTTGCGGCGGAACGGCTCCCTCGCTTCTTCCCGATGCTGATGACGGCGGCGGGGACGATGCCGCCGGCTCGTGTCTTCGTGGTTGGCGCGGGCGTCGCGGGATTGCAGGCGATCGCTACCGCCCGACGGCTGGGCGCGCTCGTGGAAGCGTTCGATGTCCGGCCAGCCGTGAAGGAGCAAGTCGAAAGCCTGGGGGCGCGATTTGTCGGGCTGCCGGAGATGCCGCAAGAAACCGAGGACGCATCGGGCTATGCGAAAGAGGTGGATCAAGCGATCTACGAGCAGGAACTTGCTCTCATCGCAGAGCGCCTTCCGAAGAGGGACGTCGTCATCACGACGGCGCTGATTCCCGGTAAGCGGGCGCCGATTCTCATCACGAGCGAGGGCGTTCGTTCGATGCAACCGGGAAGCGTCATCGTGGACCTCGCGGCCGTAGCCGGCGGCAACTGCGAGGAGACCGTGCCGGGAGAAACGGTCGAAGTGAACGGGGTTACGATCATCGGGCGCACCGATCTCGTCGCCAGCATGGCGATGGACGCATCGAGGATGTATTCCAAGAACCTGACCGAATTCTTGAAGTTAATCGCGCCGGAGGGAGAGCTTTCGCTCGACCTCTCCGACGAGATCATAGCGGGAACGCTCTTGACGCACGAGGGTCGCATCGCCCACGAGCCGACTCGACTCATGGCAGGGGAAACGTAAACCATGGAACTCGTAACCACGTTGACGATCATTGTGCTGGCGGTCTTCGTCGGTCTGGAGATCATCGCGAAGGTTCCACAAACCTTGCACACGCCACTGATGTCCGCGACGAACGCTATCCATGGCGTGATCCTCGTCGGCGGCCTCATCGTCTTGGGCCGGGCGGATCATCCGGTCGAGACCATCCTGGGCATCGGAGCCGTGCTCTTCGGAACGCTCAATGTGGTCGGCGGGTTCGTCGTCACGGACCGGATGCTGGAGATGTTCCGTTCCAAGAAGCGAGGGGACCGCTGAGATGTTCGCCGAAGTTGACATCGCCTGGATCAACGCCGGTTACCTACTCGGCGCCGTCTGTTTCATTCTTGCGCTGAAACTGATGAACACGCCGAAGACGGCGCGGTTAGGCAACCTCGTTGCGGCGGTCGGGATGTCGGTCGCGCTTGGCGTGACCTTCCTCCTCCCAGGATTTCGACCTGAGAATCTGGTATGGATCTTCGTGGCTGCCGCGGTGGGCACGTTCCTGGGCATCTATTCGGCTCGCAAAGTCGCAATGACCGCCATGCCGCAGATGGTAGCCCTGTTCAACGGTTTGGGCGGCGGTGCGGTCGCTCTCGTTGCGTTGGTCGAGTATTACGATGCCGCTTCGAACGGCGGGTCGCTCGAGTCGCTCGCGATTCTTGCCAAGATCACGACAATTCTCTCTCTGATCATCGGGTGTGTCAGCTTCGCCGGCAGCTTGATCGCTTTTGGCAAGCTCCAAGAGATCCTTCCCAGCAAGCCGCTGACCTACCCTGGACACCATATCGTCAACCTCTTGCTCGTTCTCGGGACGGTGGGACTGGCCGGGTGGCTTACCATAAGCGGCCTCTCCGTTCCCTTCTTCGTCGTGCTGACCGTCTTGGCTCTGCTGCTCGGCGTGTTGACGGTTACACCCATCGGCGGAGCGGACATGCCGGTCGTCATCTCCCTCTTGAACTCCTTTACGGGGACGGCGGCAGGGTTAGCCGGCCTGGTTCTCAGCAACTCGGCGCTGCTCATCGGCGGCGCGCTGGTCGGCGCCAGCGGTCTCATTCTGACCTTCCAAATGTGCCAAGCGATGAATCGCCCCCTTTCGAACGTCCTCTTCGGGGCTTTCGGCAGTCAACCGGAGGGCGCGGCCGGCGGCGGTCAAGGGGCGAAATCGGTCAAGGCGTATGGAGTGGACGATGCGGCGATCCTGCTCTCCAACGCGGACAACGTCATTATCGTCCCGGGCTACGGCATGGCCGTGGCGCAAGCCCAACACGTCGTCAAAGAGCTGGCTGACAAACTCTCCGAGAGAGGCGCGACCGTGAAGTTTGCGGTTCACCCCGTTGCGGGGCGTATGCCCGGACACATGAACGTTCTCCTGGCGGAAGCGGATGTTCCGTACGAGCAGCTCTTCGAACTGGAAGAGATCAACTCGGAGTTTTCGGACTGCGATGTGGCTCTGGTCATTGGCGCCAACGACGTTGTGAATCCTGCCGCGCGCCATGACAAAAGCTCGCCCATCTACGGCATGCCGATCCTGGACGTGGACAAGGCAAGGACCTGTATGGTGCTCAAGCGTTCGATGAACCCGGGATTCGCGGGGATCGAGAACGAGCTGTTCTACATGGACAAGACGGTGATGGTCTTCGGCAACGCCAAGGACACGTTGACCAAGATCATCCAGGCGCTCGATCGGTATTAGGATGCGTATCCGGAGGCCGTCCTGCGCCGTATAATCTAAGAGAGGTTGGCATGAATCGCTTGGCTCGTTGGCTGGTTGGACTGGTGGCTCTCGGAGCCGTTTTGCCCTTTGCGGGCTGCAAAGGGACGAATATCCTCAGCAAAAATGAGGAGATTCGACTCGGCCGAGAGGTCGCGGAAGAGGTGGAGAAGGAATACGTCGTCAGCCGGAACCCGGCCGACAACGCGATGATCGAATCCATGGGTCAGCGAATCGTCGCCGCGAACCAACTCGATTGGCCGTTCACGTTCAAGATCCTCGAAGACAGCCAAGTGAACGCGTTCTCGCTGCCCGGAGGCCCGGTATACGTCTACCGAGGACTCATTGACCTTTCGGAAGGGGACGAAGACGAGATCGCCTGCGTATTAGCACATGAAATCGCCCACATTACGCGACGCCACGCTGCAAAGCAGTATTCTCAAGGCGTGCTCGCAGACATCGCCATTCTCATTGGAACCCAGGGCGCCGTGCAGGACATTGCACAGATCACCAGTCTCTTCGTCTCGATGCGCTACAGTCGAGACATGGAATACGAGGCGGACTCCTACGGCATCCGGTACGCCTTCCGTGCGGGCTACGACCCCAACGGACTGATTCGATTCTTCACCAAGCTGCAGCGCCTCGAGAAGGAGGGGCAGGGTGACGTCATCACGAACAACCTGCGGAGCCACCCGATGACCGGCGCCCGAATCGAACGCGCGAAAAAGGAGATCGAGCGGATTTCGCAAGAGGTAACCGCTGAACTGGAAGCTCAGTACGCCGCAAGGAACCGATGAAAGTCTCCGTCATCATCCCGGCCTACAACGAAGCGCCCCGAATCGGCGCGGTCCTCGACGCTGTTTGGCCGTGCGAGTGGGTGGATGAGATCCTCGTTGTGAACGACGGCTCGGAAGATGAGACATCCGCCGTTGCGGCTCAGTATCCGAAGGTGCAGGTGATTGATTTGGCGATCAACGTCGGAAAGGGCGGTGCGATTGCCACCGGCCTCGACGTAGCGCGCCACCCGATCCTTCTTTTGCTGGACGCCGACCTGGTGGGACTGGAGACTCGCCACGTGAACGCCCTCTTGGAGCCGATGACTCGCGGCGCCGACATGACGTTGGGACTGTTCAAGAAGGGCAAGCTTTGGAGCGACGCCGCCCAGGCCATCACGCCCTCGATTTCCGGCCAGCGCGCCCTGAAGCGCGAGATCCTCGAGGCTGTGCCCAACCTCATCGCCTGCCGCATGGGCGTGGAAGTCGCGATCCACCAAACTGCAAAGCAGAGAGGGGCCAAGATCGTGCGCGTGGACTTGGACGGCGTGACCCACACTCCCAAAGAGGCGAAGTTCGGACTCGTCAAGGGCGCGACGGCGAGGGCGCGAATGTACGCCGAAATCGGCAAGACGATCGTTCGGTCGAAGATGCGAAACGGTAACGACGGCGAAACGAACGAAAAAGAACTATAGCGTTCGATCCAGCGTCCGATACTGGATCGCCTCAGCGACATGCTCGGTTTCGATCCGGTCGGAGCCCGCGAGATCGGCGATGGTTCGCGCCACCTTCAACACGCGGTCGAAGACCCGGGCGGACATTCCCAATCGCGTTACCGCAGTCCTCAAGAACTCGGAAGTCTCGCGCGACAGACTGCAAATCTCCCGGACCTCCGAGGGCGACATGCGGCCGTTCACCTTCGTTTTCGACCCCTGGAATCGTTCCGCCTGGCGCCGTCTCGCACGGACGACGCGCTCGCGAATGCTTGCAGAGGGCTCGCCCTCTTTTCCAGAAAGCAGCTCTTCTTGATTGAGACGCGGCACTTCGAGGTGAAGGTCAATCCGATCGAGCAGCGGGCCGCTGATCTTGCCCATGTATCGGCGAATCTGATCGGGCGTGCAAGAGCAGGGCTTTACGCGATCGTTGTGGAACCCACAGGGACACGGGTTCATCGCCCCCACCAGGATGACCTCCGCGGGAAAGTCTAAGGAAGCCTGCACGCGAGCTACCGAGACGACGCCGTCCTCGAGCGGCTGCCGCAAACCCTCCAAGACATCGCGATCGAATTCCGGCATCTCGTCCATGAAGAGAACGCCGTGGTGGGCAAGCGAGACCTGGCCCGGGCGAGGGACTCTTCCCCCACCGACGATGCTTGCATGGCTTGCCCCATGGTGAGGCGCTCGGAACGGTCGCTCCCAAACGAGGCCCTTCCGTCCGTCCATCAGCCCCGCCGCCGAATAGATTCGAGTGACTTCGATCGCCTCGTCGAGGGTCAAGGGGGGTAGGACGGTGGGAATCCGGCGGGCCAGCATCGTCTTTCCGCTTCCCGGCGGGCCGATCATCAGCATGTTGTGTCCGCCGGCAGCCGCAATCTCGATGGCGCGCTTGGCGTGCTGCTGCCCCTTCACGTCGGCAAAGTCCACATCGTATTGAGGCTCCGCCTTGAGATTCCCTTGAAAATCGGAAGTAACGGGTGTGCGTGAGTCCGGGTCGAGCAGCAGTTCGCAGACTTCCTTGAGGTGCTGGACGCCATAGACCGCGACATCCGGCGCGACGCTGGCCTCGTGGGCGTTCTCTTCCGGAAGGATCAACCTCTGCACGCCAAGCTCCTGACACTTGAGAGCGATGTTCACCGCGCCGCGGATGGGTCGAATCAACCCGTCGAGGCCCAGCTCGCCCGCGATCATGGTCTGCTCGAACTGATCCTGATCAATCTGACCGCTCGCCGCCAAGATCGAGATGGCGATGGGAAGATCCAGCAGCGGGCCTTCCTTGCGCATGTCCGCCGGCGCGAGGCTCACCGTGATGCGCTTGATGGGCCAGTCGAAGCCGGAGTTGCGTATGGCGTTGTGGACGCGCTCGCCGGACTCTTTCACAGCCGCATCCGGCAGACCGACGATCGCGAAATAGGGCGTGCCGCCGGAAAGCGCGGCCTCCACGATCACTTCCAGCGCGTCAATGCCCAAAAGCGTGGCGGTGCGAACCTTTGCGATCAAAGCATCGCTATTTTAGCGAGCCGGGAACGGACTCTGCTAAACGGGCGGAGGCAGAACCCTCTCTCCACGAAACAGCCAAGCCAAGAACAGCCCCAAGAGCGCGACGACGCCCAGGATGGCGAACGCCAGGGCATTGCCCTTGACCACGAAGCCGAGCGAGACGGAAATGCCAAGTGCGGTTGCGATCGCAATCCATCCGAGAATGAGGCGCGCGTAGAAGGGTCGTGGGTCGGCGCGGCGCCGTGCGTGATCGAGCAAGACGGGCGCTTGGCAGCGACTGCAGGCAATCGTTCCCGGAGGGTTCACCATCGAGCAGCGAAGACACCGAATCGGCTTGAAGTCTTCGGGTTGAGCGTACTCTTGCCAGCGTTTGAGGTCGCTCAGCTCCTTTCGGAAAAGATCGCGCAGGCTCCGATTGCTTACGGGATCCACGTCGGATCCAAGCAACGAAGCCGCGTATTCGGCGATCCGAATCGCATGCCCTCTCTGCCCGGCATCGTAAAGGACAGTCGCGATGCGAAAGAGGGCGGCTGCATTCGCGGGGTTCTCGCCGAAGGCTCCGAAGGCTTGTTCCAAGAGGTGCTCATCCACCTCGAAGAGCAATCTCTGGTCAATCCGACTCGCGAGGTACGGCACCGCGGCCAGCGTGGCCAGCATGAGGGACGCAATGACGACCGCCACCCAGAAGCCCCCCTCGATCGCGATGAAGAGCAGGATGAGGCTGACGCCGATTGCAGCAACGCCCTGGGCGGCGCTCAGCTCCGCATCAATCATTTTGCGGATCGCCCAGACGACCCAAACGCAGGTGGGAAGGATCACGGCGAGAAGCGCCAGAATCCTCTCGAAGTTGAGACCGTACTGCTCGGACAATCCATGCCCTCCCTGCTCGTATTCTACCGGTCAGCCGATGCGCCTACAGGGGTAAACTCTCTTCGATGCGCTGCCTGGCCGTGACCGCGTTGGTTTTCCTTTGTTGTGCGGCGTTTGGGCAGAGTCGCATCGCGGTTCTCCCTCTCGATTCGCGACCGCCGACGGCTCAGATGCCGGCGTTGCTCGGTCGAATCGCCGGCGTCGAGGTGCAGACGCCCGACCTCTCCATCCTCGGCGAGTTCACGAAGCCTGGAGACGCGGATCGAGTTCGCGAATGGATCCGATCGGTGGCCGCTTCCGAGGTCGAAGCGCTCGTCCTAAGCGCAGACATGATCGCATACGGCGGCCTCATCGCTTCGCGCGAGCCGAACACGCCGGCTTCCGTGGCAATCGAACGCCTGCAAGTTCTCCGACAGATCCGAAAGGCCAAACCGGACCTGCCGATCTACGTCTATTCCGCGCTGATGCGCGTAGCCCCAACCGCCACCGACGAGAACGAGCCGTGGAGGATGGACCTGGCGCGGCTCGTGGAGTTGGAAGAGAAATATCAACGCACCGGCGCGAAGCCTTCGGCCGAATATCACGACCTCAAAAAGCGCGTACCGAAAACTCGTCTCGAAGAGTATTGGAAGGCGCGGAGACGAAATCTCGAGGTACAGAAAGAACTGATTCGAATGGTCCGAGACGGTGTGATCACCTATCTCGTCATCGGCTCGGACGACACCCGGCGGTACGGCCCGCAGTATCCCGAACGCCTGGAGTTACAAAAGACCGCCGAGAGTCTCGGAATCCTCGGTCGCGTTTTCCTCTGCGAGGGCATTGACCAGGTTGCGAACCTCTTGATCAGCCGGGCCGTACTGTTCCAGGAGAATTACCGCCCGATCGTGCGGATCGTTCTTGCCGACGAGGCGGCTGCCACGAAGCCCGCCGCCTACGAGTCGCAGCCACTCTTGACAGCGATCAAGGCTCAGATCTTGGCAAGCGGAGCGTTCGTCGTGGACAAAGAGGAACAAGCCGATTACGTGCTTTTTGTAAATACAGAGCGGTCCAGCACATACGACATCTCCGCGCTGCTCAACGGCATCCTGTCCGTACAGGACGGACGACCCTACGCCGCGGTTGCGGATATCAACTTCGACTCGCTAGGTAGCCCGGACGAACGGCTTTCGCGGGCGCTCCTGGATTCCGGACTCTTCCCCGAACTCCTCTCGTACGCCTCTTGGAACACGGCCAGCAATACGATCGGCACCGCCGTCGCGCAGGCGAACCTATATTTGGTCGCGATACGCAGAGAAGTGCCGGTGTTGGAGCGAGAGGTAGCCCAACAGACGTTTCTCCTCCATCGGCTGATTAGCGACTACGGCTACCATTCCTACCTCCGGCCCCGTGCCAATCGCGCGCTCGACCAGGCGCCAGACTCCACCCCCCTCGAGGCCCGCGGATACGTCTTGCGCGTGATGCAAGAATGGGTGGATCGAAACGCGGGCGGGCTGCTCCAGAGGTATTTCGAAGATTTCTTCAAGGGGCGAGAGATCCGGGATGGCGATCGCGTCTACGTCCTTAGCGACCTCGCCAACGTGCGCGTGCGACTTCCCTGGCCGCGAGCCTTCGAGGCCTGGTTCGATTTCCAACTCGTTGTGAAGCCCAAGTCGCCGTCCGACGAACCGCCCGTCTACAACGTTTCCCGACTCTGATCCAGTTTCAGCAAGAACGTGTGGGCAAGCTGCCGCGCGTTGGCGATGAACTCGTCGTACTCTCTCCGCGCCTTCTCGTATTCGCGCTCGAGGTTGGCCAGCCGCTGGCGAAGCTCCTCGGTGAGGCGCTGGGATCGCTCCTCCGCCGCCTTCATCACCTTTTCCGCTTCGAGGCGCGCCGATTGTTTGATCTCTTCGGCAGCTCTCTGCGCGGCCCGGAGGATCTCATCCGCTGACTCGGCCGGCTGTTGCGCCCTCAGCCGCTCGTTCTCCTCTTCGAGAGCGCGAATCCGCTCCTCCAGCGCGACGACCGCCTCGGGCGCAGCCGCTTCCTCCGGCGAAGGCGCTTCCGCCCGCAATCGTGCAATCTCGGCCTCCAGGCTTTGAATCGTCGCATCTCTTTGAGCGAGTTGCTCCTCGGCTTGCCGAGAGCGCGCTTCGGCGGCGTCCGCTCGCGCTTTGGCTTCGCGCAGTTCGGCTTCCAGCGATTGCAGCCGGGACGATCGCTCCTCCAATTCCGACTGAGCTTGGGTCAGCCGCTCGCGCATCGAGGCGAGTTCGCTCTCAAGCTCTTGAATCCGGCCTCGGGCGGTTTCGAGGTCGGCTTCGAGTTGGGTGGTACGGTTCTTGAGCTCTTCGACCTGGGCGTCGGTCATCTCCTTGGATGCTCGAGCCGATCGAAGGTCCTCCTGCAGTTGTTCGACCTCCTTTCGTACCTGGTCGAGGTATGCGTCTACCTCCTCGGGGGCGTAGCCTCGAAAGGCCCGGTTGAAAACCGGACGGGTATTCTCTTGTGGCCCTGGGCCGACGTTAGCCATGGTCTTGCTCCGTTTGCGATCGCGCCGTCTCGACTCTGGCGGGTTCCTGGCGGAATTGCCTGGGTCGGTGTGCGCGGTGCCGCCCACTCCGTTGTATGCAAACGGGGGGCCAAATCGTAGTTTAGTACGGATAAGCGCGCGGAGAGATGGCAGAGTGGTCGAATGCGGCGGTCTTGAAAACCGTTAGCCCTCCGGGGCTCGGGGGTTCGAATCCCCCTCTCTCCGCCATCTTTGCAGTGGCTCACTCCGCCTGGAACAGGATTGGGCGAGACTTCGTCCTATAAGTCACAAGCATAGAAGGGAGCCTACGATGAAGATCTCTGCGACTCTTGTTGTTGGAATTTTGACCCTTACTGTCCTTGCCGGCTGCAGTGGTGGCGGTGGCTCCGCGCCAGGCCCTACGAAGATCGTCTTTACATCGGACCGAAACGGAACGTACGACATCTTCCTCATGAATGCGGATGGAACCGGCCTCGTCGCCCTCGTCACGGCCGGTACCGACGATACGCAACCAAGCTTGAGCCCGAATGGCAAGAAACTCGCTTGTCGAAGCGACGGCTTCGGACACGGCATGCAGGTCATCGATCTGGAACAGAACACGGCGGAATTGATCGACTTGGATGGCCAATATCCTAAGTGGAGCCCGGACGGGACGAAGATCGCCTATTACAAACCGGTAAACGGGTTCGACCAGGTCTTCGTCGCCGACCTGAACACGATGACGAAAACGCAATTGACAAGCGGAAACTTCGACAACAGATTTCCGTCGTGGAAGCCGGATGGGACGAAGATCGCCTTCGCGACGAATCGCGACGGGAACTTCGAGATCTATGTGATGAACAGCGACGGTTCGAACCCCGTGCGGATCACCTTTCACAACAGCGCCATTGACACGGCGCCAGCATGGAGTCCCGACGGCTCAAAGATCGCATTCGTCAGCGACCGGAGCGGAAACTTCGATATTCACGTTATGACGTCGGAGGGCGCCAGCCCCATGCCGTTGGCTCCGCATCCTGCGTACGATGGACTTCCCTCCTGGAGCCCGGACGGTACGCAGATCGTATTCGAGAGCGATCGGGATTCCAGTCTTGAGATCTACCGCGTCAACGTGGATGGAACGAACCTCGTCAACCTAACGAACGATCCATCCGACGACAATCAGCCGAGCTTCTAAAGCCCAGCCCTACGCCGTCTTCTTCCGAGCGCCACCGAAAGCAAAGCGTAGGCGATCGAAGAAGCCCACCGGCTCGGGCTCCCACTCGGCGCCGGTGATTGCCGCCGCGATTCGCAGAATGTCGGAGCCGGCGCCGCGGTTGCCAAGGGCCAGTACGAACGGTTCTCGACGTCGAATCGCCTGCACGACGTTCGGATCCTGCCGGACGTACCCGGCAAGGTGCAGCTTCTTACCCAGAAACTGTCGCGCGATCGCTTGGAGCCTTGCGAACACGCTGTGGGCGTGTGCCTCGTCCGCAACCATGTTCAGCACGACGCGAATGAGCGCTGACGGCTTGTTCGCGAAGATCAGTTTGGCTGTCGCGTAGGCGTCCGTGATGCTTGCCGGATCCGGCGTCGTAACGAGCAGAACCTCGTCCGCCGCCAAGGCGAAGGTCATCACACTCTCGTCCACGCCGGCGCCCGTGTCGAAGATCAGGAAGTCCGTTTCCGACTCCAGCTCCGCCAGCTCGGCGAGGAACTGTTCCAGCTCGTTTCCGGTCAAGTTGATCAGCTCCTGAACGCCGGATCCGCCAGCAATGAAGCGGATGCCGCCCGGGCCATCGGTGAGAATCTCCCTGAGCCGCTTTTCGCCCGAGCAAACGTGCTGAAGGGTGCATGCCGCGCGCGTCCCGAGAACCACATCCAGGTTGGCAAGTCCCAGGTCCGCATCCATGACGACGACCCGATGTCCCTGCTGGGCGAGCGCGATCGCCAGGTTCGAAGAGATGTTCGTCTTCCCGACGCCGCCCTTGCCGCTGGTTACCGCAATCGAACGCATCTCAAGACGCCCTCCCGAAGAGTCTTTGCCAGAACGACCGCTTGGCGTCCGTACCTCCCTCCATGGAAGTGAGAAGCGCGTCTCGATCTGCCCCTTCGGCTGCTGGAGTACCGACAACGCCGGGAGCGGAACTCCACCGATGTGCCTTCAACTCCGCCGCCACCTGAACCGGCTCGACGAACCGATCCGGCCGACTCCGGTCAATGCATCGCAGATAGATTTCATAGAGTCTCTTCGGAGCCGATCGCAACGCGGAATGGTCGAAGTCGGCTAACTCCCAGTTCGATGGCGCGGTCAGACAGGTCGCGATGAGCAGGCCGTTGGCGCGGAGGACACAGTCGGAGAAAGAGGACCCACACACGGTCCACCCGACCGGCGGGGCGAAGGTGGGAGCAAGGATCACCTCTCGGTCGTGTACCAAGATGTTTCGCGGGGAGAGGAACGGTTCTCTGCCGTGGGCGATCACTGCATCGCAGGCCTCCGCAACCTGGGCGCAGAGGATTGCGGTTTGGGCGGGATTGCGCGGCCCGCGAGTCTGAAGAATCGAGAGAAGGGTCTCGCCGGGGTTGTCCTCGAGCACGGCGATGTTCCACCTCTCGTGCTGGAAGAAGTCGAACACTTTCGCCACACAACTGTGATTCGCCGCGCCGAACTCTTTTGCGCGTTCCTTGAATCTCGTCAATGTTGGGTCTTCCGTATGGACGGCGGCAACCTGCACCGTGCGCTCAAGCTCGGTGTCGTAGGCGCGGAGCCAAGCCTGCCTGGTTTCCTCATAGATCGCTTCGATGACCTGATATCGCTCGGGAAGGGGAACCGGCGAGGGATGGGCGCCTGCCCGCTGCTGCATCCCAATCCCGAAGGCTGCCCGAATCGCCTTGGCCAGTCGGGTCCTCGGAGCGATGTAAAGCCTCAACGCCATCTTCGTCTGCAGCCGCAGCGCGTCGGTGACTCGAATATCAATCGGATCCCAAATCAGGCAGTGCAGAGTGCCGCCCTCGACGCGGAACGGAAGGACATCGGCTGTGAGAGCGGTCTCCGCATCAACGAGCTCGAGGGCTTCCGGCTCGACCGGCACACTCTCGGGCTTCTCGACAAACGGATAGCCGTACTGCTCCGCCAAACATTGGGCGATCTGCTCCTCGGTCGCGTAGCCCCGCTCGACGATGATCTCGCCGAGGCGGCGGCTCGAAGTCCGCTGGGCCGCGACGGCGACCGCGAGTTGAAGGTTCGAGACGACACCGCTTTCGACAAGGATGTCGCCGAGCCGCTTGTATTCTCCTGGCATGCGAATCGTATCTCCCGGGTGAGTTAACGGCATGTTCGGCAATTCCGACAGAAACCTTTAGAGATTCCGCAGTCCGGTTATCCCACCTGGGCGCTGTTTTGTGGCTGGTGGAAAACCTCCCCCATGCGAAAGTGGCTTCTCGCGCCTGCCGCCGTTGGCTTGATTCTCGCCGGTTGCGGCGGGCCCAACGACGAACCCGCGCTCGCCGAGCGACCGGCAGCGGCCCCCGCCTCCGCCAGCCCGGCGAGCCTGACGAAGGACGCGCCGACCCAAGCAACGGCGAAGCAGGCAACCCACTCTACGCTCGTCGGGCGATGGAAGGGCGAAATCGTCTTCCCCAAATCCTCCAAGAAGAAGAATCCCCAGGACGAGATGGCGGAAGCGATGGCGAAGGCGTTCCTCTCCGACCTCTGGATCGAATTCTCCGCCGATGGGACCTTCAAAATGAACATGATGTTCCCCATCGAAGGCCGATTCGAGCACAAGGGGAACGAGGTGCACCTGACACCGGAAAAAATGATGGGCATGGACCTCGAAGAGTTCGCCAAGATGGGTGGCGAGGGCACTAAGGTCGAGGTCAACGAAAAGCCCATGGTTCTCGAGGTCTCGAAGGACGGCGCGACCCTTCGAGCCAAGGGCGAGAAGGACGACGGAGAACTGGTCTTTCGCCGCGCATAGCAACGAGGGCGTTGCATCCTCCTGACTGCGGAGCCCGCGCAACGATGCGCGGGCTTTTCTTCTTCCGGGCGCTCGTCCCGGTTCCTGAGCGGCTGACCAAGCCATAATGCCACCATGCTGCGATTCCTGCTTCTCTTGCCGCTGGTTCTCGTCGCCGCCGGCTGCGGCGTGACGAAGGCGAGCCTACTCGGCGACTACACGGGGACCTTCAACCTCTCCGAGGAACAAAAGAAAAACCCCGCAACCGCGTTCCTCGACGGAATGAAACCGAAGTTGACCCTGAAGGACGACGACACTTTTGTGTTGGACCTGATGGTCAAGACCGAGGGAACCTGGCGGTTCGAAGGCGGCAAGGTGTTTCTCAAGCCGACCACAGTCATGGGCGTGGCGATTCCCGAATCGCAGCAAAGAGAAATGCAGTTTGCCGTGCAGGATCGGGGCAAGCGCCTGGAGGGCATCAACCCCGAGGGCGACGTGCCCCTCACGTTTGTAAAGGCGGAATCTTGAGCCTCGGTTTGAGCCTCGGTGCCATAATCCGAGCGCGATGAAATTGTTTCTCGATACCGGCGACGTCAAAGAGGTCGAACAGGCCGCGCGATGGGGGATTCTGGACGGCGTAACCACGAATCCGAGCCTGATCGCCAAAGCGGGTCGCGGCTTCAAGGAAACCGTCCTCGAGATCTGTTCGCTCGTTCCCGGGGGCGCCATCTCGGCTGAGGTGGTCGCGACCGACCTCGACGGCATCCTTCGCGAGGCGGAAGAGATCGCGTCCTGGCATCCCCAGATCGTCGTCAAGATTCCGCTGATTCCGGACGGGATCGCGGCTGTGAAGCGCCTCAGCGAGCAAGGGATCCGGACGAATGTAACCCTGGTTTTCAGTGTCAACCAAGCGCTGCTCGCAGCGAAGGCGGGAGCCACGTTCATCAGCAACTTCGTCGGCCGCGTGGACGACATCGGGGGAGAGGGGATGACGGCGGTCGCCGAGACGGTGGAGATGGTGGAGACGTACGGCTTTGCGAGCGAGGTCTTGGTCGCCAGCATTCGGCACCCGATGCATGTGGTCGAGGCGATGCGATGCGGCGCGCACATCAGCACGATGCCGTTCAAAATGATGGAGCAGCTGTTCCACCATCCTCTGACGGACATCGGGCTGGAGCGGTTCTTGGCGGACTGGAGAGCGGCGGGCCTGGAGATTTTCGAGAAGACTCAGGTGTAGCTTCGCTCCGACATCAGCGTCAAAATCAACCGATAGAGATTTCTAAGGGCAAATCCAGGCATTGTTGCTGGGGGTGTGGCTTTCCGCTAACTATACGCAACAATTTTAACTGCTGTGACTATATCTGGTAATTTTGCTTGGCAAATAAGAATGATTCATTGTACCTTAGCGCGATTTTCCAGGTAATTGTACCGAATTGGATTTTGGCCCTTGACAAAAGCGGGAGAAAGCAGGCAAAATCCGTGCGTAGGATCTATCCGCCCCACACGCGTGGGGATGTAACGTCTGGCGAACCCATGGTTCCACTTGGTAAACGCATCCGCCCCACACGCGTGGGGATGTAACACCGTCACCAAACTGTTCCTCTGCGTCGTCGTCAATCCGCCCCACACGCGTGGGGATGTAACGCGGGTCGAAAGGCACGGCAGCGGCTCCCCTCCATCCGCCCCACACGCGTGGGGATGTAACTCTTCCACCCCTTTGCCAGTCGGGCAGCATTGGCATCCGCCCCACACGCGTGGGGATGTAACTCACGTACTTGTACAGCGTCATCGGGGCGATGTATCCGCCCCACACGCGTGGGGATGTAACGGAGCAAGATTGGCAGCAGGGGTCGCGAAGTGCTACATCCGCCCCACACGCGTGGGGATGTAACAACACAG